>Ga0068714_10006497_pt1 | contig 11843 bp, 11 predicted proteins | sample MTBNYHSulfiMetaG_FD_62988 | JGI IMG/M metagenome (GOLD analysis project Ga0068714, IMG submission 62988) | Enrichment culture microbial communities from rom New York Harbor, USA that are MTBE-degrading - MTBE-NYH (New York Harbor Sulfidogenic)... | ecosystem: Environmental > Aquatic > Marine >... | reverse complement strand
AGGTATCGGTTCCTCAATGGTATGTAATAAAATTAGAGGAATTCGTGCTGCTTTATGTTATGACCAAAAAACGATTATTAATAGCAGAGAACATAATAATGCTAATGTTTTGACTTTAGGTGGACCTTTGCATAGTGCAGAAGAATTAAATGAAATGGTGAGAATTTGGTTAGAAACTCCTTTTGCTGGTGGACGTCATTGGAAGAGGATTAATAAAATGATGGCTATCGAAAGAGATCCATACTCTTACTCTGATCAGTCATAGATTTCAGGTTAACAAAATAAGATTGCAAGGAGTCCTTTACTATGGATAAAAAAGATTTAATTGAAAAAATAACAAGTGAAGTTTTAGCAAAATTAAAGAGTCAAGGATACAATGAAAATCTTGATGATCCGGGAAAAAACAGTAAATTTTTTAAAAAAAAGGTTGACGATAAAGATAATAACATTGTTTCAAATATATATTCACCATCAGATATCGCACAATATATTGATCATACTTTACTGAAGCCAGAGGCTAAAGAAGAAGAAATTAAAAAACTATGTGATGAAGCAGTTCAATATAAGTTTTATTCAGTCTGCATTAATTCTGCCTGGACAGAGTATTGTGCTCGAAAACTAAGAGGAACAAATGTAAAAGTCTGCACTGTGGTGGGATTTCCATTAGGAGCAACAGACTGCCGAACAAAAGCCTATGAAACGAGAAATGCAATTGAAAATGGAGCTGATGAAATTGATATGGTGATTAATGTTGGAGCTTTAAAAAACGGCGATCTTAAGACAGTAGAAGCTGATTTAAGAGCAGTATTAACAGCTTGCAGGAATACCACAACTACCAAGGCAATTATTGAAACTTGCTTATTGTCAGACGACGAAAAAGTGATAGCTTCTCAATTAGTAAAAAAAGTCGGTTACAATTTTGTAAAGACCTCCACCGGTTTTTCCACTGCCGGTGCTACGGCGCATGATGTTGCTCTTATTCGCCGAACAATTGGCCCTAAGATGGGGATTAAAGCAGCAGGCGGAATCCGTACTTACGAAGATGCTTTATTAATGCTTCGCTCCGGTGCAACCCGTCTGGGATGTAGTGCCAGTGTAAAAATTGTCAGTCTCTGATGTCATTCTGATATGATAAAGATTTAGAGTACAGAGGAGATAACAAATGGAAGAGCAAGAATATAAAAAACTTGTAGATATGATAACTGAAATAGTTTACAAAGAAATAAAACTAAAAGAAGAATCTTCTCGATCTTTTTCTATCCCTGTAGAGGTATCCAATCATCACGTTCATTTAACCAGGGATTCACTGGACATTCTCTATGGGAAAAATTATGAGCTTAGCAAATTACGTGATTTATCCCAGCCTGGTGAATTTGCCAGCAATGAACAGGTTAGTTTGGTTGGTGCGAATATGAAATTTATGGAAAAAGTAAGAATTGTTGGTCCCTTACGTGATTATACCCAAGCAGAATTATCGATTACCGACGGTTATCTTTTAGGATTAGACCTTCCTACAAGAATATCAGGAAATATAGAAGGTTCTCCACCCATTATTATTATTGGACCAAAGGGTATTTTAACTCTTTCTCAGGGAGCTATCCGAGCTGCTCGGCATATTCATATGACTCCTGAAGATGCTGAATCTTTTCAAGTAAAAAATGGAGAAAAAGTCAATGTAGAAGTGTCTGGAAGGCATGGAGTCATTTATAAAGATGTCACAATTAGGATATCTCAAAAAAGTAAATTAGCACTTCATCTGGATACAGATGAAGCTAATGCAGGAAATATTAAAGAGCATTGCCAAGCAAGAATTATTTGAGTAATTCCCAGAATAATTGTTTTCTAAAACTCAAAAATAAGGAGAAATGAATTCATGACAAAAATGAGGGCTGTGGTTTTATTTGCACCAAAGGATATTCGCTGTGTTGAAGTAGAAAAGCCTAGTATTATGGAATACGATGAAGTACTAATAAAAGTAAAAGCTTGTGGTGTTTGTGGTTCTGATATACCAAGGGTCATGGTTAAAGGGGCTCATAAAATGCCGATTATAATCGGACATGAATTTAGTGGACAGATTGTGGAAACAGGTAAAGGTGTTTCGTTTTTTAAGGAGGCAGATAGAGTTACAGTTATGCCGTTAATTCCTTGTGGGAAATGTGACTTTTGTCGAATAGGAAACTATAATCTTTGCGATGATTATTTATATTATGGCTCTCGTATTCCTGGTGCAATGGCAGAATACATTGTAGTAAAAGAAAGCAATGTTCTTAAATTGCCCAAGAATTTAGATTATGAGAGTGCCGCAATGAATGATCCAGCAAGTGTAGCACTGCATGCTATAAGGAAGGTGAATATTGCTGCCGGTCAATCGGCAGTAGTTTTTGGCTTAGGAGCTATTGGGTTTATTGCTGTACAATGGTTAAAAATACTGGGATGCTCCAGGGTTATTGCAGTCGATATTTTTCAGGAGAAATTAGATTTGGCAAAAATACTAGGAGCTGACTTAGTAATTAATGCAAAAAACGATAATGTTATTGAGGCGATAATGGACTATACTGACAACAAAGGAGCTGATATTGTTGTTGAGTTAGCGGGAAATAAAATAACGCAATTACAGGCAATTCAATCGGTAAGTAAAATGGGCAGAGTGATTTATTGCGGAATATCTTATGATGATTTATTGCTTCCGAGTAAAGAAGTTAATAAGATACTTCGAGGAGAATTATTCATTATTGGCTCCTGGAACTCTTCTATTGCACCTCTTCCAATTAATGAATGGAAATCTTCTTTGGATTTTATGGATACAGGTAAAATTAAAGTAAAACCATTAATAAGCCATCGAGTCAAGCTAGAGGATTGTAAAGAAGTTTTTAACATGATGTACTATAAAAAGGAAATATTCAATAAGGTTTTATTTATTCCGGATTTATAAGAATTCATCGTTTACTTTCTCGGGTCGGATCATGAGAATTTTAGCAATCCCATTGTAAAAGCAATAAATACGGAAAATCTAAAATAACGGATTCTTAGATCTCTTTTTATGATTTAAGTAAAGGGGGTGATACAAATTTTAGCTGCCGTTTATAAAGGTAGAAATAAAATAGATGTAGAGGAAGTTCCGATACCGGAAATCAATGATAACGAATTGCTAATAAAAGTTAAGGCCTGTAATATCTGTGGTACTGATATCAAGATATTACAATATGGTTATCACAAAATTAAAGAAGGAGAGCATAGAATATTGGGGCATGAGGTTGTAGGAGAGGTATGTAAAAAAGGAGAAAATGTAACAGCTTTTAATTTTGGGGATAGAGTTTCCGTTGCTCCAGATATCGGGTGTGGACATTGTGAGTTATGTGTAGCAGGGCATAACAATTTGTGCAATGATTATAAGGCATTTGGAATTAATCTAGATGGTGGATTTGCGGAGTATATGAAGGTTACAGAAAAAGCACTGATGGGTGGCAATCTAATAAAAATGCCTGCTAATCTTAGTTTTCTTGAAGCTTCAATCAACGAACCTCTGTCATGTGTTTATAATGCTTATGAATCTCTGAAAACTGGTCCAAGTGATAATGTTTTGATTATTGGTGCCGGTGTAATGGGTATCCTTCATTTAATTCTTTCGAAAATTGCTGGGGCAAGAAGGGTGATTGTTTCAGATGTTACTGACGATAGGTTAAAAATAGCTAAAAAATATAGAGCAGATACTATTTTAAATCCTTCAAAAGTTAATCTGAAGAAGGAAGTATTTAATAATACCGGAGGAAGGGGAGCTGATGTTATTATAACTGCTTGTTCAATTCCATCTGTACAGGAAGAAGCCCTGGAATTAGCTGCTAAATTGGGTAGGATTAATTTTTTTGGAGGATTACCAGAAGGTAAAGATAGTATTATGTTTAAGTCAAATATTGTTCACTACAGACAATTAATGATAACAGCAACTACAGGATCAACTATTTCGCAATTTATAAAATCAATGGAAATCTTAAGTAAAAAAGAATTTGATTTCCGTGGGTTAATTACCCATACTTTTAGTTTGAAAGATATTAAAGATGCTTTTGAGATGGCAATGTCGGGAAAGGGATTAAAAATATCAATCGTTCCTTAAAGAAACAGCGAATATTAGAAAAATGAAGAGTTCTATCAGGTAGTTGAATTAATTATACTATATATTATGATTATATGTATAAGTCCTCATGTATTTTATGAGGTTTATTCAGTTATCTTGAAAAAAGTTATTAACATGATAAGGTTTCAAATAACTTTATTTAAGGAAGGTGAGTTTTGTATGAATAAGAAATACGTGATGGCTATTGACCAAGGAACGACAGGAACAAGGGTTATTTTGTTCAATCGGAATGGAGAAATACATTCCATGGCCTATAAGGAGATCCAACAAATATATCCTATGCCAGGATGGGTTGAACATAATCCCTTGGAGTACTGGCATTCTACATTGGAGTGTGCAGAGCAGGCCGTGAAGAAGGGAAATGCTTCGCCGGCAGAAATTGCTGCTATAGGGATAACGAATCAAAGAGAAACCACTGTATTATGGGAAAAAGATACCGGAGAGCCTGTTTCCAATGCGATTGTCTGGATGTGTCGCAGGACTGCTGATATCTGCGATGATCTGAAAAATAAGGGTTATGAGAAAATGGTGAAAGAAAAAACAGGCTTAGTGATCGATGCCTATTTTTCTGCCACTAAAATCAAATGGATTATGGAAAACGTTCCTGGTGTTAAAAAGAAAATTGCTGAAGGCAAGATATATATGGGGAACGTTGATTCCTGGCTGATGTGGAACTTAAGCGGAGGGGTCTCTCATGTGACCGATTTTTCCAATGCCTCTCGAACCATGCTTTTCAATATTCATACCCTTCAATGGGATCATGAACTACTTCATATATTGGATATCCCCGTGGAGATCATGCCTGAGGTATTACCCTCCAGTGGTGTTTTGGCGAAAACAGACAAAGAGGTATTTTTGGGAGAAGAAATTCCCATTGCCGGGGTAGCAGGAGACCAGCATGCTGCTACTTTTGGGCAGATTTGTTTTAAAGCCGGGATGGCAAAAAATACCTACGGTACAGCATTGGCCTTAATGATGAATATCGGGGAAAAGCCAATTTTATCGAAAAGTGGCCTTACCACGGATCTGGCCTGGAATATTGGGGGGAAGGTGACCTATGCATTAGAAGGAGTGAGTTTTACTGGCGGTGCTGCGATCCAATGGCTCAGAGATGGCTTGAATATGATTCGAAGTGCCAAAGAATCCGATGAGCTTGCCGAAAGGGTGAAGGATACAGGCGGTGTCTATTTTGTACCTGCTTTTACCGGTCTTTGTGTACCTTATTGGGACATGTATGCCCGAGGACTAATGATTGGAATTACCCGGGGTACGACAAAGGAGCATATTGCCAGGAGTGCCCTGGAGTCCATAGCTTATCTTAGCCGGGATGTGGTAGAGGCGATGGAGGCTGATTCCGGAAAAAAAATGGAAACAATACGAGTTGATGGCGGTGCCTCAAAAAGTGATTTTTTAATGCAATTTCAGGCGGATATCTTAGGGGTGAAAGTAGAAAGACCTGCAATAACTGAAATGGCATCTTTAGGGGCAGCATACCTTGCGGGTTTAGGAGTTCATTTTTGGGATAGTACAGAAGAGTTGGAACATCATTGGAAACTCGAGAAAGTATTTGAACCAAAGATGGAAGAAGAACAAAAAGAAGAATTATACCAGGGTTGGAAAAGAGCAGTTGAGAGATCTTTGAGTTGGGCTAAGTGAAGTAAATATTTTTCTTTTTTAGAATTTATTAACACGTTAGGGCAGAAAACCATGGGTTTACCCATGGGTATCTAGTATTTTTAACCATAGAGGTATTTAGTATGACTTATTCTAATCAGATACTTAGATTGATAAATGAAATGAATATAAACTATGAAAATCTAAGCTCAAAAATAGATAATGCTATTCTAAAACCTAATATGAAGATTTCAGAAATCGAGGATTTTTGCCGTCAAAGTGTAAAATACCAATTTGCCTCTGTGGCAGTAAATTCAGGGTTTGCCCCTATTGCCAAATGTTTTACCAAGAAAAGTGGAACGAAATTATGTTGTGCTATTGGTTTTCCTTTAGGATTAACTTCAGTTTTTTGCAAGACGGTAGAAATAGAAGATGCTATTCATTCAGGAGCGGATGAATTAGATTTTGTCATTAATATTGGGAGATTAAAATCCCATGATTATTTTTATGTTGAGAATGAAATAAAGGAACTGATAAAAGCTGCAGCGGGTAGAACCACAAAATTAATTATAGAAACATGTTATTTAAATAAGAATGAAAAAATCAATATTTGTAGATGTGCTTTAAATACTGGTGTAGATTTTATTAAGACCTCTACTGGATTTGGAAAAAAAGGAGCAACCATTGACGATGTAAGGTTAATAAAAAATATTGTAAAAAGTTATTGCCAAGTAAAAGCTGCCGGAGGAATTAAAAACTTAAAAGATACTTTGAGATTAATAAGCAATGGAGCAGATAGGATAGGTACTAATTCTGGGGTAAAAATTATGGATGAATTTAAAAAAATGATAAAAATTTAATAGAAGTGAGGTTAATTATAAAAAGAGCAATTAGTAAAAAAATGAAGGAAAGTAATTTATTTAAGAGATGTTTTGAAGGCAAGGTTGCCATAGTATCTGGTGCAGGCCAAGGAATAGGTAAGCAAATAGTATTAGATTTGTATTCAGAGGGAGCTAAAATTGCAGCTTTTGATATCAATGAAATACAAGTAAATAATTTAAAAGAAGAGATTAACTTCAATAATAAGAAAATAATTATCTTTCAAGCGGATGTTTCAAAAAGCAATCAGGTAGGTAAGGTAGTAAAAGAAACCATAAATTATTTTGGCAAAATTGATTTATTAATAAACAATGCTGGAGTTTTATGTTATGGTTCCCTTGAAGATACAGCAGATGATATCCTGGAAAAAATATTAGCAGTTAATTTAAAAGGAGTTATGTATTGTGTTCGCGAAGTGGTGCCTTTCATGAAAAAAAATCAGTATGGACGAATTGTAAATATTTCTTCCATTACTGGGAAACGAGGAGATAATAATACTTCCCCATGTTATGGGGCTTCAAAAGGAGGAATAATTACTTTAACCAAATCATTAGCCAGACAATTAGGTCCATATGGTATTAACGTTAATGCCGTAGCACCCCATGCTATCATGACTTCTATTATGAGTGAATGGAATGAAGAAAAGAAAAATAAGATGAGAGAGTTAATACCAGTTAGGCGTTTAGGGACTGTTAAAGATGTATCATCGGTGGTATTGTTTTTATTATCGGATGCCTCTGCTTTTATTACGGGAGAAACGATTAATATCAATGGTGGATATTATATGGATTAAAATATTTTACAGTGTAAAACATTAGTACAGATTTTAAAATACAATTATGTTTTTCCTGAATTAATTTCTAATTTAGTTTTCTGGTCCTCCACCAACTACTACAGTAGTAGCATAGATATAATAAGCAGAATGAATTTTTTCCCAATGGGTTTAGATTTTTCGACTTATCTAAAAGTTAAGAATCCTTTATCTTCGAGAATCATTACTTTCATTTTTTATATTATCACTATATCAGACTTCCATTCCATAACGATGAATTTTATGAGTAGGATAGATTGCAATATGTGGAATAGTCACATCAGGAGTTCTTGTGGCAATATAGAGGGTTATTTCAGCCACATTTTCAACATCAATACAACTAGCATAGATTCCCTCTTTGTATTCTTTTTCGTCTAACCATCCATCCAGGTATGCTTTCAGAGAACCATCATAAAGACCCTGGTCGATAATTTCAGTCATTGGTGTTTTTACATGAGAAGGATTGATCACGGTCACACCGATATTCTTATCCTTGCCTTCAATCAAAATATTTTTACTAAAACCCATCATACCATGTTTTGAAGCCCGATAGGGACTATGGCCAGGTCCTGATGCAAGCAGGGCAGAGGTAGACCCCATGTTGATAATTCTCCCGCCGGACTTTTGTTTTTCCATATACCTGAAGGCCTCACGGCAGCATAAGAAAACACCTGTCATGTTTGGACCAATCGTTTTATTCCATTCCTCCAAGGTAACTTCAGAAACTGGTGGAGAAAGCGAATCACGGCCGGCACTATTGACTAAAATATCCAAATGACCCCATTCATCTACAGTATCCTTAAAAAACTTAATAACCTTATCTTCATCAGTTACATCAGCACAAAAAGTAAGACATATACCATTAATATTGTAAATATCGGCTTCCACCTGTTTTAAACGTTTCGCATCAGTATCTATCAAGGCAACTTTGCAGGCATTAGCGGTAAAAATCTTTGAGACCGCTTCGCCAATTCCAGAAGCTGCTCCAGTTACGATGGCTACTTTACCTTCTAGTCTTTTTTCTATATTCATTATTAACCTCCTAAATTATTATAAAACAGGGCAAACTCTCCTAAAAATTATTAGTAGGTTTCATTATGTATTATATCGGAATTGATGCATCAAAGAAAGGTCTGCCGGTATTTAATGGTAAAGATTTAAAATTTATAAATCAAGAAGATTTAAAATCTTTTAAAAAATGCCTGAAAAAGAAATACCTCTTCAAGAGATAGTCCTCAAGAGGTAGGATTTTAAAAAAATTTTTAAAAAAAGAAGGATTTTTTAAATGGATGTCGTATTTGTATATATAGAATGTAAAGACATATTTACATAAGCATGTAGAGATATTATGATTTGTTAATATAAAGGCTAGAAAGCGAGGAGGGATTTAACAGGTACGATTTTAAATTCTGAAAATGCACTACTTAACTAAAAATAGTTAAAGCTTATTTAAAAAATATCATAGGATTTTTATTTTAAAACGGGTAAAATGGAGGCTTTTAAAGATTGATAAAAATAAATATAGATACTTTAGATAAAAATTCACCCATACCATTATATTTCCAATTAGAAGAGATATTAAAAGAAAGGATCGAAACAGGAGAATTACAACCAGGTGATTTAGTGTCCTCAGAAAAAGAATTATCCGAAAAATATCAAATTAGCAGACCAACCATTCGACAAGCATTAAGAGGATTGGTTAATGAAGGTTTACTTTATCGAGAAAAGGGAAAGGGGACTTTTATAGCCAAACCTAAGATAGATTATGGATTTATTCAAAGATTAACTACATTCTACGATGATATGCTAGAAAAAGGATATATACCAAAAACAAAGGTCATCAAACAAGAAGTAAAAAACGCGAGAGGAACAATAGCTAATAAATTAAATATTCTGAAAGGTGAAAAGATTATTTTTCTTAACAGGATAAGATTTGTTGAAAATGAACCTATCGTTAGTGTAATGAATTTTATTCCTTATAGATTATGTCCAGGTTTAATCAATGAAGATTTAGAGAATAAGTCGCTCTATCGTACGCTTATTAATAAGTATGAATTAAAACCCTATAAAGCGAAAATTACTCTGGAACCGATTATTGCTGAAGAATATGATTCTCAAATTTTAAAGATTAAATTAGGAGCCCCGATGCACTTAATGCAAAATATTACTTATACAAAGGATAATATTGCAATGGATTACTTTGAATCGCGTTTTAGGGGAGATAAAGGGAAAGTAAGAGTTGAACTTTATAACGAAATATAAATAAGGATGTGTTTCAATGGAAAAAATAAAGTTTTGTTTAATTGGAGCCGGTAGAGCAGGAATGGTTCATGCCAGAAACTATGAATTTGAAATAGCTAATACAAAAATTGTTGCAGTTGTTGATACTAATAAAAAAATTGCCGAGGAAGCTGCCATAGAATTAAGTGCTAACAATTTTTTTATTGAATTTGAAGAAGCGTTAAGATGTGAGGAATTTGATGCAGTTTGTATAGGAGCACCGACTTTCGTTCATGCTGAGGCTGTTATTAAGGCAGCTGATGCCGGGAAGCATATATTCTGCGAAAAACCGCTTTCTTCCACCTTGAAAGAAGCAAATCAAATGGAAAAAGCAGTAAGAAGCAATCAGGTTAAGTTTCAAATTGGATTTATGAGGAGATTTGATCAAAATTTCTTAAAAGCTAAAAAAATAATTGAACAAGGAGAAATAGGGACTCCTATTCTTGTAAAATCTGTAGGACGGGGACCAGGCTTACCGCCAAAGTGGTACTGTGATGTAAAAAGGAGCAATGGGCTTTTAGCAGAGGTTAACAGTCATGATTTTGATTCTATGAGGTGGTTGATTGGTAGTGAATATGAACAAGTATATGCTATGGCTGATAATTTTAAATGTCCCCAATATAGAGAAGAATATCCTGATTTCTATGATACTGCTGCAGTTAATTTAAGATTTAAAAATGGAGTTTTGGGTATGATTGATGGATGTTGTCCTGCTACCTATGGCTATGATGCGAGGATGGAAATTTTAGGAACAGAGGGAATGGTACAAATAGGCTCCCAGCAGGCCTATTCAGTTTTAGTATGGAATAATAAGAGTCAACTAATTAAAGAAGGCAATAAAAGCTGGAAGATTTTATTCAAAGATGCCTACTTAGAGGAAGATAAACATTTTGCTAATTGTATATTAAATAATGAAGAACCAAAAGTTAGTATTGAGGATGGGAAAAAAGCAATTGAAATAGTTATAGCAGCGAATAAATCAATCAAAACTGGCCTACCAGTTAAATTATAAATTATTTATATTAATGCAAAGTTTGAGAGGTAGAAATATGCAATATTCTATCAGTAATTGGATATATGCAACGGAAGATTTGGAAAAGAGCTTTCAAAGGTTAGCAAAGTACGAATATGATGCGGTAGAACTTGAAGGAGAACCCGATAAAGAGAAATATGAACCTAAAAAGGTTAAAAAAATGTTACAGCAGCATGGGCTTAAAGTTTCTTCTATTGCTGGAATGTATCTATGGAAAGAAGAGATAAAAAGGGATCTGGCTTCATCAGATAAGAAGATCAGGGAACAGACTATTATATATTTGTTCAAGTGTATAGATTATGCCCAGTTGATGGGTGCGAAACTTGTTATTGTTGTTCCAGCTGCTGTATCTAAATTAACTCCCTCTCTAAGTAAAAAAGAAGACTGGGAAAATTCTGTAAAGGCAGTTCAGGAAGTAGCGAAATATGCGGAGAAAAAAGATATTTTGCTGGCAATAGAACCCATAAACAGGTATGAAACTTATTTGGTCAATAGCATTCAGGATGCTTTATATTATGCCCGTGAGGTAAATTCAAGTCATGTAAAAATTATGGCTGATACTTTTCATATGAATATAGAGGAGCGAGATATACCAGAAGCAATTAGAATTGCCGGTAACAACCTGATTAACATTCATATAGCAGACAGTAATCGATGTTCAGTAGGAAGAGGACATATATACTTTAAAGAAGTTATTAAAGCATTGAAGGAAATAAATTATCAATATGCCATAACTTTAGAACCATTACCACCAATTTCTGACCCATATCTTGCTCTTGAGAGAGAAGTTTCAGAAAATATTTTTGATCAATATGCTGCAGAAAGCATCATGAGCTTAAAATATTTTGACCGTATTACTTGAAGTTCAATAAGTTTAAGGATTGTATAATTAACATTATTTTAATATAAATTTTAAACGATTTATATTAAAGGAGGTAAAACTCTGTGAATTTTGAAGATAAAGTGGTTATAGTGACGGGGGCTGCCATGGGAATTGGCAAAGCTACAGCTATAGCTTTTGCAGAAAGAGGTGCCAAAATCGTTGTAGCTGATATTGATGTTAAAAAAGGTAAAGAGACTAGTTCATTAATTGG
>Ga0068714_10006495_pt1 | contig 11847 bp, 8 predicted proteins | sample MTBNYHSulfiMetaG_FD_62988 | JGI IMG/M metagenome (GOLD analysis project Ga0068714, IMG submission 62988) | Enrichment culture microbial communities from rom New York Harbor, USA that are MTBE-degrading - MTBE-NYH (New York Harbor Sulfidogenic)... | ecosystem: Environmental > Aquatic > Marine >... | reverse complement strand
AGGATCTTATGGTGAAGGTGGATCGGACCTCAATGGCCGTTTCGCTTGAAGCGCGTTGCCCTTTTCTCGATCATGAGCTATTCGAATTTGTGGCGAAGTCGCCAACCACCATGCGATTCAGAGCAGGGAACGGAAAAATTCCCCTTCGACGAGTACTTACCCGCGATCTAGGAAGATCGTTCGTGGAAAGACCCAAGAAAGGATTTGCGGCGCCCTTGGGACACTGGTTCCGCAAAGAATTGCGGGAAGAACTATCCGATATATTGTGTTCTTCATCCTCCTTTGTCTCCACCGTGTTTCCGAATGGATTCGTACCCAGCCTTCTGAAAGCGCATCTGCATGGAAGCCGAAACCTGAGCAACCGTATCTGGCCTTTACTTGTGCTCGAAAAGTGGCATCGAACGTATGGCGGATCACTGTAGTCTCCAATTGGAACTGAGGAGCATATAAACGATGACGCCGTTTTTAACAGAGCCGATGTATTCGAGCATGCCATTCGCCCGAATGTTGCTTTCTTTCTAATCAAGATCGACGTGGGCCGTGTGAAAGAACGTTTATGAGGAAGGACTCGCGATGACGGGGAGGGCCGCATCTCCGAGAATCTGCGGGCCAAAGGGGTCAATGGGATGAAGGGTGAAGATCCAAAGGTGCTTGGCGGAGATCTGCATAGCGATCCGGATGGTCAATTCCCTTCGGTTAAGATCCTTCACGTGTTTGGCCGCATGAATCGAGGGGGCGCAGAGATGCGGACGCTGGAACTCATGAAGATAGTACAACCCCTAGGCCTGCAGTTTCATTTCTACGTTTTGTCCGGGCAGCGAGGTGAACTTGATGATAAAATATATGAATTGGGTGGCCACGTTCACTATCAACGGCTGAACATCATGTTTCCGGTTTGCTTTAAGCGGATTTTGACGAGGCACAAGTTTGACGTGGTCCACTCGCACGTGTATTACTTCTCGGGCTACGTGGCAAAGTTGGCTGCGGAGGCCAAGATACCGGTCCGCATCGCCCACTTCCGCAGCGTGCGGGATTATCACGGAGAAAGACTGCACAGGAGATTGTACCGGCGCCTGATGAAGCATTGGATAGACCGGTATGCAACTCACATTCTGGCGGTGAGCAAAGCCGCGATGACGGCCTCGTGGAGGGATGATTGGCAGGAAGATCCCCGATGCAGGGTCATCTATAACGGCTTGGATACCGGACCCTTTAAAGGACCCAGAAATAAATCCGGTGTGTTAAATGAGCTTGCTTTACCCCAAAATTGCCATTTGATAGTCCATGTTGGAAGAATGAGTCGCCCAAAAAACCATGACAGGGTAATCAGTATCTTTAGTAAGCTTCATTCATTAGAGCCGAAGTCGCGCCTGCTTCTGATCGGTCGGAGCGACAGAGACATCGAGGCCCGGCTTAAAAAACGCGTAAATCAGCTTGGCCTTACATCGTGGGTAGTGTTTCTGGGCGAGCGAATGGACGTTCCACGCTTGCTCAAGGCTGCGGACCTGATGATTCTGCCATCCCTTTGGGAAGGCCTTCCAGGTGTGTGTCTCGAGGCCTGTGCGGCGGGAACGCCCGTTCTTGCCAGCGATCTTCCGGGTGTTCGAGAGGTTGCGGATCACTTTCAGGAGATACGCTATCTTGGATTAGAGGAGGATGATTTCGTTTGGGCGTCGCTTGCCAAAAGGCTGCTTTGCGAAAATTCGGAGAGAAAAAGCACCGACACGTCGGTGCCGGAATTCTCGGAGAGTGTATTTTCTCTTGAGAACTGCATGAAAGCGCATATAGAAGTCTGGAAAGCCGGAACCGCGTAATGAGTGGGTCATTATATCAAAAAGCCGGTAAGCTCGCATTGATATTGGCATTTTCGGCTTCAGCCGGTTCGTTCTTTCTCGTTTGGTTTTTTCGAGCGTATTGGGATACGCCACTGCGTTTCATCAGTTACGGGTTATATGCACCGGCGGTCTTGCTAGGGTGTTGGAGTTACCTGCGGGTTCGGTCCTTTGCAAAGGCGTGGCCGGTGGTCGGATGCGTTTTGTGGGCGCTTGTGGCCATTTTATGGACAGACCCGACGGAAACGGGAAGGGCCATGATTCTAGTCTACCATATGGCTTGTGTCTTGCCCATCGCTTCCTTGATTGTCGAAATCGACTACACGAGGCAATGTGCGTATGCACTCGTTGTAATAAGTTCAGCGTCGCTCGCTTTTCTCTGTTACCTGCACTACGGCGATACCATTAATTTGATTAAATTCAATGTGGGTTACCTGAGAGACGCGATGGGCGGGAGGGAATTGGCGAACCCCAACGCCGTTGGGAACCAAATGGGACTTGCCGTACTCCTTTCTCTCAGCTTCTGTTTCGGCCAGTTCAGGAACAAGGATCGGCTCTGGTTGACAACCAGAGCCAAGAATCTACTCTGGGCTCTGGTTATCTTGTTTCTCGTTCTTGGAGCCATTCTGACGAGATCGAGAGAGGCCTTCGTACTGATCCTTCTGCCATCTTATTTGGTCATTTTCCATTCTCGAGGATATAGTAAACGTAAAGCCGCCGTCCTCTTTTTATTGATACTGATAGCGGCGATTATTCCGTTTACCGTCCTGGGCGATGCTTTTGTCGATTTAGGCAAGCGGTTCGCGAACATCGAGGAACTCATGACATTAAGCGATCGAACGGATATTTGGAGATTTGCAATGGAGGTATTGCAGACCGATCCTAAGAATCTGCTCATCGGCACGGGAACCGGGTCGGCCGATAAGGCCCTCGGCGCTGAAGGATACTATTTCATAGGCAGCAAATTGGGCGCGGATGGAATTGTACGTTTGAATGCACATAATACTTACATTGAATGGATCATATCGTATGGTTTTGTGGGGTTTGTTTTGGGTATGAGCCTCCTGTTTGCCGCTGTAAAGCGGGCGTGGAGGTTGGACAAAAGGCAAGGAACCGTGTTGAGGAGAGCCCTGGTGCTCTTCTGTGTCCTGAATGCCGCCGCTTCCGTAATCTACCGATCTTTCTTATGGCCGGCCTTGGGCAGCTTGGTATTGGCGGTACTGACCGATGGGGGGCTGCGAGGCCCCATGCACAAAGTCGGCCGGCCCCCAACCAAATCTTCGATGGACGTCTCCCGGCCTTAACAGGATGACACCATGGATCTTGCCATCACCACGGAATATCGTTTCAGCCGCACACCTGACGGAAGGGTGTGGACGGCGGCGAATTTTGATTACGAGTTCTGGTCTCGCTATTTCGATGTGTTCGAACGGATTCGAGTGGTAGCGAGAGTTCAAGACGTTTACGGCGTTTCGGAAAACCACAAGGAGGCTACGGGCGAGAATGTGGTTTTCAACCCTGTGCCTTATTACAAAGGGCCGACCGGCTTTGTGCGATGTTATCCTGGACTGCGAAAAAAGATCAAGGAAATCGCCGAATCGCGTGACGCATTCATTCTTAGACTGCCGTCAACTTTGGCTGGCAGGCTGGCTGTTTGGCTAAAGCGGTCTGGACACCCTTATGGTGTTGAGGTCGTGGGTGATCCTTGTGGCGTTTTTTCGCCGGGGGCTGTCCATCATCCGTTACGCCCTTTCCTCCGAAGATGGTTCAGAAGGGAAATGGCCGGACTGGTTCGAGGCGCCTGCTCGGCGGCCTATGTAACGAAGAATACACTTCAGCACAAGTACCCCTCGAGACCAAATGCGTTCACCACTCATTATTCCAGCATCGTTTTGAAGGACGAAGCGTTCGTTACCGAGGCTAGGGCGCACAAAGAAGCCAACCGGCCTTATCGCCTGGTCAGCGTGGGGTCTCTCGAACAGCCTTACAAAGGAATGGACGTGCTGATCGATGCCGTGGCCGTGTGTGTTCGAGCGGGCGTGGGTTTAGAGCTGAAGCTTGTAGGAGATGGCAGATATCGGAACCTTTTGGAAGACAGAGTGTCCGCCAGAGGGTTGAAGGGCGTTGTTGAATTCACGGGTGAGCTGCCCGGTAATTGCGCCGTTCGCGAGCAATTGGATCGAGCGGATCTGTTCATCATGGCCTCCCGTACGGAGGGGTTACCTCAGGCCATGATCGAAGCCATGTCCAGAGGCTTGCCTTGTATTGGGACCGATGTGGGCGGCATACCTGAATTACTTCCAAGAGAAGCGCTGGTCCCACCAGGTGAAGTCGGGGCTCTGGCGACCAAGATCCGGGAAATGATCACTGATCCGCAACGAATGCACAATGAGTCCAGGCGAAACCTGGAAGCGGCTAAGCAACATCGAGAAACGCTGCTTCGCGTGAGAAGAGTGGAATTCTACAGATACCTCAAGCGAATGAACGAGCAATGGGTTCGGACCGGAAGGGAACACTAACTCGGAATTTTCGCAGATTCGCATGGAAGCATTTGTCTGAGAAAGAATATGATTTGGACATTTATGTATACAAAGGCCTGGAATCTCAGAGCCGCAACCGACAATGTGCTTTCGTAGATCGGGCCGGACTTCAGGGTTTTCGTCCAAGTGAGGAAGAGGACAAGTGAAAGTTCTTCATCTGTTGAAGACATCACTGGGCGCAACCTGGGCCTTGCGTCAGATGAGGGAGTTGGTGCGCCTTGGGCTTGAAGTCCATGTGGCCTTACCCGAAGGTGGACCTCTGATTGAGAAGTGTCGTGACAGCGGAATACATACACATGTGGATCAGTTTGATTTCCCGGTAGGTCGTCCCTGGGAACTCGTCCGGAAAATCCGCGGCCTTCGACGGCTTGTGAAGAAGATAGCGCCTGACCTGATTCACAGCCATTTCGTTGGAACCACTCTCACGATGCGGACGGCTTTGAGGGGGTATTCCCGCATCCCCCGGTTTTTTCAGGTCCCGGGTCCCTTGCATCTCGAATATCCTTTCTTCAGTCACGCAGAGACGGCATTGGCGGATCGGAGGGATTATTGGATCGCTTCCTGCCGGTGGACCCGCAATCGGTACCTCGAACTAGGCATCCCTCAGGAACGTGTATTCCTTTCATACTATGGCGTGGATCTGAATCAATTCAAGGCCGAGGTCGGCGGGACCCTTCACGCTGAGCTGGGGCCGGCATCGGACACCAAAATAGTGGGCATGGTGGCTTTCATGTATGCACCGAAACGATACCTGGGACAAACCCGGGGACTCAAAGGCCACGAAGATTTGATCGATGCCTTCCGTATCTGCCTTGATCGGGGCATCAGGCTAAGAGGGGTATTTGTCGGGGGGCCATGGAATAACTGCATACAATACGAAAGCAGGCTAAAGCGATATGCGAGACTGAAGTGCGGGGATTACGTCCATTTTCTTGGGACTCGTTCGGATATCATGAACCTCTATTCGGACATGGACCTTGCCGTACATCCATCCCATTCGGAAAACGTGGGAGGCGCCTTGGAGTCTCTACTCATGGGAGTTCCGACCATAGCAGCCAGTGTGGGCGGAATTCCGGATCTGGTTCTTCACGGCGAAACCGGTTGGCTGGTTCCCTCAAAGAATCCGACAAAACTTGCAAAGGCCATTGAATACGCATTGGAACACCCTGAAGCCGGCAAGGAGATGGCCCTGGCCGGGAGAGAGCGGGCGATGGAGCTTTTCGACGTAAAGCGGACTTCGAAAGAAATACGCGATATCTACACGAATATCTTGAAATACTCATAAATCGCTCAATTCTGTGAAACATCTTGTTTGGTTGAAGAAGAAAGGCATTTGAGTTATACAGGAGTCCAGGAATACCGGTTCTTTGGTGATGACAGGTTAAAGCGGTAAGACGCGGGAAAGGCGTCTTTGACCTACCAAAGTGAACAGGATATCACGTTGGCGTCGGAGTTCCCTTCACAAGGCTTCAGGTCAAGGATTAAACACCAACCTATGTTGGAGTTTGTGGCCACTTCGTTCCCACGTGCATTTGATGGCTTGCTTCCACACAGAGCCAACCCAATGAAGCTTCTTGTATTTTAGATGCCAAAGACTCATAACTCTTGCTGCAGCATGTTGTTGCACTATTGATAAAGACCGTGTTTAGAGCGGACCCCTGAAATGCGACCACAGGCTAGAACTTCATCTGCGGTGCGGAAAGCGGTACGGAAAAGGGTATGGATCAAGGGACGAAGGGATTTGGAGCGATCCTCATCAGTTGGAACACAGAACATTAAGCGCCTGCTCGATATCCTGGCAGGGGCGACGTGTCTTGTGGCTTTCGCGCCTTTTTTGTGCATTATCTACCTGTCCATTCGAACAAAAATGGGGTCTCCAGTGCTGTTTCGGCAAATTCGGGCAGGATTGCATGGCAGGCCGTTCGTGATGTATAAGCTTCGCACCATGCTGGAGTTGAGGGATCATAGGGGCGCGCCGTTGCCTGATAGGATGCGCCTGACCTCCTTGGGCCGTGTTTTGCGCCGGACCAGTCTGGATGAACTCCCCGAGCTGTTTAACGTACTTAGGGGAGACATGAGCTTGGTGGGACCACGTCCGCTGCTAATGGAGTATTTGCAGCGCTACTCCCCAGTAGAGGCGCGGCGTCACGAGGTCAGACCGGGGATTACCGGTTGGGCCCAGGTGAACGGGCGCAATGCCCTCTCTTGGGAAGATAAGTTTAGATTGGATGTGTGGTACGTGGACCATTTTAGTTTGGCCCTTGATGTCAAAATATTGTGGATGACGTTGAGGAACGTCCTTACTCAGGAAGGAATCAGCGCGGAGGGACACGCTACCATGCCGGTCTTCTTGGGGTCACAAAGACGGGAAAGGTCCGAAAATTAATAGGTAATACCGTGATAGTGATCGGAGCCGGGGGACACGCCAAAGTGGTCATAAGCACTCTCATAGATGCGGGATATGAGGTGTCGGCGGCCTACGACGACGATGAGGCGAAATGGGGGCAAACCGTTTTGGGAGTTCCGATCGTGGGCCCTATTCGCCGCCTCGAGACCGAAACCGATCTCCGAGCCGTAATCGCTGTCGGGGAGAATCTGTCACGCAAAACGATCTCAAGGCGACTGTCTCTTAATTGGGTGTCAGTAACTCATCCCAAAGCGTATGTTCATGGATCCGTAACTCTTGGGGAAGGTAGTGTCGTGTTTGCCGGAGCGGTGATACAGGCCGAAGCAGACATTGGCGAGCACGTGATTGTCAATACGGGCGCCACGATTGATCACGATTGCAGGATCGGTCCTTATGCGCATTTGGGTCCTGGAGTGCACTTGTCGGGAGGTGTCGAAATAGGCGAGGGTGTGCTGCTGGGGATCGCCGGCGCGGTGCTTCCGGGCATGCGGGTCGGAGAGTGGAGCGTGGTGGGAGGTGGAGCTGTTGTCATACGGAACATCCCCTCAAATGTGAAAGTGGCGGGTGTTCCTGCCAAGGAGACTAAGTAAGCATTATGACCAGTCGAATCCCTATGTCGTCTCCGGACATGAATGAAGAGGATTTAAAGGCGGTTCGGGATGTATTGAAGAGTGGACGTCTTGCCCTGGGGAAGAGGACGGAAATATTCGAGGCACGGGTGGCCGAATATGTGGGTGTCGACCATGCAATTGCCGTCAGCTCCGGGACCTCGGCGTTGCATCTGATCGTCCGATGTCTGGGAATCGGTCCCGGGGACGAGGTGCTCGTCCCCTCTTTCACGTTTGCAGCCAGCGTTAACGCCATTCTGTACGAAGGAGCCACGCCTGTCTTCGTTGACATCGATCCGGAGACCTACAACATACACCCGGAGGGCATTGAAGATCGTATCAGTTCCCGAACCAAAGCGGTTATGGTGGTGGATGTTTTCGGACATCCGGCGGAATGGGATGAAATTCTTCGTTTCGCTGAGAAACACGATCTGAAGGTCATGGACGACAGCTGTGAAGCGCTGGGATCGGAATATAGAGGCCATAGGCTCGGTTGGTTTGGCGACGCGGCGGCGTTCGCTTTTTATCCCAACAAGCAGATTACCACGGGCGAAGGCGGTATGATCGTAACCGATAACGCGGACATGGCCCGTCTGGCCCGGAGTTTACGCAATCAAGGACGCGGGGAAATGGGTGCGTGGCTTGAACACGTGCACCTTGGCTACAATTATCGGATGGACGAGATGTCGGCCGCCCTGGGAGTTGCACAAATGAGCCGCGTCGAAGAATTCATCAAGAAACGGCAATGGGTGGCGGACTTATATATGGAGCGGCTTTCCGGAAAAGACTGGGTACGCCCTCCCGTGGTCAGACCCCACGTCCGAATGAGTTGGTTTGTTTACGTGGTTACTCTGGCCGAAGGCATTGACAGAAATGGAGTAATGGAGGCAATGGAATCCTCGGGGGTTCCGGTGAGAAATTACTTTCCTCCCGTACATCTGCAACCTTATATTCGTCAACGTTTTGGATACACGGGTGGCGAGTTACCTATCACGGAATCGCTGGCGCGCAGGACCGTTGCGTTACCTTTTCACAACAACCTTTCGGAAGTCGAGGTGGAAACGGTAGTTGAAACACTTGAAAAAGCCGTTATGGGGCATTCGCATTGAGCCGTCGGCGGCGTTTTGTGGTCACTGCTTCTCAAACAGAAATGCCTGGCTCGTCAGGATTACATCATTTTGAAAATCACTAAGAAGACAGAACGGATCTGGGCGCGGGTCAGCACTCCTCAGTTATTGCGCACTGTTTCCATGTTGAGTTTGGACTCGATGATTGCAGCGTTCAGTTTGTGGATGGCCTATCAACTTCGATTCGAGGCGGAGGTGCCTTTGAGATTTGCGTCGCTGATTCCCCAGTTGCTCGCGTTGCTGGTGGCATCGAGGTTGTGCGCAAATTTCTTGTTCAATCTGCATCGCTGGTCCTTCAAGCTGTCAGGCCTCTACGACGCCATACGGATCGGCGTGGCCGGTCTGTTGGGTTCGGGCATTTTCATGATATGCCTCTATTTTCTTCGCATCGAACTCACTTCTTTCGCTTCCGGTCCTCCCCGATCCGTGCTCGTGATGGAATTTTTCATCACCACCACGCTCATGGGGGCCATACGTTTTTCGCCACGGTTGGCGAAAATGTACCGAGTCGAGCAGGCCTTGGCTCGGAACAGCAGTCTCGAGCGAACTTTGATTGTCGGCGCCGGCGCCACGGGAGAGCAACTCTTGCGTGATCTGCTGCGCTCCGACGCTCATTACTATAAAGTCGTGGGATTTGTGGATGACGACCGGAGAAAGCAGGGCACGTATTTGAGCGGAAGGCCGGTGCTGGGTCTGATAGCCGATCTGCCCGCCATCGTAAAACGTCACAAAGCGGGCACGATCCTCATAGCCATCCCGCGAGTTCCGGCAAAGCGGATTCGAGAAATCCTCGCTATGTGCTCGGATCTGAAGCTTCGTTTCAAAATTCTCCCAGTTTCATATATCTACCTTCAGGATCACTCGGCCCGGCCTGCACTAACCGATCTGTCGCCGGAGGATTTACTTCCGCGGCAAGAGGTGAACCTTAAAGAAACCAGAATCGGCGAGGCGATTGAGGGGAGACGGGTCATGGTTACGGGCGCGGGAGGATCTATCGGAGGCGAGATCTGCCGGCAGCTTCTCGAAAATCGTGTCAAAACGCTTTTTATGTTGGATACAAATGAAAATGAGCTGTATTTGAGGGCACGCTCCTTTCAGACGGAGTTCCCGGACAGCGGAATCGTGACATCCGTTGTAGACGTTCGGGGCTTTCGTCGGGTTGAAAGGCTGTTCTCGGAGTTCAGGCCTCAAGATGTGTTTCACGCCGCTGCACACAAGCATGTTCCGTTGATGGAGGCGGCCCCGGACGAGGCGGTGACGAACAACGTGATGGGAACCCATAACGTGGCGTGGATGGCGCACGAGTATGGCGCCCAACGATTTGTTTTCATCTCTACGGACAAGGCCGTGAGACCGTCCAGCGTGATGGGCGCCACCAAGCGTGTCGGCGAAATGCTGGTCCGCAGCATAGGCAAGCATTCCGACACGAAATTCTCGGTGGTGCGTTTTGGAAACGTGCTGGGCTCCGCCGGTTCGGTGGTGCCCTTGTTTCGTCAACAGATTGCAGCCGGCGGCCCCGTAACCGTCACGGATCCGGAAGTGAGGCGCTATTTCATGACCATCGGGGAGGCCGTAGGCTTAGTTTTGCAAGTGGCGTACCGGGATTTCGGGGAACTTTGCATTTTGGACATGGGCGAACAGATTCGCATCCTGGACCTGGCTCGCCATATGATTACCATGGCGGGATTTGTACCGGAGAAAGACGTGCCCATCACGTTCACCGGGCTCCGGCCCGGAGAAAAGCTTTACGAACAACTGATGACGGAAGAAGAAGAGAGCACCTACCGGGTCGATTCCAAGATTTTTGTGGCGTGCAGTCCCGAGCCTCCAGCCGATATTGAGGAAGTTATAAAGGAACTCATCGCCGTTGCGGAGCGGGGAGAAGACGAGGAAGTGTTGGCTCTCCTGAAGAACCTGGTGCCGAGCTACTCTGTGATGCAAGAAACACGATCGATGACAGAGGATGGTCAACCTGACTCTTCTCTTTAGATGTTCAGAGGGTCAACAGTGCTGAAAAAGGTTCTTTCGATCAAATGCGTTTACATCAAGCCGGATGATGGCTGAAGATGTTCCGGGGCCGGAATCCAAGACGCTATAGAATCCGGACGTTTTGGAGAGATGCCTCATGGTTCCGGTGCGTAAACGATGAGGGACGCCTCACCCGGGATCTTTTGGAACGGCCCCGGAAGACGTCTTTGACCGCTTTTCCCCGACAATCCGTAAAATGTCCTTCTCCTGCGTGCGCCGGGACGCTCTGGCAATTCAGGTCCTGATCGGTTAGCCATTACCAATCGCGGCCACAGAGCAACCGTTCGGTAGAAACAACAGGCGGATAGAAAACGTGGAATGAATTTCTACAATGACGTTCATGATTGGCTGGGTGGGTACCCATATGAGTCAATAAGCGCTGATGACCTGAGAAATTTCGTCGCGAAACGCGGTTTCAAAAGCATACGTGAATTTGTGGCGCCGGCGCGTTTAAGCTTGTCGGGCAGTGGTAATGACGAGTTTGTCTTCAAGCGTGTATGATTTGAATCAAGGCGAGGAACCCTGAAACCGAGCGTCAAGCTGCAGGAGGGGGATCGCGCGGCGCCTGTCCGGAAGAGTCGGGCGTTGACGATGATTGCAGACATAAGGGACAGAAATCTCAGAACGTCAGCATAGAAAAAACACCATGTTAAAAAAAATAGCTCTTCGCAATCGGGTCCTTCGCGACATTTTCGGCGGTTCGCCTCATTCCTCGGATTTATTCACTCTCCCATGAGCAATCGGTTCCTGGCAGTCAAAAACGGATGGAGATCAAAACGGAATTCCGTTTTCATCCTGATTGCCTGTATTCTTATAGCGGGTTTGTACCGTTTTTCGTTGGATTACGTCCGAGTATTAGCTGCTTTCCTGTTTTTTATCCTATTGCCCGGCATATGCATCAGCGCCTGGATATTTCAGGGAAGGGGCGACCTGCTGGAAAAGACGGCTACGGCGTTTGGGTTTGGGATCATGTTTAGCGCCGTTTTTTTCTTTGTTCGGGGCATGGTTCGGTTTCCGGCGCATTATTCTTCCACCGCTTACTTCTTATCAGCCATTATCCTTCTGGTGCTGATCCTTACGGTCTCTTACGGCAAAACACGGCGATCGCTTGGACGTTGGTTCGATATGGGCGAAATCGCTCTTGGTCCTCTGTCGTGTGTCGTTCTGCTTTCCGTCATTCTCTTGTTCAATGAAAATGCATTACTCCTTACTTCCGATAGCCTTGTATACCTACCCCAAATGGTCGACTGGCAACAAACCGGGGCATTCGGCGTCGACCTGAATACTGATTTTACAACTTTATTA
>Ga0068714_10006494_pt1 | contig 11849 bp, 9 predicted proteins | sample MTBNYHSulfiMetaG_FD_62988 | JGI IMG/M metagenome (GOLD analysis project Ga0068714, IMG submission 62988) | Enrichment culture microbial communities from rom New York Harbor, USA that are MTBE-degrading - MTBE-NYH (New York Harbor Sulfidogenic)... | ecosystem: Environmental > Aquatic > Marine >... | reverse complement strand
GCATCAGGCAGCAGGATCACCATCGCCAGAGAGCTGTTCGCGTACCTGAGTTCGAGTGCCTGGACGTTCCCCGATCGCCCGTAGTAGAAGAGGCCTTCTTGGCGCATCATGGGAACCGTCTTCTCTTCACCGCCAAGCGTGGCAAACGGCCCCGGCGCGGTGTCGGCCTCGTCGAAAGGGTTCTCCCAGGCTCCCTTCAGATAGACCGCATTGGTCAGCACGAGCACCGTATCCGTTGTGATCACGCCCGCAGGCACCAGTTCGGGGATCTTCCCCGCGGTTCGGTCGTCCACCCACTGGTTGATCGTTCCCCGCGCCGCCTCGGGGTCGCAGCAATAGTCGACCTCGTTCAGCCCCGCGGCGTAGTCCCTCTCGAGGAGCGCGTTGTAGCTGGATAGGAACCCGTACCCCAGTTGTCCCCAGAGCGCGTTAGCGATCTCCAACTCGAGTGGATCGGAGCCCGGATTGAAGAAGAACCGATCCTGAGCGTCCAGGCTTTGTCGCAGGGCGCGGAAAGCAGCGTGGACCTCCTCCTGCCCGGAAGAGAAGTGGAGTACCTCCGCCATCTCCTCCTCCGTCTCCCCGCGCGCTCCGGCGTACGCCATGGCGAGGGCCGTCGAGATGCTGTAGGGCGAGAGCACCACGTTCCCGCCGTCGGCTCCCACCTGGTGATAGAGAGCCCACCCGAATGCGCTGTTGCCCGAGACGAGCGCCGCGAGATCCCCCTCGAGACCAGCGCATGCGGCCTGATGGCCCACGCCCGACCCGAGCACCAGTAATCCCAAGACCAGGATCACCCGAATGACCGCCCTACTTCCGTCCATTTTGATCCCTCCCCTACACTGCTCATCCACCTGCCGTCTCCCCTGCTGGGCCAGGCGTCACCCTATCGTCCTGCTGCACACGGGACCAGCGGCGCCGCGACGGCGGTCAGTCGGTCAGTGCCTTGTTGATCGAGTTGCGAATCTGGGAGAGATAGGAGAACCCGTTCTGCAAGTAGGTGGTGACCCCCGCCGCTCCCGCATTCACCCCGGCACAGCGCGCGAACATCGCCGCATCGTCCCAGGCCTCCTCGATACCCGAGAGAAACATGTTCCAGACGCCAAAGGAGATAGCATGCACCTTCGGCATCCGAGACGTGATCTCGCTGGCCAAGCCAAGATGGGCGTAGTAATAGTCATTCTCCAGATCCCCCAGGGTCAACGTCCCGGCGTCGTACTCGGCCAACGCCTGGTGGAGGAGATCCTCCATCAGCGCCACCTGGTCGAGTGCCCAGTTCAGGAACTGATACGTCTCCAAGGCTTCGGCATCGATCGCCTTCGGGGTCGCCAGAAGCGGCCTGGCGATGAGAGGTTTGTCCTGCGTATCCGCAGCCAGAGCCCTCGGCTGCGCGTACAGCCCGATGACAGTGCCAATACCGACACCCAACACCAAGACCCCCGCAAACGCAGCCAGCAGCCGTCCGCTCTTCACGGTGCACCTCCTTGTCTTCCCCAAGCGTGACCCACATCGCAGAGAGACTAGGGCTCCCTGGCAGGCGTGACAAGCGCAGCGCCACCACGGAGAGAAGGGACGTGGCCGAATCGCTCCCTGCCACCCAGGGCCTCTCAGGGCGACTGAAGTGCCGCCGTCCCCGGAGTGGCCCAGATCCTGTTCCGAAGCTGTACGAACCGGTCCTGGGCGAACGAAACGCCGCTTAGCCGGGCGGCATCCGATCGCGCAGCCAGTGAAGGATGACCTCTAGCGTCTTTTCGGCATCGATATCGTTCAGCAACTCGTGGTACCCGCCATCGATCAGCTGGAGCGTCTTGTCCTGTGACAGGATGGTCTCGAACAGGCGCTGGCTGCCCTGGGGATCGGTGGCGCGATCCGCGGTGCCGTGGAGAACGAGCGTCGGCACCGTCCACCGCTCGAAGAGACGCCAATTCGCCCGGTCTTGTGCCATCGCGGTGGCGGCCAGTCGGGCCGGCATCTTCCCATGGAACATCAGTGGGTCTTGCTTGACCGCCTCGACAGTCTCGGGGATGCGAGACAGTGCGGTTGGTTCTCCCGAAGGGTGGGGCACGCCCGTGTTCGGCGCGACGCGGGCAAGGACACGCGCCGCGAGGCGGGTCACGAGGCGCCCTGTCAGATTCACAGCAGCGCTAGTCAGGATGACCCCGCGCAGTCCGCTCGGCTCGAGCGCAACACTGCTCGCGGTGACCAATCCGCCCAGCGAATGGCCCAACAGGAACACGGGAAGAGGTTGGCCCCGCAACATCTTCCTTGCCGTGAGGTGGTCCCGCACGGCCTGATGGATGTCGGTCATGCCGCGGCGTCCGGACGACCTCCCGTGTCCTCGTAGATCGAGGGCGTAGACGTCGAGACCGGTTTCGAGCAGGTGCGGAATCAGTGCGTTGTACTGGCCAACGTAGCGTGTCGCGTACTCCCGATACCCGTGCTGGAGCAGGAGAACCGCTCTGGGGGAGGGCGCACGCCAGACATAGCCCTGCACACCCGGCGTGGTCGTCCAGACCTGATCGCCCGTCGATCCTGCGGCAGGGGTGCGCGTGCTCATCGGGTCACCTCAATCGGTTCTCGCTCCAATGCACGTCACTGTAGCACACCGGTTTCCTCACCGCCGAACCTCGCGGATAACCGCGAACTGCTGATCGCGTGACTCAGGGACGCTACGTCGATTCGCCGTACAGCATCCTGTAGACCAGCCAAGAGTCGAGAACCTTCACGAGATACTCACGGGTCTCCGTGAGCTGAAGCACCATCGGAAAATCCGCCGGCCCGATCGTCCCCGCAGCTGCGGTCCATCGCTGAACGTTCCCCTGTCCGCCGTTGTAGGCGGCCACCGCCTTGCAGAGATCCCCCTCGAACAGCCCCAGCAGGTACCCCAGGTACCACGTTCCAAGGCGGATGTTCGTCTCGGGCTCGAAGAGCTCCTCCTCTCGATACGGAAGCCCGAGCTTCGACCGCGCGATCCACTTGGCGGTGGAGGGGAGGAGCTGCATCAGGCCGCGGGCGTCGGAGGATGACACGGCGGTGGGCAGGTAGTGCGACTCCTCTCGAATGACTGCCAGGACGAGGAGCGGATCGACCCCGTACGCCTCGGCCCATCGCTCGACCGATTGCTGCCAGGCCAGCGGATAGGCGAGCTCGTAGGCGGCGCGTGACGCCGCCGTTGAGAGTAGGCCGGACCCGATGCCGAAGGCAGCTCGGTAGTCTCCATGCTTCGTGTACCACGCCCCGATCGCCAGGCGCTCGTCCGGCCCGGCCCCTCGCAGGGAGAAGTCGAGCTCCGTCTCGGCCCACGCCATGTCCTGCCGTCGGAGCAACTGATCCGCCGTCCTGACCGAGGGGAAGCCTGCAAGCACCGGTGCCACGGGCGGTGGATCGAGCGGCCGGTGGATCCCGAGGATGAAGCGGAACGCGGGAGAGAGCCATGGCTCCATCTGTGCTGCGCGAGCCACCTCCCCTTGCCGCACGTAGAGAACGTAGGCTCGGAGCGCGGCGTCATCGTGCACGCGGCTCGATCCCATCGCCAGCTCTCGATACGCAGGAAGTGCTCCGCCGACGTCCCCCAGGGATTCGAGGAGAACCGCACCGCGCCAACGTGCTTCGGAACTCGTCGAGCGCAGGTAGGCACTGGCCGCATCGCGCGCTCTGCCGAGCGATTCGAGGAGGAGGCCCTCAGCGTATCCGCCGGCCGCCCCCAGCGAATGGTAGACGGAAACTGCCTTCTCCTTCTCCCCAGCTTGCTCCAGCGCTTGCCCATACTCCATGCGAACCGCGGTATTGCCTCCGTACAGGGATAGGATGTCCTCATACACTGCGGCCGCATCGGCCGGGCGATCGAGCGCAACGAGCGCCCGGGCCCGTGTCAGCTGCGCCTGCTGCGTGGATCGGGAACCGATCAGTGCGAGCGCTTCCGTCGCTCGACCGGCGCGAACCAGGATCCCCGCGAGCGTCACGGGATCGATCTCGAGCCGCCGCATCGCCTCGACCGCTTCGCTCCGGGGTAGGAGCGCCTCCCATGCCACTCTTGCCTCCGCGCGCTGTCCCGCCACTTCGAGAAGGCGGGCGAGCGTCATCCGAAGTTCGATCGTCGATCGAAGCGCCACGGCGCGCTGCAGCCACGAGGCGCCGATCGTGAACTCGCCCCGCGCAACGCGTGCCTGGGAAGCAAGCATGCACGCGTGCCAACCCACCGCATCATCGCGCCCTGCGAGCGTCTCCATGGCGACAAGGCTCTCGGGTAGGCCATCCCTCGCTCTCCACAACGACTCGTAGCCCGCGAGGTCCGACGACGGCGATGGCCCTGGGAAGGAGAAGACGACTCCCAAACACAGGATCACGCCGCCGAGGACGGCGGCCAGAGCGGTCCACTTCATCTTGATCCTCTTGCAACTGCGATAGCTCGCATCTCACCAGAACGATACCCGCCCGGCACATCGACGCGTCGTACAAACCGACACCGACGGCCGGACGTTTCACCGCGCACGAACGGTCACAGGCGACGCAGTCGTCGAGCCTCTACGGTTGGAACGGCCAGAGCACTCGCTCCGTTGCGCGCTTCATCGCGGCAGGGCCCGGTTCCTGCTCGCTGCCGCTCACCGACCCACGGCCGGGCTCCGCCTGGACGCTGGATCAAGGATCCAGAGGAGCGGCGCGGGATCCGCTCGCGATGTGAGCTCCTCCATCACAGCCGCCGGCAGCGCGATCGACTCGACAGCCACCGAACAGTCGAGCCCAAGGAGCTTGCCTAGGCACTGGAACCTTCCGCCGCCGGTGTGGATGTACACGTAGGCAAGATCAAGGCTTCTCCTGATCCAGACCGGCTCGTCTACCCTGCTGATAGCCTGCTGCTCGCCCGCGAGAAGAAGCTCCTCCGGCGTGTACGGGTGGACCGACCGGTAGAGGGACCGCGCCGAGACGGTCAGCTCGTACAGGCCCGCAGCGGATGTCGGAACGATCCTCGTGTCTCTCGCGACCCAGAGCGATACGTAGTCCGCGTCGGCTCGTGAGCAGTACGACACGATGAGCGGACATCGCCCGATCGCCTTCGCAGCGACCTCGCAGACGGAAACCGGATTCCACTGGAGCTGGTCGGCAAGGCAGGTTGAGGCGATCCCCCCTACAAGGAGCAAGAAGACCGCAACGCCGCGGACCGCTTGCCGCCACCTGGTCCCGCTCACGAAGTCCAGCATGTGTCCCAGAGTATGGGGCGATGCCGCCCCCGGCTGTCTCACCGGTCTCGGCGCGAGGTGCAGTACGTCACCTGACTTCACTGATCACCGGGCACCCCGCGGGCGCCATGGACTTCCGAAGGCCGACGCCCCGCGACATGCAGCAATCTGGTCACTCTGCGCCGAGCTCGTACACGCCAAAGGAGACGAAGCGGATCTCAATGCGGGGTGTCGCCTGTGATGCTGTGTACAGTCCGATCTTCCACGGACCGCTCATCGAAAGCGAGAAGGTCTCCTGCTCCGTTTCACCGATGAACAGAGTTGCGCTGCCTTCCTTGACTGTCACTCGAAGGGTCGTCCGCGGGTCGATGTCCGAACACTGCGTCCAAGGAACAGGCGAACTCTGCCATTCGCCGTCCCGCTTCTCACTGACGCGGTACCACCCGTCGGGAGCAATCCTGAAACTGTAGAAGGTTCGATCGTCATGGCCCCAGACGATCCCATACTCCGCGTCGTCGGCCCCCGCATACTTGTACCCAACGGCCACAGCCGAGAACTCCTCGGGAAACAAGCCATCGTGGGGCGCCCAGGAGAGTTGGTACTTCTCGTGCCAGTACTCCCAGAACGCGTATTCGCCCGATCGATAGCCCATCCCCCGCCAGCGCGAAAGCGAGGAATCCCATCCACTTTCCTCGTCATCGAAATCATCGAAGAACAGGCACACGGGTTCTGTCTCAGCGTCCGCAAAGACGAATCCCGCCAGGAGAGCCGCTACCAGGGTGCAACCGATCCAACCGACTCGTCGAAGGCGTTTCACAGGGACACCTCCTGGGATCTTGCTCCTTCTCCTTGTCGAGCGAACACCACTCGCGCGTCACAACCGATGCACAATCCTCTCAGGGGTCCACCTCCTTGCGGCCCTGATCCATCGCGGCTTTCGCGTCGCGACTGGTCTCGGGCGCCGCGCGTTCATGGAAGCAGTCTAGCCATTCGAAGTTGCAGTGATCAATACACGGGCTGCCCGACGATCCGCTGTCAGGCGACTCAGGCGGAGCGCGGGCCGCTCCAAGATCGCGGCGGCCTCGTGCGTGGCAGGCCGTCCTCTGATCCCCGAGCGGAGAAGGGCCAAGAGCAGTCCGTCACAGGTCGGTTCGGGCCAACGATGCAGTGAAGCGCTGTTGTCACCGCCGATCGAGGACTCGTGCACGCTCCTGCTTGCCATCACGCGAGGATCCGTCGTACCGTACTGCCAATTTCTCGGTGGTTGTCGGCGCGATTCGCCGCCCGGCACCCGACCTATCAGGACTGCGTCCAAGGAGGCGGAAATGCTGCGAAAGGCTGAACTCGGGGTGGCTCTCGTGCTGGCCGGATTGCTGTCGCTGGTGCCGTTCGCTGGGCACTCTCAAACCGGGGGTGTCATGGACTTCACGGGGTACTACCAAGGGCTTCAGCCTGGGGCCTATAGCATGCGTTTCGCGGTCTACGACGCTCCGAGCGGTGGAAGCCGAATCTGGCCGGTTGGCGCCGACTACGAAGTGCACCCACTCGTCTTGGTGAGCGCTGGTCGGTTCACCGTGAAGCTGGGCAGTCAGGGCAACCCCATCACGGCGCTTCCCGAGCTCGCCTACCTCGACGTTGCGGTATGCACCCCCGCGGGGTTCACGTGCGTGGACTTCGAACCGCTGCCGGCAAGGCTTCCGGTCGGCGGCTTCACGCCGTACTCGGTCGACACCCCACTTCCAACAACGGAAACCCCAGCCCCCACTGAAGCGCCGCAGGGCGGATCACCGTCTCTGTGCTGGCTCCTCGCGGGGAACACGGGCACCGTTCCCGGCGTGGACTTCCTTGGCACGATCGATGCCGTCCCACTCGAGATCCGCGTCGACAACCAACCGATCCTCCGCCTCGAGCCCAACGCCATGGGCCCGAACCTGATCGGCGGGCAAGCGCAGAACAGCGTCGCGGCCGGCGTCTACGGCGCGACGATCAGCGGAGGAGGCGGCCCGGCCGGGCCCCACTCGATCACGGCGGAGTTCGCCACCGTGGGCGGTGGCTTGAAGAACGTCGTGAATGGTCGGTACGGCACCATTGCCGGAGGACAATGGAACGCTGCCGGGCGCTTCGCCACCGTCGGTGGCGGCGTCTCCAATGCGGCCACCGGGTGGGCCTCAACGGTCGCCGGGGGGCAGTCGAACGCCGCCTCGAGCGATAGCGCGACGATCGGTGGCGGGCAGGAGAACGCGGCCTCCGGAAGCTGGTCAACCGTCGCCGGTGGGGTCAGCAACACCGCGAGCGGGGATGCTGCATTCGTCGGCGGGGGACAGTACAACGGCGCGTCCGGCGATTTCAGTTTCGCGGCCGGAACGCACGCCATGGCTGTCCATAAGGGCAGCTTCGTCTGGGCGGATTCGGCCGCACTCGACTTCCGATCAACAGAGGAGGACCAGTTTCTCGTTCGTGCCTTCGGCGGCGCCATCTTCAACGTCGGCGTCAGTCGGTTCGGGATGATCATCGCCTCCGGGCGAAGGAGCTTCACCGCAGCACTGCCCGACCCGATGCCCACCCGCTCGTCGTTTGCTCTTGTGGGACTCAATGCCCGGGACGAGGACGATGCGATCGGAATCTGGGGACATGTCGGCGGAGCACCGAACCTCCTGCGGTTCTACGGCCAGGTCGGCGTGCTCGCAACGTCGGCCGCGGGCTACGGTGTGGTCGGCACGACGGAAGGCGCAACGGACGGCCTGGCCGCAGGTCGCTTCGATGCCCTGTCGAACGAGGGCGCCACGTTCGGAATTCACGGTCGCAGCAATAGCCGCTCAGATGAGAGCGCCGGGGCCTATTTTGAAGGTAGGAACGGGGTCATCGCTCAGGCCAGATACGACGGAAAGGCACTTCTCGCGCGCGTCGAGAAGACGGAATACGGCGATGCGTCAGGATACGGTGTCTACGCCGAGGGGGGCGATGTGGGCGTCTACGGCGAGCCCCGGGGATACTCCACAGAGCGCACCACGACGCCGACGTATGGGGTCTACGGGAAGTCCGACTCACCTATTGGCTACGGCGTCTACTCCGAAGGCAACTGCCATGTGGATGGGGACCTCAGCGTCGACGGTGCGCTTGGATGGAAGCCTCAAGTCAGCTACGTTTCCGTTGGACCGATCGCCTTCGCCGCAACCGCGGTCGCCCCGTTCACGTATGCATCGTGGCGCGAATGGTCGCCGGTGGACGCGCGGCCCCGGGCGGATTGCGGCGTCGACCAGTACGGCAACTACAACCCCGCCACAGAGGACATCTACTTCGCTCACCTGCAACTCCCCCACGGGGCTCGGCTCCGAGAGGTGGACTTCCACTACAGCTACGGGCCGGGGAGTTCCAATGCGGAGCTGCGGTTGGCGAGGTCGGACTTCAGCGGAAACATCACCTTCCTTGCCAGGATCGAGGCGAAGAACGGTGGCTTGAGCGCGACCATCGATCACGTCGTCAACAACGAGACGGGCTTCTACTATCTGTTTGCCGTGCTCGACTGCAACACGACGCTGCGCGGGGCTGTGGTCTCCTACGAGGTCAGCGAGCCGTACTAGGTGGAGGCAAGGGACGCGATCATCGCTGCGCCGCCGGTGGTGAGGCCTTGCGATTTGCTGGCGGGATGCCCTGCTCAGGCGAGTCGGCTTGTCTGCAACGGCTTTGCGTTCTCGCCTTATGCGGGATCGGGAACAGCCGAGCGAGGCCTCCATCCTTGATGCATTCAGGGATTCAGCACCCAGCGACTGCTCGAGCCGCACACCCGCCATTCACCGACCGCCCCCGAGGAGCTACACTACCGAAGGCAGGGTGGTCCGGACATGGTGTCTCGGGTGCTGCGCCAGGCCTCTAGGCAAGACCTGACGGCCCGGCTCCGCGGGCCATGTCGTGGATAACAGGAGAGGTCATGAAAGGGGGCGTCGTGAAGAGAAGAGGAAGCAAGCGTCTTGCCGCTGGGGCTGCGACCGTGCTTCTGATTCTTGCCGGTTGCGGACTAGGCACGCTGGCAGCCGCCGGGTTCGCTCAACAGTACTCGGATGGAGCCAACGTCTCCGCAGGACGAGGCGTCGGCTTGGGGGCTTGCTGCATCAACACCGAGGTCGGGTTCCTCGTGAAGAACTGGGTGTCGGATACCGAGGCGACCTGCACCAGCGTGGTCGCGCCTGTCAACGGTGGAAGACCGCGCCTCTTGGCCGGGGTGGAACGCAAACTCGTGGATACGGCCTATCTGGATGGATTCATCACGGTCGGCGCGGCGATCCCAATCGGAGGCGCGATCGACTGGCAGCGGTTCGATGGCTCGATCGGGATCGAGTGGAGCCTGCCCGCGACCCCCGAGTTTGCCCTCAGCTTCGAGGTCGGGCTGTCGATGCGCCACTACTCGTCCTCGGACGGCTGGGCCTGGCGTGCGGAGAGTTTTGTGGGGATCGGGGTGGCCTTCTACCTCTGACCGGCCGGATCTGCCTGAGCGAAGCCGCGCCTTGTTCGAAGCGGTCAGCCCTGATTGGGCACGGCCCTGGCTATTGCGATCCGGGACCCGGTCGCCGGAGGCTGACTCGCACCTCTCGGTGGGCACGGCGAAGTGCTCGCCCAGTGACTCTTGCATGCCGCAGTGCCAGCGCCCGTTGTCGGTGTCCGCCACGGCGTGACCGATGACACGGATGCCTGTCTATGACATCGCGGCAAGACGAGCTCGTTCGCGGTTGATCATGAACTGTGGTTCTCTTCAGAAGGTGGCGTGGTGAACCCAGCGCTCTATTCGGCCCCGGTGTTGGCTGTCGCGGTTGGTCTCTTGATACGGGCCGGTGTTCTTGGAAAACGGCGCCACATGGTCATCCTCAAGCCGCTTTCCACCCTGCTGGTCATCACGGTCGCGTTGCTGTCGCTTCTACGGCCGGTGCACAGCCCGACCTACACTGTCGGCGTGACGGTCGGGCTGGTCCTGTCCCTCGGCGGTGACATCGCCCTCTTGTTCGAGGAGCACCGCAAAGCCTTCGCAGTGGGCTTGGGACTCTTCCTCCTCGCTCACGCCACCTATGCAGTGGTGTTCACCCTTCTGGGACGGGTTTCTCCCTGGGATGTCCTCTCGATCGCGGTGCTGTTGGGGGTAGGGGCCGGCTTCTACGTGCTGATACGATCCAATCTGGGAAGGATGACGGCCCCCGTCATCATCTACATGCTCGTGATCTCCGCGATGGTGAGCCGAGCCGCGGCGACGCTGGTCAGTTTCACGTTCAGCGCTGCGCAGGTTGCCATGATTCTCGCTGGCGCGCTTCTGTTCTACCTTTCGGACGGGCTCTTGGCCGCGAATCGATTCTGGAAACCCTGGCGATACCGCCGCATCGGCCTGGCTCCCTACTACGCTGGTCAGTTCTTGATCGCCCTGGCCGCCAGCTACTTCGTCCCCTAGACGCGGTACCCATCAAGCAACCAAGACAGAGCCGAAGAGGCTAGACCTCCCAGGTGTGCCTCAGGCGCATGGCGCGTGCGAAGCAACCGCACCCGCGTCGAATCGATGGCGCAGCCACACTGACCAAGGAGCGCCTCCACTTACCGCGGCACGACAAGAAGAATCCTCGTCCCGTGGTCAACACGGATCCACACCGCCCGCACCTAGGTCACGTTGTCGGGTGGGTCCCCGTTTCCAAGGGCGACACTTGACCGGGCGATCGCCCGTAGGTTAGTCTGTTTCCTGGGATATTCGGATGTAGGGGAGGTCAAGGTCACCATGCTGGCCAGACCAACGCGCAATCTCGCTCTAGAGCTGGTCCGTGTCACCGAGGCGGCCGCCCTCGCCGCGGGCCGATACATGGGGCGCGGCGACAAGGATGCCGTCGACCGGGCTGCTGTAACTGCGATGCGGCATCTGCTTCGCACGGTCCGGATGGACGGGACCGTCGTCATCGGGGAGGGCGAGAAGGACCGCGCGCCGATGCTCTTCTGCGGCGAGCGGGTGGGCACGGGCGATCCCCCCGAAGTCGACATCGCCGTCGACCCGGTGGACGGGACCACCCCGCTTGCGCTGGGGAATCTGAACGCCATCTCTACTGTCGCTCTGGCTCCGCGCGGCACGATGTACGATCCCGGGCCGTTCATGTACATGGACAAGATCGCCGTCGGCCCCGCCGTGCGCGGGAAGATCGACATCAACGCGCCGGTCGCGGACAACCTCGCTGCGGTCGCAAAGGCGAAGGGCGATTCCGTCCGCGACCTGACGGTCGTCATCCTGGATCGGCCCCGTCACGAAGCGCTTGTCTCGGAGGTCCGCGCCGCCGGGGCAAGGATCCGGCTGATCCCGGCGTGTGACGTCGCCGCGGCGCTGATGACGGCGCGGGAGGAGTCGCACATCGACATCCTGCTAGGGATCGGCGGAAGTCCCGAAGCGGTGCTAGCGGCCTGCGCGTTGCGCGCGATGGGCGGAGAGATCCAGTGCCGCTTGGTGGCCCGGAGCGACGCGGAGCGCCGCGCCGGCGAGGAACTCGGGTATCGGCTCGACCGTGTGCTAACCCACGACGACCTCGTATCGTCGGAAGACGTCTTCTTCGCCGCGACCGGGGTGACCGACGGCGAGCTCTTGCGGGGCGTGCAGTACTCCGGTCAGGGCGCGGTCACCGAGAGCCTGGTCGTGCGGGGACTCACCGGAACCGTCCG
>Ga0068714_10006493_pt1 | contig 11850 bp, 9 predicted proteins | sample MTBNYHSulfiMetaG_FD_62988 | JGI IMG/M metagenome (GOLD analysis project Ga0068714, IMG submission 62988) | Enrichment culture microbial communities from rom New York Harbor, USA that are MTBE-degrading - MTBE-NYH (New York Harbor Sulfidogenic)... | ecosystem: Environmental > Aquatic > Marine >... | reverse complement strand
TCGTCTTCCGGGAGGGGTTCGAAGATAATGCCGGAATGGCTGCCGGATAGTTGTATGATGGATTGTGCCAGATCAAAGATACTGGTTTCAGCGGAGTTTCCAAGATCTACGGGGCCGATGAAATCTTCGGACCCATTCATAAGGCGCAAAAGACCTTCTACGATGTCGTCGACGAAGCAAAACGGGCGGGTCTGGGAACCGTCGCCGTAGATCGTGAGATCCTCGTTTTTCAGTGCATGCCTTATGAAGTCGCCGACGACCGATCCACCCTGTGGTTGAATGGCAGGGCCGAATGTGCTGAAAACCCGTGCCATGCGGACGTCCAGTTGGTACTGCTGATGATAGCCGAAAAAGAGGATTTCAGCACAGCGGCTTCCTTGTCTGTAAAATATGCCGGAATCCGGGAAACCTGTATCTTGCCGGCGGTTTTGCTCCCCCAGGAGTTCTCCTGGTTTTCGATATACCTGACCGCTGGATGCCAGCAGGATTTTCGCGTTCACCCGCCGGGCGAGTTCAAGCATGTGAATGGACCCCAGAACACACGTCCGGGTTGTTTTTACGGGTTGAACGCACGGATGGTGCAGAGAGGGACGGCAGGCCAGGTGATAGATCTCATCGACTTCCAGGAGAAGCGGGAGTGTAACGTCCCTGCGGAGTACCTCGAAACCCGGCTTCCGGAGCAGGTCATAGATATTTTGTTTGGAACCCGTGGAAAAATTGTCCAGACAGACAACATCATGGCCTTGATCAACCAGCCTGGCGCAAAGCGTGGAGCCAATCAGACCGGCACCGCCGGTTACCAAAATACGTTTCTCCTTCGCAAGAGACATAGGGAACCTTCAAGCTTGCCGGCAAGCAAAAGAAGACGGGGTGCAACCGAGGGCAGGAACCCTTTTTTGCACCCCGCATTCTTCTAAAAGGAATACACACGCAGAGGCAGAGTCTATACACACCCGGTGGGTTTGGGCAATCCCGCCATTTTACATGCTCCCTTGCCAGGTCCGGATGGAAAAAGCTCGTAGATGTATTTAAGCTTATAACCGGTGACTTTCGAGAGGATTCTGACCATCGGCGCGATGCCGTTTTTCTTGTAGTAGTCCTGGAGCACATTGACGACTTTCCAGTGCTCGTCTGTCAGTTCTTCGATGCCTTCTTCTTTTTTGACATGCCTTACCCATGCTTCATTCCAGTTGTTGAAATCATCGATGAAGCCGTCTTCATCTACATTGAAGGTGTTGCCTTCAAATTCTACAGTCGGCATAGTCTATTTCCTCCTTTATTTTAAATATCCAGCCCCTGTGCCTATTCCTTTGCTACAGTTATCTGACTTAAAGAACGAAATATAGTTGTCTGTAATGTACTTGTCAATACTGATCAAGCACCGGATGGCAATTTTTTCTTCAATCTTTTAAATGAAAGGGCTGCACGTACGAGAGCCTCCGCCCAGCCTGGAGCGCCGGCGGCATGAATATGGGTATAGACTCCCAGCACGCCTTTGAAGCACAGGCCGTCCTTGTTTCCGTCAATCCCATGTCCCCTCCTGACGTTGAAGGCGAAATGAACGTTTCGGCCGGAAGTCAGGATCGGCTCCGAGTAGTGGAATTCGTGCCCTTTGATAATTTCTCCAGGGCTGAAATACAGGTTCTCCCCTTCGGTTTCGAGAACCGTATAGCCATGACCGCTGGGTTTCTTTTTCAGAATGAAATCCACCGGGAGTACACCGGCCATGGGGTAGAAACGGCCCCCCACGTGAAGGCCGCCTCCCAGGTACATGAATCCACCGCATTCGGCGTAAACAGGAAGTCCCGATTCGGCAGCTGTTTTCAAAGATTTCAGGAAAGAGACGTTCGAAGACAGCCGTTCCGGTTGCGTTTCCGGAAACCCTCCGCCTATGTACAGCCCGTCGAGCTGCGGAAGCTCCTGGTCGGCGGTTGAGTCGAGCTCTATAAGCGACGCGCCCGCATTGCTCAGGGCTTCCAGGTTTTCCGGGTAGTAAAACCAGAAGATGCTGTCTTTGATCACTCCAATGCGAACCCTGCCCGGGCTCGAGGTCGCCGGAAACGGAACACCCCGGTCTCCATCACCATGGTTTTGAGGAGATCCGGCCTGATCCAGGGGATCGAAGGATGGAAAACCTTTGTCCGGTATGTTGGGGTCGCTTGCAGCTGCTATTTTCCTTATTAATTTTAAATCCAAATAGTTAAAGGCGATATCTTTCGCCCAGGCTATGGTCTCGTTTGCGGATCGCTGCTCCTGGTGTGGAACGAGGCCCATATGCCGTTCCGGAAAAGGATCGTTTTTAAGCTTCGGTACCGCTCCTACAACAGGTATGCCGCAGTAGTATTCGATCGCCTCTTTTATCAGTTTTTCCTGTCTGGAACCCGCAACGCGGTTCAGGATGACGCCTTTGATTTCAATGCCCGGATCGAAGACCTGGCAGCCTTTGACAACGGCCGCAACGGTCCGTGTGACCATGGTGACGTCAACAATCAAAATGACCGGGACATTTAAAAGCTTGGCAAGTTCCGCGGTGCTGCACCGGCCCCTTGCGTCCAGGCCGTCATACAGGCCCCGGTTTCCCTCCACAAGTGCCATGTCGGCTCCGGCGGCGTATTGGTGGAATAATTCCCGTATCCGGTCGGGGCTCATCATGAAGGAATCGAGATTGCGGCAGGGTGTGCCGGATGCAAACGTATGCCATCCAGCATCGATGAAGTCGGGGCCCTTTTTAAACGCCGCGATCGTAAGCCCTTCTTCGTGCCAGGCGGCGATCATTCCCACCGAGAGGACGGTTTTCCCGGAACCGCCCTTCAAGGCAGCTACGCAAATGGATTCGGCTGGATGCATCATTGTTTTACAAAACATCCTCTCCAGATAAGTTTCGATTTTTCGCTGTCATACCCTCCCCTTTTCAGCGTTCCCCGCTCTGTTTGGCTCGCCGCAATTTGGAGCACGCCGGGCATCGATTGTCAATATAAATTGGAAGGTTTTTTGTCGACCCCTGATCCACCAGGGATCCCCCTAAATCCACCCCTATGTTTCCCATGGAGAAATTAGATGGTGGATTTAGCTTGACAGGGTGTGCTTTCTTTTACTATAAATTACGGCCGATGCAAAAAATTACGGTAAGTTATAATATTTCCAGACGCTTGCGCGAAGGTCCCTGCTAACGAGGATCGCCGCGGGTGTCTGATTCTGTTTTAATGGCGCGGAGGAGGTCAATCACGGGGTCGGCAGTATGTTATGCTCCTTGAAGAATACTAAATCAGCATCAGCAACCAATTTAAGGAGGCAGTCATTATGGCTTTCGAACCAAGGGAACCACAGAAAGACCTGAAGTACCAAGAGTTACGCATCTACTCCGATGACGAACTCAACAATTACACAGAAGAAGAGCTGGCTAATTTTAAGTGCAAACATGAAATTCCGATGGTGGAGGAACTCGAATCAGGTCCGTGGCCGAGCTTCGTTGCCGACGCGAAGCGTGAAGCCCTGAGACGCAGGAAATTGCCCAAAGACCGCATGATGGTTGCACCGGAAGCGGTCGAGGATCTGCTCGGACAGCTTGAGCTGTCTTTCGAGCACGGGGAAACCCATTGGAAGCATGGCGGAATCGTTGGTGTTTTCGGATACGGCGGGGGCGTCATCGGCAGATATTCGGACGTTCCGGAAAAATTCCCCTCGATTGCGCATTTTCATACATTGCGCGTCAACCAGCCGGCCAGTAAATTCTATAATTCCGACTATCTCCGAACGGTATGTGACCTCTGGGAGTACCGGGGCAGCGGCATGATGAACTTCCATGGCTCTACGGGGGATATCATATTCCTGGGAACAACCACGGAACAGCTGGAGCCGATTTTCTACGAACTCGGCCATGTGCTTCAGCAGGATCTGGGCGGTTCCGGTTCGAATCTGCGCACACCTTCCTGTTGTCTGGGACGGGCCCGATGCGAATGGTCCTGTTATGACACCCAGGATTTGTGTTACGAGCTGACCCATTTTTATCAGGACGAACTTCACCGGCCCGCCTTTCCATATAAGTTCAAATTCAAATTCGACGGTTGCCCCAACGGGTGCGTGGCCTCCGTCGCACGGGCCGACATGTCGTTTATCGGCACCTGGAGAGATGACATCCGCATCGACCAGGACGCCGTCAAGGACTATATGAACGGAAAAATCAAGCCCAACGGCGGCGCACACCAGGGCAAAGATTGGGGTCCGTTCGATATTCAAAAGGAAGTCCTGGATGTCTGCCCGACCCGCTGCATGTGGTTCGAAGACGGGGAGCTTAAGATTGACAATTCCGAGTGCATCCGTTGCATGCACTGCATCAACGTCATGCCGCAGGCCCTTCGTCCGGGTAAAGATACCGGTTTGAGTATATTGTTCGGCGCCAAGGCTCCGATTCTGGAAGGGGCCCAGATGGGTGTCCTTGCGATCCCGTTCATGAAAGTCGAACATCCATACGATAACGTGAAAGAGGTGATTGAAAAGGTTTGGGACTGGTGGATGGAAGAAGGCAAGAACCGTGAACGGCTTGGCGAGCTGATTCAGCGTTACGGACTGCCCAAATTCCTCGAAGTACTCGGGGTTCCGCCGATGCCTCAGAATGTCAAAGAACCTAGATGCAATCCTTATATTTTCTGGAAAGAAGAAGACGTCGAAGGCGGATGGGACCGAGATATCAACGACTACCGTTCCAGGCACAAGAGATAGGAGGTGTGGACGATGACATTGTCTACCGAAAGACTAGGGCGCTATAATCCCGATAAACCGATGGCAAACAGACTCACCGACCTGGGACCCCGTCATTTCTGGCAGTATTTCCCCCCGGTGATCAAAAACAATTACGGAAAATGGAAATACCACGAAATCCTGGAACCGGGAGTGCTGGTGCACGTATCTGAGACCGGTGACAAGGTTTTCACGGTAAGATGTGGGGGCTGCCGTTTCATGACAGCCGAGAACGTCCGTGAAATCTGCGAAATTGCAGATAAATACTGCGACGGATATGTGAGGTTCACCACTCGAAACAATATCGAATTCATGGTCGAAACCTCGGATAAAATGGAAGCGCTGAAAAAGGATCTGCAGAGCAGGAAGCATGTAAGCGGAAGCTACAAGTTCCCTATCGGCGGCACAGGGGCCGGGGTGACGAACATCATTCACACCCAGGGCTATCTGCACTGCCACACGCCGGCGACCGATGCTTCGTCGATGGTCAAGGCGGTCATGGATGAACTCTTCGACTATTTCCAGGAAATGACCCTGCCGGCTCAGGTCCGGGTGTCGATGGCCTGCTGCCTGAACATGTGTGGTGCCGTTCATTGTTCGGATATCGCATTGCTCGGCTACCACCGCAAACCGCCTATCGTTGATGACGAAGTGGTTGATTCCCTCTGTGAAATTCCCTTGGTCATCGCTGCCTGCCCCACCGGCGCGATTTCACCGGCCAAGACGGAGAGCGGCAAGAAAACCGTCAAAGTGAAGCAGGAGCGCTGCATGTTCTGCGGTAACTGCTATACGATGTGCATGGCACTGCCGCTGTCCGACAAGCTCGGCGACGGTGTTACGATTCTTGCCGGGGGAAAACTGTCGAACCGCATCACCCCGCCTAAGTTTTCAAAGGTTGTGGTGCCGTTCCTGCCCAACAGTTTCCCGAGGTTCCCCGAGGTTTGCAAGGACGTGAAAAAAATTATCGAAGCCTATGCCGCCGGTGCAAACAAATATGAAAGGCTGGGCGACTGGGCTGAGAGAATCGGCTGGGAGAAGTTCTTCGAGAGATGCGATCTGCCGTTCACCGAGCATCTGATAGACGATTACAGGCTCGCCTACGACACTTACAGAACATCCACGCAGTTCAAGTTTACCCAGGCCGCGTGGGATGTTTCCAAGGCCGCAGGCGGAATCGAATAGGGTACCCATCCGGAAATACCGGAGGGGCACCAGCTAGGTTTCAGGATCGGGAATGAGGGATTTTGTTCAAGATCTAGGAAAACAAGGGCTTGCGCGGAGACGTACTGGAGTACGTCGCACAAGCAAGACCGCCGTTTGACACAGAGATTGGGCAAAAGGACCATTTCCTGATGGAATCGAATAAATGATTGCAATATATCAGGAGCGAGCCTTATGGATGATATAAAAAAAGCGATTCTGGAATTTGCAGAGGGAAGTAAAAAGACCAAGTTCTATTTTAAGGATCTGGAGAAGGCTGTCCAGAAAGCATTGCCTGATGCAAAGGCCAGAGAGATCAAGAAGGCTGCAACCGCATTGATCAACGAAGAGAAGTTGATCTATTTTTCAACCGGCAGCACCACGATGTACGGCCTCAAAGGCAGGGGGCAGACCGAGGATCACTAAACGCCTCGGATAGCCGGGTCGACTGACTTTGCTTAAACGCGAGAGGTCGCTTTCCCCGTTGAAGGGGGGCGGCCTCTCTTTGTTAAGGAATGGAAGAAGGAAATTTCGGGGAGATACGAAATGAAAAAACCAATGGATTCCGAGTTGTTTATCGCAGAGCAAAAAAGAATGCTGGTAGAAAACCCGGAATGCGCGAATTCCAGCTACAATCTTGGTGTGGCTTTAATGGAAAAAGGTGATTTTGACGGTGCCGTGTATGCGTTCCAGGATGCCATAGCGAACAGTGGCAGGATGTTCGAAGCCTATGTGAACCTGGGTTTCATCCACTTTCAGCAGGGGGAGCTTGAAGACGTGGTTGAAATGAACCGAAGGGCCATAGAACTCGAGCCCAGGTATGCCCGGGGTTTTGCCAATATCGGGTTTGCTTATCTCCAGATGTCACGCACAGATGAGGCGATAAACGCTCTCGAAAAGGCGATTGAATTAAACCCGAAAATTGCGCAGGCCTGGAGCAACCTGATAAACGCCTATCTGCAGAAGGGAGATGCCGCCAAGGCCGTGGAGGTAGGAGAAAAACTTGTGGCTATTGCGCCTGAGTTCGCGCTGGGGCATAATAACCTCGCCGTTGCTTTTTACACCCGGGGGGATATTGCAAAGGCGAGGGAGCATTTCGAAAAGGCTGTGGCGTTGGGCTTTGAGCCTCACCCTGAATTTGCAGCTGAGCTGGAAGCTGGTGAGAAATGAATCTATCCGATTTTTTCGCGCCTTATGAAGAACTCCTGAAGACGGCGGATTTATCCTTCAAGGAGATGTCGAGGGCTCATCCGGATCGGGTGTGCTGTAAGAGAGGGTGCGACGACTGTTGCCATGCGGTGTTCGGCTTGTTTCTTGTTGAGGCCGCTTACCTGCACGAGGCGTTTATGAGTCTTGAAGAGGCGGTTCGAAGCGAGGTTCTCATGAGGTGCAACGCTGCGGATGAAGATGCGAAACGGCTCGAAGACAAACTGCGCGGCTCTCGTCATGATCCCGCTCGAGCCGCCCGGGTTATGGCCACGGAACGGATCCGGTGCCCGCTTTTGACTGCGGACAGGGATTGCGTCCTTTATCATGCCCGGCCACTCACCTGCCGGGTTTATGGGATACCGGCCTTGATTCAAGGAGCCCTTCGGGTTTGTGGTCAATCCGGTTTCTTGGCCGACGGGCGTTTCGGTGCCTTTAATTTCGATCTCGCACAGCGGCGTATGCTGGAAATATCGACCGCTATGCTTGAAGATATCGAAGAGGCTGACTCCGGGAAGGCGAGTTTGTTGGTTTCGGTTTCAAAAGCTCTCAAAAGCCCGATTCATGATATTATTGAAGAAAATTGTTTGAAAGACGAGTGACAGGACGAGAATACATGTGTTGGAAACCGGGACATCCCGCATTGCCGGTCCCACGGGGATGTTTACCGTGAACGCCGGTAATTCAATCAAGTAAAGGATACTCGAGGCATTGAGTTCAGGCAATCCACACGGTCAGCCAGAAGGCAAACAGTTCCGGCTGGCGAAGTTCTTCGCCTATGCCAGCTTTACGATACTGGCGCTTGCCAGTTTTCCCTTTTCCGTTATTATTTCCCAGCAGGCCAAAGATATTTTGACCCGAAGTTATGAAAACTATGCGCTGTTGTTGGGAGAAAATCTCAACCATCAAGTTTTCCGCAATTTTGTCCTGCCCGTAAGCGTACGATACGGCTCGATACGTCTGAGGGACCCCCAGCAATATGAGTTGATGGACAAAATCGTCAAAACAACGATTCACAGCTTCAAAATCGATCTTGTAAACATCTATGATATCGGGAAGGGGGTGATCGCCTATAGCACGGATCCTTCTCTCGTGGGCAAACCCGCCGAGGAGACGGAAGGTTATAGAAAGGCCGGCGCCGGTGAGGACTTTTCGAGATTGATGTCGACCGATGAGAGCTTTTTGGGATTGGGGATCGATTTGATGGGAGGGGAGCGCAAACTGCGTACCTACATTCCGTTCAGGAGAGAGGGTCCTTTCGGGGAGGACCTTTACGTGCTGGGAGTGTTCGAGTTGATCCAGGACCTGGGTAGTGAATACCAATCGATCGTCAAGCTGCAGTATTTGATATTCGGAACATCCGTGGTCATCATGGCTTTGATTTTTTTCGCCTTGATGCTGATCGTCCGAAAGGCGGAAAAGATTCTGGAAGACAGAGCGCGGGAGCAGCGTGAACTCCAGGTTCAGCTGGACCAGGCCGAGCGGCTGGCTGCCCTCGGTGAAATGCTGGCAGGGGTATCGCATGAGATACGGAATCCTCTCGGTATTATCAGGAGCACCGCCGAACTGCTTGGAAGCATGCCGGATGCGGCGGGCCGGAAGAATCTTAGTGATGTCATTGTTGAAGAGTCGAGCCGGTTGAATAATATCGTCACCGAATTTCTTGACTTCGCGAGGCCGAAGGATCCAAATTTGCAGGACTGCGAACTGAAGGAGATCATTTCCAGGAACCTTGCTTTTCTCCAGCCCCAGCTTGAAAAAGAGGGCATCGAAGTGCGTCATAATCTTGATGGAAAGGTTTTGCCGCTTAGAGCAGATCCCAACCTGCTTTACCGGTGTTTTTTAAACCTTTTTATGAATGGAATTCAGGCGATGAAGAATGGAGGGCAGCTGAAGGTGAATGTGACCGAGGAGGCGGAAACCTATCATGTTGTCATAGAGGACTCGGGTGAAGGTATCGACGAAGAGAATCTCGGGAAAATTTTCAATCCTTTTTTCAGCACCAAAGATCAAGGAAGCGGACTGGGCCTGGCGATCGTCCGGAGTATCATAGAATCGCATGGTGGATCGATCCGGATCCGGAGCACGGCGGGAGAAGGAACGAGGGTGGCTGTCAATCTGCCCAGGGGTTAAAACATGGAAACGGTTTTGATTGTAGACGACGAAAAGAATTACCTGGTTGTTCTCGAGGCGTTGCTTGGTTCCGAGGGCTACGAAATCATGACATCCTCCAGCGCACAGGATGCTTTGCGCCTTGTGCGCGAGTCGGATTTGGATCTCGTGATCACCGATGTAAGAATGCCCGGGATGACAGGCATGGATCTTCTGCGTGAATGCAAGCGGATAAAGCCGGAAGTGCCGGTGATCATGATGACCGCCTACGGGACGATAGAGACGGCCGTTGAGGCGATGAAGCAGCATGCCTACGATTATATAACGAAGCCCTTCCAGAATGAGCAGCTGAAACTGACGGTTCGCAAGGCTCTTGAAAATTACCGGCTCGTCAAGCGCAACAAAATGTTGAGTCAGGAACTGTCGGATCGCTTTCGATATGGTTCCATGGTAGGCAAGAGTTCCTCCATGATGAAAATTTTTGACCTGATAGAAAAAGTTTCCCGCTCCAAAGCTTCCGTTTTAATTACCGGACCCTCCGGGACGGGCAAAGAATTGATCGCCAAGGCGATCCATTTTACGGGGAACCGTAGTGACGGACCTTTTGTGTCCGTGAACTGTGGAGCACTTGCCGAAACATTGCTTGAGAGCGAACTTTTCGGTCATGAGAAGGGTGCTTTCACCGGGGCGGTATCCATGAAAAAGGGAAGGTTCGAGGTGGCTGACGGGGGGACGATATTTTTGGACGAGGTCGGGGAAATGTCCACGTCCCTCCAGGTGAAATTACTCCGTGTCCTTCAAGAAATGTCTTTCGAAAGAGTTGGGGGTACCCGTGCCATTGATGTGGATGTACGAGTGATTTCTGCATCGAACAGGGATATCAAGGAAGATGTGGCCGAAGGTTTGTTCCGGGAAGATCTTTTTTACCGTTTGAACGTGATACACATCGATGTGCCTCCGTTGAGGGAACGCAGCGACGATATTCCTTTATTGGTGAACCACTTTATTAAGAAATATCAGGGCGAGAAAGCCGATAAACAAATGGAACTGGCACCCGACGTATGGAAGGTATTTTATTCCTATTCATGGCCCGGGAATGTAAGACAGCTTGAGAACGTCATAGAACGTGCGCTGGTTTTGAATGCCGGTTCGATGATCCGCAAAGAGGATCTCCCGGAGGAATTGACCGGCGCCGAAGCCGAATTCGATGTGGAGAGGTTGATCCCGGCGGGCATTCCATTACCAAAAGCCCTCGAAACCATAGAGGAAAAACTGATCCGTCGCGCCCTTGCCGCCAGCGAAAACGTACAGTCTCACGCGGCCCAACGGCTCGGCATCACCAAAAGCCTCATCCAGCATAAAATGAAAAAGTATCATATCACCGTTTGAGGGTAAAAAATTTTGTACTGCTTTAAAGTTGTTCTTTTTCAGATACTTATCCTGTTCGATTCGAAACGAAGGTCGGGCGAGGGCCAAAATATTGTACTGAAGATGCGAGGCGGTGTTTGGAGGAGGGAAAGATTTATCGAAAAAAGTACCGTTAAATTGGGGAGTTATTGTTTTTAACGGATGAGCCGTGCAAGTTTGGCAGGACTGTTGCATATAATGTTTTTCAAAAGCACGAACGCTTAATTTTTTCCTCCTTTTGAACCAACCGTACCGCGATCGGTTGGTTCTTTTTTTTGGGGGTTACGGGAGATTCGAATTCCGGCCGGCAACGCTGACGCGGCATAACGGTTTTTTCATCCGCGGGGCATACTTCCACATGCTTATTCATGAACGCTTTGGGGTAACGGGAGGTGAAGATGAAGGTATTGATCGTTGGAGGGGGTGGACGCGAGCATGCTCTTGCCTGGAAAGTTGCCGGGTCGGGACGGGTCAGCCGCGTTTTTGTGGCACCGGGTAACGCAGGTACGGCCGGCGAAACAAAGGTCGAGAATATCCCGATCGCTGCGACGGATACAAAGGGGTTGGTTGAGATTGCGATGGAGAAGTCCGTGGATTTGACCATCATCGGGCCGGAGGCTCCGCTTGTAGCAGGAATCACGGATGCATTTTCGACAGCCGGCCTCAGGTGTTTCGGCCCTACGGCCTCAGCCGCGCGACTTGAGGGATCCAAGGTTTTTGCCAAGGACTTCCTGGCCCGGCATCATATCCCGACTGCCGATTACAGAGTTTTTTCCGATGTGGAAGAGGCTTCCGCCTATATTCGGCGCCGTGGGGCTCCGGTTGTTGTCAAAGCTGACGGCCTTGCCGCCGGAAAGGGTGTCATTCTTGCAGAGACCCAGGAAGAGGCCGAGTCTGCCGCCCGGCAAATGCTGGCCGAAAAAAAATTCGGCGAAGCGGGCGGCACGATTGTCGTTGAAGACCTCCTTTCCGGGGAAGAGGCGAGTTTTATCGTGATGGTTGACGGACATCATATATTGCCTCTTGCAACGTCTCAGGACCATAAAGCCCGTTATGACGGGGATCGTGGCCCCAACACAGGTGGAATGGGTGCGTATTCTCCAGCTCCGGTGGTCACGCCACAGGTTTATGAGCGGGTGATGAAAGACGTGATTGTTCCCACCGTTCAGGGTATGGCGGATGAAGGCA
>Ga0068714_10006492_pt1 | contig 11854 bp, 12 predicted proteins | sample MTBNYHSulfiMetaG_FD_62988 | JGI IMG/M metagenome (GOLD analysis project Ga0068714, IMG submission 62988) | Enrichment culture microbial communities from rom New York Harbor, USA that are MTBE-degrading - MTBE-NYH (New York Harbor Sulfidogenic)... | ecosystem: Environmental > Aquatic > Marine >... | reverse complement strand
AACCGACTGGGGGCGGAGAATCGGGCGTGGTATCATAAGTCCAAAGAGAACCGGCAAGGAGAGGGAAGTCATGAGCCATACGATCCGGATCGAGCTGGCGGATGACGTTCTTCTGGGGATGCAGAAGGACGATCGTGCCATGGCCGCCGAACTCCGGCTGGCCGCGGCGGCCAAGTGGTACGAGTGCGGCGTGCTCAGTCAGGAAAAGGCCGCGCAGGTCGCCGGAATGAGTCGGGCGGAATTCATCGCGAGTCTGGCCCGCTTTCAGGTTTCGCCCTTCCAGGAGACCCAAGACGAGATTCTCGCTGCCTTGGAATAGGACCTGCCATGCCGGACATTGTCTGCAACGCATCGCCACTGATCGTTCTTGCCAAGGCCGACCTGTTAAGCCTCTTGCCCCGTGTGTTCGGCCGGGTCTTTGTGCCTGCCGCGGTCGTGACCGAGATCGAACAGGGACCCGACGACGATCCCATGAGGCTCTCCCTCGGGCAAACACCCTGGCTGCGTGCCGTGCAACTCGAGCCGCCCTTGTCGCCCCTGGCCACATGGCAGCTCGGGCCGGGTGAGTCGGAGGTCATCGAATATGCCCGAACCCATCCCGGCCTGGCGGTCCTGCTGGACGACAGGGCCGCCCGGCGCGCGGCGTTGGGCCTCAATCTGAGGGTATATGGCACCCTGGCAGTGCTCGCCTGTGCGACCAAGGGCGGATGGATACCGTCCTTTCGGTCCGCCGTGGAGTCGCTGGTCCGCCTGGGACTTCGCGTGTCGCCCTCATTGATCGAAGAGGTGGAGAAGGAATTGGGGGCATAGGGAGGCGGTATGTTCATGGTCACCCGAGAACTTCTACCATGCCGAGATGGCGGCGGCCGTTTACGAGCACCTGCGCGGATTCCTCCCGGGCATGGACGAGAATCACTGCCAGCGCGTGGAGTACCTGCAGGTCGAGGTCATGCGCCTGACCTGTGAGAAACTGCGCGCCGATCCCGTCCTCAAGGCAAAGGTCCTCCAGGGCCTTCCTGGGAAACCGGGGGGCGACGCGGGAAAGACCCCGTTTCAGACTGCCTGTGCGTGGCCGTACACAGAGAGGCAGAGGGCGCCGACGGTGGCCTGGATGTGAAGAGGGGGGATGCCGGGGGCCGTCAGAGCACCCTGCCCGCGCGGGCCGCGGTCTGCACGTCGCTCCGGACGGCGACCCGGCCGTTGACGATCACCGCGTCAAAGCCCGTGGGGTAGCGCACCGGGTCCTGGTAGGTGGTGTTCTCCCGGACATTCTCCGGATCGAACACCACCAGGTCGGCGTGGTACCCCTTCCGGAGCAGGCCCCGGTCCTTCAGGCGCAGCTTGGCGGCCACCATGCCCGTCATCTTCCGGACCCCCTCCTCCAGGGAGACGAGCCTCTCCCGGACGATGTAGGTCTCGATGAAGCGCGCGTGGGTGCCGTACAGGCGCGGGTGGCTCCTGCCGCCGAAGCACTCGTTTCCGTCGCTCCCGATGGAAGCCAGCGGGTGCCCCAAGAGAAACCGCACGTCGTCCTCGCTCATCAGGAAACCCGCGATGGGCATCCCGGCTACGCCCTCGCGAAGCGCCATGGAGAGGATCAGGAGGCGCGGGTCCCTGCGCTTCGCGGCCGCGGCCTCGGCAAGCGTCTTGCCCTCCAGCTCCTTGTGGTGCTTCATGCTCAGGAACAGGATGGACCGGTCGAGCCCCGGCTCGTAGCGGAAGAGGAACGGCAGGATGATGTTCGAGAAGGCGTTGTACGGGTACACGTCCGTCTCCACGTCGAGCCCCTGCTCCCGGGCGTGGGACAGGAGTTCCATGGTCTTGCGCACGCGGCCGTGGTTGCGCTCGAACACGGCCTTGTGGTGGGAGATCTGGAGCGAGACGCCTGCCCGGCGGGCCGTGTCCAGGGCCTCGCGCATGGCTTCCTCCACCCGGTCGGCCTCGTCGCGCACGTGGGTGCTGTAGATCGCCTGTTCGCGGCCCGACAGCACGCCGACCAGCTCCGCGATCTCCTCCCGGGACGCCCATTTCTGTGGGGGGTAGATCAGCCCGGTGGAGAACCCGCGCGCGCCCTCGTCCAGGGAGCGGGCCAGGGTCTCCTTCATGCGCTTGACCTGCCCGGCGCTCGACCGGCCGGGCAGGAGGCCGCGCACCATGAGCCGCAGGTTGCCCATGCCCACCTGCACCACCACGTTCCCGGCGTGGCCGGCCTCGGTGATGTACCGGACGTACTCGCCCACGGAGTTCCACCGGAACGGGCATTCGGAGCCAAACATCCCGGCAGTGAAACGGCGGAAGAACCTGACCGCGCGGGGGTTCACCGGCGCGGCGGACATGCCGCACGACCCGATCACGGCCGTGGTCACCCCTTGCCGGAGCTTCTCGGTCATGGGGCCGCCGCCCACCGGGATCGAGAAGTCCGAGTGCGCGTGCATGTCGATGAAGCCGGGTGAGACCACCTTGCCCGCGGCGTCGATCGTCTCCAGGGCCGGGTCCCTCTCGTCCACCCGGCCGGGCGACAACCGTCCCACCTCCGTGATTCGGTCCCCCTCGATCAGCACGTCCCCGGTGCGCTCCGGGGCGCCGCTGCCGTCCACGACCCGCCCGTTCCGGATCCAGATCATCGGGTGGCTCCCTGTTCCGTGCTGCGGTTGCCCCGGGGGCCCCGGGAATGGACGTGTCATTCGTATCGTGGACCCAGGCCGGTCAGCATCCCGGCGGCGCGGGTGTTCCGGGCAAACCTGTTCGAGGGGTTCATCGTGGTCCTGCACGCGCACGGATGAAGGAGGTTCGGACTACGGTTCCTCGCGGCTGCCCGGCCGGTCGGCGAAAGACCGAGCGAAACCGAGGAGGTAGGTGAAGAGCGCCGAACAGGAAGGCCATCACCACACAAGGCTCCTTGCGGAGAAACGCCTTGAGCGCGTCGAGCTTCCGGGCAAACGGGGTGAAAGAAAGCCCGGCCGTCGATGGTTCCGTTTCGTGTCCGGTTCGCGTTGGCATGCGGCGGAGACCTCGATGAAAGGAGAATACCGTTTGCACAGTATACGAGCAGGGTGCGGACCGGTCCAGTCCTTTGTCGGCCGGTGCCGTGAGCGGAAAGGCCCACGCCATGATCCGCGGCTTCTGGCTTTCGTCCACGACAACCCGATCGCCCAGGTTGAGGACGAACCCGGCCGGATCGGCACAGGGCGGCACGAGCGTGGCCGAATCCTCGAAGGTGAAATAGAGCGCACCGGGGCCGCCGGCGGCAAGGGCCTTGACAAAACCCGCGAGGCGGTCGACGCTTGTCCCAACCACACGCCGCTAACACGTTGCAGGGCTCCGGTACCATGAATCCCCGGCTCGAAACGCTTCAGGGCGAACTGCTGACCACCTGCAGGCGCTATTATCGCGACCGCCTCGTCTCGCTGGCGGTCTTCGGTTCCGTGGGACGGGGGACCGCGGGACCGGAGTCCGATCTGGATGTGCTGCTGGTGGTCAGGGATCTGCCTCAGGGACGGCCGGCGAGGGCTGCGGAATTCCAGCGCCACGTCGAGGCCGCTCTGTCCGACCCATTGGCACAGGTCCGGTCCGCAGACGGCTCCCTGGAGATCTCGCCGGTTTTCAAGACGCCAGCCGAAGCCTTGCGCGGAAGCCCCCTCTTTCTCGACATGGTCGAGGACGCCCGAATCCTCTTTGACGAGGAGGGGTTCATGGAAGGCGTTCTGAGCCGCCTCCGAGAGCGCTTGAGAAAACTGGGCAGCCGGCGTGTGTGGCTCGGAAATGCCTGGTACTGGGATCTGAAGCCAGACTACCGTCACGGGGAGGTCTTTGAGCTGTGACGAACGTTTCCTTGGCGCAGAGCTACTTGCTGAAGGCCCTGACCCGGCTCAAGGTCCTGGCTCTGCTGCTGGACGAAAAGGCCTATTCCGACGTGGTTCGTGAGGCACAAGAAATCGTCGAACTCTCGTTGAAGGGGATGCTCCGGCACGTGGGAGTGGAGCCGCCCAAGTGGCACGATGTGGGCGGTCTCCTCCAGGATTGTGCGTCGCGGTTTCCGGAACGGGTCGCCGACCAGATTCCGCGGCTGGCGGCCATCTCGTCGTGGCTCCGGAAGGAGCGGGAGTTCTCCTTTTACGGCGACATCGACTTCATCCCCACCGAACAGTACAGCCGTGCGGACGCCGACAGGGCCATGGAGGATGCCCGCTTCACGGTTTCCCTCGCAGCAGAGGTCATTCCCCAGCCCGACGTCCCGAACGGGGCGCGTTGAGCCGGTTGGGTTCGCGCGCCGGCCCCCCTGAGACACTGCACAGGAACGCCTCCTTGATCCGCTGCGCGATGAGCGGCGCGTTTCCCCCGGCCCGGTTGTTCACGATGACGTTCGTGCGCGCCTTGGCCTGGATCGCGCTCCGCACCACCTCCACGGTCTCACCCACCATCGCGGGGTCGAGCATGTCTTCGCGCAGCTCCGCGAACGGGTGGGCCCTGGCGTAGGCGTCGGCGTACTTCATGCCCCGCGGCGTGAGGAGCCGGACGACCAGTTCGCCCCCGGCGTTCAGGACCCGGTTGCCGGAAAGGGCGAACTGCTGCCTGAGCGGCGGCAGGTAGGTCCAGTGGCTCAAGACCTGCCCGACCCCGTGGCGCTGGAGCACCTCGAACAAGGGATCCCGCAGGTACGGTTCCGTGCGCAGTTCCAGGTGGTAGCGGCGGTCCCGGGGGAGCCGCGCAAAGAAGGCATCCATGTCCCGCGCCACGGCCTCGGGCGTGAGCCGGGCGTTCTTGGGCGTGTACTCCTGCTCGAAGATGAACCCGTGGAGCCGGTCGCCCAGCAGGTCGCAGGCCGGCACGTAGAACTGCCGGGTGAAGATCTCCGCGTCGAGGTAGGTCTCGTTCGGCACGAACCTGCCGCCCTTCATCCGGTGCGCGGCGGAGACCGCTTGCGGGACCTTGAGGAGTACACGGTCCCCGTCGGGGATGTACCGGCCGTAGGTGGAAAGCAGCGCCCAGGTGGGGGTGGGCTTCCCGTCCGTGCCCAGCAGGAGTGCGTAGAAGGTCGAGTCCAGCTCCAGCACGCCGAAGTGTTCGAAATACTCCTCCACGGAAGAGACGGGGAGCACGGTCTCCTGGAACGTCCGGTCCCCGAGCTTCTTGTCCCGTGTCTTCACACCCTTGTCGTACCTGCCCGGCGAGTAGATCTGGCCGATCCAGCCGGCGTACCGGTCGGACGCGGTTCCCACGAACAAGCCGGGGTGCAGGTCCCGGAACTGGAACGGACCGGAACTGTTCATCCGTGCCCCTTTTCGATACCATGTATTGCAGGCCGTGGGAGATGCGGTATCTGCATCGTTCCGCTCCTCTGGGTTCCGTCAACGCACTTCGGAAGGAATCCTTCTGCCCGGGGATGCCGCTGTCGCTTGCATCCGGTACATTCTGGACAGCCCTCCCCGGTGCACTCTTCCAGCCGTCTGCCAAGCCCCGGCGCACCAACCAGGATAGTGGACGACCGAGGAAGGGTGCAAACCAAACCCCGAAGGCCGTATCCAGACGCCGGTGCGGCTTTCGCCAAGAAATACGGGAGACTGTTCCATGAGATGCCTGCACGACCTTACGCTTCCCCGGGACCGGACCGCCCTGGTGCTCGTGGACTACCAGGAGAGGCTGTTCCCGGCCATGGATCCCGAGAGACGGGAAGAGACCCTCAGAAACACCCTGCTCCTGCTGGCCACGGCCCGGGTCTTGCGCCTGCCGGTGCTCTACACCGAACAGTACCCGGCCGGTCTGGGCAAGACCCTGGCACAGGTCTTGGAGCAGCTTCCGGAAGGGGCCGAACCGTTCGAAAAGGTGGAGTTCAGCGGCTGGCGGGCCCGGGGATTTGCCGAGCAGTTCCGGTTTCTGGGTGTGCGGGCGGCCGTGCTTGCGGGCATGGAGAGCCACGTGTGCGTGCTGGGTACAGCCCTGGACATGATCCGGGACGGCCTGAACGTGCACGTGCCCCGGGACGCCGTGGTTTCCCGGACCGAGGGAAACCGGCGGACCGGCCTGGACCTGATGGACCGCGCGGGCGCAGTGATTACCTCCACGGAGACCGTGATCTTCCAGCTTCTGGAAAAGGCGGGGACGCCGGAGTTCAAGGCCCTGTCCAAGCTGCTCAAGTGAGAGGCGGGCCACCTTCGTCCGTGGGTGCGGCCACGATGCGTCTGCCGTGGGCCTGCCATTGAATTCCAATCAAAAGTGTGCATAATCAATGGCTTGGCCCGCTTAGAGGAATTTGTGGGAAGGGCCTCGCGGGCACGGGTTCCGGTGTAGAGCCTGAATCCGGCTGGTAAGTAAGAAAGATCGCCCACCTGCTGCGCTGGGCCCGGGCCCGGGTTCTCAAGACGATCAGCGGCTCGGGCAAGAGGAGGGAAACCTTTGTGAAAGGACCAGGCGACATTCAGAAGGTTCTGGTGGCCAACCGGGGGGAGATCGCCATCCGGATCTGCCGGGCGGTGCGGGAGGAGGGGTTGCGCGCGGTGGCCATCTACGAGTCCCCGGACCGGGAATCCCGGCACATCCGGGCCGCGGACGAAGCGGTCTGGATCGGCCCGGGCCCGCGCAAGGACTACCTGGACATCGAACGGGTGATCTGGGCCGCCGAGTCCAGCGGCTGCCAGGCCGTTCACCCCGGGTACGGCTTCTTGGCGGAAAACCCGGACCTCTCCAGGGCGTGCGCGGACGCAGGACTCGTCTTCATCGGCCCCTCCCCGCAGGTGATCCGCGACCTGGGGGACAAGACCGTGGCGCGCCGCATGGCCCGGGAGGCCGGGGTGCCTCTGATCCCGGGCAGCGGCGTGCTGCCCGAAGGGGAGCCCGGGGTCCGGGCGGCCCTGGACTTTTCCCGGACCACGGAGTTTCCGCTCATGCTCAAGGCCGTGGCCGGGGGGGGCGGCCGGGGCATCCGCCGGGTGGACAACGAGCGGGAACTCCGGGAGCAAATCCCCATGGCGGCCCGCGAGGCCAAGGCCGCCTTTGGGGACGGGCGTCTCTATCTGGAAAAGGGGCTCGTCCGGCCCCGGCACGTGGAGGTGCAGATCCTGGGAGACCACCACGGAAACCTGATCCACCTGGGCACCCGGAACTGCTCCATCCAGCGGCGGCACCAGAAACTGGTGGAGATCGCCCCCGGCATGCTCACGCCGGAGCTGGAGGAAGCGGTGTGCCGGGCGGCCCTGACCCTGGGGGAGAGGGCCGGGTACCGCAGCGCCGGCACCGTGGAGTTTCTCGTGGACGCGGACAACCGGTTCTACTTCCTGGAGATCAACACCCGGCTCCAGGTGGAGCACACCGTCACCGAGATCCTCACCGGCATCGACATCGTCCGGCGGCAGATCCGGATCGTCCGGGGCCAGCCCCTGGACATCGCCCAGAAGGACGTGTTCTGCAGGGGATGCGCCATCGAGATGCGGATCAACGCCGAAGACCCCAAGCGGGACTTCGCGCCGGAGAGCGGCAAGACCGTGTCGGTCTACCAGAGCCCGGGAGGCCCGGGCATCCGCCTGGACGGATTCGTGTACCAGGGGTACCAGATCCCGGCCGTGTACGACTCCCTGCTGGTGAAGCTCACCGTATACGGACTCACCTGGCAGGAGGCGACCTCCCGGCTCCGCAGGGCCCTGTCGAGCTTCGTGATCGTGGGCCCGAAGACCACCATCCCGTTCTACCGCAAGCTCGTGGACGAGCCCGAGTTCCTGGAGCAGCGGTTCGACACCGGGTACCTGGACCGCCACCCCGAGCTGATGGACTACCGGTCTCTGGAGCGTGAGGAGGCCCGGCTCGCCCGGCTGCTGGCCGAGATCCACCACCGGAAGGAAAACCCCTACGCCATCTGAAAGAACACGAGCGAGGTTCGACCCGGACCATGAAAGCAGGCAACGACAGAACGAGAATCCTCCCCGGAACGCCGCCGGAAGAGGGCCTCCGCGCGCTGCGGGAGGCGGACGGCTACTTCATCACGAACACGGCCAGGGACCTGTCCCAGTCGGACTTCAAAAACCGGATCCTCCCGCACACGGACATGGAGGTGGCCGGGGAACGGGACGCGGCGGGCTATTTCTCCCTGGAGATCACCGGAGGCGCCAGCGTGCACGTGGACATGCTGCGCAAGCAGATGAACCCCTTCGAGCGGCTGCGCCTGCTGCGGCGGAAGATGCCCCGCACCCTGTTCCAGACCCTGTGCCGGGGGGTGAACCTGTTCGGGTACCGCCCCTACCCGGAGAACGTGATCCGCCTGACGGTGCAGGCCTTTGCCGAGTACGTGGACGTGTGGCGCGTCTTTGACTACCTGAACCACGTGCCCAACATGATTCCGGTGTACGAGGAGGTGAAGCGCGCCGGGAAGTTCCTGGAACCGTCGGTCTGCTTCTCCACGGGCCCGGAGCACACGGACGCCTACTACGTGAAGAAGGCCGGGGAGATCCTGGACGTGACCGGGCCGGAGATCGTCCTGGCCATCAAGAACCACTCCGGCCTGGGAACGCCGGCGCGCATCGGCCGGCTGGTGGCCGCCCTGCTGGACGCCTACCCGGACCTGGTGATCCACTACCACGGCCACAACACCGACGGGAACGACACGGCCCGGATCGTGGCCGCGGTAAAGGCCGGGGCCAAGATCGTGGACGCCGGGGACCACGCCATGACCGGTTTCTTCGGCCCGCCTCCGATTCTCACCGTGATCCACATCCTGGAGGAAGAGGGACACCGCGCGGTGGGCGTGGACCGGGAGGCGGTGATCGCCGCCAGCGAGAAGCTCAAGCCGATCCGGCCCGCCTACGCGGACTTCGAGTCCCAGTTCAAGGGGTTCGATCCCACGGTGCACATTCACAAGCTCCCCGGCGGCGCCATGGGCTCGAGCTTCGAGCAGGCGGTCAAAGGCGGCTTCCTGGACCGCATGACCGAGATCCTCACCCGGGAACTCCCCAGGGTTCACCGGGAGCTGGGCAACTTCTGGAGTGTGACGCCCGGCTCCCAGATCCTGTGGACCACGGCCGTGACGCACACCTTGACCGGCGTCCGGTACGAGAACGCGTCCGAGGACCTGAAGAACCTGATGCTGGGCCGCTACGGGCCGTTCCCCTTCCACCGGCCTTCGGAGGAGATCTACCGGGCCGTGTTCGGCGCGGACTGGCGGACGGTCCTGGCGCGTGACGAGGGGCCGCAGGAGTGCCCGCCCATGGACGTGGACGCGGAACGGCAGAAGCTGGAGAAGGCGATCGGCCGGGAGGCGGACACGCACGAGGTGGTCCTCTACCTGCAGCACCCCCGGGATGCGGTGGACTTCTTCAAGTTCGAGGAGGATTTTGGAAAGAGTTACGTGCTGCCGCCCGAGGTCTGGTTCCGCAGGGGCGGGTTCCGGCCCGGCGAAAGCGTGAGCTTCCAGGATCACACCGGCAAGCACCACCAGATCGTCTTCGGGCCGAGTCAATCCACCAAGGACGGAGGAACCCTGACCTACCTCATGGTGGACCATCACCCCGAAACGTTCGTGCACCAGGCCGAGGCCCGGAGCGGTGCCGCGGTCCGGACCGAGCTGACCCCGGAGGAGATCGCGTCCCTGGCCGAGATGGGGGAGATCCGCGCCCTGACCGCCGGGGTCGTGGCCGAGGTCAAGACCGCCGCGGGAGCCCGTGTGAAGGAGGGGGAGCTGCTGCTGGTGATGGAGGCCATGAAGATGCTCAACCGCATCGAGAGCCCCCTGGCCGGGACGGTGAAGGAGGTGGCCGTGAAGGAGGGACAGCAGGTCCGGCAGGGAGACCTCCTTCTCAAGGTGCGGCCTCGCCGGGAGAAGAAGGAGGGCGCCGCCTGACGCCGCCTGCGGGTCACGGCAGGGCCCTTTCCTGACCGAGCGATGAACCAGGAGGATTCCATGAGAAAGACGTTGATTCCCGTCGTCCTGGCCGTCGCCGCTTGTCTGAACGCGTTCGGGCTTCCTGCCCTGGCAGGGGATCCGGCGCCGTTCACCGCGGCGGAACTGAAGAAATTCATCTCGGACTACCCCGCCTTCGCCGCGCACATGGAGGCCGAGGGGCAGGTCATCGAGGATGCCCAGAAGCCCGAGACCTGGGAGGGTATCCAGCGGACCTCCCGCATGATGGACTACCTCAAGAAGAAGGGGTGGGAGCCGGAACGGTTCTTCTACGTGGTCTCCCACGTGGGCGCCGGTCTGGTGGCCGTCACCCTGGAAGAGGAAGCACCTGCCGTGGAGGCTCGGTTCTCCGAAGCCGAGGCGGAGATCATGGGCAACGAGTACCTTTCCGACGAGATGAAGCAGCAACTGCTGTCGCACATGCGGCAGGGTGCCGAGCAGGTGAAGCAACTGGACCAGGCCGGCAAGGACCTGCCCGCGTCGGAACGGCAGCTCATCCGCAAGAACAAGGACCGGATCCAGAAAGCCTTCGAAGCTCCTTAGAGAAAGCTGCACACGGGCGGAGAACCACGCTGGCAACAACTACGCGGGCCCGGAAAGGCCGTTCGGAGACGAAAGGGGAGCGAGCCATGGCGTACACGGTGGACATGCGGGACATCCACTTCAATCTGTTCGAGATGCTGGGCGTGGAGAGCCTCGCCGCGTTCGAGGCGTTCCGGGACTTCTCCGCGGACGACTACCGGATGATCCTTGCGGAGGCGCAGAAGCTGGCGGTGAACGTCATCGCCCCGACCCTCCCGGTCACGGACAAGGACGGGGCCCGGTTTGTGGACGGCAAGGTGGTGGTCCCGGAGGCGGTGCGGGAGGCCTTTCGGAAGTACAACGAGGGCGGCTGGGGCGCCATCGGGGCCTCGCCCGCATTCGGAGGGCAGGGCCTGCCCGGGTGCATCGCGGTGGCGGTGATGGACATCTGCGTGGCGGCCAACACCGGGTTCGGCCTGTACCAGGGGCTCACGAGCGCCACGGCGCACCTGATCGAGGAGGAGGGGAGCGACGACCTGAAGAGCACCTTCTGCGAGAAGATGTACACCGGACAGTGGGCCGGCGTCATGGTGCTCACCGAGCCCCAGGCGGGCAGCGCCGTGGGGGACGTGAAGACCACCGCCCGCCGCGATGGGGACACCTACCTCCTCACGGGCAACAAGATCTTCATCTCCGGCGGCGATCACGACATGACCGAGAACATCGTCCACGTGCTGCTGGCCCGGATCGAGGGGGCCCCGCCGGGCATCAAGGGCCTGAGCCTGTTCGCCGCACCCAAGTACCTGGTCAACCCGGACGGCACGCCGGGCGCCTTCAACAACATCCGTGCCACGGGCTGCGAGGAGAAGATGGGACTGCACTCCTCGGCCACCTGTTCCCTGGCCTACGGGGACGACGGGCCCTGCAGGGCGTGGCTGATCGGCCAGGAGAACCAGGGCATTCAGGTGATGTTCAAGCTCATGAACCACGCCCGGCTCGGCGCGGGCCTTCAGGGGACCTCCCAGGCCTCGGCCGCGTACCACCTGGCCGTGGATTACGCGCGGGAGCGCATCCAGGGCGTGAGAACCCAGGACTTCCGGGACCCCAACGCCCCGAGGGTCCCCATCCTGGAGCACCCGGACATCCGCCGCATGCTGCTCACCCAGAAGGCCATCGTGGAAGCCACGCGCAGCCTGATCTACACCTGCGCCTTCTGGGCGGACCAGGCCCGGCACACGGACGACCCGGAACTGCGCAGCCGGATCGGCCAGACCGTGGACCTGCTCACCCCGGTGTGCAAGGCCTACAGCACGGAGAAGGGGTTCGAGTCCACCTGCCTCGCCCTCCAGGTGCTGGGCGGCTACGGATACTGCGAGGAGTACGGGGTGAGCGTGCTGGTGCGGGACGCCAAGATCGGCACCATCTACGAGGGCACCACCGGGATTCAGG
>Ga0068714_10006491_pt1 | contig 11854 bp, 7 predicted proteins | sample MTBNYHSulfiMetaG_FD_62988 | JGI IMG/M metagenome (GOLD analysis project Ga0068714, IMG submission 62988) | Enrichment culture microbial communities from rom New York Harbor, USA that are MTBE-degrading - MTBE-NYH (New York Harbor Sulfidogenic)... | ecosystem: Environmental > Aquatic > Marine >... | reverse complement strand
TCCCGGCGGATGAAGCCCATGCGCCGGTTGAGCTGGTCGGCGAGCTCGCGGCCCTCGGTTTCCGCCGCCCGCCGAAAGGCCTCGAGCGAGCTGAAGTAGTTGAAGGTCACCACCGCCACCAGGGGGACGACGGCGAGGGCGACGAAGGCGACGACCAGGCGCTTTTCGAGGCTCGAGTGCACGCGGTGCTCCAGGCGCGACGGGGTTGAGCTTCGTCTCGCGACCCCGGCAGGGCCGCGGGTATCCACAGAGCATACGCAGAGCCGGGGAAGAGGTGTCACCCGAGTGCGGACGAAGCGGGCCGTGAGGCGAGGCGAGCGGGCGAGTCGGGAGGTGCCGACGCTCGATCCGGTCGGCGCCCGCTACGCCCACAAGGAGCTGGTGCGGGTCACCGAGGACGTCGGCGTGCTGCACCCCGAGCCGGGCTGGGTCTACGTCATCGGGAACCCGGGCGAGGGGAGCACCGGCGCAGCCGGGCCCTACCCGTACGTCGGTCCAAAGCGTCGCGAGCCGCCTCTTTGGGCGAGCTTCTTCACAGATGAGTCGAGTTCTGAGGGGCAACGGACGCCACCTTGACTTGGACCTGGTCTTGGACCTGGACTTGGACCTGGACCGCTGTCGAGGCGCGACCTCGACGACCAGGACCGGGTCCAAGACGAAGTCCAAGTCCAGACCTGAGTCCAAGTTGGGGCGGTGGTTACCGGGGCGGTCCACGTACCTCGACCGGCGGGGTGGATCCCGCTAGAACGGTCGACCAGGACCCCGCCCACGGCATGGCCGACACCTTCCAACCGGCGCGGGAGATCCGGCTGACCCTGAGGTACGAGTTCTGAGGCGAGAGGAGCGTCGGCACCGCAGGGTGCAGGGGACTGGTAGACTTGGGGTAGAGCTCTGACCGAATGTCTCAGGACGGGGCCCCCCCGCACGTCGTCATGCGGGCCGAGGGCGAGACCCTCGACCTGCCGGAGGGGCAGTGGTGCTTCGTGGTCGGCCAGGTGCTCGGCGGGCGCTACGAGATCCGCGGCGTGCTCGGCCGCGGCGGGATGGGGGAGGTGTGGCACGCCTTCGACCTCAAGCTCCGGGTGGAGGTGGCGCTGAAGGCGCTGCGGCCGGAGTTCTTCACGAGTGAGCGTCGCCTCGAGCTGCTGCGCGACGAGGTCCGCGCCGCCCGGGAGGTGGTCTCCCCGAACGTCTGCCGGGTGTTCGACCTGGTGGAGGTCGAAGGCCGCGAGCTGGTGTCCATGGAGTACGTGGACGGGGCGACCCTGCTGGCCGTGCTCACCGAGCGCGGTCCGCTGGAGCTCAAGGAGGCCCAGGACATCGCCTCGCAGTTTCTCGCCGGGCTCGAGGCGATCCACAAGGCGGGGTTGATCCACCGCGACGTCAAGCCGGAAAACATCATGCTCACCCGTGCGGGGCGAGTCGTGGTGATGGACTTCGGGCTCGCCCGGCAGGAGGCGGAGGGTGGGGGATCGGTGTCGGGCACCCCGGCCTACATGGCGCCGGAGCAGGCGGCGGGGCAGACGCTGGATGCCAGAGCGGATGTGTATGCCGCGGGAGTCGTCCTCGCGGAGATGGTCTCCCCGGGGGGCATCAAGGACCTGATCTCGAGGCGGAGCGTGTGGGAGGGAGTGCGTTCCGAGCCGGCCCGCGTTCCGGACACCCCCTGGGCGCCGGTGCTGAAGAAGGCGGTCGCCAAGGACCGCGAGCACCGTTACAACTCGGCCCACACCCTCACCCGGGCCCTCGAGGACGTGACGCTCCGGGTCGAGGGGGCCGAGGACCTGCACCCGTACCCAGGCCTGGCGTCGTTCACCGAGGCCGACGCCGAGTACTTCTTCGGCCGCGAGGCCGAGGTCGAGCAGATGTGGCGCAAGCTCGAGGGGCCGCCGCGGATGCTCGGTCTGGTGGGTCCGTCGGGGGCGGGGAAGACCTCGTTCGTCCAGGCCGGGCTCTTCCCCACGGCCGACACTCGGTGGTCGACTGCAATTTGTAAGCCCGGGAGCAACCCGCAGCTCGGCCTCGGTCGTGCCATGGCCCGCGCCATGACCGGCGACGGGGACGTGATGGATCTCCTGCTCCGCTTCGACGATCCGGACGCCGCGGTCGAGGTGCTGTCGCGATGGCGACTACAGAGTGAGCACGCGTTCCTGGTGGTGGACCAGTTCGAGGAGCTCTTTACCCAGAATTCCTCTGACGTGCAGCAACGATTCGCGGACCTTCTCGAGCGTCTTGTCCTGGAGGCTGACGTCCACGTCCTGCTCAGCATGCGGGACGACTTCATGATCCGCTGCCGCGACTTCGAGGCTCTGCAGCCCACCTTTGCCGACCTGACGGCGCTGCCGACGCTTTCCGGGGCCGCCCTCCGCCGCGCGCTGACCCAGCCCGCCCTGCAGTGCGGCTACCGCTTCGAGGACGACGAGCTGGTCGACGAGATGCTCGATGGGGTGCAGGGCGAACGTGGGGCGCTGCCGCTTCTCGCGTTTGCCGCCGCACGGCTGTGGGAGAAGCGCGACCGGGAGACGGGCCTCCTCACCCGCCAGGCCTACCAAGACATCGGCGGGGTCGGGGGAGCACTGGCCCGTCACGCCGAGGCCACCGTCGACCGGATCGGGCACGAGCGGCTCCCGATCGTGCGCGAGCTGTTCCGGAACCTTGTCACGGCGGAGGGCACCCGCGCCGTCCGCGAGTGGGGCGAGCTGCTGTCGGTCTTCGAGGCGGCCCAGCGGGAGCCTGGCGAGGAGGTCCTGCGGGAGCTCATCGACGCCCGGCTGCTCACCTCTTACGAGGTCAAGGAGGAGGATCGCGAGCCCACCCGCCGCGTCGAGATCATCCACGAGTCGCTGCTCGCCAACTGGCCGCGCCTGGTGCGCTGGCAGACCCAGGACGCCGACGCCGCCCAGCTCCGCGATCAGCTCCGGCAGGCGGCCAGGACCTGGGACGAGCACGGCCGCACCGACGACATGCTGTGGACCGGGGCGGCCTTTCGGGAGTTCGCCGTCTGGCGGGAACGCTATCCGGGTGCCCTGAGCGAGCTCGAAGAGGCATTCGCCCGAGCGATGACATCGCTGGCGACGCGCAGAAGACGACGCCGCAGGGTCGCAGCGGCGCTGGCGCTCGGCCTGACACTGGTGATCGCTGCCGTCTTCGGCACGCTGTGGCGCCGCAGCGTCCTCGAAGCCCGCCGCGCCGAGGCCTCGAAGCTGCTCGCCCTGGCCCAGCTCCAGCTCGGCACCGATCCCACTGAAGCCCTGGCGTACGCCACTGCCAGCCTCGAGCTGGCGGACACCCGCGAGGCGAGGATCTTCGCTGTCAGAGCGCTGTGGGCGGGGCCGCCGCTGCGCGCCCTCGATCTCGGAAATACCGCAGAGGGCGATTTCGCGGTGCCGACCTTCAGCCCCGACGGGCGGTGGCTCGCGGTGGCCGGGCTGGTCAACGAGAACGTGCTGGTCTACGGCGAGGATGGGCGGGAGCCGGTCGTCCTCGGCGGACATGCGGTATCTGCGGACGGTCCGATTCAATGCGCCTGGACTCGCGACGGTCTCCTGGTCACCGGCCACGAGGCCGAGGGGCGGGCCCGGGTCTGGGAGATGCCGGAGGGACGGCTCGTCCGCACGATCGAGTTCGGAGATCGCGGTTATCCGTTGCTGGCGGGTGTGGAGCATCTCCTCGCGATGATCGGGCAGACACCCGCAGCCGGCGAGCCGTGGCCACGGCGGATCGTCCGGTGGAAGCTGCCGGACGGCGAGGCCGAGGAGCTCGGCACGGTCGACATCCGCGCGGTCGGCGCCCTCGACCCAACGGGGAATGCTTGGCTCTATACAACGGATGGAAGCGTCTACTCTCGTCCGCTTCCCGTGCGCGCGGGAGTGCCCGACAGGGTGATCGCACGCCACTCGTCCGATAGGGCGCGAGTTTGGGGCTGGGGGCGGCCACAAGGGGTCTACTCGAGCGACAGCAACGGAGAGATCATCCTTTGGACCACGGCCGACGGGACATCGGTGCCCGGCCGGCGACTCCGCAAACCGGAGACCGCAACAACCCGGCTCAAACCTGACCCGGCCGGCCGCTGGGCCGTGGATGCCGATGGTTCCATCCGTGAAGGCAAGGCCTCCCTGTGGGACCTTCAGGGGCTCGCGGGCGCACGCCCGATCGAGCTGCGCCGCGGCGGCAGTTGGTACTTCTCGTACTCCGACTTCCAGCCGGGTGGAACGTGGGTTGTTGCCACGACGAACGGACTCCAGGAGGTTTCCTTCTGGTCGCTTCTAGGCCCGTTCCCGGTTGTGGTCGATGGCTATGAAACAAAGTATCGGCGGCCCGTGGCGTTCACACCCGATGGCCGTTCCCTGGTCACCCACTGGGGGCAGGATCGGGTGCGGCTGTGGCCGCTTCCAGGGGCCGGAGACCGCGAGGTCGTGGACGTGAAGCTCCCGAGTCCCGCGTGGCGGACGAGACTGGCCGTCGACCCGACCGGGAAGCATGTTCTGTCAATTGGCTCCGGGAGGGACATCTTCCTGGTTTCGTTGACCGGCGCAGAGGTGCGCCGGCTCGAGGGACTGCCGAGCCGGGATCTTGTCGAATCCGGCGCATTCTCCCCGAGCGGCCGGCTGGTCGCGGCCGCGAGCTTGGTCCCCGAGGGCCGGGCAACGTTGCGGGTTTGGGATCTAGTCTCCGGCGAGTCGAGGGCATTTGATCAACCGCAGGACCCGGAGGCGGACTATTTCATCAACTCTATCGCGTTTGTGGACGAGACCGCGCTCTACACCGCCGGCCTCAATGGCCTGCTCCGGTGGGACCTCGAGGCCGGCACCTACGAAAAGGTCCTCGAGGCGCCGCTTGGCGGCGGGGTGTCTATGCGCATGGCGTCCGATCGCCGGACGATCCTGGTCTCTGAGTACGGTCCGTCCGGCGACCAGGTCGGGGCACTTCTTTACGACCTGACGACAGGGGAGGTGCGGGAGCTGGACATACTGTGGAGGCACTGCGTGGCGCTGGCATTGAGTCCCGACCTGATGACCTGGGCCAGCGGGGAGAAGGACGGTTCTATCTGGATCGGCAGGATCGGTGGCGGCGAGGCCCATCTTCTGGCCGGCCACGAGGGACCGGTCGCCTTCATCGCGATCTCGCCGGACAACAGATGGATCGCCTCATCGGGAGATGACAAGACCCTCCGCCTCTGGCCGATGCCCGATCTCGACAAGCCCCCGCTGCACACCCTGCCGCACGACGAGCTGATCGCCAAGCTGAAGTCGCTGACCAACCTCCGCGCGGTCCGCGACCCGGACTCGGCCACCGGGTGGTCCATCGACGTCGGTCCCTTCCCCGGCTGGGAGACGGTGCCGACGTGGTAGACGAGCGACCCGGATCCCGCAGCGGGTAGCCCGCGGCCTGTCATCCGGGTGCCGGGCGGCACGCGGCAGGGAGCGGCGTTCGGGGGTGTCGGCGGCTGGGCTGGACGCTCGCCGCGCCGGCGTCTATGCTGGCCGAGACAGGCACCGGGGAGACCAGCACCGTGGAACGCGAGCCTTCTGAGACCGACTCCCTGCTCTCCCGCTATCGCGGCGCGCTGCTCGGGTTGGCGACCGGGGACGCGGTGGGGACCACCCTCGAGTTCAAGACCCCCGGCACCTTCACCCCCGTCGACGGCATGTTCGGCGGCGGTCCGTTTCGCCTCCACCCGGGGGAGTGGACCGACGACACCTCCATGGCGCTCTGCCTCGCGGAGAGCCTGATCCAGCGCCGGGGCTTCGACGCGGTGGACCAGCTCCGGCGGTACCTGCGGTGGTGGCACGAGGGGCACCTCTCCTCCACCGGCGTCTGCTTCGACATCGGCAGCACGGTGCGGCAAGCCCTCGAGCGGTTCGAGCGGACCGGGGCGCCGTTCTGCGGCCCGACCGAGCCTGGGACCGCCGGCAACGGCTCGCTCATGCGGCTCGCTCCGGTGCCCCTGGCCTTTGCCGCGGACCCCGAGGCCGCCGTCGACATGGCCGGCCGCTCCTCCCGCACCACCCACGGCGTCCCGGCCGCAGTGGACGCCTGCCGGTACTTCGCCGGTCTCGTGGTGGGTGCGCTCCAGGGGCGCCCCAAGGAGGAGCTGCTGTCGTCGCGGTTCAGCCCGGTACCGGGCCTGTGGCAGCGCCATCCGCTCGTTCCCGAGGTCGATGCTGTCGCTGCGGGCTCGTTTCGGGACAAGGAGCCGCCGGCCATCCGTGGCCGCGGCTATGTCGTCGACTGCCTCGAGGCGGCGTTGTGGGCCTTCGACCGGGGGCGGTCGTTCCGGGAGGGCTGCCTGCTCGCCGCCAACCTGGGAGACGACGCGGACACCACCGCTGCGGTGTTCGGGCAGGTTGCGGGCGCCCACTGGGGTGAGGACGGAATCCCGCCCGAGTGGCTCAAGCGCCTCGCCCGCCGCGAGGTCATCGACGCGATGGCCCAGGGCCTGTACGACCTGAGCCGGGGCGTGCTGCCCGGGGCGTGACTACGCTGCCTTGCCGGTGCGCGGTCGCAGTCGCTCGCGAGTGCGCTGGCTCGGGTTGACGAGGCCGTTGAACACGAGGTCCAGGATAAGGTCCACGTGCTCCCGCACCCTTGCCGGCTCCATCTCGAACACCAGGGGCACCTCCAAATGCTGGAGGTTGACGCGGAGGGCGTGGGCGAGGCGGCCAGCGTCGGTGGGCCGGAATACCCGGGCTGCCTGGCCTCGGCAGATGACGCTCTTGAGCAGCAGCTCCTCGAACTCGTTGAAGCGGCGCCGATGCTGCTGGTAGAGCTGGACCAGTTCACGGCCGACCGCCTTCGAGATGCCGTGCGCGACGCGGAGGCTCCCCAGGGCCTCGACCTTGGCGAGGACCACGGCGCGAAGCTGCTCGCGTGGGTCCTGGTGAAGCTCAACCGCATGCCGCATCCGGTCGAATATCGCCTCTTCCTCGCGCCGCAGGCAGGCGTCGAGGATCTCCTCTTTGCCCCCCGGGAAGTGATGGTAGATGGCCGTCTTGCCCACCCCCAGCGGGGTGACGATGTCGGTCAGCGTTGTCTTGACGAAACCCTGGCGGGCGAACTGGCGTCGCGCCTCGTCGAGGATGGTCTCGCGGTCCAGACGCGTGCTCATGGTGGCCTCCTGAACGAACCGTCGGTCCGTTCAGTTATAATTTATGCCGCGCCGCGGCGCTCGTCAAGAGGGTCGCGCAGGAAATCCAAGTCCGCGCTAAGGTGAGGAGGGCGGCGTGCGCATCGCGCCGCAACGGAGGCTTGTGATGGGGAAGAAGAGCACGAAGGGGACCGGCCGAATCCACGAGCCGTTCCGGGTAACTGACGGCAGGAAGCTCCGCCTGTCCGAGATGTCGACCGACGACACCGGCAGGATAGACGACAAGGACGTCGCGGAGGACGCGCTCGAGGACAGCGTCAAGCGGCTCGCCGAAATGCAGGAGAGGCTCTACGCCCAGGACCAGTGGGGGGTGCTGCTCATCTTCCAGGCCATGGACGCGGCCGGCAAGGACGGGGCCATCAAGCACGTCATGTCCGGCGTCAACCCCCAGGGGTGCCAGGTCTTTTCGTTCAAGGCCCCGTCGGCCCAGGAGCTGGACCACGACTTCATGTGGCGGACGAGCCGCTGCCTGCCGGAGCGGGGCCGGATCGGGATCTTCAACCGCTCCTACTACGAGGAGGTCCTGGTGGTCCGGGTCCACCCGGAGTTCCTGGGGGGGCAGAAGCTGCCGGAACGGCTCATCACCGGCGACATCTGGAAGGAGCGGCTCGAGGACATCGCCACCTTCGAGCGCTACCTCGCCCGCCAGGGCTTCGCCATCCTCAAGTTCTTTCTCCACGTCTCGAGGGACGAGCAGAAGGAGCGGTTCCTGGAGCGGCTCGAACGGCCGGAGAAGAACTGGAAGTTCTCCACCGCCGACGTCCGGGAACGGGGCTTCTGGGAAGGGTACATGGAGGCCTACGAAGACGCCATCCGCCGCACCGCCGCCCCCCACGCCCCGTGGTACGTGGTGCCGGCCGACCACAAGTGGTTCGCGCGGCTGGTGGTGGCCGAGGCCATCTGCGACACCCTGGAGAGCCTCGACCTGCGGTTCCCCACCGTCGACGCGAAACAGAAGAAGGACCTGGCGGCGGCCCGGGAGGCGCTCCTCGCCGGGTCGTAGGGGATCGATTCACCGCGCCCGCGGTCGAGATGGCGGGCAAGCCGAGGCGCTCGCCGCGTCGTTCCGCGGTCGGAGGTCGTCGCGGCGGAACGCTCGCCGGGACCCTCGTGCAACACCAGCGCTCGAAGTGGGCTGCGCGCCACACATGACGTGTCATCCCGAAGCCGCGCGCAAGCGCGGCGAGGGATCTCCCCCGGTTGTGGACGATCCCTCCGCGGACCCTCCGGGCCCGCGTTCGGGATGACAGGCTGCTGGGAACTATTGTCCAATCCGTGCCTCGGTCGAACGGTCTCTCGCTCGCGTTGACGTGCGGGCTATCCCCGCGACGTGCCGCTATGGAGCACCGGTGAGCTCGTCGACGACCCCCCCCAGGCGCTCCTCGACGTAGCCGAAAAACGGGTTCGCGCGGAGCCGGAGGAGCTGGGCCGGGGGGATGCGGAGCAGGGCTCGCTCGCCCCGCACCTCGACCAGGCCGAGCCGGGCGCCGTGCCCGACCGCGCCGTCCGGCGGGTGCCCGTAGACCCAGTCGTCGGCGGGGAAGGGAATCGCCACGTGGGAGAGGGAATAGACCCCGTCGGGCCACCGCAGACCGAGGGGACGGACCCGCAGCGGCTCGGTCGCGCCGGGCTCCCGCACCACCTCGGCGACCTCGGTCGAGTCGGGGGCGGCGTTGGTGACGACCGTCAGCCGGTAGGGGCGGTCGGCCCGGACCAGCAGCTGGCGGAGCCGCTGCGACGGGTCGACGGCGAAGAACGGCGCCATCCGGGCGAGTCGGTTGACGTCGAACACCACGAGCTCGTTGCCCGGCGCCTCGAGGCGGGCGTAGAGGGCGGACACCACGTCCTCAACCCGCACCGTGGCGTCGGCGACCGAGACGAAGGTGAGCACCGGCGGCAAGCTCGCGGACCGACCCGGGCGCTGGAGGCGCTCGAGCCCCTCTTGCAGCGTCCGGGTTAGCCGGTATGTCTGGTAGCCGGCGTTCTTCGGGAACGAGTTGTACTTGTAGGGGTCGTACTCCGGCTCGAGGTCCTGCCACGCCAGGCCGGCGAAGAACGGCATGACGCTCAACGCCCGATGCCACGAGGCGAAGCGGGCGACGGCGGTGACGCCGATCGCCGGGGACAGCAGGACCAGGCGGTCGGGCACCGGCAGGCCGCCCCCTTCGACCGCCTCGAGGGTGTAGACGGTGGCCAGCGCCGCCCCGTTGGAGTAGCCGACCACCAGGAACGGCCTCGGCGCGGGGGCCAGCTCGCGGCAGTGGCGGGCCGCGAGCCGCACCGCTGCCAGCCAGTCTTCCCGGGTCGCCCGGTCGAGGGCGGCCGGCGTCGTGCCGTGGCCGGGCAGCCGCAGACCCACCACCGCGAATCCCCGGGCGGCGAGCACCTCGCCGGTGCGCCGCAGGCTGTAGGGGGAGTCGGTGAGCCCGTGCAGGAGCAGGGCCACCCCCCGCGGCGTCCCGGGCCGCAGCTCGAAGGTCCGGTTCCAGTTCGTGGGGAAGGTGAGGGGGTTGTTGGCCCCGCCCGCCGCGAAGCGGTTCCAGACCTGGTCAGGCCGGTCCCCCAGGGGTTGGCAGAGGAGCCGGTCGAGCTCCGCGAGCAGACGCTCCTCCTGGGCGAGGTAGTCGGCGAAGGTGAAGCCGGGGCCGAAATCGCGCGCTTGGAGCTCGGCGTCGGGAGCGACGGTGTGCCAGGGCTCGAGGTCGGGCATGCGCCGCACCCGGAGGACCTGGACTGAGAGCAGCAGCACGACCAGGGCGGCGGCCCACACCAGCCAGCGACGCCAGCGGACCGCTGAGCCGGGGCGGCCGCGATGCTCCATGAAGGCCGAGGGTACCACGTGGAGGGCGGAGCACGAGAGCCCATCGCAAGGGCGATCGCTGGGGTCCGAGGAGCGCGGGCGTCCCGCCCGCGCGGTGGGATTCCCGAACGCTTCAGGACGGGTGCCAGTCCCAACGCTCTGTCCAAAGGTCCGGAGGTTGGCATCGAAGTGTGGAAAGTGCTGGGCCTGGCACCGGACCGCTTCGCTCCGGGACCGGGCACGCAGCCGGGCCTGGCACCCAACGGCACCCAACCAACCGACGACCTCGACGTCCGGTACCCGACCGTCAGCAGAGAGCAGAGAAAGGAGCTGGCCGCGGCCCGGGAGGCGCTGGTCATCGTTCCCGCTGCGCACCGAGGCCCGAGCCGAGCGCAGCTCAGCGGTAGCTTTGGATTGGGCGTGGTCGGCGCTAGGATCATCGCAAGGAGTACCGAGGATGAGCGATCACGGTCTGTCATGCCGCACCGTCGGCGCCGTGACGGTGCTCGTCGCGACCTGCGCCCACCTCGCGCCGGGCGTCGCACGCGCGCAGAGTGCCAGCCCCTACCTCGCGTTCGGCCCGAGCGTGCAGGCCAACCAACTGGCAGACACCTACCTCGACCAGCCGCGGGTGGTCTGGCGAGAGCAGGGAGACGTCACTCTCGTGGTGTGGTCCAGATACTCCGAGGGCGGTGTGCGGGGACGTCTCTTCGTCGGGCAGACCCCCGTCGGCGACGAGATCCAGGTCAGTGCCGCGACCGCGGGCAACGAGCGTGCGGAGGTCGGGCTGGACGCGAGCGGGACCTTTGTCGTGATGTGGAGGTCGACCGCGGACGGGACCGTTCGACGGCGCTCTCTGGACGGCGGCACGCTCGTCTGGGGGCCCGAGCGCGCCTTCCCCGGCCGGATGCGCGCGCCTTGGGGTTGGGTCCGGACGGCGGTTTCTCGGTCACCTGGGTGGAAGGCGCGCAGATCATGGGCCGGCGCTACGATGGGGCCGGAGCACCGCAGGGTCAGGTTTTCGCGGTCGGTCCTCTCGCGTTCGGTCCGGAATGGGCATCCGAGACCATTCTCCTCGCCTCCGACAACACGACGACCGTGGCCTGGGGGGAGCGGTACGTGAATCCAGCCAACGGAGACGTGTCGAGTAGGGTCAAGGTGCAGCGGTTCGACGCCGGCGGCTTCCCGCTCGGGAGCGCCATCTCAGTCGCGTTCGGGTACCTGCCGCTCGGCGGCCCCGGCTGGGAGTACCGCCTCGGTCGCACAGCGGACGACGGCAGCGGCGGGTTCATCGTGGTCTACGACGACATCTACTGGTTCGACGCGATCTACTACCGGGTCCGCGTCAGCCGCTTCCAGGCGGACGGCGTCCCCGTCTTCACCGGCGAGACCGTGTTCGCAGGAGGTTACCTGTACGCGGAGCGTTCCGGCGCAGGGGTGACGGCCAGGTCCAGCGACGACTTCCTGGTCCTGTGGTGTGACCAGGAGATCGACCTCGCCGCGCGCCGGTACCCAGCGGGCACTCCCCCTGCCGAGCTTCCTTTCACGGTGTCGGACCGTGCCATCGCGTTCTACGGCACCAGGGCAGACGTCGCCTACAGCGACTCCAGCGCTGACTTCGTGGCTGCCTGGGTGAACAGATACACGCTCGACGGCGTCTGGCTGCGCTGGTTCGGCTACCGCCCGGTGATTTTCGAGGATGACTTCGAAGGCGGCAACCTCTCTGCGTGGTCGCTCGCCGTGCCCTGAGGCGCCCGGCCCGCCCACTTCGGCATGGGTGCGCGGCAGCACTTCAGAGAAGGGGAAAGGGCGGGCGCCGTCAGCTCGGTCGGGCCGCTTTCGGCTCTCTGGTGGGGCGTCGCCTCTCCCCGGGATCGGCAGCCGGCTCCGTCGTCCTCGACGCGGCC
>Ga0068714_10006488_pt1 | contig 11855 bp, 9 predicted proteins | sample MTBNYHSulfiMetaG_FD_62988 | JGI IMG/M metagenome (GOLD analysis project Ga0068714, IMG submission 62988) | Enrichment culture microbial communities from rom New York Harbor, USA that are MTBE-degrading - MTBE-NYH (New York Harbor Sulfidogenic)... | ecosystem: Environmental > Aquatic > Marine >... | reverse complement strand
GGAATTCGAATTTGCCACGCCTCGCCCCAATCCTCGCGCAATTCTTGGTCAATTCGCGACATTAGGCCGTTCCATCGGACGGACTCCCTGGGGGAGTACGCCGTCATGGGCCGGCACTCTGGACCACGATCGCGGCCGCAACGCCCTTAGCGACTTTTTTCCTTTAAGTTTCTTCGGATAATCAGATACCCGAGAACCAGGCAGGGCAAGCCGGCCAGGAACACGACATCATTTTCTTTGAGCATTCCGTACAAGACGCCAACACTCCCCGCGGCGATAAGAGCCGGCGCGAGGAACTTCCATTTTGGGGAGTCCATTTTGATCTCCTCCGGGTATCGCCGTGTGAGGACGCGCCCCGATTTTCGAGTTGGAGGTATGTTAAATCGTTCATGGAGGCGCTGTCTCTACTTCAATCACCCAAGGCGAGGAGCCCGCACGAACTTTCGATGTTGAAGATCCGAATAGCATTTTTCAGGGCTGTGTTTCATCCTTTGACGTTAATCCCTTGAATAGCCACATTCCGTTTGATATACGATAGCAACTTGCCGATAGGTTGCCCATCCGATTCGAAATCGTTCTGGAATATGGGCGGCGTCACGGTAGATTTTTTGAACATTGAAGCACAAATACTCCGTCATCGGATTAAAGGAATCAATGGTGGCAAATGACGCTTCCAACCCCGCTGCATCTCCTCCGATTGAGTTAGAGGACGAACTCAGCTTTCCGGACGTGTTGCGGTTTTTTCGAAGATCATGGAAACTCATTGTCGGTTTGGCCTTGGGAGCCGGATTGGTTGTGGGCATGGCGCTTTGGTATCTGTTGCCTTACAGATGGGAAGCGTCGGCTACCCTTGTGGTCATGAGCTCCAGGTTTACGTCCGAACTCAGGCCTCCCACCTTGACGGTGCAGGGATACCAGAAATTGCTGGAGTCGGACGCCGTCGTCTCTGAAACCAAAGATCGGCTGATCAAGAATGGCGGCCTGGACAAAAGTAGTCGCCTTAGTGTCGGCGGAAATCTAAAGACGCTCATTTTTGTTTCGCGCAGAGCCGAAGAAACATCGTTGGCTCCGATGGTCCAGGCCGCAGCGTACGGCAAGACGGCAGAGCGCGCGGCAAATATCGTAAATACATGGGTAGCGGTGTTTCTGGAACGGGTAAGCCAAATCAATGAGGGAACAACGTCGGCCAAGATCAAGTTTATCGATGAACAGTATCCCCAGATTCGCGATACCCTGATCGGAAGTGAAAACGAACGAGGGGTTGCTGAAAATCAATATCAACAAAGATACAATGAGGCTACCAAGAAATGGAATCAGAGAATCACGGATTTTAAATCCGAACGGGCGAAAAGCACCAATGATTATCACGCGGAAACCAGACGGGTTGTGGACGAGTTCCGCAGCGAGAGGAATTTTTCAACCCGGCGGGCGCGTTTGAACGCCATGCAAGCCGCTTTTGGCGAGATGCAGGATGAGCAGTCCAAGGTCAATACGACACTCAAACAGAAAGTTCTGGAGTTGGAGGCGGCTCGAAAGGAGCTTGTGGAAACACCCGTCCACATCACTTTGTACAAGGCGATCACGGATGACGCTCTGTGGCGAAGGATGACGGATGACAACAGCCGTAACGCGGATTGGGAGAAATTAAAAAAAGAGGGTCTGGCAACCCAGGAGATCAATCCGGTTTATGTTGAACTCAGTTCAAGAACTTCCAGGATCGCCATGGAAGTGAACGCCCTTAGCCCGCGCGCCACCCAGTTGACCGATGAGCTCAACCGAATGGTTGGGGAAATCAAGACTCTGGAAGTCGCCTTGAGTAGCGATGAGGCGTCGCTGGAAAAGATCGAGAGGGACAGGAATTCCGGCTTGGTCAAATTGGAGGAGGGACTACAGAACGATTTCGAAGAACTGCTGCGCAACAAAGAGCAAGAACTGAACGCGATCCAAGTCGAATGGGAAGCGAAAAATGGGCAGATGATCCGTGACATTACCAACTTGAGGAAACTCTTCGAAGAATTGGCGTTAAAATACAACCAGGCCCTTCTGGCGAAAGCGGAACAGGACATCGAGGATATAAGTCTCGGTTCGCCGGCGGTACCGCCCGATTTACCCGTTTCGCGCGGGATCCTCGTCAAAGGGCTTATGGCTGCTATTTTTGGCGGGCTGCTGGGATTTTGCATAGCCTTGATAAGGACCGCAGGCGGAAACGTTTCATCCGACAGCTGAACAGAGGATACCAAGATGAAGAATTTCGCGCTCATAGGCTCGGGGGGATTCGTTGCGCCTCGGCATTTGAAGGCAATCCATGATACGAAATCCAGGCTCCTTGCAGCGGTGGACCCCAACGATTCGGTTGGAGTATTGGATCAATATTTTTCGGAATGTCGATTCTTCACGGAAATCGAGCGATTTGATCGCCACCTCGAGAAGCTTCGCCGCCAATCGGACGATGCAAGGGTCCATTATATCAGCATCTGCTCGCCGAATTATCTGCACGACGCCCATGTCCGACTGGCGCTCCGAGTGAACGCGCATGCCCTGTGTGAAAAGCCGTTGGTGATCAATCCGTGGAATCTGGAAGCCCTGGCTGAAATCGAGGCGGAGACCGAATGCAGAGTCTATACGATCCTGCAGCTGCGCCTACACCCTTCGCTCATAGCGCTAAAACGGAAGCTCGAAAGTACCGGTAATCGCCGGCGGGCCGACGTATGCCTCACCTATGTCACTCGACGAGGACCATGGTATCTTATCTCGTGGAAAGGTTCACAGGAAAAATCCGGCGGACTTGCCATGAATATCGGGATTCATTTTTTTGACCTATTGCTCTGGCTGTTCGGTCCGTTTGAAAAGAGCGTGCTGCATCTGAACACCCACACCAAGATGGCCGGTGCTCTCGAGTTGGAGTGGGCCCGTGTTCGATGGTTTTTGTCCGTCGATGGGGGTGATTTACCCGCCGGATACCTCGAGAGCGGACGACCCGCTTTCCGGTCCATCACCATTGACGGCGAAGAAATCGAATTTTCCGGGGGATTTACCGACTTACATACCATCGTTTATCAAGACATACTGGACGGCGGCGGATTCGGAATCGAGGATGCCCGCTCCTCCATTGACCTCGTGTACCAAATCCGACACAGTGAGATTGAGTCGGATCGGACCTTTGCACATCCCATGATCAAACAGTAACCATTCGGAGTGTCGGTTGACGGACTACTTTGTTCACGAATCCGCCTTCGTAGATGCGGGGGTGGTCATCGGCAAGGCGACCCGAATCTGGCATTTCTGTCACATTATGTCCGGGGCGCGCATCGGAACACACTGTTCATTCGGACAGAACGTGTTTGTCGCAAGGGGTGTAACCATTGGTAACCACGTAAAAATACAGAACAACGTCTCCGTTTACGAAGGGGTGATACTGGAAGACTACGTGTTTTGCGGTCCCAGCATGGTGTTTACCAATGTCAAGACGCCGCGGTCTTCCTATCCGCGAAACACGAGTGAGGACTATGAGGCGACACTGGTGAAGCGTGGAACGACCATCGGGGCCAATGCCACCGTCGTGTGCGGGGCCACTCTCGGGGAATGGGCTTTTGTGGCCGCAGGGGCCGTCGTGACAAAAGACGTTCCACCCTATGCCCTCGTGGCCGGAGTTCCGGCTCGCATCAAAGGGTGGGCCTGCGAATGCGGGTTGACGCTCCGATTCGATGGAGATCGGGCTTCGTGCCGGGGGTGCGGCAAAGAATATCTGAAGGAAGACGAGAGACGTATCCGTAAGATAAGGTGAAGCCACGTACTCACGGGCTTCATTGTACCCCGAAATTTCGACGGCCGGACCTCAGGCGTTCGACATCTTCTTCCCACCGGGTGAAAGAATAACACCCACCATCTTTCCTGTCCCGGAATCAATCGGCCGGTTCACTGTTATGCATGCGCATTCATATCCGGATGTGAAACGGCGCGCTCGCCGGTCCGCTCTTCGGGATCCTGTGCCCGGCTACATCGGTCGAAGAATCAAGGTGACCAGATTGTGGCGATCCGGGCATTCCAGTGTGAGATGTCCTTCCTGCGCCCAGGGGATCGTTCCTTCGAACTGCAGCACCGATAAATACGGAAAAAGGTCGTGGTAGAAGAAACCGCAAAGACTTCCCGCGTTCCAGCAACTCAGTCGAAAACGGTCTCCCGCCTTGTGACCGGCCCCACAGCTTCCCTTGATGGAAACGATTTCCGCCTGGAACTCTTTGAAGGTTTCCGGTGTAACGGCCATGTTTTTCCCTCCTTCACATAAAGAGCCTGTTCGCTCGAACGATCGATGCCTCGTTGTGAAGCTCGAACCACGGTCTTGGTCTGTCAGCAGTTCCCGGAGTCGTACTGCGAAGTCCGGAATTACTCCGCTTTCGATCTACCACTGGATGCAGTCATGACCTGCGAGGGAGGGATACGGCTATTGTAACCATTTATCGGCGATTTCCCGAAGTTCATTCGGAGAGACCCGGGCGACTCCTTTGTTTAGAATATCCAAAAGAACCTGATTGCTCTTTTTCACGGGCAGGGTCATTTTCCCTTGATCCACAACTCCTTGGCCAAGAACGACAAATTGGATCAAGATTCTGCGGTACGCCGCGCCGTTTCGCCCATCGACGAATCAGGGCGCCTATCCACACCATCTACCATAACTTAAGGAGGGAAGTTCCGTCTACATCGAAAGCGGTCGGGGTAGCCTTATGTTCAAAAAATCGATTCTACATTCATTCCAAGTAAGTAGAGTCCCGGCCTGGAGAGTTTCGTCGGCCTAGTCGATTCCAACCCTCGGGAGGCTGGAGCTCAAAGAGGCATCCTACCTTTGGTCAGGGTCATCAAATGGCGCGCTTTAATTTCCGAAAATCCGGCCGCTCGTTTGGATATCGGCGACAAGGGATGTTGACCACAGGCATAGTCCTTCGCCCAATTAAAAATCGTCCGAAGACCATGAAAAAATCGTCCTTTGGACTATGGCGAACTTGCGTGGATTATGTTCTTTATAAAACCACCAGCATCGCAGATAGGCTCCGTCTGTTGTTTTTATAAAATGCCCTTCGGCAGGTGTACCCAACCGGAACCTTGAGGGATGGATCGAAAACGAATTTACCCTTTCCTTTCAATCCGCCGGCTGCAGCAGCAGCTTCAACCATCGTTCGTTCATCGGAACGACCCATTCACGCATAGATGCATCGGGCCCCGAAGGGAAAGAGGGGTCTTTAGCCCGCAATAGATTAACATCCAGGAATAAGGAGGAACCATGTTTCAACTTGCCACGGAACAACAGGTAGTGGACATCGGAGGGGTCAAGGTCGGCGGACAACCCGGAGAATATCCGTGTGTGTTGTGTTCGTCCATCTTCCAGAAGGGTGATCGTGTATTTGAAGGGCAAAAGCGGAAAGAAGGGTTCAATGAAGCTTATGCCAGAGAGCTCCTTCAGAATCAGGACAAATTGGCCAATGAAACCGGCGTTTCAGGTATGGCGGATATTGTGGCCAACACGGGGGAGGAGTTTAAGCGATTCATCGATTTCGTAGTAGAAAACTCGGAAATGCCGTTTTGTGTCGATGCGTGGATCATGAAGCCCAAACTGGAAGGCGTCAAATATTGCGCGGATCAAAATCTTATGGACCGCATGTTCTACAACAGTCTGACCGTGTGGGAGCAGGACCTCGAGACAGAGATTAAAGAGATCTCGGACATGGGTGTGAAAAACGTGTTGCTCGTTGCGTTTGATCAAGAAGACCAGATGCCGACCGGTCGAATCTCTGGAACGCAGAAGCTTCTGGACGCCATTGAAAAGGTCGGCGCCAAATTCAATACCATCGTGGATACGTCTGTTATGAACGGGCCTGCGACAGCGTTCTGTTCCATCGCCAATCGAATGGTCAAGGAAAAGTGGGGCTTCCCGGCTTCAAGCGCCCCCAGCAACGGGTCCTATATGTGGAAAGCCGCACGTGAGATGTGGGGATTCAAAGGCTGGAGCGCAACGGACGCGGCCCTCGAGAGTCTGGCGGCGTTTACGTTTCACGACATGATTTTTAGCGGTCCCATGGCTGGAGCGGCGCGGCTGTTTCCTGCCGTGGCCCTGACTGAGGCGTTCCTGGCCGCTTATGTTTTCGGGGAAACGAAGAAGCTGCCGGCATTGGAGACACACCCGTTGTACAAGCTGTTTCCGGACTTCGCAGAACAACTCAAGGGAATGCAATAGCAAAACCAACTGTCGGCAACGCAGATGATGCGCGCTGTGAATAAATAATCCAATTAGAGGAAAGGAGTGACGATTAATGGCTGATTTGACACCAAAAGAACGCGTATTGAGGTTGCTGAAAAAAGAACCCATCGACACCATGCCTTTTTTCAGTGGTATGGGCATGGTGGTCATGCCTGGGATCAAGAAAAGCGGGTATAAATTTGCCACCGTGCATACGAGTGCGGAGCGCCTGGCCATGTCGGCAATCTGGTCCGCGCGCTTGATGGGGTTCGACTGTGTGGTCGTTCCTTATGATATGACTATGGAATCGGAAGCCATGGGCAACCAGATCAGTCTCTATGAAGATTCCGAGGACATTCTGTACCCCACCATTCCTCACAAGCAGTGGAAGTCCATGGAGGAAGTGGTGGTTCCCGACGATATTATGAGTCGAGGTCGCTTACCGATCGTAGCCGAGGCCATCAAGATTATCAAGAAAGAAGCCCCGGAACTGCCTGTCGGAGCCTGGGTGTTGGGTCCTTTCACTCAGATCGGGCAGATTCTCGAGTTGGACATGATCCTCAAGGCCGTGTTCAAAGAGAAAGCCAAGGTTGAGGCCTTATTGGCCAAGATGTCGGACTTGTGCATTCTGGAAGGCCGGACATGGCAGGAAGCCGGTTGTGACTACGTCACCCTGAGAGAACCCGGTGTTGCAGCGGATCTGTTGAGTCCACGAACCTTCCGCGACGTGATCAAACCCTGCCTGACCCGTATCATCGACGGGTGGAAGTCACCCAAACTGCTTCATATCTGCGGATCCACGGATCCTCTGATTGAAATGATGAACCAATGTCATGCGGATGGTCTGACGGTGGACATCAAATGCAACATCAAGGAAGCGCGGAAGAAATTGGGCGATGATGTCCTTTTGATGGGCAACCTGGACACATACAATGTTACCTGCAAACCGGAAACCACCAAAGAGGAGGTTGTGGCCGCCATCAAGCAGACGATCGATAACGGTGTGGATGCGGTCATGCCCGGGTGCGATCTATGGCCGGATATCAAAGAAGAGAATATGTTGGCTTGTGTGGAAACGACGCATGACTATGGAAGAAAGCCCAGCCCGGCAGTGGGAAGGCTATAAAATAAGTTGCTAAAAGGAGAACCGATTATGGCGACAAAAGAAGAAATTTTGAAACATCTCAGTGACGGTGTGGTGAATTATCAGGAAGAGGAAGTCAAGGAATGGTCGCAAAAAGCGTTGGACGAGGGTATTCCCGCCCTGCTGGCCATTATGGATGGCCTGGCCGCCGGAATGGAAATCGTTGGCGACCTGTACGAGCGGAACGAATACTTTGTGCCTGAAGTACTGATGTGCGCGGATGCGCTGTACGCCGGGTTGGATATCCTGCGCCCGCACGTTCCGGAGCAAGATTCCGAGGCCAAAGGCCAGGTGGTGATCGGCTCCGTCCAAGGTGACGTTCATGACATCGGCAAGAACCTGGTTAAGATGATGTTTGACGTGGGTGGGTTTACCGTCCACGATTTAGGCCGCGACGTGCCTCTCGAGAATTTTGTGGAAGAGCAGCTCCGCACGGATTCCGAGATCGTGGCCATGAGCGCCATGATGACCACCACCATGCTCGGCATGAAAAAAGTGATCAAAATGATCAAAGAAAAGAACCCCAACGTGGCCATCATGCTCGGCGGAGCCCCGGTAACCAAGGACGTATCCAAACTTTTTGGAGCGGATGGATACGCCGAAAGCGCGGGCAACGCCGTGTCCGAAGCGATCAAGATGATCGGCCGTCTGCGCGAAGTCCAATCGGGACAGGTGTAGCGGGCTCTATTCGATAGCGGAGAAAACAGGGAGAGCCGCTTTAAACCGGCTCATCCCGGCCGGTCGGGCATTTTGCTGCTGCGGCGTGGTTTTGGTGTCCCTTTTTTGAATGTGTGTCGAACAGCGGGGAGAGGTTCTCCCAGGGGATCGAATCCGATATCGAGCGCCTTTTTATGGCGAATTATGGCGAACGGGAAACATCCTGCGAAACGGCTTTATTATGCCCGGCCGATTTTGAGACCGGCTTAATAATACCATTCGCCGTTCTGAAAGCGATCAGATCTTAATCTTGGAGGAAACAACTTAATGACAAAAGACGACACGGCAATGGTCATCTTCCAGCCGTCGGCGCGCAGGGGACGCGTGAAGAAAGGTGTGAACATCATAGAAGCGTCCAGAGAAATAGGCGTGGACATCGAGGCTCTGTGCGGAGAGAAGAAAGTCTGCGGAAAATGCAAGGTTCGCATCGAGGAAGGCTATTTCGAGAAGTACGGCATCGAGTCCCACAGGTCCCACGTGTCGGAATGGAAGGAAGAGGAAGACAAGTTCATCAAAGGAGCTGAGAAGGAGCAGGGCTTCAGGCTGGGGTGCGTGGCTGAGATCCTGGACGATGTGCTCGTGTTTGTACCGGAGGAATCGCGCGCCGGTAAGCAGGTGGTCAGCAAGGCCGCCCGCGATATCTACATCAAGCTCGATCCTACGGTTAAGATGTACTACGTGGAATGTAGTCCGCCTACGTTCGAGGACCCTTTGGGGGATCTAGAACGAGTTGAAGACGAGCTGACCCGGGAGTACGGCCTGAAAGATCTCACCGTGGACATCTTTTGTCTGCGACAACTCCCCATGATGCTTCGGGATGGGAATTGGAAGGTCACGGTTGCGGTTTGGAATGATAAGGAAATCATCCGTGTGCTTCCCGGTAAGGTGGAGAACTACTGGGGGCTGGCCGTGGACGTCGGCACCACCACGGTTGCCGGATATTTCTGTAACCTGGCCACGGGCGCAGTATTTACCACCCGATCCATGATGAATCCTCAATGCAAATACGGCGAAGACGTTATGGCGCGCATCACGTATCACATGATGAATGAAGACGGCCTGGAGAAGATGAGCAATGAAATTATCCAGGGGTTGAACACCATTGTTGAAGACGTGATCGCGGCTACTCATCCTCCGAAAAAGAAAAACAAGAAGGGGGAAGAAGAGCCTGAGGAAGAGCTTCCGGATACGGAAGAACGGGAAGTATACCCGTGTCTCGACAGAGAAGACGTGGTGGACATGACCATTGTGTTTAACACGGCCATGCATCACATTCTGTTGGCCTTGAATCCTGAATTCGTGGGATTGGCGCCGTTTCCGCCCGTGCTGCACAAGAGCCTCGATATCAAAGCCCGCGATCTGAACATCAAGATCAACAAGAGCGCCTACATCCATGTGCTGCCGAACGAGGCCGGATTCGTGGGCGCGGACAATGTGGGCGTGCTCATAGCCGAGGAGCCGTACAAACACGACGAGATACAGCTTCTTATCGACATCGGCACCAACGGCGAGTTGGTGCTGGGTAACAAGCACAAGATGATCTCTTCATCGTGTGCTACGGGCCCGGCCCTGGAGGGCGCTCAGCTCTCTTTCGGTATGCGGGCCGCACCGGGGGCTATCGAGCGCATAGAGATCGATCCGGAAACCCACGAGGTCAATTATAAGGTCATCGGGCACGACGCCTTTTCCAAGTACGCCGAAAAGAAAGACCTTAAGACCAAGGGTATTTGTGGATCGGGGATCTTGGACGTACTTGCGGAACTTTACCGCTCCGGCGTCATCAATAAAGCGGGCCGTTTCAGCTCGGAGCAGAAATCCGAACGCTACCGAGTGAATCCGGAAAGCAAACAGCCGGAATTTGTAATTGCCTGGGCCGACGAGACCTCCATCAATAAAGACGTGGTGATCAGTCAGAAGGACATCCGACAGATCCAGTTGGCCAAGGGCGCCTTGCACTGTGGATGCCTTCTGATGATGCGCCGGATGGACATCGATGCAGTGGATACCATAAAGATTGCGGGTGCGTTCGGTACGCACGTAGACCGGACCAAGGCCCTCATAATGGGGCTGTTCCCGGACTGCGAGATCGAGAAGATCCACTCTGTTGGTAACGCGGCAGGCGACGGAGCGAGGTGCGCACTGCTGAACAAGGAAAAGCGTGTGGAAGCCAACTGGGTGTCCCGGAACGTGGAGTACATCGAGTTGACAGTGGAGAAGGATTTCCAGCAGCAGTTCATGGAAGCTATGCAAATACCGCATATGAAGAATCCCTTCCCCCACTTGGAGGGTGTGGTAGCGCCCGAAATCCTTCATCAAAAGTAGGAGAGAAGACCCTGCGCCCTCGGGGACGCTCCCGAGGGCCCCTTTCAAAAATTATGAAAAAAGTACATGTGGATCCGGGTATTTGTGGCTTTGAATGTATCATAACGGCTGTAAGGAAGGATCGACAGATCGTTCAGGTGACGATTGAAAGTGAATGCAAACAGATCCAAAAACTTGCAGAAGCGGTGAAAGAGTTGGAGTTGCGGGACATCGTGGGAAAGCCGTTCGGGCGGAGCCTTTTGGTTTCCGTGGCCGGTCAGTGCAAGCTCCACGCCGCGTGTCCGATTCCGACGGCTTGCATCAAAGCTGCGGAAGCAGAATTGGAAATGGCGCTTCCCCGGACCGTAACCATCGAATTCCGAGAGGAATGACCGAGTTACATCCTCGCGACAATATGCGGGAGTGATTGTAGGAGGCTTGCGCCCGACCAGAAACGCATTTGGGACGGCAGTGGTCGGATCCTTCACGCAGGCCGAAAAAACCCACATTGGAGTGTTTATCCTTTAACCGGCGTTGCGAGCGCAGCGCCATGGGTTGTCTTCCGATCTTAAATTTATCCCGAAGGGGGCGGGCAGCGGCTGAGGTCGGAAAGATCTGAACCAATGATTGCGACGGTATCTGGGCAAAATACGATCTAAACAGCCAAGGAGGTACAATATGGCGAAACAGATGCTCATAGACGCTATCCGTGGAAAGAGAACGCCAACTGCTCCGTGGGTCCCTTACTCAGGCGTGCACAGCGCCTTTCTAATCAACGAACCTGCGGACAAGTTTATGCAGGATCCCAAACTGTTGGCCAAGGGCGTCGTTGAGGCAGCCAGGCGCTACAAGGCGGACGGTGTTCCTTTGGCCTTCGACCTTTCCGTAGAAGCCACTTCCATGGGATGCGGCATCAAATGGTGGCCTGATAATGTTCCCAGTGTAACCTCTCACCCCTGCGCCAAATGCACGGTAGAAGAAGCCGGCCTCAAGATCCCGGGTCCGAACGACGGTCGATGGCCGGTCCTTGTCGAAGCGGGAAAGATTGCCAAACCTCAACTGGACGAACTTGACTGTGCCATGATGGGCCTCCTGTGCGGCCCGCTTACCCTGGCGGCGCACCTGAAAGGTGTCAAAGTCTTTACGGATGTGTACAAAGATAAAGCGTCCGCGCACGACGTTTGCAAGTTTGCAGGCGAGGTAGGCGCAAAGGCCGCTGAAATCTATGCGAATATGGGCTGCGATATTATCGCTGTCGTAGATCCTGTGGCTTCGCAGATCAAAGACGAAACCTTCCGTGAATTCGTAACCCCATACGCCCAGCCTGCCATCAAAGCGATCCACGACGCGGGCAAGACGTCGAGCTTCTTCATCTGTGGTGACGCCACCAAAGTCATGGAGTCCGTGGCTCAAATCGGAACCCATGGCTTCGCCATCGACGAACAGCTTAACATGCTGTTTGTG
>Ga0068714_10006487_pt1 | contig 11855 bp, 10 predicted proteins | sample MTBNYHSulfiMetaG_FD_62988 | JGI IMG/M metagenome (GOLD analysis project Ga0068714, IMG submission 62988) | Enrichment culture microbial communities from rom New York Harbor, USA that are MTBE-degrading - MTBE-NYH (New York Harbor Sulfidogenic)... | ecosystem: Environmental > Aquatic > Marine >... | reverse complement strand
ATTGACGCGTTGGTTTAAATAGGATAGATACAAACTCTTGGATTATGCAAATGCCATCAGACGCAAATGGCATGCAGAAACGATAGATCCAACGTGCTGAGTTAGCAGCGATCGGCTCTTTGAAAATGGATAGGTCCAGGCATCCGAGGATCTTTGGATTTAATAGGGAAGACGGTGTGAATCCGTCGTGGACCCGCCGCTGTGAACGGGGACGAAAGCCATGGTGACCACTGGTCTGGAAAGCATAGCCGACCGGGAAGGGATGGTGATTAGGTCGATCCGTAAGCCAGAAAACCTGCCTGAAGCCTGATAGATAGGGTTGACAAGAGAATGAAGAAATTCATTCCGGGGAACGAGGGTCTTCCCCTTTGAATAAAGGGATCAAGTCAAACTGGGTGCAGTCCTTGAGATTCCGCTGGTGCGGGGTCCAAGGGCTTTTTTTTTCTATCAGCTTGCAGCGGAAGCGAAATGAGAGGATCAGAGAGAAATGGCCTCGGAATTTCAACAAAAAGCCAAAACTGACCGCCCGGGTCTGGTGCACGCGGGACGAAAGATAGAAGAGGAAAGCTTTCGGATAATCGATGCGGAAATGGGGCCTCATGGTTTCCCCCCGGCCCACTGGCAGATCCTTAGGCGCATAATACACACCACCGCGGACTTCGATTATGCTCGTTGGATACGCTTTCATCCGCTTGCCGTCGAAGCGGGCTGCAGTGCCCTGCGGGGTGGAGCAGCCATCTTTTCAGACACCCGCATGATTCAGACGGGACTCTCTCCGTGGCGGTTGAACTGGTTTGGGACAAACGTAATCACTCCCGTCAGTGTGACCGAATCGCAAGAGTGGGCCGAACAGATGGGAACAACACGTTCAGTCGCCGCCTTCAGGAAATTCTCATCGCGACTCGATGGCGGCATTGTGGCCATTGGAAATGCGCCGACTGCGTTGTTCGAGGTAGTGCGGATGGCACTGGAGGAAGGGATCCGACCTGCGCTCATCATTGGGGTTCCAGTAGGATTTGTTCAGGCCGCGGAATCCAAAGAGGCGCTGTTGAAGCTTGACAATCAACCCGCCATCACCGTGTTGGGGCGAAAGGGCGGCAGCACCGTTGCGGTCGCCATTTTACACGCCTTAATGGAATGGGCCAGAAATTGAGTGGATGAGGAACAAGTTATGCTCGGCACATTATATGGAATCGGCGTCGGACCTGGAGATCCGGAACTTCTTACCCTTAAAGCGGTTAAGGTTCTGAAACAAGTGACACATGTCTTCGCTGCCGCCTCCAGTAAGAACGATTACAGTTTGGCTTTTGAGATTGTCAGGGAGTATCTTCCTGAAAACACGCCGGTAGATCACCTCCACTTCCCCATGACATTCAATTCGGAACGGCTCGAGAATGCATGGCAGGCCAACTGCGAGCAAGTGGTAGAAATACTCAGACAGGGTAAGAACGTCGCTTTTTTGACTCTTGGCGATCCTTTGACTTTCAGCACCTTCATTTACTTGATGCGCAAAATCCGACAACGGCTCCCGCAAGTGACCGTCACGATCGTTCCCGGCATCACCGCATTCCAGGCGGCAGCAGCTACCGCCACCGTGCCGCTGGCAGAGGGTGAAGAGGTCTTTACCGTTGTCTCGGGAGCAAAGGGCGGCGACCGACTCAAGGAAGTGATTGCCACATCGGACAATGTCGTTCTAATGAAAACGTATAAGCAGTTCCCGCAAATTCTAGACCGAGTGAAAGAAGTGGGATTGCAGGACAGTTGCTGCTTCGTTAGTCGCTGCGGTCTGCAAGGTGAAATTGTAGAGCGGGATTTCGGAAAGCTCCTTGAGATGGAGCAGCCTAATTACTTGTCGCTGATGATCATCAAAAAGCGCGGCCTTGAATCCTCGTGAAATTGAATAAACGGCTACCGGCGAAACCTTCATTCTTATGGATGCTGTAAGCCGTCGCTCTCTTGACAATCGATAATTATTTTCCATAACATCCTCCCATGCCTTTTAGCACACACATGGAAACGAACCCCATAGCAGAGGACTTTTGTGAGAGAGGAAGCAGGAAAATTCGGCAACGGGTGGCGAACCGACGATCCGGCCAGGCCGCAGTCGCCATCATTTCCTACGCTGCCGGGGTATAGTGTGGCCGGCTTGAGTTGCTGGCTGGCGAGCGCCCTATTGCTCGTTCTGACCGCGTTTTTGACTTCCGGGATCGGTGCTTTTGATACTCCATACGATGTCATCTGGCGCCTTTGGCTCTCCCCTTTCCATCCCCAATGGGCCGAAGGGATCGATGAGAGGGTGCGTTACATAGTGATTCATGTTCGACTGGCCAGAGTGTGTCTCGCCTTAACGGTTGGAGGCGCCCTTGCATTGGCAGGTGCTGTTTATCAAAGTGTCCTGCTCAACCCATTGGCTGATCCTTTTACCCTAGGAGTATCCACCGGGGCGGCTTTTGGGGCTGCTCTCCACCTTTTGATCGGCTGGGAGGGAGGACATTTTTTAGGGATGAGCACCCTGCCCATTGCGGCATTCGCCGGCGCCGTTGCAGCACTCTATCTGGTGTATCTGCTGGGGCGTGTAGACGGTCGAGTACATGCCACGACTCTGGTTTTGGCCGGAATTATTGTCTCGACATTTCTTTCGGCCTGGATCGGACTGTTGAAAAGCCTGAACGAGGATTCCGTCTCGACTATTGTCTTCTGGATCATGGGGAGCCTATCCGCTAAAGGCTGGCTGCACGTGCTGTTGGTCCTCCCGTACCTGGCGGCCGGCGGAGCTTTGATTTTGTTTTACGCCAGGGAATTGGACCTTCTAACCCTGGGCGATGTACAGGCCCAGCACCTTGGCGTGCACGTTCAGCAAATACGATTCAGACTGATGCTGGCAGCGTCTCTGGTTACTGCTGCCGCAGTTGCCGTCAGCGGCGTGATTGGTTTTGTGGGTTTGGTGGTGCCTCACCTGGTGCGCCTGGCTATTGGCCCGCATCACAGAAGATTGCTCCCAGCCGTGTTCCTTTCAGGGGCGCTACTGGTGCTTCTTTCGGACACGCTGGCCCGCAGTCTGCTCCCCAGCGGGCAGGAACTGCCCGTGGGAGTGGTTACCGCTATTTTGGGAGGGCCGTTTTTTTGCTACCTCATGCTTCATCGGAAGAAGTATCTACAACTGTAATCCGGGTGGAAGATCTTTCCGGTGGTTATCCCGGAAGATCCGTCCTGAACCGCATTTCATTTCGCATGGAGGCGGGTGAATTTGTCGGATTACTCGGTCCCAACGGATCCGGCAAGACGACTTTGCTGCTGGCGCTGAGTGGAGTGGTTCCTATCGAGTCCGGCAAAATAGAAATCCTCCGCCAACCTCTTGCCAGCTTGAAGCACAGAGAAAGGGCCTGCCGTATGGCTGTCGTAGCGCAGGAGACGGAGGTGCGCTTTCCGTTTTCCTGTGAGGAAGTGGTGCGCATGGGACGCTATCCCCACCAGAAACGCTGGCAGATGGAAAGTCCCGTCGATTCGGCGGTAGTGCAAAGAGCTTTGCAGCTGACGGACACTGAAACCCTTGCCGACCGGCTGATCACAGCCATCAGCGGCGGGGAGAAGCAGCGTGTTCTGATGGCAAAGGCACTGGCTCAGGAGACTCCTGTCCTATTGCTGGATGAAGCCACTTCGGCAATGGACATTCACAGAAAGCTGCAGATTTTTCGGGTGTTGAAAGGTTTGAACCAGGAGCAGGGACTGACGATTTTGACCGTGCTTCACGACATAAACCTGGCTGCCTTGTTCTGCGGGCGGCTCATGCTGCTGAAAGACGGTCAAATCGCGGCGGATGGACCAACCCGGGCGGTAATGACTTCGGAAGTCCTTAAAAAAGTGTATGAAACCGATGTGCTGGTGCAGGAGATCGCTCAAACCGGCACACGGCAGGTGGTCTTTCTGCCTTAATTTAGAAATTAAATAAAGCTTAACGACCTCAGTTACGTACACCTAAGATTGAATCGCTGCTAACAAGGGAAAGGGCATCCGCTATATGCGCACAGGTCATAAACTCTTGCAGGTGTTGGCGCTGCTTTATGCCGCCACCTTGCTCATGCCGGCTCAAGCTTTCCCGCTCCGGATCGAGGATGACCAGGGCACGATCATTCGTCTTGAGCAGCCCGCGACACGTATTATTCCCCTGTATGGAGCGTTTACCGAAATGCTTTTTGCCATCGGAGCCGGCAGTCATGTGGCGGCGCGCACCGAGGCCGATCAGTTTCCGGAAGAAATCAAGGCATTGCCGTCCGTCGGAACCCATATGCGGCCCAATGTGGAGATGATCATTGGCTTGAAACCTGATCTGGTTATTCAGAGTGTCAGCCGTCGTGAGTCCTTGGCTGAGATGGAGAGTCTCAACCGTGCAGGGATTCCGGTTGCGGTGTTTGCTCCCAAAAACCTGGCGGAGATTTTTTCGACCATGATTAGTCTTGGATACCTGACCGGAAAGGAGCAGGAGGCCGAAGCGAAAGTAGCCGGATTGAAGCAGCGGCTGTCGAGAGTTCAAGCCAGGTTGGGCCTGGACTCCACCCAGGTGAGCCATGTGGACCCGCAAACTGAGACTGCAGCTCCATGCGGAATCCATGAACGCCGCCGGGTTTTCTTCGAGGTTCGATCCGAACCGCTGACAGCGGCCGGTAGAGGGTCTATCGTGCAGGATATTTTAGCGGTCGCAGGAGCAGAAAATGTCGTGAGAAGCAATAGAACTTTGCTGCTCTACAACCTTGAGGCTCTGCTGTTTGACAATCCCGACCTCTACATCGTTCAGACCGGTCCCATGAATCGAAATCCGGTCGATCCACGGGAGAGAGTTCATTTCGATCAATTAAAAGCCGTGCGGGAGGGGAATATCTTATATCTTGACGAGCTCCTCTATTCACGCCCGGGTCCGCGTTGTGTCGATGCCGTCGAACAACTGGCCGAGAAGCTTTATCCGGCGTGCTTTGGAACGGACCAGAACCAATAACAGTCCTGCAATCACCTGGCCGTCTCTGCGTGCACCTCGCTGCCACCGAGGTTTCTGTTAAAGACCTCGTTTCACCTCGTTCCCCGCTCCTTCTCATCTCGTTCCCACGCTCCTGCGTGGGAACGAATACCCCACCCTTCGGGAAGCTCCAACTGCCATCGGTGCGGGGCGCACCAAGCACGGCAGGGGGGTCCCACGCAGGAGCGTGGGAATCAGGAGTAGGGGCGAGGGAACCAGAACGAGAGCAGCAAAATCAGAAGAAGTCAAAAATGTGCAATGGCAGCTCCTCAGAACGTCCGGAATTTCTCTCTTGCCCCCAATCCGGCATCAGCAAGCCTGCGTCCCGAATTCTTGCGGCGGCTGTCCTGGTGGCAGCTTTTTCTTTCTCCCTGGTGATTCACTTCAGCCACCTGAGCTATTGGAAGCGCCATCAGGCATTCTATTATGACCACGATACACCCTTAATGAGTACTCTGGATGCTTACTACTACCTGCGAGTGACGTCGCAGATCCTCAACGAACAGGAGGCTGCAGCGAGCCCTGGCGACCCGCCCGGACAGAGTCGTGCGTCGGCTCCACTGCTTGCTTCTCTGACCGCCCTGATTCACAAGACATCCAATATTCCCATCGAACAGATCGCCTTTTATCTGCCGCCCGTCTTGGGATCTTGCATGGCTATCGTTTACACAGGCTGGGGCTGTTCGCTGGGCGGCCCCATTGTGGCATTGTTGGCCAGCCTGGCGGGAGTATCGAGCTTCTACTGGTACAGTCGAACTTGCCTGGGGCGATTTGACACGGATTGCCTGAACCCTTTTTTTGTTTTTGCCATACTCTTTCTTGTATATCGGTTTGTGCTGAGCAGGGGACGTGTGAGGCTGCTCTACGCTGCTTCAGCACTTGCGATGGTCTGGGCCTTCAACCTGTGGTGGAGACAAGTCGCCCACCTTGGCTTCATTCTCATTGCCTTGTCATACGGTTTGAGTTTTTATCTTCCCTCCTCCAAGGGGGAGAGAGCCGTCAAAATCGCTATGTTGATTGCGATCGGGGGGGGGGTGTTGATAACCTTTACTCGATTTCAACACGTTCTTCCGGGTCAATTGGCCGGGTTTATAGACGCATATGCAAGTCAATTCGCTCTGATCAGTGAAAACGGCATTTCCAATTCGATGTTCCCGGATGTCGGTAAGTCCATCAGCGAGTTGCAGCCGCTATCCATTTACGGAATGGCGGGGGATGTCGGAGGTCATCCTGCCTCCTTTGTTGTCTCAATGATTGGTCTTTTTTTGCTTGTCAAGAGGAACAAAGAAACAGCTTGTTTTCTGTTGACGGGGCTTCTTCTTGCATCGCTAAGCCTCACCGCTCGGCGATTTCTCATTTTCTGCATCCCTCTTTATGCGCTTGGACTTGGGTATTTCATGGGTGAAATTATCTTAAAGGGCAAGTTGCTTCAAAGGCTTGCAAAGCCGTTCTTAAAATGGAGTATTTTCCTATTGATTGCCGGGGGCCTCCTTTCGCCCAATCTTTACATGAGCTTAACTCGACACAGAGGGCCTTCACTCACTCAAGCCGATGTTTTTCTGGCCCGAAACATAACAAAGGAAGCCGGCAAGAAAGCGGTGGTCTGGTCGTGGTGGGACTATGGTTATTTCCTGGAGTATTTTACGGGCGCGAAGGCTTTTATTGACGGGGGAAGGCAAACATCTGAAAGAGCTTTTATTGCGGCTTTCCCTTTGGCCTGCAGCAATCCTCTGCTGGCCGGAAACTGGATGCGTTTTTTTGCTGAGCACGATTTGGACGGTCTGCATACCCTGACTCATTATTTGGGAAGTTCCGCCAAGTCCTTCGATTTTCTTGAGAGAATCCTGGCAATGCCCGACCGATCCTCACAGATTCTGGAAGCTTATGGTTTTCGCGATGAGGATGCCTGGAAACGATACCTGTTCCCGGATGTCCCGGTCTTTCTGTACCTTAACGCTGATTTGTTGAATAAGACCTATTGGTGGTATTACTTCGGCACATGGAATCCGGAGCGGCAAGAGGGAGCTTATCCCGAGTTCTGGATCGTCCGGGTTGAAGATCCCGATAATTTTATGAAAGATGGCCTGGTAACCATCGGCAAACATGAGGTCAAGGTGAAAGGTTTGGTTGTTGCGGGGTTGAAGAGGGGGGTACTTAAGGAGCTAACGCATACTGGAACCGGCAAGGTCCCATCCGAACTGCAGGAACATATATTCAAGGATGGGGAAGGCATCGAAAATGAAAAAGTTGCCATCTCCACCAAAAATTCCAATTTGTTCTATATAGTAAACGAAAAGACCCTGCAAACACTGGCACTGACGCTCTCACTTCTGCGCCCTTACGATACAGGCGGATTCGATCCGCTAGCCTATTATCCTGAAATCGGTGGAGTCTGGAGGGTTGAATGAGGAAAACGCTTTTCAAAAACTGCAATCCAATGAAGGTAGCAGCTGGAATCCACTTCGTACAAGTTGTGCACGCGAAAAATCTGCAATGTGAAATTTTGCATGTGGTCGATGACCCTGGTTTTGAATGCTTTGACACTGTAAACACGTGCAAAAGCCAGCCCATAGAGATTGTTTCTGTACACCAGTTCGGCTCCATCATCGACTTCGGGAAGTGGAACTCTGGTCGAGAGAGGGTCCCGCATAACGTGGAATAACTCATTCATGTAAAGTAGTTCAATGTACAATTTGAATGTGCGATTAACCGTTTTGTCATGGTAAAATGCCTTCAGTCCTGCGATTCAGGCATGAAGGCAAATGATTTTACGAACTCTATCTATAAAGTTTGCTTTTTTTGCATAGAATTTCAATACCGCAAGTCTCGAAATTTCGATGTGAGCCAAATCTTTTGAGCTCTTTTTTGGCTTTTTCGTCGACAGGATGTTTCCAGAACTCGTTGAACAAGATGATTTCTAGACCGGAACTTTCAAGAATATGTACATAGTCCTCAAAAAAAAGCCTGTTTATTCCAGTACCTTGATACACTTGGTACAGAATAGCTTCAACCATCTTGGGACTGTAATGTTTTTTGAGCAACTCCATTACTTCGTGCTCTGACAGGTAAAGATGCGCGTGGGGGGGAAAAGGGTTCCTCTCGGGTATCTCAAAACTTGCAACTTCGCCATCCAAGGATGTGTGGACGTGATGTCCCAAATAACATGACCAAATAGGGCCGAAGTGGGCATAAAGCTCTCCGCCCGGTCTCAAAATGCGGTTAATTTCAGCGACAGCTCTATCCAATTCATTGATATGCTCAAATGTAGAAAATGAGAATACTGTATCGAAAAAATTACTCGCAAAGCCTGTATTCCGTGCATCCAACTTTTGGAAATAACAGTTACCTGCGATATCAATTCGATTGGAATAATGTTGATCATAGTTAATCCCTATTAGCCATTCTGGATTGTAATCCCTCAGCGCATGCAGCGTTTCGCAGCCGTAGTCGGTGCCAATTTCCAAGACAACTTTGCCTTTCACTGAAACCAAACTGAGGAATCTCTCAAGTGCGATTCGCTGATGTTCTTTTAAAGTGTTACGACCAGACTCCAAATAAGGATCTGAGGAGATGCAGACTACTTGAACAAGGCAAATGCCGAGCAGCCGAGAATCTTGCGATGCATCAAAATCACTCGGCCTCACAACATCTACCTCAAGGGCAGCTGATTCAGCATTTGCGCAATCTATTCTTATAACGCTATGCTTGTCTTTGACTTGATATTCCTTGTAGAACTTTCCGTTTAACGATATTTTTATATTTTGCGTAGCTTTTTTAAGCTCGGGATAGATGGTAGCGAAATGCAGTTCTAAATGTTGCGTCTTTTCTGGAATTCTTAACGTAGATTTTTCTTGGCACCACACCCAAACACTATTGCCACCTTCCTCGATTGGATACCAACCGTCTTGAATGAAGCTTCTTAGATTTTGCATTTTTTGTGCGCGGTTTTTCATCTAGCAACCCTTCTTGAAGTAATTTTTGTCGATAATCTGACCTCTCTTTGCACCTCAGATAAGAACCGGTTGAGTTTGAAAAGAAGAGTAAACGTTCATTATCTCCTGTGAGATTTTTTTAATTTGAAAAAGTCTATTGAATCTTTCGTATGCTCGATCTCCCATTTCCAGGCGAGCTTCAGAGTGGCGATGAAGGTACTTGATAGCCTGCGCCAAAGCGGTGCCATCAGCAGCTTGAACCACTAAGCCGGTTTTCCCTGCAAGATTCACCCAACTGACACCAGAGCCTGCAATGTCCGTTGTTATGAGCGGTTTGCCGAAAGCCATCGCCTCGAGGAGCGCGATGCCGAAAGCCTCGGTCCGCTCAATGGATGGCAGGCAAAAGACATCGCACGCAGCCATGAGGGTATGAAGTTCTCTATCTGGCAATGAGCCCGGCAAAAAAACTCGATCGGCTAAGCCTGCCCGATCGAGTTTACGCTGCAACTTGTTCTTGAGCGGACCTTCTCCAATCATCACGAAGCAGGCTTCGGTGACTTTTTTAGCCGCTTCGATCAGAAACTCAAAGCCTTTATAGTAGGTGAAGCGACCCACTGAAAGAACCAGAAATTTGTCGAATCTGCCCTTGAGCCGGAGAATCTCTTCCCGACCCGGCCGATAAATTCTGCCAGGATTAATGCCTAAAGGAATGGTTACACATTTCTGTTTATGCGGCCATAAGATTTCACTTCCCTGAAAATAGTTCTCTGAAGAAACTATTATTGCCTGCGCCCGCTCAAGCAGCTTTTTCTCGAACACTCGATAAGCTGGGTAAAACAAGGAGAGCCTTACGTCCACTTTTGAACGGACAACATCTGACTGCCATTGGATTATTACAGGAATCTTTTTTTTGAATAATAAGATCCAAAGGGCCGAAAGATTCGGCAGGTGGAGGTGAACAATATCGGGCTTGAAACGGTGGAGCAGCCTCCAAAGATGATATCCGAAAGAGGGAGCCACAGGAGCATAGACCAGCTGGCCCAGCGATAAGATTCTGTTGACTTCAACGCCATCGACGGATTCTTGAGAGGACGATTTTAACGGATCGTGATGATGAACTATCACGGCAGTCTCAATTCCCCTCGAGCTTTGGTCTATGGCCAAATCCGTCAGGAAGTTCTCCATTCCACCGCGGTAAGGGTAAAAGAATTTTCCGATGTGCAATATTTTCATGCAGACTTCTATCGCCTGTCAGTCACAGCGAGCCATGAAAATGGTGTAGGGCTCTTTCCCTGAACCAGCCGAGCAAGTTACGTTCGGGGAGCGCACCCTACCTTTGCATGGGAACTTCCATGGCCATTGTGCTCGCGGCTAAGGAGGAAAAAGTGTTCGGATTTCGGTGTTCAGGGTACCTGTTTCATAATCTCCGAAACGCGAAGTCCGTTACTACAAGAGCTCTCTAAAGACTCTGCAGGTCGCTTGGGCGGTTTTTCCCCAGGAAAATGAGGAGGCCTGAGCTAGCCCTTTGCAGGAAAGGTCCTTCGCCAGCATCGGATCGCGCGCCAATGTCTGCATTAAATTGCCCAGTTCTTCACTTTTTCCGGGATTCTCCAGATAAAGTGCCGCATCACCTGCCACTTCCGGGATACTGGCTCTGCGACTGCACACGACCGGGCAGCCGCACGCCATTGCTTCCAGCACGGGCAATCCAAAGCCTTCGTACAAAGTAGGATAAACCAATGCCAAAGCTCCTGAATAGAGCCTGGCCAGGTCATCGTCAGCCACATAACCCAATGGGATGGTGCGTTTTTCGAGAGCTCCGTTTTCCGACCAGCCGGACCAGCCGGCCAGCACCAACGGCGTCTCCAGTTTCGCCTCTATCATGGCCTTGGGAATGACGTCCATATTTTTCCGAGGATCTCCCGACCCCACCGCCATGAAGTAGGATTTGGGCAACTTGTAGCGGATTCTCGTTTGTGCAACTTCTTCAGTGTCCCTCGGATAAAAAATGCCCGGATCATGGGCCAAGGGGATCACATCGACTCGATTTTCGCTGACCCCCAAATGCTCCAAGATTTCGCTCTTGATAAATCGAGAATCCGTCATAAATCGATCGACGCGTTTGCACCTTCTCCGCAGGAAAAAGCGTGCGAAGAGCGCTCTTTCTTTCGGATGAAACTGGGGAAAGCGAACCAGGGACAGATCATGCAGCGTAAACGCTGTTTTGACCCGCTCGGGAGCCACAAAAGGGAAAAACGCAGCTTCATGGTAAACATCGTAACCTTTGGCCGCCTTGCTGAAGCATAATTCTCTCTGGTAATGAGACATAATGCGCAAGGCTAGAGCAGCAAGGGTAGGGAGCTTCCAGAATAAGTCCACATGGGAAGACCATTGGGTAACGTTGGCGGGACCTCGCGGACGGCTGCTGTTGACGGATATTCCATCAAAATAACCAAATTCGATTTCGTCTTTAAACTGTTCTTCCAGTCGAGAGTACAGACAATGGAGATATCGGCTTATGCCAGTACCGATGTTCAATAGTGGAATCGCATTGACTACGAGTCTTAGGTTGCTTTTCATCCGGATAAGATACCTGCTGAAATTATTCAAGAAAGACTGTCGCCTTGAAACACCATTCGCTGAACGCTAAAACTGGCAAAAAACAATGTTGATTCGGTTATGATTTTCGCCGGCAGGACTGCTACTGAATAGCGTGTGTGCAGATAGGTTATGCACATATAGGAAATTGCAGCATGGCCGGCCACCAACAGCAAATAGAGTGGCAAAGTTGTGAACCATGCGCTGCGATTGCGAAAAGCAATCTTCTTCACCAGTCGGTAGGCTACCAGAACCGCGATTGATCGCCCCGCCAGGAGGCTGTAGGATACGGTTTCGGTGAGCAGGTACATGCAGTA
>Ga0068714_10006484_pt1 | contig 11860 bp, 9 predicted proteins | sample MTBNYHSulfiMetaG_FD_62988 | JGI IMG/M metagenome (GOLD analysis project Ga0068714, IMG submission 62988) | Enrichment culture microbial communities from rom New York Harbor, USA that are MTBE-degrading - MTBE-NYH (New York Harbor Sulfidogenic)... | ecosystem: Environmental > Aquatic > Marine >... | reverse complement strand
TGTCGGCTCATCGCATCCTGGGGCTGGAGTAGGTCCCAAGGGTTTGGCTGTTCGCCAATTAAAGCGGTACGTGAGCTGGGTTTAAAACGTCGTGAGACAGTTTGGTCCCTATCTGTCGCGGGCGGAGGATATTTGAGAGGATCTGTCCCTAGTACGAGAGGACCGGGATGGACGAACCTCTAGTGTTCCAGTTGTCACGCCAGTGGCATCGCTGGGTAGCTACGTTCGGACGGGATAACCGCTGAAAGCATCTAAGCGGGAAGCCCACCTCAAGATTAGATATCCCGTGGCGTAAGCCACCTAAAGACCCCTCGGAGACTACGAGGTTGATAGGTCAGGTGTGTAAGGCCAGTAATGGTCTGAGCTTACTGATACTAATCGGTCGTGCGGCTTGACCATAATTTTATATTTTCAATGCATTTACTGATGTGGCCATATTTGTTTATCAATTGTTTTTTTGAAGAATGTGATTTTCCGGCGGCTATGGCGAGGATGAAACACCCGTTCCCATCCCGAACACGGAAGTTAAGCTCCTCAGCGCCGATGGTACTGCCCGGGCGACCGGGTGGGAGAGTAGGACGTTGCCGGGAATAAAATTTAACCCGATTCCGCCAGAGGCGGGGTCGGGTTTTTTTTGGAGGTGACTTCGTGAGGAAGATAAGACGGGCGTTAATCAGTGTAACCGATAAATCTGGCCTAGTTGAATTTGCAAAAGCTTTGGCTGGCTTTGGGGTAGAGATACTTTCCACCGGCGGCACGGCAAGACTGCTGAAGGACAATGGTATTTCAGCGGTCGAGATTTCCAAATATACAGGTTCGCCGGAGATATTGGGCGGCCGCGTTAAGACCCTTCATCCCAAGGTACACGGAGGGATACTTTTCCGGCGGGATGATCCCGCACATGTCCAGCAGACCACCGAGCTAAAGATTCCACCCATAGACCTGGTAGTAGTAAACCTTTACCAGTTTGCCCAGGCCATAGCCAAACCGAATGTTCAAATAGACGGTGCTATAGAGCAAATCGATATTGGCGGACCGACGTTGCTGCGCGCTTCAGCTAAGAATTTCCGTGATGTCACGGTTATTTGTGATCCCAAGGATTATACTCGGGTGCTGGCAGAAATGGAAAAAACTAATGGCGGCACGACATTGCCCACAAGATTCGTTTTGGCCAAAAAGGTTTTCAATCTGACGAGCTCTTACGATAGGAATATCTTCGAGTACTTGGACGGGCAAACGATGTAAAAAAGAACATATTGACCTGCTGACGACGTTGTATTATTAATATCAGAAACTTGGAAACGGGCTTTTAGTTCCAGTAAATATGGAGCAAGCCGACCATGTCGGTGGGAGATATGGTGGAAAGAACGGCAGTTACGGGTGCCTTGCTCCAGAATATGGAATGTCTAACCGTATCAAGTCCGGAATGACCGTTGTATAAATTCCTTTCTGAGACAGTACACTAGAAAGAGGTAATCAGATTCATGCGTACGGATATCGTGCACGCTGGCGCAGGAGAACTGACCTACGAGATTCGTAATATCGTTAATGTGGCGGAGAAGCTCCAGGCCTTGGGCATTAAGACCAATATGGAGAACATTGGCGATCCCGTTGCCAAGGGAGAGAAAATCCCGGGTTGGATGAAGAAGATCGTATCTGAACTGGTCATGGAGGATTGCACCTACGGTTACAGCCCTACCCGTGGTCTTCTGGAGACCCGCCGGTTTATAGCGGAGCAGACTAACAAACGGGGCGGGGCACAGATTATCCCGGATGACATCATATTTTTTAATGGCCTGGGCGATGCCATTGCCAAGGTTTATGGGCTGTTAAATCCTACAGCGCGTATTATTGGCCCCGCCCCTACCTATTCCACGCATTCCTCGGCTGAGGCCGCCCATGCCGGGGCCAGACCTATTTCTTACCAGTTAAATCCCGGAAACAGTTGGTACCCGGATATTGAAGACCTGCGCAACCGTGTTAAATATAACCCGAATGTAGCAGGCATCTTGCTCATCAACCCGGACAATCCAACGGGAGTGGTTTATCCCGTAGCTATTTTAAAAGAGATAGTTTCTATCGCCAGGGAGTATAACCTTTTCATTATCTGTGACGAGGTTTATATCAATATCGTTTACAATGGGCAAAAAACGGTCCCTATAGGCGATATTATAGGCGATGTTCCAGCCATAGCCATGCGTGGCATATCCAAGGAATTTCCCTGGCCGGGGTCCCGCTGTGGCTGGATAGAAGTCTATAACGGCCACAAAGACGTACTTTTTGAGGGATATGTACAGTCTATTCTGAATGCCAAGATGATGGAGGTCTGTTCGACCACCCTTCCGCAGAAGGCTATCCCGCGATTGGTAACCCACCCTAAGTACCAGGAATATCTAAATGAGCGTATCTCCAGGTACGAGAAATTTTCCAATATTGCCTATGAGCGGCTAAAAGGCGTACCGGGTGTCTTAGTTAACCGAACCAACGGTGCTTTTTACATGAGTGTGGTATTTGAAGATGGCCGGTTAAATAACAAGCAGACCTTGCCTATTAAAAATAATGACGTGCGTGTCCATGTGGAGCGCCTGGTAAGTGCACCGGGTGTATCACTGGACAAGAGATTTGTGTATTATTTGCTCGGTTCCACAGGTATTTGCGTCGTGCCACTATCTTCCTTTTCTACTGACCTCCAGGGGTTCCGGGTTACACTGTTGGAACGAGACGAAAGAGAGTTCAGAAGGATTTTTGATATACTGGCGGAAAATATTGAGCGGCATTTGAAGTCTTGAGGGTCTGGCCCTCAGAAACCCCGACCTCTATAAGTCAAATAACAAAACTCAAAGTCCAAATAAAACCAAAAGGTCAAAATACCAAATTTTACTTAATTGAGTTTTGTTGTTGAGGTTTTGAACTTCCTTTGACATTTGAACTTTAAAATTTGTCATTAAGGTAAAGAGACATATTTGCGCTTTCGAGAAGGATCTCAATTACGGTATCCCCTTAATTTATCGGCCATTTCTATTGACTTTTTTGCCTCTATACGTTAAGAATAGCACCATAATCAGCGAGTTAAAATAAGCGCATAGCTCAAACTTCTATTTTTCACTCCCATCCTGTCCTCCCTCTTTGAGGAAAGCGGGGTTGGGAGGGGTGGACTTGTGCGGCAACCCCCGGGGTTGCCATAGTTTTTAGGAGAGAGAAAAATGCCCATACCGGGTATTCGCGGCTTCAAAGATATCTTGCCTGAAGAGGCGAAAAGATGGCAGCATATAGAGAAGATGGCCAGAGACGTCTTTCGCTGTTTTGGGTTTAATGAGATCCGAATTCCTATCCTAGAGAAGACAGAGCTTTTTGCACGAAGTATTGGTGAAACTACTGACATCGTGGAAAAGGAGATGTACACCTTTGTTGACCGTAGCGGCGAGAGCCTTACCTTACGGCCGGAGGCTACGGCCTCCATGCTGCGGGCCTTTATTGAGCATGGGTTATATGCCCAGGACAAGATACAAAAACTCTATACCATCGGCCCCATGTTTCGCCACGAAAGGCCGCAGAAAGGTCGTTACCGGCAGTTTCATCAGATAAATGCCGAAGCCATCGGCTTAGATAGCCCGGCCATGATGCTGAGTTGATGACTATGGCTATGCATATCCTAAGCGCTCTGGGCGTATCCGGCGTGGAATTGCAGATAAATTCCCTGGGATGCTCTCATTGCCGGCCGCAATTTCGCCGGGATTTACAGTCTTTTCTTGGAACGAGGCAGGCCGGGCTTTGTCCTGATTGTCAGCGCCGCGCCGTATCCAATCCGCTTCGAGTCTTGGACTGTAAGGTAGAAAGATGCCGGGCGGCGCTTGAGGGCATGCCTTCTTTATCCGAGTATCTTTGTCCGGACTGTAAAACCCATCTCCATGCAGTAGAGGAACATCTCCGGTTGTTTGGTGTTCCTTACACAATAAATCCCCTTATGGTGCGTGGTCTTGATTATTACACCCGGACTACGTTTGAGATTACCAGTCTGGCCCTGGGGGCGCAGAGTGCCGTGGCCGCCGGGGGACGCTATGATGGCCTTATTAAAGAATTGGGAGGCCCTGATTTGTCCGGGATGGGCTTTGCCATAGGGATGGAGAGGTTATCTCTGTTAATAGGTGACTTGCAAAAAATAGGGGAGGAACCTATCTTATTTGTGGCAGCCATGGGTGAAAATGCCAGTGTTATGGCCGCCCGTATCGCACACAGATTAAGACTGGCCGGGATACAGGCCGAGATAGATTACGAAGGGCATAGCCTGAAGAGTCAGATGAGGCGCGCAGGCAAGATCGGCGCCTCTCTGGTTTTAATCGTGGGTGATGATGAACTGGCCAGGAATAGTGTTACTATGCGAGATATGAAATCCAGCCGGCAATGGGCGGTTGATTTTAATGATGATATCGAGGCGTTGGTTCGCCGTATAGGTAAGGAAATGGGGAGGGTTGTTTAATGTCCGGCGCGGAGGGTTGGAAGAGGACTCATTACTGTGCATCACTTGGTATGGCTGAGATTGGCAACGAGGTGACGCTCATGGGCTGGGCGCATCGCCGGCGTGATCATGGCGGGCTTATTTTTGTTGACCTCCGCGACCGCGAGGGAATCACGCAGATAGTGTTTGACCCCAGCGTCAGCCAGGAAGCCCATAACCGGGCCGAGGCGGTGCGCAGTGAGTATGTGCTTGCTGTACAGGGAAAGGTGAGGAGGCGCCCGGAAGGCATGAAGAATCCCAACCTGAAGACCGGGGCAATAGAGGTGGTAGTGCATAAGGTCTGTGTACTAAACGCCGCCAAGACACCCCCTTTCCCGCTGGAAGAAGAAGTTGATGTCTCGGAGAATCTCAGGCTTCGTTATCGCTACCTTGATCTCCGGCGTCAAAATATGGCCGCCAACTTTCGGCGGCGGCATCAAGCGGCCTCGGTCATAAGGAGGTATCTGGAAGAAAACGGCTTCTGGGAGATAGAGACGCCTTTTCTTACCAAGAGCACCCCGGAAGGGGCGCGGGATTATCTGGTGCCGAGCCGGCTCAACCCCGGCCGGTTTTATGCCCTTCCCCAGTCGCCGCAGCTATTCAAGCAGCTTTTGATGGTAGCCGGCATGGACCGCTATTATCAGATAGTGCGGTGCTTTCGGGACGAGGATCTGCGGGCCGACCGCCAGCCGGAATTTACCCAGGTGGACATGGAGATGTCTTTTATCACCGAAGAAGACGTATATGTATTGGTGGAAGGGATGATGTCCAAGCTGTTTCAGGAGGTCTTGGGGGTATCTACGGTTACTCCGTTCCCCTGTCTTTATTACCACGAGGCCCTGACCCGTTTTGGGACGGACAAGCCGGATATGCGCTTTGGCCTGGAGCTGCGCGACATCTCTTCTCTCATGGCCGGGAGCCAATGTAAGGTCTTTGCAGATGTAGTTGCCAGAGGTGGCGTGGTGAAGGCCCTTCCGGTTAGAGCCGGTTATGATTTCTCACGCAAAGAGTTGGATGACCTGACCCAGTTTGTTGGTCAATACGGGGCCAAGGGTCTGGCCTGGATAAAGATTAAACCAGAGGGATGGCAATCACCTATTGCCAAGTTTTTCTCTGATGAAGAGAAGAAGGCCCTTGGAGAGGCACTGGATATCCAGACGGGAGACATAGTCTTTTTTGTGGCAGACACTATGGCCACTGCCTGTCGAGCCCTCGGTGAACTCAGATTACATTTAGCCGGGCTACTGAACCTTATCCCGGAGGGTGATTTTAGATTTGTATGGATAAAAGATTTTCCGCTTCTGGAATATGATACCGAAGAAAAGCGCTATGTAGCCGTACATCACCCCTTTACCGCTCCGGCGACCAAGGATATAGATAAGTTAAAAACTTCTCCCGGGGAAGTTATGGCCCGGGCCTACGACTTGGTATTGAACGGGATAGAGATTGGCGGAGGGAGCATCAGGATACATCAAACCGAGGTACAGCAGAAGGTTTTTGAGGCCTTGGGTATTGGTGAAGCGGCCCAGGATAAGTTTGGTTTCCTTCTGGAGGCACTGGAGATGGGCGCTCCGCCTCATGGAGGCATTGCCTTTGGTCTGGACCGGCTTTTGATGCTAATGTGCGGGCGATCGACCATCCGTGATGTCATCGCCTTTCCCAAGACACAGAAGGCAGTTTGCCTGCTTACGGAGGCGCCGTCTTCGGTCAGCATGACCCAGTTGGCCGAGCTATATCTTAAGCCGGACTGGCATTTAGAGTGATGAGTACTGAGTAGTGAGTGATGAGTGTGGATGGATAAAGGTACAAAAGCATCATCACTTTAAAGGAGGTGTGAGTAAAAGTGGCTAAATGGAATCGATCCAGGAGGGTGCTCGAGCACGAGCATACTGAGTTTTGGCGTCATGAACTGAAGGACGTCTCTGAACCCAACCTCCAGCGCGAAGTCTTTCCTTACGATGAGGTCTGCCGTGTAGATTTTGACCACAAGTTGATTGCTATTGATCCGGCGGAAGAGATATTTATTACCGATACCACTTTCCGTGACGGTCAGCAGGCCAGGCCGCCTTACACTGTAGAACAAATCTGCGACATCTTTGATCTCCTGCACCGTCTGAGCGGACCAAACGGCGTCGTGCGCCAAAGCGAGTTTTTCCTTTACAGTAACAAAGATAAAGAAGCGGTGCGGCGATGCCTGGAGAAGGGATACCGTTATCCGGAGATAACAGGCTGGATCAGGGCTAAGGCTGAGGATTTAAAGCTAGTCAAAGAGATGGGTCTTAAAGAGACCGGCATCCTGACCTCAGTCTCTGATTACCATATCTTTTTCAAGTTAAAGAGAAAACGTTCTCAGGTCATGAGGGATTATCTGCGTATTGTGCAGGCTGCCCTTGACCACGGAATCGTTCCCCGATGCCATTTTGAGGACATAACCAGGGCCGATATCTATGGCTTTTGTGTACCTTTCGCCATAGCGCTTATGAAACTGAGGGAACAGAGCGGTATCGATGTCAAGATAAGACTTTGTGATACCCTGGGTTACGGCGTAACCTATCCGGGTTCGGCCCTGCCCCGCAGTGTGCCAAAGTTGGTGCGGGCCATGATTGATGATGCCGGGGTCCCTGGCCACCTTTTGGAGTGGCATGGCCACAATGACTTCCATAAGGTATTTATCAATGCCACTACCGCTTGGCTCTATGGATGTGCGGGAGCTAATGGGACATTGCTTGGTTTTGGTGAACGGACAGGCAACGCCCCTATCGAGGGATTGATCGTCGAATATATAAGCCTGCTGGGGCGCACTAATGGGGTTGATACTACGGTAATAACCGAAATCGCCGAATATTTTGAAAAGGAACTGGATTATCACATCCCGTCCAATTATCCCTTTATCGGGTCTGATTTCAACGCCACCCGGGCCGGGGTACACGCGGACGGCCTGATCAAGAATGAGGAAATATATAACATATTTGATACGCAGAAGATACTCAACCGTCCTATAACCATAATAATCGGCGACAAGTCCGGTGTAGCCGGCATTGCCCATTGGATTAATAACCGGTTAGGTCTTGCCGGTGAGTCGCAGGTGGACAAGCGTCATCCCGGGATTGCGCATATCTATAAATGGGTAGTGGAACAGTATGAGTCGGGTCGGGTGACCGCCATATCCAATGAGGAGATGGAGATGCAGGCCAGGAAGCATCTGCCTGAGTTATTCATCTCTGAGTTCGATAAACTGAAGAAAAAGGCCTATGACCTCGCGGCCCATTTAATAGAAGAAATAGTAGAAAGAGAAGAGATAAAGACTATGAAGGCCAAGGCCCAGGAACCTGTGTTGCAGAAGTTCCTGGATGCTAATCCATTTATCCAGTTTATCTATGTCACGAATACCGAGGGCCGCAAGATCACTAAGAATATTACGCACGTTAAGGACCGGGCCAAGTATGAAACGTTTAAGCTGGATAGAGATTTCTCTGATCGCCCCTGGTTTATCAATCCGTTAAAGGACGGGAAGGTTCATATCACAGATTTCTATACCTCCAAGATAACCGGGGCCCTCTGCATCACGGTCTCTGTTCCTATCCGCAACGATAAAGAAGAGATAGTAGGCATTCTCGGCGCGGATATCCGTTTTGAAGACCTGGCCAAGATGGAGAAGAACGGGGATATCTGACAGTCATGACTCAAAAAAGACGCAGCATTTTTCTGGCCTCAGCAATGGGGAGGGTTTTTACTTGGCAAAATATCGTTTCGCACGCCTTATAATCCAGTTTATCTACAAATGCCTTTAACCGGACTTCTTCCGCCAGATGGGGCGTGGGTTGTTCTTGTGTTGGCAAAAGTTCTTCCTTGGTCAAAAGGCTTACGTAGATCAGACTCCGGGCTGCCAGTAACTTCCCTAACGCCTCGTTAAATTTTCCTCTGAACATATAGTGCAAGGTTAGCAGGTCACCCGGTGGTGATATAAAATCAACAGCTCTCCCCCCTTGTCTGTAACTGAGATTGCGGGAGGGCTCGGCCAGGATGAAGACCTGTCTTGCCTGGTGCCGGTGCTCTTCTTGCCTTTTTAAAAAGGCCGGTCGCAGGGCAAAGTGAATGTATCCTGCCTCTATGTAGATGAATTTCTCCTGGAGTCTATTTGTCCTGATGAAACTGATAATCGCCTCAGCCCGCATCTGGTCACGGAGTTTTATACGTTGGGCATCACGAGAGGCAAAGTCCATTACGGCCTGCGCGGTTTCCGCAAAGGTCTTATCTACGGACTGGTAGTAGTTCAATAAGGCCCCAAAGGTCATATTCTCTGCATCATAGACGGCCTTCGTCTCCGGCTGGTGTGTCAGATCGGCGGGTTTTAAGCCCTTTTCAACCGATTCATGGATCTCGTTTAACTTTGCCAGGTAAGGTTCAATCTGGGTGACCAACTTACCTCGTCTATAGTAATCTTGTAATAGATGATAGATTTGCCCTGAGTATATCGGGAAAGATGGGTCAGTCTGTTCGAGATAGCCGGGAATAGGAATTTCTCCTTCCAGCATGGTCTGGAACGATGGATGGGGCGGTTCTTCGAGGATAATAACGTCAGACCTTGCGAATACGTTTTTTAGGAAGGGGATTGCCTCTGCCCGATGTGCGGAAAGACCGATAGTGATCACAGTTTGGAATCATATATGTAAAAATGCTAATATTTCAAAGATTAATTTTAGCATAAGAAATAAGATTAAGGTAAAAAATAGGGTTATCTTTTTCCTTTAGATATGAAAAATATTTAACTGGACAAACTCGCTGGCTTACATTAAGTTTTTTGAAAAGCTTTCAGCGGTCAGTTCGCCGAAAAAATCTTTCTAATAGCTGACGGCTTATGGCTGATAGCTATACGAAGGTCAATTATGAAATTAGCGGTAAGTGGTAAGGGTGGTGTAGGTAAGACCACGCTCTCTGCGCTTTTGGCCTATCTCTTTGCCCGGAGAGGGATGAATGTCCTGGCCATTGATGCCGACCCCAGTCCACATCTGGCCGATGCGCTGGGATTCCCGGAGGCGGAGAACATCACGCCTTTGGCTGAGATGAAGGAACTCCTTATGGAGCGGTCGGGCAGTCAAGGAGGGGCATTCTACAACCTTAATCCCCGCGTGGAAGATCTCCCGGAAAGATTTATGGTAACCAGGGACAACATACGTCTGATGGTGCTGGGTTCTGTGCAAAAGGGAGGAAGCGGGTGCGCCTGTCCGGAGAACATGGTCTTGCGGACGCTGGTAAGGAAACTTTTCACCTCGGAATCCGAGGTTATTATCCTGGACATGGAGGCTGGCGTTGAACACCTGGGCCGGGCTACGGTGCAGGCTGTGGATGCCCTTTTAATAGTGGTAGAGCCTTCCAGGGGGAGTATCGAGACGGCGGAGAAGATCGTTCGTCTGGCTAGGGAGATTGGGCTTAATCGAATCTTTCTGGTCGGAAATAAGGTGAGAAATGAATCAGATAAAGAATATATTACTGCCCGCATAAAAGAATTGCCCGTTGCCGGCTTTCTGCCCCTGGATGCAAAAGTTTTAGAGGCTGAAAGGGAGGGGGTGCCGCCCTTTGTGGCCAGTACCGAGTTAAGAGAGGCGGGGGAAAACATTATAAAGCAAGTGATGAGTAATAGGTGATTTTAGCTGAAAGCTATGAAGTAGGACAGGAGACTCGCCTGTCGAGATGAGTGATGATTGATATTCAGAACCAAAGAGACCATCGCAATATAGACATTGACAAGGTGGGGGTTAAGAACATCCGGTACCCTATCACTGTGCTGGACAAGGCAAACGGTGTCCAGCAGACGGTAGCCAGCGTCAATATGTATGTCAACCTCCCCCATAAGTTCAAGGGGACACACATGAGCCGGTTCGTGGAGATACTCAATGAGTTCCGCGGCGAGATAAATATTAAGAAATTTGATAATATCTTAGACGAGATGCAAAAAAGGCTAAAGGCGGAGTCTGCCCATCTGGAGATAGAATTCCCTTACTTTATCGAGAAAAAGTCCCCGGTAAGTCGGACTCCCGGTTTGCTGGAGTACCGCTGTTGCATCAGCGGATCCAGGCAAAAGAGGAAAAAGAAAGACATTGTCCTGCGTGTGGAAGTACCCATCACCACGGTCTGTCCCTGCTCAAAAGAGATTAGTGAGTTCGGTGCGCATAATCAGAGGGGCGAGGTGCGGGTAAGCATACGTTTTAAAAAATTTGTCTGGATAGAAGATATTATCCGTTTAGTTGAGAATTCTGCCTCGTGTGATGTCTATTCCATTCTAAAGCGGCCGGACGAAAAATTCGTTACCGAGAAGGCCTATCAAAACCCTATGTTTGTGGAGGACGTAGTTCGCAGCCTGGCCGAGAAACTCTCCAACAATCCAGAGATAACCTGGTTTGCCGTGGAGGCGGAAAATTTCGAGTCCATCCACAATCATAGCGCCTATGCGTTTATTGAGAGACAGGCAATGCTGAAGGCTCAAAGCTGAAAGCTGAAGGCTCATAAGAAAAGTATTCTTTTGATTTCGGAGACCGGAACATCTCCCTCCCTCACTATTCGCGGCGGTGAAAGGGTTACATCAATAATCGTTGAGCCTTTGATCCCTTTAGTTTCGCCGGCATCAAGTATCAGATCTACTCCTTCGCCAAGCTGGTTACAGATGTCCTGAGCTGTGATTGGGTTCCTACCACCGGAGAGATTGGCGCTGGTGGCGGTGAGGGGAAGGCCAAAGGTCGAAGCGAGAGACCGGGCAACCGGGTGGGAAGATATGCGGATGCCCACCGTATCCGTCCCGCCGGTGAGCAGGGACGGCAGCCCCTTTTTGGCCTTGAATATAATAGTCAGGGGGCCGGGCCAGAAGCTGTCCATGAGCTTTTCCGCTACGGCCGGAATGTCGCTTACCAGGCTATGCAGTTGGTCCTTTTCAGCGATGATTATCAGGAGGGGTTTGGCATAATCACGCCGTTTAAGGGCGAAGACCCGTTTAAGGGCCTGTTCATTTAAGGCATCGGCGCCTAACCCATAAAAAGTTTCGGTAGGGAAGGCCACCAGCCCGCCTTCTTTGAGGATCGAGCAGGCCTTCTGTATAACACTTTCTTCGGGATTTTTGGCAGTTACTTTGATAGTGATGAGTGACGAGCGATGAGGCATGAGTAATGGACTCCGAGGCATAGGTCTTTTCTTTTTCCCACTCATCACTTATTTATATCGGTCCCAGCCGGTTGGCCTTTTCCTCCACTTCCTGCGCCATATTCACTTTATGTTTTCTCAATTCTTCCGCGATGTGGGGATATTTCAAGGCCAAGATTTGCGCTGCAAAGATGGCGGCATTCCTGGCCCCGGCCTTGCCGATAGCCATAGTGG
>Ga0068714_10006482_pt1 | contig 11869 bp, 15 predicted proteins | sample MTBNYHSulfiMetaG_FD_62988 | JGI IMG/M metagenome (GOLD analysis project Ga0068714, IMG submission 62988) | Enrichment culture microbial communities from rom New York Harbor, USA that are MTBE-degrading - MTBE-NYH (New York Harbor Sulfidogenic)... | ecosystem: Environmental > Aquatic > Marine >... | reverse complement strand
GGCCGCCGCGGCCCAACGGTTAACGATTTCTCGTCAAACCCACTCGCGACATCTCGCCACTCACGACATTCCGTCACCCAGACCACCGCTTCCGGAATCCCGACAACTACCCAATATAATTTGCCTTTATTGCATATCGGCCGGTTGGCACGGCGAATGCTCAAGAACATGTCAAGCGGTATGAAATCAACCCAACGAGCAACCCTACAAGGGAGGAATAGATTATGACAAATACAGCCGTCAAAGCCGAAAGGCCGAATGTCGTCAATGGGGTCAATGTCGATGAATTGTTCGGTACCATCGATGCCGTCAAGACCGCACCTGTCATTGCCAAGTTCAAATTCAAAGCGGAAAACCAGTGGGTGGACGGCGGCCACAATCGGACCACCATCAAGAACTTCTACGGCACCCAGCAGGAACACCAGCGCCGGGAGCCGTTTGTGCTGGATGCCGACGAACCGCCGATCCTGCTGGGCCGGGACATGGGGCCCAACCCCGTGGAGTACGCCCTGACCGCCTTGGCCGCATGCGTCACCTCCTCCATCGTCTACCATGCGGCAGCCAAGGGAATAACCATCCGCGCCATGGAATCACGCCTGGAAGGCGATATCGATCTTCAGGGGTTTCTGGGGATTCGGGATGATGTGCCCCGCGGATACCAGGAGATCCGGATGTACGTCACCATCGATGCCGACGCATCCCCCGAAAAGCTCGCGGAGATCGTGGCGCTGGGACCGCAATACTCGCCGGTCTTCGACACGATCACCCGGGCCGTACCGGTGAAGGTGCAGTTGGAGAAATAATTCTGGACCGGCCGTATCGATCCGATGCGGCCGGTTTGCCTCCCAGCCTAATCCAGAAGTGCGATCGTCCTGAAGCCCACGTCAACGAACCCCTCCCAGGCCTGGCGCTGCAAGGGGGGGGCGATGCCGCCGTCGCGCGGCCACGAGGCGATTCGGCTCGTCAAGCGGTCGTCTCTTTTATCCGCCCTGGCGACTATCCACTCCTTGTTCACATCGACCGATGCCCCAAACGCCGTACCACTGGAAAGCACAGGACTGCCGCCCGCATCGTTCGGCAGGGACGTCATCATATGCGCGTGCGGGTCCGGGGTCGATCCTGAACGGTCGAGCGTCCCTCCGGCCGGCGACGGTGGATAAGCGGTCATGATTGCGCGCCACTGCACCAAGTCCGGCAATTGTTTCCGGTAATGGCGTGCGTAGGCGCGCGCGCCAAGCCAGGTGACGCGCACCACCGGTCGGGCCGCCCAGCGCGCATCGCGAAGCTGGAAAGAGCCGTTCTGGTAGATCACCTGTTCGTGGGGGGCACTGCCGTCCCCCAGGTAGATCCATATCTCTTCCCCGTGCTTCACCACGCCGTCGGCCACGCCCAACCGGTCCGCGACCGAATTCAAAAACTCCAGGTAGTGGTGAAAGGTCACCGGAGAGAGATCGGTGTAGAACGCGGGCCGGTCGGCTGCGGCCGGAACCAGGTGCATGGTGCGGCCGTCGGCGGCCAAGCGGGTCGGTGCCGGCTTGCCGCGATCTTCCCGGGCTGAACCGGCCGGCGCTTGAACGGCCCGCTGATTTGGCGCCGACGGCCGCCCTTCGAGGAGGCCGAAGAGATGGTACGCCGTCATGGCGGCCACCGCCAGCACGGCGGCGACGATTCCCGCCCAGATCCATCGTACCATGGGAGGTGCCGGGAGCGCGGCAGCGCTGATTTCGCACTCCCGGGCTTTAAGGGCCGCCGCCACGTCCAATTGCAACTCTGCGACGCTTTGATGCCGCAGATGCTTCTCTTCGCTGGTGGCCCGGCGAATGATGCCGTCGAGGGCGACCAGCAGCGGCGTTCGGGGATCATCCAATCCCACCGATTTGAACGGCAGCTGTTTGGGATCCATTCTGCCATGGATCGCCTCGAAAAGGATCTTGCCCAGGGCATAGATATCGGCCTCGCGCCCCGCCCGCCGAAAATCGGAAAACTGTTCGGGCGCCATGTAGGGCCAGGTCCCCTTGACATCCCAGGAATTGGATACGGCTGGCATCTGCATGGTGCGGGCCAGACCGAAATCTGCGATCTTGGGCGTTTCCCCATCCATGAGAATGTTTTCGGGCTTCAGGTCGCGGTGGACAATGCCGAAGCCGTGAATCGCCTGCACCCCCTCCAGCACCTGCAGGAAGTATTCGCGCAGCCAAACGACCAGCAGCGCTTCTTCGTCATCGAAACCCGTTTCGGACATGGTGTAGCGAAACGTATTGCCCGGGATGTACTCCATGGTAATGTACGCCACCGGTATCTGACGGCCGCCGCGCTGCACGGCCACCGAACCATAGTCGTAAATCTGGAGCACATTGGGGTGGCGCACCCGGGCCATGACCTGTACTTCCCGCTCGAAGCGGCCGAAGGCCGTCTCGATCTCTTCCGGATTTTCCTCCAGTTCCTGGAGCAGATTCTCCGAAATCAGTTTGATGGCCACATCGCGCTTGAGATTGAGCTGATGGGCGCGATACACTTCGCCCATGCCGCCCTTGCCGATGCGCTCCATCAGCAGCCACTTGCCTTCGATCACGCTGCCGGTATCGAAGAGCGGTGCCGCATCGGATTCTTGTATGGGTTTAGAAGCCGTCATGTTCCTTCACGGTCACGATCAAGGCGGTCACGTTGTCCGCTGTTTGTCTCTCCAGGGCCGCGGCCACCAGCGCCTTGGCCGTTCGGTCGGCATCATGGCCACGGGCCAGCACGGTGGCGAGCACCTCGGGCGTCAGGACGTTGTGCAGGCCGTCACTGCAGAGCAAGAACCGGTCGCCGGCCTGAATCCGATCGATGCGGTGGTCCACATGCGAGAGAGGTTCAATCGTTCCGACGACGTTGGTCAACAGGTGGCGCAGCGGATGCAGATGGGCGCTTTCCGGATCCACTTCCCCCTCGAAAATCATCTCCTGAACGAAGGTGTGATCGGTCGTCAGGCAGGTCAAATGCTCCCGGCGCCAGCGATAGATCCGGCTGTCGCCCACGTGGGCGACAATGCTGCAGTTCGTTGTCAGCAGCAGGCAGGAGAGCGTGGTGCCCATGTGGCACAGGCCTTTCCGGCCAGACGCCATGCGGCGCACAAGACGATCGACGCGCAGGACGGTTTCGACCAGATGGCGCTCGAGCGCTGCGGCCGTCCACGGCGGCGCTTCGTTCAGCGGCCGCTGGTAGAATGCGTTCAGCGCCCCGCAGGCAAGAGCGCTTGCTAAGCCGCCACCGCTATGCCCGCCCATGCCATCCGCCACGGCCACCAGCCGGCCTCTGGGGTTTTCGCCCTCCACAGCCGCGGGCGGAGAAATAAACACGGCGTCCTCGTTGTCGGCGCGAACCAACCCGATGTCGGTGCAAAATCCCATATCCAGCTCGAGACCGGCGGTAGAAGCACCCATCCGGCCGCCGCCTCCGGGGCTAACCGCAACAGCCGGCATGTCGTCGCTCCTGCGGTGCACCGGAGGACTGGACCACAGCCGTTATGGCCGGGGTCAGTTTGCGGCTCAATCCCGGGCTGCGGCCCAGGTGGACCACCGCCCACACACTAGCGACCAGTCCCGCGAAAGCGCCAATGATCCCCCCGCTGCTGTCCCATCCCAGCCAGCCGCCGATCCACAACCCACCAAAAGCCCCCAGAATCAGCCCTGCGATAGGCAGGAGATAGAAGAGGGCCGCCCCTTGATAAACAGAAGCGGCGGGTAGCGAAATCTTAACCAGGTCGCCGCTGCGAGCGTTGATGGGATTGATCACCCGGCTCTCCACCCTCGAATCGGTCAGGCAAGTCCGACATCCGCCGGCACTGGAATGACAACCGCCGCATCCCCCTTTCCGGTCGGTCACCACCCGGGCCCAACCGTTCATCTCATCCTGCAGTACGATCCCTATTCTTTCGGCCATAAGACACCTTCCCTACTCCGCCGACGTCCGGCACGATTATCAACAAAGGCCCCATGAAGCTCTCCCAAGTGTCCGAACCCGCCTTGTATGCGCCGATGCATGAGCATAGGCATCGGAAGGCAGATGAACAACAATTGCTTAATTTTCATAGGAGCACCATTCATGCCATTTTGGTGGACGCGAAGACATCAACCTCTATTCCTACCGGTTAAGCGGCTTCCTATGAAATTTTAGAGATGCGTTGCGAGGTTGAAAAAAGGCGAGCCGGGTAAAAAACACACATCAATGGACCTGTCAACCCGATAACTGTGTAAAAATTTTACAACCCAGACGAAATCAAGATGCACCAAGCCTTAGGATTCATGTCCATTTTACGATGCGTTTGCCTCGGACCACACCCAACGAGCACTTCCGGGCCTTGAAATGACTGTGTCATGGCACATTTTGTGTTTAACATTTTTTCATAATGCTTCTCGTGTGACATCGATTCCGGCCGCATGTCGAGCAACGGACTATCAAGTTTCAAGACGCCTGCTTTCACAACATCGAGATCTTGCCGCTTCTGCTTCTGTTCGTGCCGCCAGCCCTGGACTTGAATTCCAACGGGCTGTTCGCGTTGCTGTTATCCGACTGTTTTGCGATGGATTTCTGTGACGAGCACATTCACCGAACAGCCTTGAGATGCCCGGATCGGGAGTATAGAGCATAAAAAAAGGGAGAAAAAAATGAAGAGCCAATCCGAATTGACATCATTGACAGCGGACGGTGAACAGCTTGTCGATCCTGTTTGCGGAATGAGCGTGGATCAGCCGTCCGAAACACTTTCCTATAAGTACGAAGGACAGACGCATTTTTTCTGCAGCACGCACTGCCTGAAAAAATTCAGGTCGAACCCCGCTCAGTACACCGATGCCTCCGTAGAAACGGATCGTCAGTCCGATACCGGAAGTGAATCGGCCAAAGGCGCTGTATACACTTGTCCCATGCATCCAGAAGTCCAACAGAATGGGCCTGGTGACTGCCCGATCTGCGGCATGGCCCTGGAACCTCGGACATCAGCGCCGGAAGAGGAAGAAAACAGAGAATACCTGTACATGCGCAGCCGATTCTGGGTAAGCGCCGTATTGAGTCTGCCGCTGGTGTTGATTGCCATGCGCGATATGCTCGGGCTGGCCTGGCTGGATGCCACGGCGGGACCGGATATCTTGCATTGGTCGGAATTCGTACTGGCCACACCGGTCGTCTTATGGGGCGGATGGGTTTTTTACATTCGCGCCTGGAAATCGGTGGCGACCCGGCACCTGAACATGTTCACCCTGATCGGTCTCGGCACGGGGGTCGCTTATATCTACAGCGTGGTCGCACTGCTTGTCCCGCAGATCTTCCCGGCATCCTTCCGAGACCAGAATGGAACGGTGGGCGTTTACTTTGAAGCAGCGGCTGTGATCGTAACGCTGGTGCTGTTAGGACAGATGCTCGAACAACGCGCCCGCAGCCGCACCGGCGCCGCCATTAAAGCGCTCCTGGGCTTGGCGCCCAAAACCGCCCGGCGCATCGATGCCGAAGGTGCGGAACAAGACATCCCCCTCGATCAGGTCCAGGCCGGAGACAAGTTGCGGGTGCGCCCCGGCGAAAAGATCCCCGTTGACGGCAAGGTCATCGACGGCGCCAGCAATGTGGACGAGTCGATGATTACCGGAGAACCCGTTCCGGTGGAAAAAAATAAAGGCGCCAGAGTCATTGGCGCCACCGTCAATTCAACCGGCTCGCTGATCATTCGGGCCGAAAAAGTCGGCGCCGATACCGTCCTGTCGCAGATCGTCCACATGGTGGCCGAAGCCCAGCGGAGCCGGGCGCCGATCCAGAAGCTGGCTGATATGGTGGCCGGCTATTTCGTGCCGGCCGTGGTGGCTGTGGCAATCCTCGCGTCCGCCGCCTGGGCTTCGATCGGTCCGGAGCCGCGCATGGCCTATGCCTTGATCGTGGCGGTGTCCGTTCTGATCATCGCCTGCCCCTGCGCCCTGGGCCTGGCAACACCCATGTCCATCATGGTGGCGACCGGCAAGGGGGCTTCCTTCGGGGTCTTGTTCAAAGACGCCGAATCCATCGAGACCCTGCGCAAGGTGACCACGCTCGTGGCGGACAAGACCGGCACCCTCACCGAAGGCCGGCCGCGGCTAAGCGAGGTGGCGGCCGTCAATGGCTGGGATGAAGGCGATGTGCTCTCGTTGGCCGCCAGCCTGGAGCGGGCCAGCGAGCATCCTCTTGCGGCGGCCATCGTGGAGGGCGCGGAAGCAAGGGGTGCCGGGTTCAAAGAGACAACCGAATTCCGCTCTCACACCGGACGCGGCGTTTCCGGCGTCATCGATACCAAGAAAGTGCTTTTAGGCAATGCCAAGCTGCTGGAGGAAAACAGTGTGCTCACGGAGGCCCTGGACGCCAAGGCTGAAGAGATGCGCGCCGGGGGCCAGACCGCGATGTATCTTGCGGTAGCGGGCGAACCGGCCGGCCTGGTCAGCGTGTCGGATCCGATCAAGGAGACCACGCCGGAAGCCATCGAGCGACTGCACGCCGAAGGCATCCGCATCGTGATGCTGACCGGCGACAACCGGACCACGGCCGGAGCGGTGGCCGCCAAACTGGGCATCGACGACTTTGTGGCCGATGTGCTGCCTGAAGACAAGGCCGACGCCATCAAGCGCTTCCAACAGGACGGGCAGGTGGTTGCAATGGCCGGCGACGGTATTAACGATGCCCCGGCGCTGGCCCAATCGGACGTGGGTATCGCCATGGGCACGGGCACCGACGTGGCCATGGAAAGCGCCCGCGTCACACTGGTCAAAGGTGACCTGCGCGGCATCGTGCGCGCCCGTCTGCTCTCCAAGGCGACCATGCGTAATATCAAACAGAACCTGTTTTTCGCTTTTGTTTACAACGCCCTGGGCGTCCCCATCGCAGCCGGCGTCCTATACCCGATTTTCGGCCTGCTGCTCTCGCCCATGATTGCAGCGGCCGCCATGAGCCTCAGTTCCGTATCGGTCGTGGGCAACGCACTGAGACTTCGCAGAATCGAGCATTGATCGTTTCACAAAGGAGCCCGCCATGAATGGCATCACCGTCGCCACCAAAAGCTGTCAACACTGTGCCATTCTAAATGGGGAATTCGATGAAGAAGTGGTCCATCACATGCGCAGATGCTGCCAGTCGTGAATCACATGGCACTCCCTGCAATTCTCGCCGAATAGCTTTTCATGAGGATCGAAATGGCATGTCGCGCACAACAGTTCGGGATTGAGCAGGGCATGGTCCATCTTTTATATCCGACCGACGGCGCCACTGTGCTCCGTATGGCATTCCAGGCAGTGCGATTCGGCTTCATGGAAGCGTAATTCCCCGCGAAGCACAGAGGCATCCCCGAATGCACGACACCCCAGGCATGCGTCGTTGTGCACACCACGCCACGGTTCATGGCAGTCTGCGCATGCGGCGTTTTCTTCATGCACGGCAATCCGGTTGCCCGGCTGTGCGGCCTCCTCATCGAAAAAAAGCCATACCGAAAAAAGCGATCAGGGCGAGAATATGCGTCGTCTTAAGCGCCGCCTTCACGGGATCCACCTCAATCCATAGTACCAAGTCGTCGCCACATGAACCGTGGCCATTGCGAACAGGAACCATGTCGATGCGATATGGATCGTATTCCAGAAGGTAAAAAGGGTTTTCGTGTGGGCGTAAAGCTGAAGGCGCTCTTCACGCTCGGCCAGGGATTCCGCCAGTTTTCTGAATTTCACACATTTTTCCAACAACTGGGCGTCCCTGCGTGTCCCCGCGTCTGTCCCGGCATCCTCCGGGGCCGAGTCTGTGTCCTCGAGCAGGTTCAGCTCCTTCAGGCAAAAACGAGGGTCCAACTCCCGCTTTAATGTTTTAAGCGACTCTTCCAGTGTGCCCACGTCCGATTTTTGCTCCTTGATACTTCGATTGAGTTTTACGAAAAGAACCCTACCGACGACGCCGCTTATGACAGTCAACAGCATGCCGACAAAAACAAGCACGCCGATCAAACTGGCGGACTTGATGCCGGAATAGACAACCATCAGAATCCCCCCGATCAATCCGAAATAGATGTGGGGGTTCAGAGGGTTGGCCTTGCCTTTACGCTTCAGAATTCTCTTTCGGTACACATAAATGAGGGTTACGAGCATCAGCAGCGTGCCGATGATCCCCAGGAAGTGACCAACCATGTTTCCGCTGAAATCCTCCAGGGGGAATGCCAGGAAGAAAATCAGTGCCCCAATGAAACCGATGGACAGCAACTCCGGAAGGTTTTTTATCCCCCTTCCCCTTTAGGCCTTCAGCGTGATATCGGTAACCGGTACCGCCGTGCAGGTCAAAATCATGCCATTTTCGCGGTCGGCTTCGTCCAGGCCATCGTCGGTCTCCATTTTTACTTCCCCAGACAGCAGCTTCACCACGCATGTCCCGCAAAACCCCTGTTGACACTCATTCTCAAATTTTATCCCGTGGGTTTCGGCCAAATCGAGGATGCTCTCATACTGATCCTCCTACGTAACTGTTTTACCCGATCGTTTAAACTCCACTTGATATGACATTTCAATCCTCCTTTAACAACTGCCGCAGAATGCGCGTTGTCCTTGTCGTTCTTAGTGATAAGCGATCAAAGCCCCAAAGAAAAAGCGCACCAGGAAAGACATGGTAAAAAAATGCGCCCAGCTCATCCCCAATATCCCTTCCCTTTTTTCCATGTAGTTGGGACCAACCCTCATCTCCATTTTGAACCATTGAATATCGATCTTGTCCGCCTGCTGAAGCATAACATCATCGGCATGTTGCCCCGTATCGCTGAGGATCGAAGGTATGGAAGGAACGCCTTGCGATAGCAAGGCCAGGATAAGAGTGAACATGGCACGTCGTACCGTTCGCCTGAGAGGCTTTATATCGAACGCCTTGTGCCAGGACTGGAGATCATGCACGGACCGGATGATGCGTTGGGAGTGGGGCACTGCTGCATGTCGCTGGACGGATGCTGGCCCTCCACCGTTTCGGTGCGCTGTATCGCCATCAAGTCTAAGCCCCAGAGAGCCGCGATGACAACCGCAATATTTTAACTTATTGATTTTTCATCATTTTAATCGGATAATGGTCGGCCCTTCGCCGCCATTTATCGCCTCTCCGTTTTGCCCTACACGTCATGAAACAATCAGTTTGCCGCTCATTCCGAAATGGCCCCAGCCGCAAAATGTCGTGCACTTGATCGTGAACTCACCTTTCTTGGCAGCGACGAACTCAATCACCACCGTCTTATTGCGGGGAAGGTCCCGCTCGATATCCAGCCCCATTATCCCGATTCCATGATCCCGATCGAGGGCAGTAATCTCCAAAACGACCCTATCTCCTTGATTCACTTCTATCGTGTTCGGCAAAAATTCATATTTCTTCGCAGTCATTTTAAACGTTTTGGTTTCCCCGGCGAAGAGATTGGACGAGGATGCCACCAGCGCAAGCAAGATAATGGAAAAAGCCATTATTTCTTTTTGTTTGATTTTTATCATACCGTCACCTCTTTGAACAAAATGCGGTCGCATTAGCCAAAACGAAACCGCCTGAGTTGCTTCATGCTTATCATAATCATGATCCTTAATCTGTTAAGCACAGGGTGCTGGGACCTCCGGATAAGCAGCTATCACGACTCTTGATCAGGGTACCGCCTCGATCCACCAGACGATGCCCATAGACAGATCTTCCGCATGCCGCAGATGCCATCCCGCCTTTTTAAGATTATCCATGGTACGCCGGTTGATGTTGGCGCCGGTCGCTCTCACCGCCAAAGGATTGAGCAGGTCGAAGAGCAATCCGAGCATTCGGTGGCCCGGTCGCATATGCTCCAGAAGCAGAAGCTTTCCACCCGGCTTGCACACGCGGCGTAACTCCCGCAACCCCTGAACCGGGTCCGGCACCGAGCAGAATACGAACGTGGCAAACACTGTATCGAAAAATCGGTCCGGGAAATCGAGCCGTTCAACATCCATGCAGCGGAGCTCGACCGCCGCCGCCTTGTTCTGCAGACCGGCCTGCCGTTTGGCCCTGGCCAGCATCCTTTCGCTGAAATCGATGGCGGTGACGGCCACGTCGGGAGGGTAGTAGGCCATGTTCCTGCCGGTGCCCACACCCGCTTCCAATGCCCGGGGCCCAGAGATAGAATGGCGCAGTCGGTCTCGCCAACCGCTGAAGCGCACCCTCTCAATCGGCCATTCCATCCAGTCGAAGACGGCGGCCAGACGATTGTACCGCCGCTGTATGATCTCCGTTGAATTTGGCCTGGTCCACTGCATAGATCTCCTCCAATTCTCGAGATAAAGGTTTTTCGTGCGATCTATAGTGAATCGACCATCGCGAGATCTAAAAAATCACCAGAGTAAACGCACCTCTCCGGTCTGTTTATCCACCAGCAGGTTTTCAATCACCTTTCCATGCTGATCCACCACATGTCCGGTGAAATAACGGCCTCTGTTCTCCAGATGCTTCAGTTGGAAATCTTCGGCATATTTGTCGCTCATTGCATCGCTAATGAGAACGGTGGCTGTTCCCGTGCTCATCCCTTCTTGAATGCGGCGGACTCTGTCGCTGACATCGCAGGCTTCGGCGGAATGCCCGCTGGACACCTCCTGTAGAAACTTCATGATCTGTTTTTTAGGATTCATGACTAGCCCCCTGTAGAATCGTCGTTCGTGGTACTTATGGCTATTTGTCGGAAAAGCAAAAGGGGTGCCACGACATACAACCTATTATATTCATTGATTATATTTATTTTCCGGCAAGGTACCGGCATTCAAGGACGGGTAATTCGGATACAGGTTAGGTCGCGGTCCCCAAGTTCAACCCGATAGCTGCAAATAGATACACACTTTTAAATTGCAACCTGGCCGGTGGGCGTGGTATGTAAGACCACCCTATCTTACCAATATAATTATACATATGTCCTCAAAGGCCTGAATTGGAAGATAAGTGGTTGTAATCAATGGCGCTTTAAACGGTCGCAAAGGAGAAAAAAATATGACATCCAAGACCAATCAACTCAAAATGATCCGCAAGCACAAAAAACGCGCCCACAAGGCCAACCGCAAGGCCGATCAAAAACGGATCATGCGCAATTATGCCGTGATTCACGGACAACCGGCAGCAGCGACCGATGTGCCTTCAACGCCCGCCGTTTGATCTTCCACCTTAATCGGATCGCACGTAAACCCAGCGGCCGCTTTTTCTCAAAGCGGCCGCTCTTTTTTGGGCGCCTGCCCATGTGCCGCGTTTCCGCCGCCGGTCCGCCGCTTCTTCAGCATGGCCAGCAGGGTGGCGCCCAGTCCAAGCAGAATTTCATCGATGAAGGGAATGGCGTCCGGCACGACCAGATCGGCCAGGAAAAGGATGCCCGTCAGCGCCAGCAATTTGGGAAAGCGCACGCGTGCGGCATAATCCAGCAGCCGTTGGATGGCAAAACCGCCCTTGGAAGTTGCGTTCATCGCCGTCGTCCGTTCACTTTCTATCCGTGGAGGTAGTTCCCTTCGGGATATCGGACGTGAACATGCGCGGCACGATCCACGCCAGACTGGCCAATCCCTTCATCCGCTTGCCCACTCCCCGGCCGTAGCGCATCTCCATGATACCGCGCAGGCCGCGGTATACGGCCGGTCCGTGGGGGTGCCACCAGAGGTTGCGCCGGATGCCGGGCAGGTAATCGTGCACCAGGCACTGCACCTGGGTCATCTCGGCCATGCCGACGGCACCGTGGGTGCGCCCCAGGCCCGACTGCTTGAAGCCGCCCCAGGGGGTTTCGGGCAGGCCGTGGCTCATCAGGTGGTCGTTGATCATCACCACCCCGGCCCGGATCTGCCGGGCCAGGCGCTCGCCCTCCCGGGCGTCGCGGGTCCAGACGCTG
>Ga0068714_10006481_pt1 | contig 11871 bp, 7 predicted proteins | sample MTBNYHSulfiMetaG_FD_62988 | JGI IMG/M metagenome (GOLD analysis project Ga0068714, IMG submission 62988) | Enrichment culture microbial communities from rom New York Harbor, USA that are MTBE-degrading - MTBE-NYH (New York Harbor Sulfidogenic)... | ecosystem: Environmental > Aquatic > Marine >... | reverse complement strand
TACCTTCTTCGAGAAGGATGTTCTCGGGCTTGATATCCCGATGCACGATGCCCTTCCTATGGGCATGATCCAGAGCTTCGGCTACCTGGCGCGCCAGATCCACGGTCTCTCGGACGGGCAGGCGACCGGCGAACCCAATCCGGTCCCGCAGGGAGTGGCCTTCCACGTAGGGCGTGATGTAGAACAGGGCCCCATCCGCCTGGCCCGAGTCGAAGAGGGGGAGGATGTGCGGATGGGTCATCTTGGCGGCGATCCCGATTTCCTTGAGGAATCGCTCAGCTCCGATGCTGGCGGCGAACTCAGGGCGGAGGACCTTGACGGCTACGGAGCGATCATGCTTCAAGTCCCGGGCGAGATACACCACGGCCCTCGAGCCCTGGCCCACCTCCCGGACCAACTCATAGCGACCGGCGAAGGCCCCTTCCAGGTGCTCCAGCTGGATGCTCATGGACCGACCTCCCGAACCCGCAGGTAGCCGGCGCTCCGGAATACCCCGGCTCCGAAGAAGCTGAAGTCATGAACCGAATTGAAGGGAGAACCCAATTGCCGGAAGATAGGACGGCACAGGAGCCGAGGCCAAGCATTTCTCTCGGCTTCGATCCACAAAGGGGGCGGCCCGTTCCCGGGCCGCCCCCTCTACTCGCCTTCCACTCCCCACCCTTCCACTCGCCGCCCCCGGGGCGGCAGCCGCGGTTCGGGCTCCCGCGGAGGCCGTCCCCCAACCTACATCCTGGCGATGATCGCCCCGCCAAAGCCCGAGCAGGACACCTCGGTGACGTCCGCACGGCCTTCGGCCTTCATGAGCCGGGCCAGGTCGTAGGTCACGTGCCCATCCTTGATGGCCTGGCTGATCCCCTTGACCACCAGGTCGGCAGCCTCGTTCCACTTCATGTGGTTCAGCATCATCACCGCCGAGAGGATCAGGCTCCCCGGGTTCACCTTGTCGAGCCCGGTGTACTTCGGAGCGGTGCCGTGTGTCGCCTCGAAGAGGGCCACGTCGTCGCTCATGTTGGCCCCCGGGCCGAGACCCAGCCCGCCCACCAGGGCGGCGGCAGCGTCGGAGAGATAGTCCCCGTTCAGGTTCGGAAGGGCCAGGACAGAGTACTCGTCGGGCCGGGTCTGGATCTGCTGGAAGATGGAATCGGCGATCCGGTCCTTCACCAGGATCTTCCCCTCGGGCATCTTCCCGTCCAGCTCGTCCCAGAGCGTCTTTTCCGTGACGGTGACGGCCCCGAACTCCCGAGCCGCGAGCTCGTACCCCCACTTCGTGAAGGAGCCCTCGGTGAACTTCATGATGTTGCCTTTGTGCACGATCGTCACCGACGGGAGCCCCTGATCCTTTGCCCACTGCAGCGCCTTGCGCACGAGTCGCTCGGTGCCGAACACGCTGATGGGCTTCACCCCGATCCCCGAGTCCAGCCGGATCTGCCGCCCCGTCTTCTGCTTGATGAGATCGATGATGGCCAGAGCCGTCTCGCTCCCCTTTTCGAAGTCGTGACCGGCGTACACGTCCTCGGTGTTCTCCCGGAAGATGATGAAGTTCACCTTGTGGGCATACTTGTTCGGGGAGGGAACGCCTTCGAAGTAGCGGATCGGGCGCACGCAGGCATAGAGGTCCAGGTGCTGGCGAAAGCGGACGTTGATGGAGCGGAAGCGCTCGCACACGCCGTCATCCTTGCCGCACTTGTCGCAGGTGCCGGCGTGGTACTGCTGGTGGGCGCAGTGGAGACAGACGTGGGTTTCCTCACCGATAGGCGTCGTGAAGGGCCCCTTGATGGCGATGCGGAGGTATTTGATGGCCTCCACCGTCTCGTCGGGGAACTCGCTGCCGTAGTGGTGGAGCCCTTCGAGCCCGGCGTAGAGGGCGGTCCAGGCAATCTTCCGCTGGCCGCCGTAAGCCTTCTCGACCGCCGCGTCCACCACGTCCTTCATGGCGGGGGTGATGTCCAGACCGATCCCGTCCCCCCTGAGGACCCCGATGATGGGGTGGTCGCCGATGACGAGCTCACCGTTCTCGTATCCGATCAGATCGCCTTCGGGGATCTTGACTTCCTTGAATTCCATCGTGGCCTTCCTTCTTCTGGGTCCGAGGGCTCGGTCCGCGGGGGCGCGTCGAGCGTGGGGCCAAGATAAGGTGTTGGGAGCCCCGGGCCAGGGGGAGGCGAAATCCTGATGGAAGAACACGGTGGCCCCCGCCGGAGGAATCCCGGATGGCCGGGGTAGGATCAGTTCGGTGGCAGGGAGAATCCCTCCAGACGATCCAGCTCCTCCGGAGAAAGCACTGCGGGGAAGGGTGAGGATTGGCGAAGTCGCACCGCCAGAGGAGAGTCGGATTCCAGGAAGTTCAGCAGCCTGGGGATGGGATAGGTGTCCAGGACCTTCCGCCACTCCCAGAGATCGTGGCCGTTGCCGGGGTGTCGGTGCTTCAGCTCCCAGTCCACGTGCTCTCTGGCCCGCTTGAGGAGGGAGAGGTCCTCCTCCAGGAGGGAAACAAGAGCCGTGGCGAACTGTGGGGACCGGGAATTGAGGGGAGGCCCGTCGGCCACGGGCGTGCCCACCAGGGGAACCGCCTTGGACCAATCGATGTCGGCGAGCTCGGCCCGGGAGAAGAACCGAACCTCGAGGCGGACCCCAAACTCCTGCTCCACCCCCGCCAGCCCATGGGAAAGCTCCCTGAGGAATCCCTTCTCCGAACCCTCATCCAGGAAGACGCCGATTTCGAGACAGTCCGCCCATCCCTCCAGGAAATGATTCACCCAGGCCGTCCTGGGAGGGGTGGAGAGTCCCCGCAGGATTCGCCTCAGGGCCTGAAGCATGGCATCGGAGCCCCGCTGCTCCAGCTCAAAGAGGCGAGCGATCTTGTCGGCCAGCCCAGCCTCCCGGCGGAGTGCGTAGCGGTGGGCCCTGCCATCTCCCACGTTCTCCACGATCCCGGTTCGCTCCAGGCGGCGAAGGGCCTTCCGAGCCCCGGATTCGGTCATGCCCGTCCGCTCGGCAGCCTCATGGGGAGCGATGGACTCGTGGGGTTCCGTGGCGAGCACCCGGAGAAGGCGGACCTGGCCGGGGGTGCCCAGGACCTCATTCAGGGGGTAACGGAGGCTGCTCTGTTTCGCGGCGATGGGTCGCATGACAGGAATCCACCGGAGAAACCGGGCTTCGAGACTGGAGCGCGTGCTGGGGAACAAGTGTTTCAAGCCCCACACTATAAGACTTTCCGCTTGAGTGCAATAGTCCGTTCAAACTCCCGCCGGACTGTCTCACTTCCCTCCGCCGCTGGCGCTGGAGCCGGCGACCTGAGAGGTGGGGCCTGGCCAGAACGGTCCGGCTGAAGACACACTTATCGAATCGTGGAAGACCACAACTCGCGAGATCAGGAATCCCAACCCTAGATGCCCATGAGACCCCACAGCCGAGACGTTGTCATCACCTGTCAGGGCGGAGGACACCGCGTGCGGCTCGCCGGGGGCGCACGATTCTGGCGTGCCGCGCGCTGCCCCGTGTGCCGGTCTGCCGTGGACCCAACGCGCCTCCTTCGGACCCTTCGCTGGTGGGCGAACCTCCGGCAGCCGGCGTCGGGGGGGCGAGCGCGGGTGGGCGTTTGGCTGGGCGTGGTGGCCTACGTGGCTCTGGTGGTTGCGGCGTCGATCCTCCTGTGGACTCTGGGTGACCGTTGGTGGCCCTCCACCGTCCTCCTCTTCGGGCCACGCTGGGTGCTTCTCCTCCCCCTGGCGATCCTGCTTCCATCGGTCCTCGTCTGGGACCGGCCCCTGCTCCTGCCCCTGGCTATGGGAGCGCTGGTGGTCCTCGGCCCGGTCATGGGCCTCCGGACCGGATGGCGCACTCTTCTATCCCCCGCGGAATCGGAGGGGGATATCCGGTTCGTGAGCTTTAACGCCCGGGGAGGGGAAACCCTTTCGCTGTCTCCGGTGAATCTCATGGCCGAGTGGGAGGCCGACGTCGTGGCATTCCAGGAATGCGGGAGAAACCTGGCGGAGGGCCTCGAGAGGATCCCCGACTGGCACGTCGATGCCCGCAGCGGTCTCTGCCTCGCGAGCCGCTTCCCTCTCGCGGACGTGATCGAGATGGACCGGGAAGCCCTCGAGTTCGCCGGGGGCTCCGGCATCGTGGTCACCTATCGATTGGATGTGGAGGGCAGACTGGTCCACGTCACCAACCTCCACCTGGAAACGCCCCGGGCCGGATTCGAGTTGATCCGGTCGGGACGCCTGGCCGCTGGAATCCCCAAGACGCGGGAGAAGTCCCTGCTCCGCGCCGTGGAGCTGCGGCGGGCCCGCCTCTGGGCGGACCGTTTCGAGGGGCCCCACGTCGTCCTGGGTGATTTCAATACGCCCCCGGAGAGCCGGTCCTACCGCAGAGCATGGAAGGACTGGCAGAACGCCTTTTCCCTCAGGGGTCGAGGCCTTGGGGGCACCCGCTTGAACGGGTGGATCCGAGCCAGGATCGACCACATCGTCCCGGACCGGAACTGGACGGTGGTCCGGTCCTGGCTCGGGCAGGACGTGGGCTCGGACCACCTCCCAATCCTGGCGGTGCTGCGTCTCCCCTGAGAGAGACCCTTCCGGAAGGAGGGGTGCCTGACGTATCGTTGCCGTGCTATGACAGCCGCTTCAGCCCGGAACGCCACGCTGGAGCCGGGAGCCGCCACCGCAGGGATTCTGGCCATGACTCGACCTGGAGGGGTACCTGAAGGAGACGGGGTCAGCGTCGTCATGCCTGCTCTCAACGAGGAGGAGGGAATCGCATCCAGCGTCAGGGACGTCCGGGAGGTCATGGAGCGGCTCCAGCGACCCCATGAGATCGTCGTCGTGGATGACGGCTCCACGGACCGGACCGCTGACCTCGCTGCGCAAGAAGGGGCGACCCTGCTGAGACTTCCCTGCACCTTGGGATACGGCGGCGCTCTGAAGGCGGGCATCGCCAGGGCCCGCTTCGACACGATCGTCATCACGGACGCCGACGGAACCTACCCGGCGGAGGCCATCCCGGAGCTTCTGGCCTTCGCCGGCGACTTCGACATGGTGGTGGGAGCGCGGACCGGCGCGGACGTCCACATTCCCGCCCTTCGGCGACCGGCGAAGTGGTTTCTGAGACACCTGGCCAGCTACCTGGCCGGGCGACCCATCCCCGATCTCAACTCCGGACTCAGGGTGGTGCGCCGTGGCCTCGTGGAACGCTTCGAGCACCTCCTCCCTTCCGGATTCTCCTTTACCACCTCCATCACGCTGGCGGCCCTCTGCAACGATTCCCTGGTGCATTTCCACCCCATCGACTACCGGGCTCGCCTGGGAGACTCCAAGATCCGGGCGTCCCACGCCTTCGACTTCCTGATGCTCATCCTCCGGACTGTGGTGTTCTACAACCCCCTGAAGGTGTTCCTTCCCCTCGGGGCCGTCTTCTTCCTCGTGGGCTTCGGGAAGATGGTCTGGGACTTCTTCATCGGGGACTTCTCTGACACGGTGGTGATGGGCTTCCTGGGGGCGGTCATGATCTGGTCGGTGGGCCTCCTCTCCGATCAGATCTCCCGCGCCTCCCTGGGTCCGAGGATCCGTTGAGGAATCTCAAAGGCTGCCCACTCTCCTCCGTGAGCGGCCCATCACGGGGAGACGCCCAGGCATGTGCGGCATCTGCGGCATAATCCGCCTGGGCCCCGAGCCCGTGGATCCGGTCGGGGGTTTGCTCGACCGCATGACCGACACCATGGTCCATCGGGGACCCGACGACCGGGGAACCTGGACCGATGGGGTCGCCGCCCTGGGGCACCGCAGGCTCTCGGTGATCGATCTTTCGAGGGCGGGCCGGCAGCCCATGGCCAACGAGGATGGCTCGGTGCTCCTCGTCTACAACGGAGAGGTCTACAACTTCCGGGAGCTCGCGGAGCGCTACGACCTGCGGCGCCGCGGCCATGTGTTCCGGTCCCGCACCGACACGGAGGTCCTGCTCCACCTCTACGAAGAGCTGGGCGTGGCGATGGTGAGCGAGCTCAACGGCATGTTCGCCATGGGCATCTGGGACGCCCGGGAGCGATGCCTCTTCCTCCTTCGCGATCGCTACGGGATCAAGCCCCTTTTCTACCACCGGGACGAACATCACTTCCGGTTCGCCTCGGAGATCAAAGCGCTACTGGCCGACGAAAGGGTCCCCAGGAAGGTCAGCCTGCAGGCCATGCACGACTTCCTGACCTTCGACTACGTGCCGGGCCCCCAGACCTCCTTCGAGGGGATCCACGAGCTTCCACCGGCCCACTGGATGCGGGTCTCCGAGCACGGCGAGTGCACCCTGAACCGATACTGGGACCTGGCCTTCGCCACGGACGAATCCCTGCAGGAGCGCTGGGTCGTGGAGCGGTCCCTGGAGCTCATGGACCGGGCCGTCCAGCGTCGGCTCGTCTCCGACGTCCCCATCGGTGTGCTCCTGTCCGGTGGCATGGATTCCAGCGCCCTGGTGGCCCTCATGAAGCCCCGGGTGGCGGAGCCCATCCGGACCTACTCCGTGGGGTTCGACGAGCCTACCTTCGACGAACGGAAGCCCGCTCGCACCGTTGCCGGCCATTTCGGCACCATCCACCAGGAGGTGGTGGTTACACCCCCGATGGTTCGGGAGCTTCTCCCCGGGTACCTCCGGTACATCGACGAACCCTACGCCGACGGCTCGGCAATCCCCACCTATTACGTCAGCGCCCTGGCTAGAGGAGAAGTCGTGGTGCTCCTCTCCGGAGAGGGTGGGGACGAGGTCTTTGCCGGGTACGATACCCACGCGGCGTTCAAGGCTTCCAGGCTCTTCCGGCGCATCCCGCGCTGGATCAGGAACGGGGTGATCGGGCCCCTGGTGAACCGGCTACCCGTGTCGCATCACAAGCTGAGCCTGGAGTTTCGCTTGAAGCGGTTCCTGGGGGGGCAGGACCTCCACCCCGCCGATGCGCACCTCTGGTGGCGCATCGTCCTCACGGAGGCCCAGAAGCAGGGCCTGTACAGCCCTGCGGTGCGGAACGCCCTCACGCCGGAGCCTCCCGAAAGGCACTTCCGCGAGGTGTTTGGGCGATCCGGAGCCTCCGATCCCTTGAACCGCCTCCTGCACATCGACTCAGCGGTATTCCTTCCCGACGACCTCATGATCAAGAACGACCGGATGACCATGGCCCACTCCCTGGAAGCCCGCGTGCCGTTCACCGATCCGGAGCTCACGGAGTTCATGTCGAGAGTGCCCGCACGGATGAAGCTCCCCGGCCTCAGGAAGAAACATGTCATGCGCGTCGCGCTGGAGAATCACCTGCCTCGCTCCATCCTGCGGCGGAAGAAGATCGGTCTCGAAATGCCCTATTCCCGCTGGCTCGGCGGAGACCTGAAGGACGTTCTCCTGGACTACTGCGGACCCGAGCGGGTGGAGGGAACCGGGCTCTTCCGCCCGGAGGCAGTGCGGACTCTGGTGGACGAGCACCTGGCCATGCGCCGGGATCACGGACGCGCCCTGTGGGGACTGTTGAACTTCATGATGTGGCACGAACTCTACATCGGGTGAGCGAACCCTCTTTCCTGCCTCGGTGTAGACACCTGCGACCCACAGACATCGTCGCGTCCCTGATGCAAAGAGGAGGATCCATGCGTCCCTTGTCCATTCTAACCGGAACGATCGCTGGTGCGGGCGTGCTGGTCGCGCTCTTTCAAGTTCTCGGCCCTGAGGCGAGACCCGCCGCGGCTTCAGAGGCACCGGTGGTCCTGGCTCAGGACCTGCCATGTTACCTGAGGGGCGCGAGGGAGGAAGCCGCTCAGCGCCCGAGTCCTCCGGGCGAGACGGTCCTGACGCTCGGTGGCCAGGCCGGCAAGCTCTGTTATGGCAGGCCCTCGGCGAACAATCGGACCGTCATGGGCGAACTGGTGCCCTTCGGGGAGCCCTGGCGCATGGGGGCCAACGAGGCCACCGCGCTCCACCTTTCCTTCCCCGCTACCCTGGGAGGCATCCACCTCGGGCCAGGAAGCTACTCCATCTTCGCCATCCCGGGGCCGGAGGAATGGGAGATCGTGGTGAACGTGAGCGCGGAACGTTGGGGGGTTCCCATCAACGCCGAGATCCGTGAGGGTGACGTGGGGAGCTTCACCGTTCCCGTCCAGGGCACGGACCGGAGGGTGGAGCAGCTCACGTTCACCTGGGAGGCCACGGGAGAGGACGCGGGCCGGATCCTCATGGAGTGGGAGAACACCAGAATCGAGATGGCCCTGTCCAGAGCCGGCGCTTAGCCGGGGGGAGCAAGGTTGCGCCCGGGTGAGTCAGCTCGTCGAGAACAGATCCAACTGAGGAAGGAGCCTTCGCAGGATCTCGGCCGGGAGGGAACTGGTGAAGCCGAAGTCTCCCGCCTCCTGGCCAGGCACGTAGGCGGTGATGACGCCGAAGTACCGGTCCGCCACGAAGAAGACCAGGGTCGACGTACGGTTCACCGGACGGGACTCCAGGGTGCGGCCGCCGGGGGCGAAGACCCGAAAGCGATTGTCCCCCGTGCCCGTCTTCGCTCCGATGGGAACGAGCTGTCCGTCGGGACCCACCAGGGCCGTGCGAAGGCGCCGGCCCGTTCCTTCGGTCACCACTTCCACCATGGCTCGCCGGGCCACGGCGGACACCTCCGTTGACAGCACCCGGGTGCCCTCCGCCGCCCTCCGGTGGAGGTTCACCTCGTAGGGTGTGCCCGTGGCGAAGTGGAGAGCGTCCACTCTCACCGTGGGTAGGCGTACGCCGTCGTTCAGAAGGATCCCCACCAGCTCGGCGAGGGCCGCCGGGCGGTCGCCGGAGCTTCCGATGGAGGTGCCGAGGGAGGGAACGATGTTGTCGAAGGGGTAGCCCACCTGCTTCCACATCCCCAGGACCTCGGCAAAGGCCTCCATCTCCAGGATGCTGCGGATGCGGGTGTCCTGGGCGTTGCGGCGGCTGGTGCGGAAGAGCCATCCGTAGACCTCCTGCCGATGGGGCCGGCTTGCCTCCATGACCTGGGGTCGCGTGGACTCCGGGTTCTCCAGGAGGTAACGGGCGACCCAGAGCTCCAGGGGATGCACCGAGGCCAGGTAACCCAGATCCGCCAGGGACTGCCCTTCTGGCTCCGCCCTCCGGTAGAGGTCCGCCGCCGCTCCCTCGGTGAGCCTCGTCTCTTCGGCATGGATCTCAAGGAAACGCGAGAGGGCCTCGGGAGGCGCTTCCGGGGCCACGGCCCGGAACGCCCAGGCCAGGCGCAGAGGAGCGAGGCGTCGCCCGCTCACGAGGATGGGGAGAATGGAGTCCGGAGGCTGGCCGAAGTACTTCCGGACGAACCGATCGACGAACAAACCTCCCTCCGTGTCCGCGAACCTGGCCAGGTACGCCTGCCGCGCCGGATCACCTGGATCCTCGAGGACCCGGGTCATGGAGGTCGGAGACCCGTACATGACGTGGGCGACGATGTCCCGCATGACCCGGACCCAGACCAGGTTCACGGAGTTCTGGAATCCCTCCGAGACGCTGAGGACCCGGTTGTCGTAGGTCGCATCGAAGTTGGTGAAGACCTGGGTCCCGCCCCCGGTGACGAATCGCTCCCGCGGGTTGGCCGAGTACCCACGTTCCATAGAGGCTTCGAGCATTTCCTGCTTCCCGGCCTCCGGATGGGTCAGGAGGAAATCCACCGCCCAGCGGCCCAGGGCGTCGCGCAAGGGGATGGAGAGGCCCCGGAGAGAGTCATGCCGAAGGGGGGAGAGCTCCTCGTGCAGCTTCTCCACCAGCTCCAGGTAGGTGACGAGGGTCCTGAGCTTGGCTGTCGACCCCAGCTCGATGCGGCTCCCCTCGTTGATGTTGAATGGGCCGTCGAAGTTGTCGGTCTGCACCCGGATCAGATTCCCCTCCGGGGTCCTCTCGCTCAGGGTGAAGGAGTAGATCACCCGGGAGGGGTCCCCGCGATGCAGCAAGGGCGCCTCACCGAACCCAGCCTCCTGGACGAAGGTCGGATCCGTCATCCGGACCAGGGCATCGGTAGCCACCTCCTGCCAGCGGAAGTCCATCGTGGTTCCGGCGGTGAGGTCGTATCGATCCAGGTCGTAGAGCCGACCCACCCCCAGCAGGGGGAGAAGCCCCGAGCGGATCTTGTTCTGGGCCTTCATTTCGACGAAGGGGGGGCGCGGGAGGGGCGGGGCCTCGACCCTGGGTCTCACCTGCGCCTCCAGGGCGGCCGACCCCAGCTCCCGGGATACCACGCCGTCCTGGATCATTCGCCTGAGATACTGGTCGGTGAGGGTCCCAAGGGCCTCCTGGCCCGGAGCGCTGGCCAGGTAGAAGGAGGGCCTCCGCTGCGCCAGCAGGAGGCTCAGCACCTGCCGGTAGACCTCAGCCCGGTGGGACCGCTCGTCTTCGTCCAGCGTCTCCGGATCAGCCAGGAGGAGCCGGTTCATCTGGTGGAAATCCGCTCCGTACCAGGCCCACAGCCCATCGGAGACCCCGATCACTTCGCCGTACCCGGCCACCGCCGAGAGAGGCACGGAGTTCAGGTAGTGGGTCACGATCTCCCGCCGGCTCCTCAGTGTGTTCGGCCCGTCCATGTAGGCCCTGAGGGAGGCGGAAGCCATCTGCCGGAGCTTCTCCGGAGCGGAAGCGGTCCTCCCCTCCGGAGAGTGGCGGTATTTCTCGATCTGGGTCGCCAGGGTGGAGGCCCCCGGAACATTCCGGCTGGACCCCAGCTTCCGGAGGGCCATGTCCGCGGCGCTCCTCACGAGGCGATCCCATTCCACCGCTGGGTTCTGATGGGGATGGCTCGGGCTGAGAAGCTCCCTGTTCTCGATGAAGAGGAGGGCGTCCCGAAGCGGAGGAGGAATCGAGTCAAAGGCAGTGTACGCCTGCCGAGGATAGAGTGACTCCAGGAACGGACGCCCGTTGCGGTCAAGGAGGACCAGCCCCGCCTGGTCCTTCTCCCGGTAGATGGAGAAGCTCCCCTGGTCGAGGAGGTAATGGAATCCCTCGGAAAGCCTGGCCTGCGAGACCACGGCGAAACCGGCGGAGGTGGCTGCCTCCACCATGCTCCCCAGCCGAGCATAACCGAGTCGAAGGTCATACGGACCGTCATTCGGGAGCCGAGGCGAAGGGTTGGGCCCAGGCTCCACATGGTAGGTGGCCCGGCTGGCCAGATCGTGGAACCACCGGGACTGAAGCCAGGAGGTGCGGGCCTCCCACAAGACCGCCAGCGCGGCCAGCGCGGACAGGACGAGAAGGGCGCCCGCCAGGGCCTTGAGCCAACGACGACACCCCCGCCGCTCCCCGGCATCGTGTTCAGCCAGCCCGGTCCCCGGGGGAGGCTGTTGGGCGGGCCGGGCTTCAGGGGGAGTCTGGGACGCCAACGAGTTGGGGCTCGGTTCGATCATCGGACCACCAATCTAGCGCTCTCCCCGCTTTCGGAGAGGGGGTAGGCTCGTCGTGCGAAAGGAGCCTCCCAACCGATAGATAATCGTTGGCCACGGCGGCTCTCCACGCTATTCTTGTCTAATCACGTCCGGAAATCTCCACGCCCCCCCCTGGACGCCCCCGGCGGCGAGCGGCTGCGCGTCGGTCAGGCAGCCGAGGGAGGCCAAGCAAGGTGGGAATCATGAGAGCTGGCTTCTCCGTTCAGCGGGCGCGTCCCCGCGGTCCAGGCCTCATCCTGATCGCCCTTGTTGCGCTACCCCTCCTGGTGGGGACGGGCTGCGTGGATCGCTCCGTGAGCCCGGACGAGCTTCGGACCGCCCACCTCGCACTGGCCGCCAGCCTCCCGCACCAGGCCACTCAGCAGGCCCGGGCCATCGACGCGTGGCGGGTGGCGGTGAGCCGGCCCGGGCAGGGAGTGGTGGCGGAAGAGAGCGGCACGGTGGGCCCGGC
>Ga0068714_10006480_pt1 | contig 11872 bp, 12 predicted proteins | sample MTBNYHSulfiMetaG_FD_62988 | JGI IMG/M metagenome (GOLD analysis project Ga0068714, IMG submission 62988) | Enrichment culture microbial communities from rom New York Harbor, USA that are MTBE-degrading - MTBE-NYH (New York Harbor Sulfidogenic)... | ecosystem: Environmental > Aquatic > Marine >... | reverse complement strand
GCTGACGGTGTTGCGCGGGGTCGCGGGCGGTCCGACGGTCTCCGTGGTCGGCGGAACCCACGGCGCAGAGTACGTCGGGGTCATGACAGTCCTTGAATTGGCGCGGACCCTTGAGCCGGCCGAGGTCACCGGGACGCTGTTCCTGCTGCCGGTTCTGGACCTCCCGGCGTTCTGGGCCAAGGTTCCCTTCGTCTGTCCGGTGGACGGAAAGGACCCGGCGGCATGCTTCCCGGGAGATCCCAACGGGACGTTTACCGAAGTAATGTGCCATTACATCTGGAGCATGTTGTTCGAGCGCAGCGACGCGATCCTCGACCTGCACGGGGGCGACATATGCGAGTCTTTGGTCCCCTTTACGATCATGCAGCTCACGGGCGATGCGTTGCTCGACGCCGAGACGGAGAGGATAGCGCGCTGCTTTGAATTGCCACACCTGGTCGTCCGGCCGCCCGAGTCGTCCGGCCGGCACCTCGCGGTCGCCGCGACTCAGGGCAAGGTCGCCATCGTCGCCGAAATCGGCGGTGCCGGCGAGGCCAGCCCGGGTGACGTCAGGCTGATGCGTGAAGGCGTTGAGCGGGCTCTGGGCGGGCTCGGGATCCTGCGGGAGAAGCCCTGCCGGATGGCGTTCTCCAGGGTCTGCGCGGCTACCAGGGTAACGGCACAGAACGAAGGAGTCATCACCTACAACGCCGGCGTAGGGGCCCAGGTCGAGCCAGGGCAGCTTCTCGGCAGGCTCTACGACCTCGCCGGCGGGTTCGAATTCGAGATTCGGGCCCCGATCGGGGGAGTCATCCTCTTTATGAATAAAGTGCCCGCCGCCGCCAAAGGGACGATCCTCTTCGGTATCGGGCACGACGTGGTCTAGACAGGCAGTACCATTTTTGAAAGGAGAGAAAGCACGTTGCGGACATCGCGAGTAGTCAGCGTATTACTGATCGCCGCGTTGGTGCTCGGCTCCGTCTCTGTCGCCATGGCGGCCGAGAAGTACCACGGGACGCTGAGAACCTGCAACCTGGGCGAGCCGAAGACCCTCAATCCGTGCTGGAGCATGGATTCCGGCGGGTTCTGGAGCTGCGGCAACATCTTCAGCCGGCTGGTGGCCATGGACGTGGGTTGCGAACCCTATCCGGATCTGGCGGAGAGCTGGGATATCTCGCCCGACTACAAGACGTTCACTTTCAAACTGCGTGAGAACGCGCTGTGGCACGACGGAAAGCCCGTGACGTCGGCCGACGTCAAGTACACCTATGAGACGATGATTGAGAAGGGCTATCCGGGGAAGACGTACCTCAAGCTCGTGGACGAGATCACCACGCCGGACGAGCACACCGTGGTCATCAAGCTCACCGAGCCGGCGGTGGCGTTCGTCCCGATGCTTGCCCTCGCCGGCAACTGGTACATGCACATCCTGCCCAAGCACGTCTACGAGGGCGAGGACTGGCAGACCGGTCCGCACGCGGACAATCCCGTCGGCTCGGGCCCGTTCAAGCTTGAGTCCTGGACGAGGGGCAGCCACATCACCCTGGTCGCCAACGAGGATTACTACCTTGGGGCGCCCTACCTCGACAAGCTCGTAGTCCGCTTCATCCCCGATGTACAGGTCGCCATCCAGGCATTCAAGGCCGGGGAGCTTGATTATCTGCCGTATGACTACATGCCGCCGTATGCCGAGCTGCCCCAGTGGGAAACGGATTCGACGGTAAGGATCGTGAAGGGACTCTGGATCTACGGCGAAAACCTGACCTTCAACCTTGCCAGGAAACCGTTTAGCGACATCCGTGTCCGAAGGGCCATAGCCATGGGCATCGACCGGGATGCGATCAACAAGATAGCCTTCGACGACTACTGGGTCACGACGATGAACGCCGGCATCCCGGGCGTGCCGCAATACGTCAACCCGGATGCCGAGTACCCGGCCTACGATCTTGCTGCCGCGAAGCAGCTCCTCGATGACGCCGGTTACCCCGTCAAGTCCAGCGGCTACCGCTTCGAGACGACTATCATGGACCCGCCGTACGAATACGACCACCTGCTCACCGAGGCTCTGATCGGCCAGTTGACCGAGCTGGGGATCAAGGTGACGTGGAACAAGTACGACTGGGGCACCTGGTTTGACAAGCTGAGCAGCTGCGACTTTGACATGACGGTCGACTACATGCGCTACGCGCCGGACCCGCAGAACTACTACGACCACTTCCACAGTGAAGGCGGGCGGCAGTTCAAGAACTACTCCAACCCAGAGGTGGACGAGCTGCTCGAACTCGCGTCCAAGGAGACGGACCCCGAGGTCCGCAAGCAGTACTACTACGAGGTGCAGGAGCACATCGTCGAGGACCTTCCCTGCATCGACCTGTTCAACGAGGTCCAGATCGAGTTCATGAGGTCCAACTGGTTCGGCAACGTCTACGAGCCTGAGAACTTCAACAAGTCGATGAGCTGGATGGGTTTCTACGCCTTCTACAGCAGCACTCCGCCCGGCGGAGAGGACACCGGAGGCAGCTTCTACACGTCGCCCTGGTTCATCGGGATCGCAGCGCTCGTCGTCGTTGTGGTGATCTGGTACCTGCTATCGCGCTCTAGGAGAAGTCAATCGGCCTAACAGTAGTCTTGTCCCGGGCCGGCGGAGGACGCTAAGCGGCGGTTCCGCCGGCCCGGGCAGACGGGCTGTCGATGGCCTCGGGGGGAAGACATGCAGCGGTACATAATGCGCAGGCTCCTGCAGATGATCCCGGTGGTGCTGTCGGTCGTCTGCATCAACTTCGTGCTCATCCAGCTCGCCCCGGGCGATGCGGCGATTTTCCTCGCCGGGCGCGAGGCCGACCCTGCGTACATCGAAGCCATCAGACACCAGTACGGTCTGGACCTGCCCATCCTGACCCAGTTTGTCAGATACCTGGGGCAACTGCTCCAGGGCAACTTCGGCCGGTCCTTTATCTCGGGGCGTCCGGTGCTTGTGGTCATCGGTGAGCGCATCGGCCCTACGCTGCTCCTTGTCTTCGCGGGCGTGGGGGTTGCCGCGGTGCTGGGCACGATTCTGGGGGCGCAGGCCGCACGGCGCATGGGGACCCCGTACGACACGACGATGTCTCTGCTATCGATCGTCAGCTATGCCATCCCGGTGTTCTGGCTCGGACTGATGCTGATCCTGTTCTTCGGGATCAAGCTGAGGTGGCTCCCGACGTCCGGCATGCGCAGCGTCCTGCCGCTCCGGTCCGCGCTGGACCGGGCGATCGACGTCGTCCGCCATCTGATCCTGCCCGCCGTCACCCTCGGGGTGGCCTATCTGGGGCAGTACATCAGGCTATCCCGGTCCAGCGTCGCGGAAGTCATGAAAGAGGATTTCATTACCACGGCCCGGGCCATCGGTTACGACGAGAACACCATCTTCATAAAGCACGCCCTGAGGAACGCGCTGCTCCCGGTGGTGACGATCGCGGGCCTCCATCTGGGCTTCATTTTCGCCGGTGCCACGCTCACGGAGACGGTGTTTGCGTGGCCCGGGATGGGCCGGCTGATCTATGACGCCATCTTGGGCAGGGATTTCCCCCTGTTGATGGGCTGCTACACGATCATGGCGGTATCCGTGGTGCTTGCCACCCTGGCGACGGACGTGCTCTACGCCTATCTCGACCCGAGGGTGACGTACCGGTGACCGGCTGGGAGGTGAGTCCTGCTGAACTGGCTTAGACGTTACAGGAAGCACACCGGGGCGACGTTTGGCCTGTTTATCGTGCTTGTCTGGGTATTCTGCAGCCTCGCCGCGCCGGCGCTCACGAGCCACGACCCGTTCCGGTTCGTCGGCGAGCCCTATCTCAGCCCGGGCGCGCCGGGCCACGTGTTCGGAACCGACCATCTGGGCCGGGACATGTTCAGCCGTGTGATCTACGGCAGCCGGACGGCCCTGCTGGTGGGCCTGGTTTCGGCCGGCATCTCGGCGCTCCTGGGGATCCTTATCGGGGCCGCGGCCGGCTACTTCGGCGGCGTGATTGACGACCTGATCAGCCGCTCGATCGACGTTTTCTTGATGATCCCGGTGTTCTTTCTGCTGATTCTGGCGACAGCCATTTTCGGCAGCAACATCAACTTTGTGACCCTGGCGATAGGTCTAACGATATGGCCGTCCAACGCCCGGATCATGCGCTCTCAGGTCCTCACCCTGAAGACGCGCCCCTACGTTCTGGCGTCCACGGCGGCCGGGGCGAGCCCGTGGCGTCTGCTCTTCACGCACATCATCCCTAACGGTATCTTCCCGGTGACGGTGAACTCCGCCCTCCAGACCGGGAGCGCCATGTTGACCGAAGCCGGGCTAAGCTTTCTCGGGCTCGGCGACCCGAACATCGTCAGCTGGGGGCAGATGGTTCAGCTTGGCCAGCGCTATCTGAATCTCTCGTGGACCATGGTTGCATTGCCCGGCCTGGCCCTGCTCTCCCTGGTGGCGGGTTTCAGCCTCGTCGGCGACGGGCTGACCGCGGTGGCCAACCCGAGGCTGCTACGCGGGGGGGGCACGAAGTGAGCGCCAAGACCGGCCCGGACCGCCCCGTTCTCCTCAAGGTGGAGGACCTCAGCGTCTCTTACCGGCTCTCAGAGGGCCAGGTAGAGGCCGTGGACGGTGTCTCGTTCGAGCTGGACCGTGGTGAGACGCTGGGCCTCGTCGGTGAATCGGGTTGCGGGAAGACCACCGCGGCTATGGCGGTCATCCGCCTGCTTCCGGATAACGGCCGGGTAACCAGCGGCAGGGCCTTGTTTGACGGGACAGATCTCCTCCAGATGGCCGCCCAAGAGCTCAGGAAGTACCGCTGGGCACGCATCTCGGTGATCTTCCAGGGGGCGATGAACTCGCTCAACCCCGTCCAGCGGGTTGGGGACCAGCTCGTGTCGGCCCTGATGCTTCACGGGATCCCGAGGAAAGAGGCCGAGCAGAGGGCTGCGGAGATGTTCCAGAGGGTCGGCCTTGAGGCGTCGCGGCTCACGGGATACCCCCACGAGTTCAGCGGCGGTATGCGACAGCGCGCGCTGATCGCGCTTGCGCTCCTGCTGGGACCCGATATCGTGATCTGTGACGAGCCGACCACCGCGCTTGACGTGGTGGTCCAGGATCAGGTTGTAGAAACCCTGAAGCACCTGCAGCAACGCTACAACCAGGGAATGATTATCATCTCCCACGACATTTCGGTGATCGCCGAAACCTGTGGTTCGATGGCCGTGATGTACGCCGGACAGCTGGTGGAATACGGCGGTACGGTGGAGATATTCGAGAACCCGGGCCATCCTTACACGGCGATGCTCCTCCGGTCGTTCCCGAGCATCAAAGGCGAATTACGCGAGCTCCTGACCATCGCCGGCGCTCCCCCCGATCTCTCAAAGCCGCCGGGCGGCTGCCGCTTTCACCCCCGCTGCCCGCTAGCCGAGCAGCGCTGCCGGGATAAAAGGCCGCCGGCGAGGTCGCTTGGGTCGGGCCGGCACACGGCCAGCTGTCACTTCGCGGGCCAGTTCACGCTTGACGATATCCAGAAAAAGGAGGCCGGACGCCGGTGACCTCCAACGGAGTTCTGGTTGAGGCGAGCGGGCTCAAGAAGCACTACCCCCTGCGTACCGGTTTCCTGGCGTCTTTCCTGCGCTCTGGCGGCCGCAGGTGGGTTCGCGCCGTCGATGGGATAGACTTGCAGATCCACCGCGGAGAGGCCGTCGGGCTTGTCGGTGAGTCCGGAAGCGGCAAGTCGACCACAGGCCTGGTAATGGCCTTGCTCGAGAAGCCCACCGCCGGCGAGGTACGTATCGCCGGGCGAAACCCGTTCGCCCTTCAGGCTAGGGATCTGCGGGAGATGCGCAAGAAGGTCCAGATCATCTTCCAAGACCCCTACCTCACGCTCGATCCTCGCTTTCGGGTGATCGACACGGTGCGCGAGCCGCTGGGTATCCACCGCATCGGAACCAGGGATCGGCGGCAGCAGATGGCCGCGCGCGCCCTCGAGGAAGCCGGGTTGCCAAAGAACCTGGTTGACCGCTACCCTCACGAATTGAGCGGCGGCCAGCGGCAGCGGGTGGCCATCGCCCGGGCGATGGTGCTGGAACCGGAATTCGTCGTCGCCGACGAACCGGTGTCGATGCTGGACGTCTCGGTGCGCGCCGGAATCATGTCCCTCATGGTCCGTCTGAAGGAACAGCATCAGGTCACTTACCTGTTCATAAGCCACGACCTGGCCGTCTGCCGGTACATGTGCGAGCGTATCGCCGTGATGTACTTGGGGCGCATCGTCGAGACCGGCGACCGGGAGTCCCTCCTCCAGGAGCCTTTCCATCCGTACACCCGGCTCCTGGTTTCGGCAGTGCCCGTCCCGGACCCAAAGGCGTCGCGAAAGCGCGTTCAGGTGTCCGGCGAGATCCCGAGTTCCTCGGAGATCATTCAGGGCTGCGGGTTTTACTCCCGGTGCCAGGAAGCTTCCCCGGAATGCGCCGAGTCCGTGCCGCCGCTGAGAGAGGTGGCTCCGGGGCGCCTGGTAGCCTGCCATAAGGTCTAGATGCCCCGCTGGCCGTCCCGGGAATGGCGGCCCTGGGACCGAATCTTCTACGACACGAGGACTGGGGGTGAAACCATGAAGGACGTCAAGGTAACAGTGATTTCGCAGAAGGGATTCTGCGGCCATGGTCACAATGAAGGCGACAGCTGGGTCTGCGGCGGCAAGACCCCTGCCGGGGTCTGCGCGAGCGCGTACGCCGCAATCTACCCGACTCTCAGGGCTCTGTCGGCGGGAGGGTCGTTCGAATGGGCCAACCCCGACGGCAGCGTCGATCTCGCCTGCCCGGATCACCTGAACCCGCTGGTGATGCGCCTCAAAGTCCTCGGCTAGGATAGAGGCGCAGTTGGACGCTTAGGTCCGAAGTAAGACGGCACGGTGCCCTGCAGGGTACCGTGCCGTCTCTGCGTCAAACTGGTATCCCGGGCGGCCCTCGAGGCCGTGGCCTCCTCCGCCCAACCGGCAAAGCCGGTTCTCTACCCGGCTTGGACCTGGAGCCGGTTCTCCACCCCGGCGACCTCTGCCACCGAGAGAGCAACCAGCTCGGCCGTCCGCGCGATGTCCTCGGACGGGACACCGCCCTCCAGGGTGACTATCCCACGGTCGGAGGAAACGTCGATTTTCTCGCCGATCTCCTCCGTCAACCGGGGATCAACCTTGAGCTTGACTCCGACCTTGAACGCAACTATCTCGTCGCGTGCGGTCATCAAAACCACCTCCCAGTTGCTTGCTTGGCTTGAAAGCGGCTTCCGGGAGGGCCTGTAGACCAGATACCTTTCAGCGTCCGGTAAGCCCGGAGAAGACCGATGGCTGTCTCATCCGGCCCGCCGGAAACCGCTTTTCTTGCAGGTACCATCTTAAGGTTAACATAAATGCGGATTATTGTCAAATCTGGGTCCCTGGCCCATGACGGCCCGAAGGGCCAGGGGGCCGGGCCGCCTGGATCGCAAGGCTACTTGCCTAGTTTCCCGACGGCAGCCAGGTATATCGCAAACTCGTCCTTGCCGTCAAGACCAAGCAGCGAGTTCAGCTCGTCATCGTCGTACGCGGCAACCGCGCAGCACCCGCAGCCCAAGCCCTGCACGGCAAGATACAGGTGCGCGCACACGTGGCCCGCGTCGAGGTGCATATAGCGGTAGGCCCGCTGGCCATAGCGCCAGACCGACCGGTAAGATACCGCGGCCCAGATGAACGTGGCCGCGCTCCTGGCCACGAATCTCTGCCGGAAGGCGGCATGCGCCGTCTTCTCGTCGAGCCCCGCTCCGAGGAGGTAGGCGCGCAGCTGGTGCTTGCTCGCGAGGTAGGCGTAGAAGCCGGGCTCAAGGCCCTCCACGCGATTGGCCAGGACGTAAGGTTACCGGGAGGTACTTGTGCTTCGTCAGTTCCATGAACTCCTCGCCTATCGGACGATCCACTGTTCTTAGCCTCCCTTGTGCCTTCGTGCGGTCTCTCCGATCAAGGTTGTTCGACGTGCCTCCCCTACCCTTCCCGCCCTCGTGGCAGCGACCGGAATACTCAACCGGACCGGTCTCGAGGGCTCGCCACGGGGCCGGAGGATGCGGTAAGACCGGACGCCCGATGTAAGACTAAACCGGCTAGCTGGTCATATCTTGCGGGCATCTCCGCCCAGGCGCCGGCGGAGCGAAAGCCCCAAGCCGAGAGCAGCCGCGGTCGCCGCCAGAAACACGGCGCCGGAGTATGCGGCCAGAAGGCAAAACTGCTCCTCCGGCAGCAGCTGAATGAGCAGCGCGTCCGCCGGGAGCAGCCAGAGGTCGTTGCGGAAGAGCAACAGGTGCATGGCGTCGAACGCCGCGCCGAAGTCGACGAAGGAGACGATGCCTATAGCCAGGAGGAAGCCGGTACCCCAGCCGGCGGTCCAGCGAAGGGCCGCGGAGACAACTGCCCGCGAATCAGCCTCGGGTTGTCCTCCGGGGCTTCCGGCCTTTGGGCTCGGAAACGCGCGCCCCGCCAGGCACAACAACGACAACAGGATGGCAAGCCAGCGGAGAAAACGCCCCGTGGCGAAGAGGGCACGGACGTCGGCCATGTGCTGGAGTTCGTCCGCCGTGAAGGCCTCCTCTCCCGCACGAACGCTGCCGGTGGGCATTGTGAACTGGAGATCAGGCTGGCGGCCGAGAGCGTAGCCCGCTATCCGGGCAACGACGGCCTCGCGCTGGGTGTAACTGAGCCCCGTGCTTTGGCCGATCTCAGAGCTTTCAAGCGTCACGCCGTAGAGCCTGGGGACCGCAGTCACGGTTTCAACCGACGTGAAAAGAAGGACGTATGCCAACAGCAGGCCGGCAACGGCGACAAGAAGCCGGCGGGCGCTCGCGGGGCGGCCGCGCGGCACTTCAGGGTTTGCAGTGGGCCCGGCTGGACTCCTCATAGTCGTACAGGTACGCGGGCACGCCGTCAGGCTTCGTGCAGACCACTTCCCGGGCAGACATGCCAATGTCACCGCACCCCATGTAGACGACCATGACGCCCGGGGCCTCGATTTCGCGTATGAACCCCAATACCTCCTCCACGGACAGGACCCGGACCTTCTCCGGCGGCAGCAGCCGGGCCAGCTCCCCGGAGCCGATCGCTCCGGACTCCTCGCGGACAGACCCGTAGATTGGAACCAGGACGACGTCGTCGGCGGCCCCGAGCTCCCTGGCAAACTCGTGCAGCAGGACACGAGTACGCGAGTAGGTGTGGGGTTGAAACACCAGCACCAGGCGGCTCGGTTCCATCTCCCGAAACGCTCTGATGCTCGCCCGGATCTCTGAAGGGTGGTGGGCGAAATCGTCGTAGATCTTCGCGCGCCCGACCGCCCCCACGTACTCGAGGCGTCGCGGCACGCCCCTGAAGCCGGCCAGAGCACCGATTGCCGGCCCCAGGTCATGGCCCATGGAGTGCACGACCGCAAGCGCCTGGAGGCAGTTGTACACGTTGTGCAGCCCCCAGAGCTGAGTCTGGGCGATCCCGGCGCTCCGCCCGTCAACGTCGACGCGAAACCGGCAAGGACCGACGTCCTCGACGACGCCGCGCACCTGGGCGCTCTCCGAAAGCCCGGTGACGATCCGGCGCAGGTCCGGCGAGAGCCTCAACTCCGCGGACTCGCGGCAGTTGTCGGATGTCACGACCGTTCCGCCCTTTACCGCCGCATCGACGAACTTCTGAAACGCCCCGCGGACGGCGTCCAGGTCGGAGTAGGAGTCGGGGTGATCGAAATCGATGTTGGTGATCACCGCCCAGGTTGGCCGGTAGTTGAGGAAATGTTGCCGGTACTCGCAGCTCTCCAGGATCATGAGGTCATCCTTGCCGGCGTACACCGGTCCGCCGCCCGCGATGACCACCGGATCCTGTCCCATTTCGCGCAGCAAGTGACCGGTAAGCTGGGCCGTGGTCGTCTTGCCGTGAGTACCCGCGATCCCGACCGTCGGGACGATGCGCGTCATCCATCCGACAAACTGGGGATAGCTTGCTATCGGAATACCCCTCCGCCTGGCCTCGGCGATCTCGGGGTGATCTTGGGGATAACCTGCGCTGTAGACAAGCTGTCCCACGTCAGGAGACAGGTTCTCCGCGGAGAAACCGGAGAGGACCTTGATCCGGGGGTGCCGCAGCCGGAAGTCCGTGGCGAAAGTGGCCGGAGTATCGGAGCCCACCACGTCGATCCCGCAGTCGGCCAACACCCGGGCGAGGGCGGACACCCCCTGCCCCTTGATGCCCACCATGTGCAGCGGCCGGGACCCGTAATGCTCCCTCAGCCACGCCTGCAGTTCCATGCGCCTTCCCCTCTCTCCGGGACCCCGTGATTCTCATTTTATCCTTTGCCGTATGATTCGGGTCACCTGCGCAGGATCCTAGGCTCTCCTTCACGACTATCCCCCGCTCTGGGAATCGCGAAACCGGGATGCAGGCGTGAGGAGAGCGGATCGTGCCGCTGAGGGAACCTCAGAAGAAGGCCAAACCGGGGGCGAAGGGACCGGAAACGAGCCTGTGGCGGCCCCCGGGGGCCGCCACCCCTGCAAAATCCAGACTCCCTACCGGTTCTTGACGTCGACGTTACCGCGTGCGAAGAGGAACCACGCGTTGTAGAGGGCAACCACTGCGCCGACGATGACGTTGTTCCAGAACAGACCATTGGTCATGGTGTCGAAAATCCCCAGGTACGGAGAGATTATCAACCATGCCCCCACGATGATGTGGATGATGTGGAACGTCGTCACTGGTTTTCACCACCCAACAAAGGTATGTAAGCGCCAGTAGTTTGCGTTTTCCAACGCAGTTTATGCCTTCAGCGCTATGCGGGCCTACCGGTGAAGGCCGCCAGGCGGGGTAGTTGTCGCCAGAAGGAGACCGCCGTGCCGTTCCAGCCGGACGCCCAGACGTACGAGTCCCTCGCCGGCCAGGTCCGACGCCACGGAAAGAACGTCCGCGGGCCGCCACCGGAACAGCCCGCCGACCTCCCGGGGGGTGCAGTACACCAGGTCGTCTATGGCCTGAGCGATGAGCAAACGCTGTGCCGCCGCCCTGCCCGGGAGGTAATCAAGCAGGCCTTCGGGGATGCACCTTTCCACGAGGTCCCAGTGGTGCATCGACCATCCCTCAAGCTCGCCGCCCGCTACCGAGACGTAGAACTGGCGCTGCAGGTAAGCGAGCGAACGAAGCAGTTCCTTGCGGTCGGTAAGGCTCGTCCTCGACAGCCGCCAGAGGTCACGCGTGCTGATCGGGCCGTGCCGGTCAATCAGCTCCAGCACGACCAGCTCGCCGCGCCCCAGGACGCCTGCCCTGAACGCTTCTTGACCCTCCAGGCCCGGCCCCCAGAGAGCGTAGAAAGCTGGATAGCAGCGCCAGGATATGAACGTCCCCTGGCCCCGGAACCATTTGAGATAGGCGCACAACCGGGCCGCTGGAAGGGTTTCCTTCCAGCGCCAGGCCCGCGACGAGATGTTCCATTCCCGTGCGTCGTCCGCACCGGACAGGCTTGGCAGAGGAGTTCCCGGGATCTGCCCCAGCAGGGCAAACCCCCGCTGGTTGACCAACGCCGCCGCCTGCCCGTCGGTCAGCGGAGGCCGCCCGCCATCGAGGAAACACCTGGCGTGCCTGGCCTGGAGCACCTCCATGGCCGAAACAACCTGTCGCCCGGCACTGTCGGAAGGACACACGTCACACGAAACCCCCTGGTTGGATTGTACGCCAGGTAGTTGTCCATGCCACTATGCCAGTTACCATGACACGGCTGCCCCCGGTCAAGTCCCAAACCCTCTGTAAAAAGAACCTGGCCCGGCATCTACGCCACGGTGCTTGCTCGCTCTTGAGTCTGCCGTTCTTCCTCGGGAGCCGCCGGGAAGAGCTGCGCTCGTAAC
>Ga0068714_10006479_pt1 | contig 11875 bp, 2 predicted proteins | sample MTBNYHSulfiMetaG_FD_62988 | JGI IMG/M metagenome (GOLD analysis project Ga0068714, IMG submission 62988) | Enrichment culture microbial communities from rom New York Harbor, USA that are MTBE-degrading - MTBE-NYH (New York Harbor Sulfidogenic)... | ecosystem: Environmental > Aquatic > Marine >... | reverse complement strand
CGCGCGTCCGACCCCTTGACGACGGCGGCCGGCAGCGACGAAGAGCGACAGCAGCTCGGCACTGGCGTCGTCGGTCTGTCGCGCGACGGCGAGCGCCAGGCCCACCGGCTCGTCGTCGGCGAATGCACCCACCGCACAGGGCAGGACCGTCGGGGCCGCCGGCTCGTTGAGGTGGAGCGGTGCCGGCCTCAGGTCGAGGAGGTGACGGTGAGCGGGAAAGGCCATCGACCGGAACTTCGGCGCCACCGGCGGTCGCAGAGGCTCGCAACGGAGGTCCGTCATTCGCCCCCCGGGGCCTGGAAGGCCAGCACCGAAGGGAGCTCCGCCGGGCGTGCGAGCCGCAGCAGCTCGTAGCCGATGCCCGACAGGCCGCGGAAGAAACCGGGTTCGAACCCGGTGCCCTCCCTTCCTGGCCGGTTCACGCTGAACCCCCCCCTCTCCGTCGACCGCTGCACCACGATGGCGGCCTGTCCCACAGCACGGCTCCCGAGGTCATCCCGTCCGAGGATGCGGCCGCATGTCAGCACGACGTCGACGCGTCCCAGGGTACCGCAGCAGAGGTGGTCCGGTCCACCATGTCCGGCCGCGAGGGTGGTCTGAACGGCGATTTCGAGCTCCGCGCGGGTGTCGGCGTCGTCGAATACGTCCATGGCCATGGCGCGGGCGAGCGCGACGCCGGGTGCACCGTGGCACCAGGCGGTCATCCAGACCTTCTCCACCTCGCCGGAAGGTCCGGCCTCGAGCACGGGCCAGTTGCCCCTCTCGGCGGAGAAGAGCCCCCGCTCGAAGGCCACCCCCTCGAGGGCAGCGGTGCGCAGCTCGGGCCTGCCAGTGACCCGGTGGAGCCGGGCGAGGGCCGACGCGATGCCGGCCGCGCCGTGGGCGAACCCGGCCAGCATGGGGCTTTGAGGCGCTGCCCAGGCGGAGCCCCCACAGGCGGCAGGCCGTTGCCGCGCGAGGAGGTGGTGGCCGCAGGCGACGGCGCGGTCCAGGATCCAACTCTCCGGGGCCCTGCGATGGAGCGCGAGCAGGCCGAGGAGGGCCCCCGCCGTCCCCCCCTCGACGTCCAACCGCTCGTCGGCGTCGATGCGCCGCTGCGTGATCTGGGCGGCGACTTGTGTCGACAGCTCCAGGTAACGGGGGTCGTCGAGGAGCTCGCCGATCCAGACCAGGGCGTAGACGATGCCGCCGAGCCCGTTGCACGCCCCCGGCCCTTCGTTGGCGAGGAGGAGGTCGAGGTCCCGGCTGGCCAGGATGCCGTCCAGGGGTTGGCACGCAGCCCGGCAGAGGTCGGCGTACCCCGCCTCCGGCCGCAGTCTGGCCGCGGCGGCGAGAAACAGGGCGACGCCGGCCGCACCGCCGTAGAGGTAGTAGGGGACGCCGTGGTCCTCCCGTCCCTCGCGGCGCAGGAACGAGGGTGCGATCCAGGTCGCCGAGCCATCCTCGCCACGGATCGCTCGCTCGCTGATCTCGTCGGCCAGTGCGAAGGCAGTGGCCTCGAGCAGGTGGGCGGGGAGTGGCGGGGGCAGAGCGGTTTCGGCGCCGCCCACCCCGGTCGCCGTCTCTCGCTCGTGGGTCGAAACGAGGCCGCTCGAGGGGGGCGGGGCCAGTGCGGACCGCAGCAGCTCCAGCTGGTTGCGGAGATCGTCGTCGCCCATGGAGGTGAGCCGGTCCCGCGCGCACTGGAGCCCCGAGCGGTCGAAATGGCCGCGGAGGACCTCACCGTTCGCGGCGACCAGCTCGGTCCGGTCCACCGGGATCGAGACGTGGGGGATGTCGAGCTGCTCGAGCGCGTGTCGCTCCTCTGCGGCGAGGGGCCACAGCGTGGGCCGGCTCGGGGAGGACCTGGCGCTGCCGTTCAATGCGTCGATCATGAGGCTGCGCGCGAGGCCGTCCCGCTGGTACGCGGGGCTGGCCAGAACGTACTGGAGCACCGCATAGCGGTTGCTGGGGCGCACGACCACCCGGGTGCGGGCCCCGGCAAGCCGGTCCACCGGTCCCCCCGGTGCGAGCAGCGCGTCGCGGTTGTCGAGCAGCACCCGGTAGGTGTCCCCGAACCCCTCCAGCAGGTCGTCGCGGTGCTCGTCGGGCGTCACCGGGCGGCCGTCGAGGATGGGGAGATTGTGCTCCGCACGGGCGTGGACCGGCTCGGAGTCGAGGTGCATGCCGTCGCGGTTCGGGTGACGGAAGCAGCGGGCGGCGCTGGCGACCAGGTGGCCACCGCGACCAGTGAACCCCCCGATGTCGACCACCCGCCCGTTGGGGTCGAGGTGGAAGAACCCGACCAGGCCCGTCGACAGCGCCGAGGCCTTCACCCGGTCGGCGGCGCGGGCCATGGCGGGGCGCGGCGAGCCGTCACCCGGGGCCTCGGCGAGGTGCGGCTGGAGGAGCGTCTCGAGGTCGACCAGGACCGGCCCGTTGGGGCCCGCGATGACGTTCTCGACGTGCAGGTCGCTGGCCCCGAAGAGCCAGGCCAGGCAGAGGAGGGCGCCGGCCTGGCGGTGGTGCCGTGCGACCGCCTCCGGCGAGAGGCACTCGACATGAGAGACATGCTCGACCCAGGCGTAGCCGGGACCGGCGACGCAGCGGGGAGCCGTGGGCGGCGTGACGAGGCCGCGCCGCCCGAGCCACTTGAGAAGGTCGGCGAAGGCCTGCTCGAGCTCGGCCGGGCGGGGCTTGTAGACGACACGCAGGCCGGACTCGAAGGTCAGGGTGACCACCTGCCGGCCGCGGTGGTGGCGGTCGGAGAGACCTGATGTCACTTCGCACACCCGTCCCGGGGGCGCTTCGAGCCCCAGCTCGGTCTGGAGTGCCGACAGGTCGAGGGCGAGGCGGTCGAGCAGCTCGGCGGTGGTCTCGACCCAGGTGTCGGTGAGCAGCTGGAGGTGGCGAGCGAGGACCGGGTGGTCGACCAGCAGCTGCCGCAGCCCGCCGGCGAACATGGCGACGACGAACGCCCGGTAGACCCGGTCGCGATCTCGAGCGTCGGGGTCGGACGGAGGTGCTGCGGACCCGGAGACGCTCTCGCGGAACTGCTCGAAACGCTGGTAAGTGGCCATCGCGGCGTAGGCGCAGAGGCGTTCGAGGAGGTGGCGCTCCCGCTGCTGTCGTGCCGCCGGCTCGAGGAGGTCGGTCCACGCCGGGGTGCTCGCCTCGAGGTGCGAGCGGCCGAACCGGACCAGCGGCACCCACAGGTCCGCGAACGGGGGCGGAGAGGTCCCGACCGCAGTCGCGAGCTCCGGGATCGCCGCTCGACCGGTCCTCTCGTCCGGGCCGAGGGGGAAGCGCGAGCAGGCTTCCGCCAGGTCGACGGCCCATCGGGGTGCCGAAGCCCCGCGGATGGAGGCGGGCCGGATGAGGGCGAGGCGGACCTGCTCCTCGGTGAGCCCGTCCCACGCGAGCCGTCGGCGCAGCGACTCGCGGTCACCCCGCGAGAAGGCGCGGGCCCAGAGCGCCAGCGGGTCCGGCCGGCCCGGGCCGAGCGTCGGGAGAGTCGCGCCGGAACCTACGGGGCGCTCGTCGAGCGCCGTGAGGCGCTCGTCCAGGGTCCGAGCGCGGAGCCCCATGGAGGTGAGCTCCTCGAGCGAGAACACGGGTCGATGATCAGGCGGCACGCGCGCCTCCGTCACGGTCCTCCGGCCAGGGCGCCACCCGTCTCATGACCATCCCGCCCTCGTCCGCACGACCCGGGGCCCGTGGTCGCCGAACAGGCGACCGGCAAGCTCGGCCAGCCACTCCTCGGTCGGCCCCGTGCCCACCTCGAGGCGACCCGAGGTCACCGCGGCGAGCAGGCGAGAGGTCTCGGGGCAGGGGTCGGGGACGCGTTGGAGGACCCGCAGGATGGTGGCGTGCTCGGGGCTCGCGCCGGTGTGCGCGACCCACTCGCCCACCGCCGCGGCGAGCTCCGGTCGGGGGGGGAGCGGCTGCTCCTCCTCGTTGCTCGGACCGAGGGCGTTGACGGCATCGACGACCAGCTGCTTGCGCTCCCCGTAGGTGAGGGACGCGAGCTCTGGCGGGGGTATCGGCCGGCCGAACCAGATCTCCTGGCGGCCCATCCCGACCGGGAACTCGAGCCGCGCCGGCGGCGGCTTCACGGGCAGGGCGCCTACGAACCGGACCGGCACGATCGGGGCGCCGACCCGCAGGGCCATGTCGAGGAAGGCGCCGCTCATTCTTGTCACCGGCGTGCGGCAGGAGAGGGAGCGGGTCCCCTCGACGTGCACCATCACCGACCTGCCGGGGCCCTGCATCTGGGCGGCGAGCTGCTCGACAATCGCGGGCAGGCTGGTGCGCTCGGAGCGGTCGAAGAAGGTGATCACCTCGGGGTCGCGGACGCCGGGGTAGCCGAACAGGTGCCGGATGAGCCTCCCCAGCCAGCTGGTGCGGTGCTCGGCCTTGGCCAGGGTGACCGTCGGCACCCGGTTGAGGCCGGAGGCGAGGATCGAGAACAGCAGGGACTCGACGCCGACCTGGTGGTTGCCGAGGTAGAGAAGGCTCGAGCCCTTCGCGGCGGCGTAGGCCGCCGGGTCGACCAGCACGACCCGGTCGACGAAGTGCTCGACGAGGCCGTAGCAGAGGTCCTCCACCGGCCACCGGCTGCGGTCGAACCAGGCGGCCCAGAAGTCCCGCACCGGGCCGAGGTCGAGGGTCGAGGGTGCTGTCCGCCGGACCACGACGCGCCGGTCAAGCCGCTCGACCGTGAACGAGGAGCGGGTAAGGGGGAGGGCCTCGGGCAGCAGCCCGGGGTGGAGCCGGTGCTCGCCGGCGAGGTGCTCCTTGACGGCAACGAGCTCGGGGTCCCGGGTGCCGTAGACCGCCGCCACGGTGCCCGGCAGCCAGTCGGAGCGGTCGAGCGCCTCGGCGTCGAGCACGGTCTCGTCGCCGCCATGGGTTGCAAGGCCCAGCCCGGGAACGAACACCCGGTCGCGCAGGAAGGCGCGCCTCGACTTCGGGGGAGCGGCGCCGAGTGGCCCCTTGGGGAAGCAGCCCTCGACCAGCTCGAGGTCCGCCCAGACGCGGCCTCGGTGGATGAGCTGGAGGTGGAAGACCGGGAGGTCCGGGGCGCCGGCGAACCCGGCAAACCGGGTCTCACACCTCACTTCGCCGCTCGTGGGGGTGGGCCCGTAGAGGTCCAGTCGGGGGACACGCACCGGGTACGCCACCCGGTCGGAGGGGATCGCCTCGCTCCACAGGTGGAGACGGTCGTGGGGGATCCCGTGGGTCGCTCCGTCGAGGAGGGCCGGGTTGAGCAGACCCCGGGGCAGACCGCCGCCCGAGGCGTCGAGACGGCCGGAGGAGCCGGCGCGCCCCATGACCAACGACCGCAGAATCCTGAGGGCCGGGCCGTGGAACAGCTCGCCGCTGGCATAAGGGTCCTCGGCCTCGGCGCCTTCGAGCGGGGGCAGCGGCGTTGGGGGAGAGGGAAACGCTCCGGTGAGGAGAGTCGCGCTGGCGACCAGCTCCTCCCGTTCGCCGTCGACCTCGAGGAGGTGGGCGGAATCCCCCCGGCGGACCACCCTCAACCGCCGCGGCCGATCGACCACCAGCCAGCGCCGGACGCGGACGTCCCGCAGGCCGACGACCGGCACCGGGGAGGACGACGCGAGCGCCTCCACCAGCCACATGAAGGGCGCCGCCGGGACAGTCCAGGTGGGGCGGTGGTCGAGGATCCAGGCGTCGACGGCGGGGTCGAGGGTGAGCTCGCGGGAGGAGACGTCGGGTAGGGGCACGGGAGGGGAGACAACGCGCATGCCGAGGTTGGTGGCCTCGTAGATGCGCATGCCGTCAACCCAGAGGGAGGCCTCGGCGGTGGCCCAGGGGCCGCGTTCGTCCCGACCCATCCCGGTCAGGTCGAGGGTCAGCGTGATCGTCCGGTTGGTCGGGAGGACCTGCCCGCGGTACTTCCAGGTCAACGGGAGCCCGCTGGCGAGAGGCTCGAACCTGGATCCGGGGACCCCGTCGTGGAGCCCTTTCGCCAGCATGAGCAGCTGCAGCCCCTGCACCATCGCCTCGAGGCCGAGAGACCCGGGCTGGACGGGGTCTTGGAAGAAGTGGGCGGCGAAGAACCACTCGCGGGGGTCCACGTCTTTCTCGGCCCGCACGCGGCCGAGGCCGAGGCGGCCCCCTTCGGGCCAGAGACCGGTGACGCGGTCGAGCATCAGCAGCGGGGCTGCGGCCAGCCGGGGCGGTCCGGTCCACGGCGGTCCGAGCTCGTCTGTGAGCTCGACTCGGGTGGTGGCGGGCTCCACGAGTTGGCGTCGCTGCTCCTCGGTGGTCGGCAGGCCCACCTGGTTGGCCAGTGCCGTCCCCTCGAAGAAACCGAAGGTGGTCTCCATGGTCCACACCGGCGTCCCCCCCACGGCGCACGCGACGTCGAAGGAGACGATGATCGTGCCGGCGGTCCGCGAGAACCTGGTCAGGCGGGCCTTGGTGGTCACGGTGCCGGCGTCGGGGGGGACCTCGGCGAGGAGAGTGCCGGTGCCGTCGAGGTTGCGGAACGACAGGTCGACGTCGCTGTCCAGAGCCGAGCCGACGTAGCTGGCCAGCCAGCCGCACGGTTGGAGGGCGACCTCGAGGAGGACGCTGAAGGGCATGGTCGGCCAGCCGTTGGCGCCGAAGTACCAGGCGTCGGCGGGGACGTCGTACTCCACCTCGCAGGCGGCCCCGGCGCGGGGGAGGAACGGCTCCCCCTCGACGGCGACCACCCGGGACATGAAGTGGTAGGGCGGTCCCGGCAGGCGGGCGACCCGGCGGGTGCCGTCGAAGACCCGGTACCGGGGCCCGAAGGCATCGCTGGGGCGACCCCAGGCGCACGCGAGCAGCGACGCGTAGCCGAGCGGCAGGCCGTCGAGGGTGGCTACCGGCTGCGGCTCGACGTGGCGGGCGAGAAGCTCCGGGCGGCTGGTCAGCGGCCAGTCCGGTACCAGGTGCAGGCCAACCCGGCGGGCGTGGAACACCTTGAGCCCGTCCACCGTGCACAGGAGGTCCGCCCACAGGGTGGGGATCGGGTCGGAGGTGAGCTCTTCGACGAACACCTCGTACGTGATCCGTCGCGAGTTCGGGGTGACCTGCCCGCGGCAGCGGAGCAGGAAGGGCGCTTCGGTGACGGGCTCGAACCTCCACCCGTCGCGGGTCAGGGTGAAGCCGAGCCCGGCGAGGTAGCAGGCCATGGCCTCGAGGCACCCCTCGAGCATCAGGGTCCCGGGCATGCAGGGGTCGTTCTTGAAGTGGCCGGGGAAAAACCAGTCGTCGGGGTGGACCGCGGTCGAGGCCCGGAGGTAGCCGCGGCCCCACGGTCCGCCCGCCGGGTCGAGGTCGGCGATCTCGTCCAGGAGCAGCATGCGGCCGTCGGGGATCCGGGGGGTGCGGGTGTGGGTGGCGAGGAGCTCGAAACCGGGCCCGAAGCAGGCCAGGCCGTCCCCGGCCGCCCACGCCTCCAGCCGGGAGCGGTCGAGTTTCCGCGGGGGCGCGGCCACCCTTGGCGGGTCGACCCGCGCTGCGTCCGCCGGCGTGGTGGTGGCCGGGTCCCACAGCACGCCGGCGGACTCGGCCAGCTCGGAGTCGGTGAAGAAACCGGCTTGCCCGCCCCGGACGGACAGCGCCAGCCGTCCGCCCACGGTGCAGTCGTAGTGGAAGAAGAACAGTCGGACGTCGCCCTGGCTGGCGTGGCCGTCCACCTCGATCCGGTAGGCGAGGGTCTCGCCGGGTCGCGGCAGGGCACCGTGGTAGGTGAGCTCGCACCCGAGCAGCCGGTAGACGCGCTCGCCGCGGTTGAGGCGGTCGGCGCCCAGGTACGAGATCAGCATCAGGTCCGCCTGGCCCGCCTCCACCATGATGCCGGCCGGCATCACGGCATCGTGGAGGTACCAGGCGTCCGAGGTGACGTCGGTCTCGGTCCAGATGGTCCCGAGCCCCATCGAGTGGGGCTCGGCGTCGAGCCCGGTGACCCGGTCCGCGAGCAGCAGCGGCGGCTCTGGCATGCGCACCTGGCGGGCGAGGTCGTCCTGGTCGGCAAAGCCGGGCCCGAACACCTCGGAGATCCGACCTGAGGCGTGCCTCTCGAGCTCGTGGCGGCCGAACCTCGGGTCGCGGGGGGCGCCCGGCCGGGCGACGGCGGGCGGGGGTCCCGCCGCCACCGGTTCGGGCGGGGCGGGCGGCGAGGTGTCGGCCGGCGGCGGCGGGGCCTGCCCCGCCCCACCGAGCAGGAGCGAGGCGGCGCGGGCCCGGAGGTCGAGGAACCGGCGGTGGAGCACGTCCTGCTGGGCGAGGAAGGCGCGGTGGAGCTCGGCCACCCGGGCGACGTGGGCCCGGAGGCGGCTGGCCACCTCGGGGTCGGGGGTGGTCGGCCGGTGGGGGGCCGGACGCGACGGCTCCGGAGACAGCCGAGGCATCGGCTCCGTCTGCCGGGGGGGCGCCGTCGCCTCGGGCGGCCGGTCGAGGAGCAGCGGCAGCGAGGGCGCCGGGTCCATCCGCCGGGGCGTGGAGAGGTCGGGGAGAGGCGGCAGGGTGACCGGTTCGGGGTGGGCCGGGAAACGCAGCATCTGGCGCGGGGCAGGCGACGGCTCGACGGTCGCGAGAGGCCCCGGGTCCCCGGGCGCCTCGACCAGGGTCGCGTGGAGGGTCCCGCCCGCCATGTCGGTGACGACGACCGAGGCGCTGCGGCGGTCGGGTGAACGCCACTCGCTGCCGTCGGGGCGGCGCCGGTGGTGCAGGGCGAGGACGGCGGCGGCAAGGTGGACCAGCCCGGACGCGGCGTGGGCGTGGCCGAGGCGCGGGACCAGGCTCTCGGCCCCGTCGGCCAGACCGAGGCACAGCTGCGGCTTGTCGGCCCGGTCGAGCACCGCCAGGACCCGATCGCCCCGCCGCTCAGCGTCGGCGAGCCGGCGCAGGGCCAACACGACCGCCGCGTCGCCCGGGGTCTGCCGGTCCGGGGGGAGGAGGGCTTCGGCCGCCGCCCGGTGGACCGGCTCGCAGGAGAAGTCCACCGCCCCCGCCAGGGCGGCGTCCGACTCGCCGGACCGGAGCGCGCGGACGGCGACCTCCAGGGCGACCAGGCCGGAGCCCTCCTCGGCGCTGACGGAGAACGACGGGCCCCACAGGTCGAGCTGGCTCGACACCCGGTTGGCGACGACGTTGGGCATGGTCCCCACCACCGCCGCCGCCTCGAGGGGCGGGACCACCGCGTCGCGGGCGAGGGCGAGCCACCGAGGGTCGGCGTCGGGGTGGCGGGCGAGGAGCCGCCACCGGGCCCCCCAGCGGGCCACCTCGGGGTCGGTCCCCATGCCCACCACGACCGCCGTACTCTCCCGCGGCAGGTCCCGGGCCTCGGCCGCAGCCTCCCGGGCCGCGGAGAGCAGGGCGAGCTGCTGCGCCGCCGAGCGCCCCAGGTCGTGGGGCGGAAAACGAAGTCCGCCGAGCTCGACCTCGACGGTCTCGGCCCGGGTGGCAGCGGCCGCGTCGCCGAGGAGCGCCGCCTCCACCTGGTCCCGGCCGGCGCGGCCCCCCAGCACGGCTCCCAGGCCGACGACGGCGATCGGCTCGGGGCGTGCGCCAGGCTCGGTCGACACGTCGTCCAGGGGCCCGTCGGTCGGCTCCTCGACGATGAGGTGGGCGTCGTTGCCCCCGAAACCGAACGCGGAGATCCCGGCGCGCCGGGGACGCTCCGGCCATGGCTCGAGCTCGCGCAAAGGGCGGAGCGGGGTGCCGGCGAAGGCGGGGGACGGTTCGTCCACGTGCAGAGTCGGCGGACGCTCACCCGCTCGCATCGCCTCGAGGACCTTGATCAGGCCGGCCACCCCGGCGGCGGTGATCGGGTGACCGAGGTTGCCCTTCAGCGAGCCGACCGGGAGGTCGCTCGCCGCGGCGAAAACCTCGGCCGAGCTCTCCACCTCGGTGGCGTCGCCGACGGCGGTGCCGGTCGCGTGGCACTCCAGCAGGGAGATCGAGGCCGGGTCGAAGCCGGCGACCTCGTACGCCCGCCGCATGGCCCGCACCTGCCCGTCGCGGCAGGGGGCGAGGAAGCCGCGGCCGCGGCCGTCGTTGGCCAGGCCGACGCCGCGAATGACGCCGTGCACGCGGTCCCCGTCGCGGCGGGCATCCTCGAGGCGGCGAAGCACCACGAAGCCGGCGCCCTCGGCCGGCAGCAGGCCGTCGGCGTCGCGGTGGAAGGGGCGGGAGCGGCCGCTTCTGCTCAACGCCTTCAGGGCGGTGAAACCGACGTGGATGAAGAGGTCGTCCGAGCGGCAGACGGCCCCGGTGAGCATGGCGTCGGCGCGCCCGTCGTGCAGCGCGTCGCAGGCCAGCTTGACGGCATACAGCGACGAGGCGCAGGCGGCGTCGAGGGTGAACGCCCTCCCGCCGAGGCCGAGCGCCCGCTTGAGCAGCAACGCCGGCAGGCCGGACATGAAGCGCTCGCGGGCATCGGCGGGCGCCCCGTCGTCGCCGAGCCAGACCCCCTCCGCGAAGCGGGCCATGCCTCGGGAGGGGAACGACAGGAGACCGAAGATGGCGCCGGTGCGGTCGAGACCGCGCGCGGGCCCGGCGTCGACCAGGGCCGCGCGGGCGGTGTGGAGGACCCACAGGAACAGCGGGTCGAGGCCCTCGAGCTCGGCGGCCGGGACGGCGAAGCCGGTGGCGTCCCACACCGTCTCGAAGCCGGTGACGTAACCGCCCCGGTCGGTCCACGCCCGGTCCCGCTCGCCCGGCCCCGGCACCACCTCGTCCCGGGGCACGCCCCAGCGGCCCTCGGGCACCGGCCGGATGAGGTCCCGCCCCTCTCGCACCGCGCTCCACAGCTCCTCGGGGGAAAGAGCCCCGGGCAGGAGGCAGGCGCGGCCGACGATGGCGATCGGCGGGAAGGGCATCCCCTCGGCCTCAGTCGCCGGGCAGGAGGTGGGTCTCGACGCCGCGAAGCTCCGCTGCCAGGCGCCCGTCGGCGGCGACCAGGGCCACGTTGCACTCTGCCCTTTGACCGTCGGCGAAGATCCCGGACACGACTCCGCGCAGGCGCCCGAGAGGGCCGTCGACCCACAGCCGGGTCTCGGCGACCCGGGTTGGCAGGGAGGGGGTCCCGAGCGCGTGCTCGGTCCACAGCACCGCCAGCTGCAGCGCGCCGTCCAGCGCCGCAGGGTCGGTCCGCCACGGGCCCCCGGGCCACTCCCGGCCGGCCAGCCCGGCGAGGTCGGCCACCAGGCCGTCGGTGGACGCACCGACCACCCGCTCCACCACCTGCAGCGCCGGCCCGTGGAACAGGGCGCCGCCGTAGACGGGTCGGTCGCCCCAGTCGGACGGTACGGGTCGGTCGCCGCCGGAGGGCGCGGGCTCGCGCACCGCGCCGAGCGCGGCGGTGGCGGTGTAGTGGAGGGTCCCGTCCGCCCCCCGCAGCTCCAGCTCGGCCTTGCCGTCGGCGGGCAGGGCCCGGCAGAGGACCCGGAACGCCTCCGGGGCGGCGTCGAAGCGCGGCAGGCGGACCCCCTGCAAAACGCGCAGGTCGCCGATCGCCGCGAGCTCGAGGTCGGGCAGGGCGGCCCGGGCGGCCCGGGCGAACCACTCCACCACCAGCACGGCCGGCAGGACCACCGTGCCGCGCACGGCGTGGTCGGCGAGCCAGGGGTGCGAGGCCCGTTCGACGGTCACCTCGAGGGAGAGGGGTGGAGGAGGCCCGGCCAGGGCGTCGGGCCCCGCCCCCACCACCACCTCGACCCGGTCGGGGCGGCTGCCGGAGAGCTCGTCTGCCAGGGCGCGGGCCCCCTCGGCGAGGGGGATGAGCGGCACCTGGCGGGCGGCGAACCGGGCGGCCAGCTCGGGGGTGACCATGCCCCCCTCCCACGGGCCCCAGTGGATGACCTTGACCAGGCAGCGTTCGCCGCGGCGACTC
>Ga0068714_10006478_pt1 | contig 11875 bp, 8 predicted proteins | sample MTBNYHSulfiMetaG_FD_62988 | JGI IMG/M metagenome (GOLD analysis project Ga0068714, IMG submission 62988) | Enrichment culture microbial communities from rom New York Harbor, USA that are MTBE-degrading - MTBE-NYH (New York Harbor Sulfidogenic)... | ecosystem: Environmental > Aquatic > Marine >... | reverse complement strand
AGAGGGAGCGTGGAGATGAGCCGGTCGTAAGGAACCGTCTCGCCGTCGGACACGCGCACGCTCCGGTCCCGGAGGGAAACCTCCACGATCTCTTTGCCCAGGTGGATGCGCTGCGGGTCCAGGTAGGGCAAGAACCCACGGGGCAGGGACTCGATCCCCCCGGACTGCGGATACCAGAAATTGGCGTTCGGGCCGAATCCCTTTCGCTGATCCGTAAGGGCGCCGTGCAGGACCTCTTCGATCTTGGGCTGCAGCACCCGGTCCTTGATCCAGCCGATACTCATCCGCTGGAGGTCGATGGACCAGCACTTCTCGTTGAACGGCACCATGAAATACTTGGCGATGCCGTCCCCGAAGGTGGCGTGGATCCACTCCCTGAAGTTGTGGGTGCGGGAAGGGTCCCGCTCGTAGGTGGCCTCGATCAACCCCAGCACGCACTCCTTGACCACCTCCACGGGCAACCCGTAGGTGTTGGCCTGGAACGGGTAGTAGGTGAACACGTTCTGCAAGCACACCCAGGAACTGCGCGCCTGCTCGTGGAAGTTGTCCTTGAGCAGCCGGTTCCGGATCAGGTCCGTGGCGTACGGGTCGCTGCTGTAAAGGATGTGAATGGCGTAGTCGAAGGTAAACCCGTCGTGGGTCTCGGACCGGCACAACCCGCCCACCCGGTTCTCCCGCTCGAAGATACGGTACGCTCCGTTGGCATGGTACGCGGCGCTCAACCCCGCCAGGCCCGCCCCCAGGATCAGGATCGGTTGCTCACGACTCACGGCTGATGCCCCCCTCATCAGAAGAAATCCGTCTTTGGGTCCGGCTCCCCCAGAAACCCGCGCTTTCCGGCTCCCGGGTCGGCCAGGTAGCCGGCCACCCTTTCCGATGCGTCGATGATCCGGTCCACCAGGTGGTTGTACCGGAACGATCCCTGGCGGCCGTAGGACAGGAAGTTGTCCCAGGGATGCAGCGCGGCGGCCAGGGCTCCCAGGGGCTCGCGGTACCCCTGCCGGTACACCGCATAGGCGTGGGGTACCCGGCGGGAGAAGAGGAAGCGGACCGTTTCCGGCGCCAGCCGGTAGAACGCGCACAAGCCGTCCTTCACGCTCGCCGCCAAACGCCCCTCCTCGGCCCGATCCGTCTCGTCCCCCTCGAAGAAACACAGCTCCGCGCAGAGGGCCGTCTGCCCGGGCCGCCCCATGGTGGGGATGAGATTCTTGGGTTCGTAGATCCTCTTGAACGGGTACCGCCCCTCGGTGAAGTAGATCTGGATCTTGTCCGAAGCCCGCTCGAGGTCCACCACGAAATACAGGAGCCGCAGATGCCTCCACGCGAGTTCGCGGGCCGCGGCCGCGGCCCCTTCCCCCAGCGCGCCGTGGAACAGGCGGGGCAGGTGGTCCACGGGCAGCGTGCTCACGAAGAAATCGCCTTCGGCCCGGCCTTCCGCCCCGTCCGGGGTCGTGTAGAGGGCCGCGGTCACACGCTCCCCCCGTGTTTCTAGACGGGTCACCTCGGCACGGAGCCGGACCGAGGCCCCCCCGGTTCGCACCCGGTCCAGGACCGCGTCCGTTAGCATCTGTGCCCCGTGCCGGGGGTAGTAAAGCTCCAGGCCCGCCGCCCCCTGTGCCTTGCCGCTTTGCCTGCGGTGCCCCCGGGCAAGAAGCCTCCCGGCGGCGTGCATCACCTTTGCCCGGAGCTTTCCGCCCAGGCTGTGTTCCTGATAGAAACGGTACCGCTCCAGGAACCAGTCGGGCGATACCTGGGTGGCGGGAAACCCGGTGATCTTGGGGATGTAGTTGCGGAAGAAGGCCTCGTTGACCCGGCGGCCGAACCGGCGGGTCAACACTTGGTCCACGTTGTCCCAAGGGGGGCGCGGACCGCGGAAGGACAGCCGCTGCCTGAGCATGCTCGCGGCAAAGGGCACGGCCGTAGCCAGGCCCAGCGTGCGGATCAGGTTCCCGGGGCTGAGCGGGGACGGGACCTGCTTTCCGCGGAAACCGAACCCGTAGTATCCGTCGGTGCGCAGGATGTCATCCCCCAGCACCTCGCGGTAGTGGTGGAGGTGCGGGGCCAGGAGGATGTGGGGTCCCAGGTCGAACAGGAAGCCCTCCCGAGCGATGGTTTCCATGAGACCGCCGGGCTGACCGGCCCGCTCCACCAACTCCACGGCGAGCCCTTCCCGGAGCAGGCTCCGGGCCAGCCACAACCCGGCAAACCCGGCACCCAGGATCACAACCTTCTTCTCGCCCGCCATCGCCTCCCCTCACTCCAGGTAACCCAGGCTCCGCAGCCGCTCCTTCACCTTTTCCTCGTCCTCGGCGTCCTCGTAGTCCCCGCCCTGCCCGTTCACGCGGGGGGGCGTCTGCGCCTCCTCTTCCGCTCGGCCGTGGGACCTCCGGATGGGGTGGGATTCGAGAAAGGCTCGGTCGAACAGCCCCGTGAGCACGCGGCCGTCCATATCCTCCGGCACGGGGAGACCCAGGGCGTAGAGCGTCGTGGGTGCGATGTCCATCAGGGACGCCTTTTCCAGACGCTCCCGGGAGACCTCCCGGCGCGGGTTCCGGCAGAAGAGGATCCCGTTCAGGCGATGGTCGCCGCTGATCACTCGGTAGTCCTCACCCGGAATGAAGGGGGTGGTCGCCCGCTCCCCGCCAGAGGCCCCTTCGGCCGCTTCGTCCATACGAATCCCGTGGATCACCGTGTCCTCTCGCCATCGGACCAGCAGGTCCGGCGCCTTGTCCACGTGGGGGCCTGAGTAAATCTCTTCCCGCAGCAGGACCCGGTCCACAATCCGCTCGCCGGTGACCGCGTCACGGCAGGCCAGCAGGTCCTCCCGGATCCGGTCGCATAACCTCCGGGCATCCTCGCCCGGCTCCACGACTCCGCAGGGCTCCCGGCCCCGGAGGTTGATCCACACGGTGGGAAACAGGGTGTCCGAAAAGGCCCGGGTATTCTGCCAGTCGATCCCGGAAAAGCAGAGCCGGGACTGCACACGGTCCCGGAAGCCGGGAAAAAGCCTCCAGAGCCGTTCCTTGGTCTTTCGGGGGGTTTTGGCGATCCCCCAGCGGTAGAGGCTTCCCAGCAGACGGCTTCCGGGCCCCCGGGCCCCCACGGCCGCCTTTTCGTAGGTCAGGTATCCCCGCGAGGCAAGCCACGCGTTGAGCTGGTTCCCGGCCGGGTGCTTCTGCCCGCACCCGTGGTCCGAGACCACCAGCAGCAGGGTGTCCGAATCCAGTTCTCCCAGGATCTCGGAGAGGTATTCGTCGATCTTTCGGTAGGCCTGCAGGATCACGTCCCCGTACTTCGCCGCCTCGGCGGGGTCGTGCTGCGGGTGCGTGGGGTCGTGGTACTTCCAGAAGCAGTGATGCACCGCGTCCGTGCTGCGGAAGACCGTCACAAAGAGGTCCCAGGGATCCTTGTGCATCAGGTAGCGGGAGGTGCGCTTCTTGCAGTCGATCTCCTCGAAAAGGAGTTCCACGGCCCTGTCCACATCCCCGTTCACGATGCACCCGGTCATGCCCGGCTCGATCACGTATCTTCCGGCCGCGGCCTCCACCTCCCGGATGAGCGAGGGGGGGTGGGAAAACCCCGGGCTGTTCGCGCCGGGCGCGTCCAGTCCGGCCAGGAAGTTCCCGTTGACCTTCTCGGCCGGGTAGCTCATGGGGACGTTGATCGCGGTCATCCGCTTGCCCGCGTCGCTGGCGATGCGGAAGAAGCTCCGCCCATCCCGCGTCCGGGCGTTCACGAACCGGATGTCGTACGTTCCCGCCACCCGGTCGTAGAACTCCAGGATGCCGTGCTTCCCCGGGTTCTTCCCGGTCTGGAAGCTGGTCCACGCCGCGGCACTCCTCTGGTTCGGAACCGATTCCAGAATGCCGTAGCTGCCTTCCCCGATCAGGCGGCCGAAGCCGGGGAGCCGGCCGGCGTCGATCCAGGGCAGGAGCAGGTCCAGGGACGCTCCATCAAGGCCGAGAATGAAGACTTTCATGGTGGAACGCGTTCGTCTTTCTCCAAGCGCCTGGGAAAAACGCGATGGCGGGGAGGGTGCAGGGTCGTTCCTGTGCCTCGGAGACCCTCAACACCGACACGCCGGGTCGGTTCGAGGGGATCACCGGGTCCCAGGTTTCTTGCGGGCCAGGACGAGGATCTCGTAGTCCATACCCAGCGGCTTCTCCAGGGCGGCCACCGCCCTGACCGCGGTTCTTTCCAACCGGGTTCCCCTCCCTTTTTCCTGGGGAATCGGCTTGTAGATGACCTCGATGACCTCGAACCCGCACTGATCCAGCAGTCTTGTCAGAGTCTCTTCAGAAAAATAGAACAGATGATAGAGATGGTACAGTTTCCTCGCAGGATAGGCAATCCGCCCGCCGAGCAGCCGGTAGATCTTGTAGGCCATCTTCCGGACAAGGGATTCCTCGTTGGGTGTGTCCATGAGGACGATGCCGTCGTCCTTCAGGATTCGGTGCACCTCCCGGAGGGTTTCGGAGGGGCTCACGAAATGCTCCACCGCGTCCCACAGGGTGATCACATCGAAGCGGGCGTCCGGAAAACGCAGCGAGGCCAACTCCCCGGCAAAGACCTCGCCGTGGCACCGCTTCCGGGCCTGCGTGATGGCGTACTCGGAGATGTCCACCCCCGTCACATCCCAGCCCCCCTTCTCCGCCATGGCGAGGAATACACCCACGGCACAGCCCAAGTCCAAAAGCGCTCCCCCGGACTTGTACCGCTTGAGAAGCTCCAGGCCTTGTCGGAAACTGTCCATGTGGCTGCCGGTCACCTCGGCAACATCCCGTTCGGAGACGTTGAGGAAATACTCCCCGCGATCGCAGAAATAGTCCGGGGTGTACACCGCCTGGGGATCCCGTTGCCCATCCTGGAGCCGCAGGAAAACCAGGCCGCACTCGCAGCACTTGACAACGTCCAGATCGCGGAATCGGTACCGCAAGCGGTGCGAGCCAGACCCACAGAGATCGCATTCTTGACCGGTCTTCATTGCGGCCATTTCCTCAGTGCACGCAGAACGATCATCTTCAAGTAGTCTTTGAACAGGTACCGCCGGATACTGCGAAGGTGGATCCGGAGTGTCTTGGAGAACAGGGGCCTCTCTTCCCGCTCCAGATGATGACAGATCACGGCATCCGGGATGTAGAGCACCTTGTAGCCCAAGCGCCTCGCCTGAAAACACAGGTCGATGTCCTCGTACAGGTAGAAGAAGGCCTCGTCCAGGTACCCGACCTTGTCCAGGACCGATGCCCGGATCATCAGCGCCGCGCCATACATCCAGTCCACCTCCCGCAGGCTGGCGTGGTCCCAGTCCTCCAGGGTGTACCCCTTCACAAAGCGGGAGTCGGGAACGTACCGCTTCAGGGCGGTCCCCTCGAGAAGGATGTTCAGGGGCGAGGGGAACGGCCGGCAGGAGAGCTGAAGCGATCCGTCCTTGTAGACCAGCTTCGGCCCGCCGATGGCGGCTTGCGGGTGCCGGTCCATGGTGGCCACCAGGGTTTCCACAGCCCCGTTGGGGTACAGCGTGGTGTCCACATCCAGGCTCAGGATGTACCGTCCCCGGGCCTTGCGCAGCAACTGGTTGCGGGCGGGCGCCACGCCCAGGTTCTCCGCGTTCTTGACCAGAACCACATCCGGATAGTTTTCCTCCAGCATTTCCAGGGTACCGTCGGAGGATCCGTTGTCTACCACCACCACCTCGAAGGTGACGCCCTTGACGGACTGGAAAACGGAATCCAGGAGCTGTTTCAGAAGAGCCCGCGCGTTCCAGGTGATGATCCCGACGGTGACGTCCATCCAAGAACCCCCTCGGCGGCGAGCCCCGCCCCGTGATGCCCCGTGAACCCCTTCGTCCCTTCCGTCATTCCGGCCGGGCACTCGCGCTTCCGGCAGATCCTCTATCTTTATCCGAAAAGCAGTCTCCTGCCAAGTGCCGGATCCCCGGCATCCCCTGCCCCACGTCATGGGCGTTGGCTGCCCGTTCCGGCCGGGGAAAAAGCCCCCCCTCGCGTCACCGGGGGCCATCCCGCCGACTGGGGCGCGAACCCCGCGGCATCGGGCCACCCCGAATTCCCGCTTCCACAGAAGCCCGGATGCCGTATGCACGACGCCGAGCGACCCCGGGCTTCCGGGCTTCCGGCAAGGGCGTGTGCGCCGGCAGATCACCGCGGTACCCGCGGCCGGCTTGTCATGCGGCCGCTTCCCTCCCGGCTTCCGGGGGGACGGCTCGCTCCTTCAGCGTGTCCCGGTGAACGTTCCACAGCCCCACGGTCATGCCCATGATCACCCACCCCGTCTCGTCCGCCAAAGAAGGATAGAGCAGCAGGCCGCCGCACCACCCCACGAAGGCAGCCATGAAACAGACCGCGATGATGCGCAGCGTTCGGTCCGGTGAGTCCTTCCGCACCAGGTACAGCTTGAACAGGGTCACGCTCAGCAGCAGGAACAGCGTAAACAACCCCACGATGCCGCACTCCACAAAATGGTTCAGGATGGCATTGTGCAGCGGGGTGATGGAGAATGTCGTGTCGTGCTGGGGGTAGTTGTAATGATACCGGCCGTACTCGGGAACGAAGTTGCCTGCGCCGATTCCGATGATGGGGTGCTGTTCGATCATGTTGATGGAGGCGCGGTACTGCTCCTTGCGGAAGTTCTCCGTCATGTACCGCCCGGAGGTCTGTCCCAACAGACGTTTCCAGGGAACGTCGAACAGGGTCCCGCCCACCACCAGACCCACCGCCATGACCACGATGACCAGGAACTTGCGACGCAGTTCGATGAAGACAAAGAAGGACACCCCGGCCAGCACCAGGCCGATCAAGCCGGTGCGGGACCCGGCCCCCAGGACGTTCACGAGGTAGATCAAGACCAACCCGCTGGAGAGGATCTTGCCCCAGAGGCTGCGGGCCAGAAACGGAAGCATGGCGGCAAAGCCCGTGTACACCAGGAAGTGAATGGCGTGCTCCCCGGGGCCCCCGTCGAACCCCAGGATCCGCCGGGCACCCGACTCGCCGGCCAGTTCGGTGGACGCCCCGAACAGGGCCTGGTTTGCCGCGGTCCCCTGGTAGACCCCCCGCAGGACCATCTTCTTCGTGATCAGTTCGTAGATGCCGGCCACCGCGTTGGGGAACGAGCCCGCGATCACCGCGGCGATCAGGGCGTAGAGGAGGTAGCGCTTCCGTTTCATGAGGTAGGCATAGAAGATGACGATGTTGAACAGGGAAAGGTATCGTGACACGAACCCGAAGTAGTACGAGGAGTCCATGGCGTTGACCCCGGACGCAATGGTCACGAAGCACAGGAGCAGGATGGCCAGGCTCGTGGGGCTCTTGAACGTGAGCAGCGTGATCCACATGTCCCGGCGCGCAAGCGCCCGCACCATGAAGTAGGCGTACCCCACCATGGCGAAGATCTTGGCAAAGGTCAGTCCCTTGATGATCCCGAGATTCTGCATGGGCAGGGTCGCGGTGAACAGGATCAGGGCGATCTCTTCCCAGTGCCAGAGGTACTTGGGTTTCGGGTATCTACGATACATGCTGTGGGGTTTCCGTTATGCGCGGCCCACCCTTCACCCCCCCATGACCGGCATGGAGAGCGGCGAGGACCCGGCCCCGGCCTCTTGCTTCTTCGTCTTCATGAACTCCACCAGAAATCCGATCTCCTCCAGCCGAAAGACCCAGGCCAGCAAGGCGTACAGGGCGACGTAGGCCCCCCCCTCCAGGCTCAACCCGGCCAGGCGCACGAACAGGCCGGAGGGCTCCCAGGCCCCCTCGATGAATCGGACGAGAAACCAGACGGGAACCGCCGCCAGCCCCGAAACGGCCAGCACCTTACCGCCCGCAGCCAGCAGGTGCAGGGCACCCATCCGGCCGATCCGGGCCCGGATCAGGAGATACGAACCCCCGGCCAGAAGGAAAAACACGATGGAGGTGGCCAGCGCGATCCCCCCCACCCGGAAGAGCGGCATCAGCCCCAGGGCCAGTGCGATGTTCAGCAGGAGCAGGCCGCCCATGAGCTTGACCAGGGACCGGATGAGGCCCAGGTTGATGAGCACCTGCGTGTAAAGAAGGTTCACGGACAGGGCCAGGATGAACGGCGCGTAGAACAGGAGTGCGGCGGCTGTCTCGTTCGTGTTCGCGGCGGTGAACACTCCCCGTTCGAACAGAAGCCGGATGATGGGAACACGCATCAGCATCATGGCGACCACCACGGGTGTCACCGTGAACACCAAAGTCTGGGTCCCCTTTCGCATCATGTCGATCAGGCTTTCCAACTCGTTGCGCACGACCTTCCGGGCAATGGTGGGAAACAGGGGCGCCATGATCGTGTTGGTCAAAAGCACGGGCAGGATCCACGTGAGGGTCCCGGAGTACTGAAACACGGAGACGCCCCCGGCGCCCAGGGTGGAGGCCAAAGAGCGGTTGGCGATGTGCAGCAGGGCCACCAGGATCGAAAGGACATACACCGGCACCAGAATCCTGTACACGCGGACCAGACCCGGATCCCGTGGGTTCAGGGACAGGGAAAACTTCTTCCGGTACTTCCAGAACGGGATCAGGGGGATGAGAACCTGCAGGAAGATGCCGGCCAGGATCCCGTACCCGTACCCGAAAACGCCGTAGCGGTCGGCAAGCAGGAAGATGCCGAGCAGCCCCCCCACAGCCCCCAGGATGAGGGGCCAGCTGGTGGTGGTGTAGCGTTTGTGGGAGTAGTAGAGGCTCTCCTGGATAGAAAACACCATGAAGAGGAACATGGCCGGGGCGAGCAGTTGCGTGAACCGGATCGTCAGTTCCCGTTCGGCCAGAGAGAACCCCGGGGTCAGCAGGTGCATGAGCCACGGCGCGGCCGCCGCATAGACAAGGGTCAAGGCGCCCCCCGCGAGCAGAGCCAGGTTCGTGAACTGACTCGTGAAGCTCCAGAGTTCCTTCTCGTCCGCGTTCACCAGGTAGTCCGTGTACACGGGGACGAACGCGAGCATGATCGCCTTTCGGTTCTGCAGAAACAGGGAGATGGGGATCAGTTGGGCGATGAACAGCACGTCCGCCCGCTCGCCGGACCCGAACTTGCCCGCGATGACCACGATGGTCAAGAACCGCAGCACCACCAGGCTCAGGGAAAAAAGCGCCAGCAGGGGCGAAACCCGGGAAAGCTCCTGAGGCTTGAACAGTAAGGTCTCCATGGGGGCCTCCGGCGTGAGCCCTCAGGGCCTGTTCCGGAGGGGGGATTCCGGCACGGTGGCAAGCACGGGAAGGTTCAACTCTTTTTCCACCTCGGTCCGTGTTCGAAGGCTGTCGTTGAAGTACTCCACAAGGAAGGCGATGGCCAAGCCGGTGACGAGCCCCAGCAGGACCCCCAGGACGTAGTTTGCCGTGTCCTTGGGCCAAACCGGATCCGCGTCCGGGTGCAGGTACGCCGGGTCCACCACCTCCATGGCCACGGCCTTGAGCCTGGAGACCGTCTCGATCTGTAGCTTGGCCACCTTGTCCATGAACTGCCCCCGGATGTTGGAGTAGATCTCGATCTCTCGCTCCAGCCTCTTGGACACGAACTCCGCCTCGATCAGCTCCACGGCCCGTCTGTCCACACCGTCCGCCTGCATGTCCAGGACCTTGCGCGACTGTTCGTTGACGGCTAGGTTCACCTCGGTTTCCTGACGGTCCGCGATGTTCTTCTGCAGGACAAACGTGGAAACAAAAGCGGACTTCTGGCTCTCGATCTGGTCGTCGATGGCCTCGAGCTTGGCATCCAGCTCTTTGCGCGCTTTTTCCAGTCCCAGGATCTGCGTGTTCATGGAGTCCGCCATGTCCACCTGCAGCCGCTTCTGCTGGGAAATGTCCAACACGCCCATCTCCTTGCGGTACGTCGTCAGGGCCTCCTCGGCAACCCGCAGCTTCTCCTCGATGTCTCTCAGCTGCTGCTCCGCAAAATCGATGGCGAACCTCGCCACCCCCTGCTCCCCGGCCACGATCTGGGTGATCAACCGGTCGGCCAGGAAGTTGGCGATGTCCTGGGAGAGTTCCGGGGTGGGCCCGTAGCAGGAGATGGCCAGCACGTCGGTCATCTGCTGGGCGATCACCACCGTGATCATCTCTTTCATGACCTTCTCGGTGGCGTAGGCGAAGAAATCCCGATGCGGCTCGAACGGTTCCATCACCCGCATCCACGTGAGCAGGTCGATCAGCTTGTCGATCGGGTAGTAGATGGTGAGCTTGAAGTAGTACCAGAACTTCTCGCGGAAGTTGGTCGGGTAGAGCTTCTGCTGGCGATAGAACTCCGCCAGGTTGAACTCCCGGGTGACCTCCCGGGCCATGTTCTGCCCGTTGATCACCTCGATCCAGTTCAGGCCCGGCGGCAGAATGCTCACGCTGAAGGTGGGCATTTGGATGTCCGGCATGAAGCTGACCTGCTGGTTGGTGGCCCGGTGCACCCAGACCTTGGCAATGGCGTGGTAGATCGGGTAGGAGATCTTGGTGGCCAGAACAAAGGGCACGAACAGGAGCAAAAACCCCCACAGGATCATCCATTTCCGCTTGAAGAAAACGTAGAGAACATACTGGAGAAAATCTCTCTTGGGGGTGTCGTAATCGATCATGCGACCTCTGCCCTGTGGCGTGTCTTCACTCGAGCCCGAGACGCCGGTTGAGAAACGAAGGAACCCCGATCCCGAAACGGTTCATGGCCACGCCCAGGATCGGGAGGTGGTTTCCTTCCAGTTTCTTTTTCATGGCCTGAATCAGCGAAAGCTGGGTCTTGTCCGTCTCCACCACCAGCACCACGCCTTCCAATTGTTTGCCGACAAGTTCCACGTCCGCGTTCCTCATGGCGTTGGAGCAATCCACCACCACATGGTCGAACGACTTCTTCAGCTGGGTCAGCACCGAAGAGAAGCGCCCCAACGCCAGGAGTTCCGTGGGCGCATCGTGTCGGGTGCCCCCCGACAGCAGGAAGAGAGGAAACTCCTCCATCTGCACCACGGCGTCCCGAAAATCCAGGGTGCTCTGCAGCAGATCGGTCAGGCCCGGACGTTCGGGGATCCCGAAAAACCGGTGGAGGGAAGGGTTCCTCATGTTGCCGTCCACCAGCAGGACCCGCTTCCAGGTGTCCATGGCCAGGGTCAGGGCCAGGCCGATGGCCACCGTTGTCTTGCCCTCCTGTTCCCGTGCGCTGGTGATCCCGACGGCCCGGATCTCCCTTTCCCTGCCTTCCTTGAGAACGGCATCCCGCATGGCGACAAACTGCTCCAGGGCTTCTCCGCTGAGGAACGGCGGGCGAAGAAACCGTCCCAAGGCCTGCGCCTCGGACGAGGGGTCCCGGGGGGGGTCTGAAGAATCCTTGGAACTCCGGTCCAGTTCTGCGATACTCTTGAGACGGCTCATGAACGCTCTTCCTGTGAAGACCCCGCGTCCTCCGGGACCCCTCGCGTGCCGCATCCGATTTCCGGCGGGGGAGACGATGGGCTATTCGATGTCAAGAAAGTCGATGGCAAAGGTCTGCTTGATATCCCCCCTGTAGGGGAACGCCTGGGGAAAGACCTGCGCCGGTGCGATGTGCCGCCCCAGAACGTTGTCGATGTACTTCTCCACGAAGTAGTTGACATCGTAGATGAACTTCCTGGGGATGTAGACGATGTCGTTGGGCTCCAGGTAGATGTCCTGTTCCTCGCCGCGGAGGATCTTGTTGGCGTTCACGGAAAAGGCCACGTACTGCGGCGTGTTCAGCCCCCGGATGACGACCACGTTGCGCATGCTTCCCGCACCGGCCCCCATGAAGGTCGCCTTCAGCGACTCCAGCAGGGTCAGATCGTTGTTGTAGGGGAGGGTCCCCACGTTCCCGGCCGCACCGTCCATGTAGACGCCGTCGTGCTTCCTGGAAGCGATCCGGA
>Ga0068714_10006477_pt1 | contig 11876 bp, 11 predicted proteins | sample MTBNYHSulfiMetaG_FD_62988 | JGI IMG/M metagenome (GOLD analysis project Ga0068714, IMG submission 62988) | Enrichment culture microbial communities from rom New York Harbor, USA that are MTBE-degrading - MTBE-NYH (New York Harbor Sulfidogenic)... | ecosystem: Environmental > Aquatic > Marine >... | reverse complement strand
GTTTGATTTCCTCGTCTGAAAGCCAGACTGAGTGCGCAGCCACCACGTCCTCGCCCAAAACCCCGAGGCCGTGTAAGAACTCTGCTGGGCGTTTCCCATAGCGACTCTTGCACATCTCCACCTCGTGGTTAGTCTCAGCCACGTGGACGTGTATTCCTGTTTTATATTTGTCCGCGAGTTCCCTAGCTTTTTCAAAAAACTCCTTGGAGCAGATTGGTATCCATTCAGCCCCGAACCAGACCCTTATCAAGCCGTCGCCTTTACCGTCCAGTCTTTTGAAAGCTATTTCATTATCCCTGAGCGTCTCTTGCCCCTTTTCGTCTGCGGCTTCGGTGCAGAGAACTGATCTGGCCCCAATCTCCTCGGAGGCCTTGGCGCACCCTTCAATGCGGGTGTACATGTTGTTAAAGCACGTGGAGCCGGTCTTAATTCCCTCGGAGTAAGTCAGCAGAGTCTCCGCGTAGGTGTCTTCTTTGGTCAGCGACGCCATTATCGGATAGTAGACTTTTTCCAGCAACTCGGTCAGGTTCTTGGCCAAATACTTTTCAGCCAAGCCCCTTGGAAAAGCGTAAGAATGAAAGTGGAGCGGGATAAGACCGGGCAAAACCGCCTTTCCCTTTGCGTCAATTACAATGTCGCCCTTGTGTCTCTTCAGGCACTCGCTGCCGCCCAAGTCTATTATGCGGTCCTTTTCAATAACAATAGTGCCATTTCTGATAACTCTGAATTTTTCATCAACCGTAACTAGCAAGCCGTTTTTGATTACGGTTGTTTCTGACATCAATTTCCCGATGAAATTCCAACGCAATCCATATAAAAGCTACTATGACAATCGAGAAAAGATTTCACAAAAGATTTATATGGTGTGATTACCATTAATTTTTGATTCCATGAAACAAACCGCAGTGATTGGCATAGTAGTAATAGTGGTTGTGGCGGTAGCGGCAGTCGCAGTTCTTACAATGTCCAGCCCAGCCGCAACTGAAACTATAAGCCTTGGAGTTGTCATGTGGGGCTATCATGACGAGGGCCTCTGGGACACTTCGGCCGCCATAGCTGCCGAGAGTCTGGCTTCAAAGCACAATGTTGAGGTAGACTATGCGGAAGAGACCGGCATGGAAGAGATTCAAGACGTTCTTAGGATGAAGGCGGATATGGACGACTTGATTTGGGTTCACAGCAGCGCCTATAACGAGGCCGTGAAAGCCGTGGCCCCCAATTTGCTTGAAACAAAATTCGTGGTCGAGGGCGACACGGCAGCGATCTCCACCGACTTTTCAGCTAATGTTGTTTCCATGGAGCAGACGAGTTCTGTTCCTTACGGCCAGTTTGTCTTGGGTGCCGTTGCGGCCAAGATGACCGAAACCAAAAAGATAGGCGTCCTGCAGACATTCACCGGCGGCGTCTCAGGAGATTTGTACTTCACCGGTTTCAGAGAGGGCGTGCACTATGTAGACCCCTCAATAATGGTAGACAGGGTTGTCATTGGCGGCTTCGTTGACCCGATAAAGACTAGAGACGCAGTTTCAACCTACGCTAGTGCAGGCTATGACATAGTCTTCCCCGGCTTGGACGATGAATCCGGAATATTGGAGGCCCAAGCGCAGGGAATAATGGCAGTCGTGATGTACAACGACTTGGTATCAAAATACCCGGACACATTGATAACCTGCCTTTCCTTCAACTGGGATGCTGGCCTCGAGGGCGCCGTGGAGGCCATTGTCAACGGAACTTGGGATTCATACAGGGCGCAGAACTATACCATCCCCTTGACCTGGCAAAACGGGTTCTACTCACTGGATTCCTATGGCAGCATGGTCCCCGACACTGTAAAGACCTACGCCAATGAATTGATAGACAAGGTTTCAAGCGGCGAAGTTGTCGTGCCAATCCTTTACGATTGGAACGAGAGCTACTACTAATTTTTCGACCCTTTGAAATCCAAAGTTATTTATTCGCTAATTGGCATTTAACCATCTGAGGTTGAAAAATGGCCAAGGGTCCGAGCAAATATCTTGTCGAGATGAAGGGCATAACTAAGAGTTTCAAGGGAAATCTAGCTCTGAAGAGTGTTGACTTCCGTATAGGCCACAAAGAAGTTGTGGCACTGGTAGGCGACAACGGCGCGGGAAAGAGCACCCTGATAAAAATTCTAACTGGCCTTTACCAGCCAGATGAGGGCGAGATTTATTTTGATGGGAAGAAGGTCAAATTCTCCTCACCCGCCGACAGCAGAAAGCTAGGTTTCGAGGTCGTTTCACAAACAGGCGCTTTGATAGACGAGATGGACGTCACCGAAAATTTCTTCCTTGGTAATCCCATAACCAAAAACTTCGGCTTCATAAAAGTCCTCGACACGAAGAAGATGAAAGAAGTGGCCAAACAGTATCTGGAGGACATCGGCATACATGTGAAGTCCATGGATCAAAAGGTCGGCACCATGTCTGGCGGCGAAAAGCAGGCCGTTTCCATAGGCAGGTGCATGAACTTTGGCAGCAAACTCCTGCTCCTCGACGAACCGACCTCGGCATTGTCAATAGGTGAGACCGAGAAAGTGCTTAATTACATAAAGGGTGCCAAGAAAAAGGGATTCTCCGTGGTAGTTGTGTCACATATAATCCGTCACATCTATCCGGTGGCGGACAGGTTCGTCATCCTCGATAAGGGGAAGAAATCAGGGGACTTTGAAAAATCTAAAATATCCAGGAAACAAGTTGAGGAAATGATTGTCAGAGGTAGGTTGGGCTAAATGAAATTTACAGATATGGTGGAAAAAGAGGCCTCGAAACTCTGGGAGATGCAGTACAACCACCCGTTTATCCAAGGCATGGCCGACGGGAGCTTGGATTTGGAAAAATTCAAATTCTACGCGAAACAAAACTACCTTTACCTTAAGGTGTACGACAAGCTCTGGGCGCTGGCGATAGCCAAATGCGACGACATCAAGCTCCACAGGGAACTGGTGCAGCTCTTGAACTATTCTTTAAAATTTGAGGTGGCCTTGAACGAATTCTATGCAAACAAGCTGGGGGTGAGCACAGAGGAGCTGGAGAGCGAAGAGATGGCACCAAAGACCCGTGCATATTCTGATTTTGAGCTCAGTACTGCCCTATATGGGGACTTGGCCGACATAATTACGGCGGCCACCCCTTGCATCTGGGGCTACTATGTGATTTTCTCGAGATTAAAGTCAAAAGGCATGCCCAAAGGAAATCCGATATACGTCAAGTCCATAAAGGAGTACTCCAGTCCCCGAGGCAAGGCATTTGTCAAGCAGCTGAGAAACATGCTGGACAAGCTTGCGGAGAAAAAGACTCCAGAAGGAAGAGAAAAGATGAAAAAAATCTTCCTCACCGCCTGCAGATACGAGTACTTCTTCTGGGATCAGGCCTACCGACAGGAAAAATGGCCGGACGAAAAATAGTATATACTTTCATTAATTGTGATGGAGATGGCAGAAACACCCGGTGCTGGCGCAAAAATTCTGAAGGAAAGATTAAGCAAGGAAAACTTTGAAAAGCTGCTGGCGATTGAAAACACTGCTGTGCATGAATTCGTGGCCAAGTACGTGGAGTTCTGCGACCCCGACAGCATCTTCGTCAGCGATGGTTCCCCCGAGGACATCAAACACATTAAGGAGGAAGCCATAGCGAGCGGCGAGGAGAAGAAGCTCGCTATCGAGGGGCACACCATCCACTTTGACGGTTACCATGATCAAGCCCGAGACCGCAAGGGCACCAGGTTACTACTGCCGAAGGAGGTGGATTTGGGTTTAGGTGCGCTCGGCGGCGGCGAGAGCCTCGGCCAGATCGAGCGGGACGAAGGTTTGAAAGAGATACATTCAATATTGAAAAACATCATGAAGGGGCACAAGCTCTATGTTTTGTTCTTCTGTCTCGGTCCGACCAACTCCGAGTTCTCGATACCTTGCGTCCAGCTCACCGACTCGCCATACGTGGCACACAGTGAAAACCTGCTCTACAGGCAAGGTTATGCGGAGTTCAACAAGCTCGGCAAGGCCGCGAGATTTTTCAAATTCGTTCATTCAGAGGGAGAACTAGCCAATGGTGTTAGCAAGAACATCGACAAGCGCAGGATCTACGTTGATATCGACGGCGAGACCGTCTACAGCACCAACACCCAGTACGGCGGCAACACCATCGGCCTCAAGAAGCTCGCCATGCGCCTGGCGATAAAGCGCGGCTCCGAAGAGGGCTGGTTGACCGAGCACATGTTCGTGATGGGCGTGCACGGTCCCAAGGGCAAGCTCACCTACCTCACTGGCGCCTTCCCGTCCCTCTGCGGCAAGACATCGACGTCGATGATGATGGGGGAGAAGATAATTGGCGACGACATCGCTTATCTCAGGATCCAGGACAGCAGGGTCCGCGCCGTCAACGTCGAAAGCGGGATGTTCGGGATAATCCAAGGCGTGAACTCCAAGGACGATCCCATACTCTGGAAGGCGTTGCACAGCTCTGGAGACATCATCTTCTCAAACGTGCTGGTCTTGGAGAACGACGGCGTCTATTGGATTGGGCACGACGGTGAGGTCCCAGCGAAGGGAGTCAACCATTCTGGTAATTGGACCCCAGGGAAGAAGGACGCTCAAAGCAAGGAGATTCCGCCGTCCCATAAGAACGCCAGGCTCACGCTCAACATGGAGCTGCTCGAGAACCTCGATCAGAGGATAAACGACCCGGAGGGCGTCGAGGTGGGCGGAATCATCTATGGCGGCAGGGACTCCGACACCTGTGTCCCCGTTGAGGAAGCTTTCGACTGGACCCATGGCATAATCACCAAGGGAGCCTCGCTGGAATCTGAGACAACCGCGGCGACCTTGGGTAAGGAAGGCACTCGCGAATTCGCCCCCATGGCAAATCTCGACTTTCTGTCAATCCCGCTGTCGAAGTATATAGAGAACAACATAAAGTTCGGGTCCCAGCTGAGCAACCCGCCAAAGGTCTTCTCGGTGAACTACTTCATCAAGGAAAACGGCGAGTACCTGACCGGCAAGCTCTACAAGGCCGTCTGGCTCAAGTGGATGGAGCTGCGCTGCAACGGCGAGGCGCAGGCACTGAAAACACCCACCGGCTTCATCCCCCTTTATGATGACCTCAGGAAGCTTTTCAAGAATGTTCTGGAAACCAATTACTCCAAAGATGAATACCTGAAGCAGTTCAAGCTAAGAATACCGGAACACTTGGCGAAGATAGAGAGGATAACCGCAATTTATTCGACCAAGGTGCCTAACTCGCCGAAGGTGGTTTTCAAAGTCCTTGAGGAACAGAGAAAGCGCCTGGAAGAAGTAAGGAAGAAGCATGGAGATTACGTGTCCCCTGAAGATTTCGAGATAGTGAACTAGAATTGCCAGCCTCTTATCAAGAGCATTGTTTTATCGTGGCATCTTAGAATTGATATGGTGTTAGCTTGGCAACGGCGGAACTCGGGCGTGTTAGGGTCGGCGACAGGAGACCCGTGGCCGTGATGGGCGTGATAAACCTCGGCGGTGAGTCATTCTATACCGGCTCCGTCATACGTGGGTCTGCGGAAGCTGCGAGAAGAGCCCGCAAAATGGTCGAAAATGGAGCGACGATAATCGACATGGGCGGAATGGGAACCGGCCCACGTTCGAGCCCGATATCTCAAGCTGAAGAACTACGTAGATTAATACCGGCGATAAGGGCGGTCGCAAAGGAATTGGACATCACTATTTCTGCCGACACCCAAAGGGCGGAGGTCGCCAAGGCGGCCATAGTGGAGGGTGCTGAGATAATCAACGACATCAGTGGCCTAAAGGCCGACCAGAACATGGCAAAAGTCATGGCGGCGGCAGGTTGTTCAGCTATTCTCATGTCCACAAAAAAAGCTCCGGGCGATGTTTATGAAATCGATGAAATCAACAAAGCACTGAATTCTAGTCTGAAAATTTGTCGCGAACACGGGATACCGATGAAAAAAATAGTTGTGGATCCCGCCGTCGGAATTTGGCCAGCCAGGCTTGCCTTGCTGGGCAAACGGGCGAAGGAACAGGTGAAGGGCCGGAACTACAATCTCGCGACATATCTCGACCTGAGGATATTAGCAAGGCTGAAGGAGATAAGGACTGGACGTCCCATCTGCATCAGCGCTTCCAGAAAATCATTCATAGGGAACGTCCTGAAACTTCCTAAAGCCGAAGACAGGCTCTACGGTTCTCTCGCGGCGGCGGTCATGGCCGTGATCAATGGAGCGCACGTGATAAGGACTCACGATCCTCTGGAGACTTCGCAGGCCATCAAGGTGGCCGAAGAGATAAGGGACGCATGGTGAGCCTGTGCAGGTCATGGGTCTGAGTTTGCCGCTAATCAAGCCCGGCGACGATTTGCCGTCGATGTTGCTTAAAGCCGCCGAAAGGGTCGGCGGACTGTGCGATGGTGACGTGATCGTCATCTCGTCGAAAGCCGTTGCCACTGCCGATGGGATGTTTAGAGAAATCTCAAAAATTAGTCCGTCGGCCAGAGCCAAGAAAATCTCGAAAAAGAGCGGCCAGCCGCCGGAGTTCGTGGAGCTGGTGCTGCGCGAGGCGGACGAAGTGCTAAAAGTTTGCAAAGGGGCGATACTGACTATTAAAGACGGAATCATCTGCGCCAACGCCGGCGCCGACCTATCCAATGCCCCCGAGGGGGAGGCGATACTGATGCCAGCAAACGCGAACAGGTCGGCGGAGGAACTCAGGCAAGCGCTCAAAATCGGGAGCGGGAAGAAAACCGGCGTTATCATATCTGACAGCGTGGTGCACCCGTTGAGGCTCGGCACAGTCGGACAAGCAGTGGGAACCGCGGGCATCGAACCGGTCCTCGACTACCGCGGCCAGCTCGACCTTTACCGGAAGCCGCTCAGAATAACTTTTAGAGCTATCGCTGACCAGCTCGCGAGCGCTGCCGAAGCGGTAATGGGAGAAGCCGATGAAAGAACTCCAGCCGTTATTGTCCGCAATGCCCCAGTCAAGTTAGTCGGCAAGTCGCGGCTTTCCCCGAAGATTTCGCCTAGAAATTGTATCTACTACGGCGATGCAAAATTATAAATAAAAATATCCAACCGAACGCTAACAAATAACCAAATTATTATTACCGTCAAAAACGAGATATATCTGATTTCCCATGAATCGAAAGATAGTCGAGAAATTATCTAAAACTTCCAAGGAAAAAGGCGGCCAGTCGATCAAACTTATTTCTGCCAGGCAGATAGCCGTGGAGGATTTCGTCCTTCTAAAGTGCAAATACGGTTGTAAAGACTACGGGAAATTCTATACCTGTCCTCCCTACACTCCGAAACCCGAAGAAACGCGGAAAATTCTGAAAAAATACAAATGGGCCATGCTAATCGAATTCGAAGGTGCGACGGGTAGGGAATCTCGTCGAAAGACGCAGATCGTCATGGCCGAATTGGAGCGAGAGGCTTTTTTGAGCAGCCTACACAGGGCTTTCGCTTTTGCGCCAGGTTCGTGCAAAATCTGTGCAGCCTGCCCTGCCGAAAAGGCAGAGAACCCGTGCGAGTTCGACAAAAGGCAATGCAAGGACCCAGTTAGAGCCAGGCCATCGATGGAGTCGTGCGGCATAGATGTTTTCACCACTGTTAGGAAGGCAGGGCTCAAGATAGATATCGTGAAGGAAGGCAAGAATTTCAAGAATTACGGTCTGCTGCTCCTTGAATGAAGTTAGAAATTAGAAATAAAACTCCGTTGACATTGGGTTTTTAAGCAAAAAACACGTTTTTTTATCGAGGTAGAAGCGTGCCTTACTGTCAAAACTGCGGGGCCGAAATAGCAAGCGGGGCAAAGTTCTGCGCAGAATGCGGTGCGAAAATTTCAAAACAGGAAAGAAAACCTAAGGTACCCACATGCCCCAAATGCGGGGCCGAAATAGAAAGTGGGGAAAAGTTTTGTTCAGAATGCGGCGCGAAAGTTTCGCCAAAGTTAAAGAAAGCCGCCGCGGCCAAGAAAAAAATCTCCGCTCGTGAGGCTAAGTCGCAAGAAAAGGTCATGGATAGTCAAAGCGGCGGAATTGTTTTCGCTGAAAAGGCTAAAACGGCCCCAAAAGAAACACGAGACAGAAAGCCAAAAATAACCTTCAAGATCGACAAAAGGAAAATAATGTTTCTTGCGGGAATCGCCATCATTATCGTGGCACTCGTAGGAATTTACATGTTTGTTAGCAGCCCGATGCAAACAGGCGTACCAGTTTACCCGGAAGCCACCGAAGCCACCATACAGGGGATGACCATCGACGACATCTTGTCCGAAATTGGCCAGACCTTGCCTACTGAATGGTCTGCCAAGATGTATCAGACTACGGCCACTGCTGGAGCCCTAACGAACTGGTATAGGAGTAATATGCCGGGATGGACCAATGTCTACGATGACATGATGGAAGGCGTTGATTTCAGCATGGACATTCTCGGCTTCACCAAAGGCAGCGACGCGGCCTTCATCGTAAGCATAAGTGTTCTCGAAACGCGCTATTTCATAATAATGGAAGGGCCGGCCGCCGACATTCAGGACATCATCAGCGGTAATTTCTGAACAGGGGTGCTAGCCTTGAATCAAAAAGAGACAATTAAATAATTTTCCATATTTCTTGAAATTAACCCTCAGGTGTGGCGATTTTTATCAGGGAGAATACTTCGTAATTGTCCCCGATGGCTTTCCTTCCTTCCAGGTAACCGAGTTCTATGAGAAATCCGACTCCAACCACATTCCCGCCAAGCGCCTCGACTAGGGCAATGTTCGCGTTGGCCGTGCCACCCGTCGCCAGCAGGTCATCTATCAGCAGGACTCTTTGTCCTGGCGCGATGGCATCCTCGTGAATTTCTATTTCGTCGATTTCGTACTCCTTCTTGTAAGAAAAGTTCCTACACTTTGAGGGCAACTTCCCCTTTTTCCTTATCGGGACGTAGCCGACACCTAGCTCATATGCCAGCGGGGCGCCAATCATAAAACCTCGGGCTTCATTCGACACAATGACGTCTATTTTTTTATCTCGGTAATGGTCAGCTAAGCGCTTTATGGATTCCCTGAAATAGCTTCCGTCCTTCAGGAGCGGGGTGATGTCCCAGAAGACGACTTTTTTGAACTCAGGTATCCGCCTAATCTTCGACATTAGCTCCATGCATTTATCCTCCATCTTTCAGACGAGAGCGTTTTGCAACGCCCTCTTGCACTCGCAGTTTCTCCCCTTGGGCATCTTCGCCACAACTTCAGCTATTATATGTTTGACCTTTTCAATGTTGTTCTTCATGGTTTTCACGACTTCGTCCACGCTGACGGGATGGTCTTTCCAGACGTCGTAGTCGGTGACAGTCGCTATCGTGGCGTAGCATATTTCGGCCTCTCTGGCGAGCACGCACTCGGGGACAAGCGTCATGCCGATCACGTCGGCACCCCAGCTTTGGAACAGCTTGGACTCGGCCTTTGTCGAGAAGCGAGGCCCTTCTATGCAGACATAAGTGCCGGCGTTATGAGCTGCTATGCTCGTCTTCTTGGAGGCTTCGAGCAAAACATGCCTGATCTCAGGACACATCGGCTCGGCCACTGAGATATGGCACACTTTGTCATCTGTGTAGAAAGACTGTTCGCGTCTGGTGGTCCTGTCTATGAACTGGTCGACGAAGACTATGTCCCCAGGACGATACTCATCCTTCAGAGAGCCCACCGCCGAAGGCGCGAGTATCCTGGTGACGCCGAGCTTTTTCATGGCAAAAATGTTGGCGCGGAAGTTGATGCCGGTCGGCCTGATGGTGTGTTTCTTGCCGTGCCTGGGCAGAAAAGCCACGCGCCGCCCGTTGAGTTCTCCCAAAGTTATCGAGTCGGACGGCGGGCCGTAAGGGGTCTCAACCTCGACCTCTTCGACGTCCTTCAAAAGCTCCGGGTCGTAAAGTCCCGTGCCGCCGATTACCCCAATCTCCGCTTGCACGCTTGCTAATTCGGGAACTTGACTTATAAAAATAGCGACCGCGCGTTTTTGAACAACATAACCTTTATTGGACACGATTCAACTGTTGTGTTGGGTGTTATAATCAAGAAAACCATTAGATTGGCCGCTGTTCAACCCAAGGCCTACAGATTTGGAGAGGAAAAAAAGAACCTTGAAAAGGCGGTGAAATACGCCGAGCAAGCGGCAAAGAAAGGTGCCCAACTGATAAGCTTCCCGGAATGCTATCCAGGCCCTTACAGCGGCCCTACCGATTTCTCGCCCGTTGAGGCCATGACCAAGGCGGCTGAAGACCTGGGCGTCTACATCCTATTCGGCTGGGCCAACCTGGTGAAGAACAAGATTTATGACACCATGGCCCTGGCGTCGCCTAAAGGGGAGGTCATAGGAGATTATAGCAAAATAGCGATTGCGCCGGTGGACAACTACCTCTCTGGTGGCAAGGACTTTACCCCAGGGGATAAGGTGGAAGTATACAACACCGACATCGGCAAAATCGGAATATCGATTTGCTGGGAAGTGTGGTTCCCGGAGTTTTCGAGGATACTGGCGCTGAAAGGGGCCGACATCATTCTCTTCCCCACCGGAAACGTGCTCTATGGGTACAGGAGGCCCTGGAAGTCAGTGCTGTGGACCAGGGCGGTCGAGAACCTCGTCTACGTAGCCTGCAGTCAGAACTTGTTCGGCAACGAGGAGGGCTTCTCCCACATAATCGGCCCGGAGGAAATCATGCTAGAGAATCTCAAGGAAGGATCCCTACTGGCCGACTTTGATCTGGACAGACTCGTCAAGCTTAGGAAAAACACTATCATACCGGGCAAGATGAAGGAGACCTACCAGACGATACCTGGGCTGCTCCAATTCGTCGAACCTAAAAAACTATATAAAAAATACTTACCATAAAAAATTGCTGCAGTACATTCTAACGCTGCAATGGCTGGTTCGAGAATCTAGGGCTTTACTTGGTCTTTATCTTCTCAAGCTCCGTTTGACTCATGCATATTGGTTTGTACATTTCAGGCTTTCTCGAAATTTGCGCGCCCTTGTAATTGTAGAAGCACAGTCCCGACGACAAACCGGGTTGGGTCCGGCAGTAAGGGAGTTTTACTTCCTCGACCTTGTTTCGGAGGTGCTTTAAGCGGTCCATGTCCAAAGAAGCGGTCAGGAAGCCTTCAAATGGTGACTGAGCCAGTATTGATTCTGGTCCGAGTATTCTAGTTGCACCACCAATTCCCCACAACCCCCCTGATTCCACCATGTGCTGGCAGAAGCCGACATAGACGAGGTTTTCTATAGCCCTCGCCCAGAGCAGAGTAGTCCAGGTGAAAAATGCTGATGGGGGGCAGCCGCCCGCGGGGCTGAAAATCATGTCGGCGCCCTTCAATGCCAGAACCCGGGAAAGTTCTGGAGTATATATTTCCGAGCAGACAGTGATGCCGATGTTTCCGTATTTTGTCTTGAAAACCGGGAGTTCGTCGCCCCAGACCAGTTTGTCAAAAGACACCCCGAAAATATCCTCGTACACGGGGCCGCCGGCAGGCGTTGTCCGCCGATATTGGCCCAATTTCTCCCCGTCCGGGCCAATCACCCAAGTGGTTGTATAATATTTTCCAGGCCGGGCTTTCTCCAAGCCTGCGGCTATAACATAGACGTCGTTCTCCTTCGCTTTTGTGCAAAGAGCAGGGGGACCGAAGTAATTCGGAGTGCCGCAAAAGGGGCCAGGATATGCCTCAGGAAAGCAGATTATCTTGGCGCCGGCTTTTGCCGCTTCGTCGATGTATTTTTTTGCGATTCCTATATTTTTCTTTTCCTGTTTAGTTCCAGGAAAGCTATAACTTTTCGGGCTTACCACGGCTACTGTTACCTTCACCTTCATGCACCTTACAATAACTGTGAGCCGGTTTT
>Ga0068714_10006476_pt1 | contig 11878 bp, 10 predicted proteins | sample MTBNYHSulfiMetaG_FD_62988 | JGI IMG/M metagenome (GOLD analysis project Ga0068714, IMG submission 62988) | Enrichment culture microbial communities from rom New York Harbor, USA that are MTBE-degrading - MTBE-NYH (New York Harbor Sulfidogenic)... | ecosystem: Environmental > Aquatic > Marine >... | reverse complement strand
GTTCAGTGTTCAGCCTTTCAAAACAAACGACTGTAAGAATCAGGAAGCAAGAAGCAAAAAGAAGGAACCATCATATGGAACAAGGAGGAGGCGGCGCTCACGGCGTATAGTTAGTTCTTCCTGAACACTGAACGCTGAACACTGACCCGCCCCCGGGGGGTGGCTTCAAAAACTCACGTTCCCCGGAGTTCGGGGAAAGGGAATCACATCCCGGATGTTGGACATGCCGGTCACAAACTGCACAAGCCGCTCAAGGCCGAGACCGAAGCCGGAATGGGGGGCTGAACCGAATTTTCGCAGTTCCAGGTACCACCAGTAGGCCTCGGGGTTGACGCCCAGCTCATTCATTCTGTCAATGAGCGTCTGATAGTCATCCTCTCTCTGGCTTCCACCAATGATTTCCCCAATCTTGGGCACCAGGACATCCATGGCGCGGACGGTTTTTTCATCCTGGTTCACCTTCATGTAAAAGGGCTTGATCGTTTTCGGATAATCGGTGAGCACCACCGGCTTTTGAAAGACCTTTTCACAGAGATACCGTTCGTGCTCGGCCTGGATGTCGCAACCCCAATCCACAGGAAATTCAAAAGACACCTTGGCCTTGGAAAGAATATGAACGGCTTGCGTGTAAGTCAGCCGTTCAAAATCCTGAGAGATGAGCTTTTCCATCGTGTCCACACAGGTAGGATCAATGAAGCGTTTGAAAAAACCCATGTCTTCCCCGCACTCTTCGAGGACACGAGAAAAGATGAATTTCAGGAAGTCCGTGGCAAGCTCCACGTTTCCCTCCAGGTCGCAAAAAGCCATCTCAGGCTCAACCATCCAGAATTCAGCCAGGTGCCTCGGCGTATTGGAATTCTCAGCTCTGAAGGTGGGCCCAAAGGTGTAAACATCACCCAGGGCAAGGGCATAGGCTTCAGCCTCCAGTTGTCCACTGACGGTCAGGTTGGCAGGGCTTCCAAAGAAATCCAGAGAAAAGTCTGCATGTCCATCGGCCAGGGGAACTCGATCCAGCTCCAACGTTGTCACCCTGAACATGGCGCCCGCCCCCTCGCAATCACTTCCTGTGACGATGGGTGTGTGAAGATAAATAAAACCCCGTTCCTGGAAGAACCGGTGAATGGCAAAACTGACGGCGTTTCTTATCCTGGCCACCGCGCCGAAGGTGTTGGTTCTGGGTCTGAGATGGGCAATGGTGCGGAGAAACTCAAAAGAGTGACGCTTCTTCTGAAGAGGATAGGTTTCCGGATCAGCCCAACCCAGGACTTCAACGGCTTCGGCCCGGAGTTCGACGGCCTGCCCTTTTCCCGGAGATTCCACAACGGTGCCTGAGACACGCAGAGCGCTGCCTGTTTGGAGTTTCAGCACCTCTTCACGATAGTTGGGGAGGCTCACCTCGGCGATGACCTGGAGGTTCCGCATGCAGGAGCCGTCGTTCAGCTCGATAAAGCAAAACCCGCCCTTGGATTCCCGCTTCGTTCTGACCCAACCTGCGACTGTGACTGTGGCGCCGGCTTTTTGGCCGGCAAGAATCTGAGTGATTCGGGTTGTCTTCAAATCAACCTTCTTTCTTTTGAAAATCGGCCATAAATTCGACCAGTTTCTTCACCTCATCCACGCCGATTGCATTGTAGATGGAAGCCCGGCACCCGCCCACGGAGCGGTGTCCTTTAAGCCCTCCCAGCCCGGCCTTTGTTGCTGCTGCGATGAATTTCGCCTCCAGCGCTTCATTGGGGAGCCTGAAGGTCACGTTCATCAAAGAGCGGGAGTCTTTTTCCGCCGTGCCCCGGTAGAAACCGGAACGGTCGATGAACCCATAAAGGATGTCCGCCTTTTCTTTGTTGATTTTCTCCATCTTCTCCAGGCCGCCGACGGTTTCATCCAGCCACTTCAAGACCAGGCTGACCGTGTAAATGACAAAGCAGGCCGGGGTGTTGTACAGGGAGTTCTCCCCGGAGAAGGTGGTGTATTTGAGCATGCTGGGAATGCCGGCAGGGACCCTGTCGAGCATGTCTTTTCGAATGATCACCATAGCGGAACCGGCGGGTCCGATGTTTTTCTGAGCGCCGGCATAAATCATTCCAAAGGGCTTTGCGTCAAAAGGACGGCTCATGATGTCCGAAGACATGTCGCACACCAAAGGAACAGAACCCGGCTTCGGAAAATCGGCCCACTGGGTGCCTTTGATCGTGTTGTTGGAGGTGAAATGCACATAGGAAGCGCTTTCGTCCACCTGAAAGGTCTTTGGAATGTAAGAGAAATTCTTGTCCTCCGAAGAAGCGATGACGCGCACGTCCTTTCCCATGAGCTTGGCTTCCTTGATGGCCTTGGTGGACCATGTACCCGTGTTGATGTAATCCACAGGCTTTCCTTCGAGGGCGAGATTCATGGGAATCATGCAGAACTGGAGGCTCGCTCCACCCTGGATAAAGAGGACATGGAAATCATCCCCCAGCTTGAGAAGCTTCCTGGTCCTCTCCACCGCCTGATTGAGGGCCTCTTCAAAGGGCTTGGAACGGTGGCTGATCTCGATAATGGACATGCCGGTGCCCTTGAAATCGAGGAATTCCTCCTGGATCTGCTCCAGAACCGGGAGGGGCAGTGCGGCAGGACCGGGGTTGAAATTGATCATTCTTTTTGCCATCGTATAATTTCTCCTTTCAAAATTTCTATTTCAACTGTTGAATCAACATTGATTCTCTTCCTGAACCCTGAACGCTGAACACTGAACACTTTCTTTCGAACCCTGAACCCTCAACTTTTTGTGAGGATCTAAGAACCCGCCAGATCCTTGATCATCTCTTTGACCGCTTTAAGACCTCCAAGGTCTTTCATAAAAGGGGGCAGCCCTTCCAGGTCCGCTTCGATGATGTTTGTTGCAAAGGGAATGAACCCCAGGAAATGGAAGCCCGGCATTTCCCGGAGCAGGAACTCCCGGTCTTTTTCCGATCGGATTTTGTTGCCCACAAGGCTTAGCTTCTTGAGGCCGATGTCGCCGGCCAGGGATTGAATGTGGTGGGCGGTTTCAATGCTGCGTCTTCCGGGTTCCACCACCACGATCAACCGGTCAACGGCCATGGCCGTTCCCCTTCCCAAGTGCTCCAGCCCGGCCTCCATATCCAGCACGATCACTTCGTCGCGAGCCAGGACAATATGCCTGACCAGATTTTTCAAGAGTGTGCTTTCCGGGCAGATGCAGCCTGCCCCGCCCTTTTTGACCCCGCCCAGCACCATGAGTTTGATGCCGTTGACCTTGATGGACAGCCGGTCGGGAAGGTCATCCACCTTGGGGTTGAGCTTGAAAAAAGAGCCCATGCTGCCGATTTTGGTTTCCGTGCGTTCCTCGATGAGTTCCTTCATGCCGGCGATGGGCACAATAGGGGAGTCCGCCTTGACCCCCAGGGCCTGCGCCAGGTTAGCGTCCGGGTCCGCATCGATGGCCAGCACCTTTCTTCCCTCTTCGGAAAGGGCCTTGATAAGAAAAGAGGCAAAGGTTGTTTTGCCGACACCCCCTTTGCCGCTTATGGCGATTTTCATTGCAATACCCTTCCTTCTCTCTGTCATTCCCACGCAGCCTGTCCCCGAGGGCAGTAGTCGGGTAGCGGGAATCCAGAAAAATCATCGCTGGACTCCCTTTCAGATCTTAGTGGTCTTGGGCGGGCAGGAGTGACGATTGCAGCATCCTATCATGGGTGCATGACCCTATGCACACTGAATCCTCATGTAAAAACGAGCCAATGAAGCGCAACCGGCCATGAACTTGCGTAAACTCACTTTATAGTTTAATTTTGTGCGTTCCTTCAAGAAGAAAATATGACTATCCAAGTCAATAAAAACCCTGACACGAGGAGAAGGAAGGGAAGGGGAAGCCGTGAAAATCGAAATTGCGATCGCGGGACCTAACGAGGCCCTGGGTCCCCTGTGCACAATGCTCAAGCCGCTTGGTCCCACCCTTGAGCAGGGGGAAGGGGGCAAAAGCAGAATACTGCTTTTTTCGGACCACAAAACCCTTGATGATCATCTCCTGGTTCTTTCCAGGGTGACAACGGAACTGGAAAAAAAATTGTCTATAGGAGGGAAGTTTGATTTCCAAGTGAGAAACCTGGCCTACTGCGAGCCGCCGCCCTTTAGGGACCGAACCTCCTATGAACCCATCCCGGAGTTGACCATTCAACCCCATGACCCTTCCATGCCGTCACCGGCAAATCCGAAAACCATACTCCTCGATTCGGAAATGGCTTTCGGCACAGGAAGACACCCCACGACCCTTCTTTGCCTGAAGGCCCTGGCCCGAATGGGACGCGATTGGGAGAACTTCAAGAACAGCTCGGTCTTGGATTTCGGCTGCGGAACCGGTCTTCTTGCGATTGCAGCCCTGAAACTCGGCGCCATCCGCGCGGTGGGGGTGGAAATCGATCATGACGCGTGCGAGGCTGCAAGGAGGAACACCGCGCTCAATGCCTTTGGCGATCGATTGGCGATTGTGGAAGGGTCCTGGGAAGAAGTTCACGAAAAATACGACCTGATCTTTTCCAATCTTGTTTCCTCGGTGCTGTTGAGAACAGGAAGGAAAATTCCCGAGTATCTTAAGGAAGAGGGCAGGGCCGTGATCTCGGGGTTCAGCGTCCAACAAATGGGGGTCATGGGGAATTTTTTCGTTACCATGGGCTTGGAGCCTATAGGAAAGGATACTGAATCCGGATGGGGATGCCTCGTTTTCAGTGCAAAAGGCGCGTGAAGCAGCCATAAGCTCTCTCCAGAATAGAGGAACTTTCATGCTGCCTGCCTCTCTATTGACATTCGCTCTGCCTGAGGAGTATGTTTCAAAGAATCAGTGACCGTTTTTGTTTTGGTGCTTGAAAACGGCCCCAGAGAATATCCAAATGAATTTTATAGCCGAATTATCTGGGAGAAGCCCAATTGCATGCCGGAAAGCGTTAAAGACCGCCCAACAAGGGCTCATGAGTATGTGAGTCTCGCAGCAGAGCGAATACGAAATACGCAACATCTACTCTTCACATACGATAAGAAAAAGCAAGCCGTTGTGAGACGCAAGGCAATATAAGAAAACTATGGGCAAGGGAAAAGGAAAACTCACTCCTGCTGAAAAGGCTGAAAAGAAGCGAATAAGGATATTCCCATGATTAGTAATTCTACCTTGGAGCAGTGCAGCGCCTGTGGAACTGAGGTGCCGGTTTATGATGGTGTCCATATTTCTTCAGGAGATACCAGTCATTTTCTTTGTTCTAAGTGTTACAATCAGTCAATTTCTGAAGAAATGGGATTGAATTTTGAACACTTGTCATTTCACCCTATCACTCTGTCTGACAGAGACGGTGATGCTCATACCTTCCATTTTCAGACCCGCCTTTTTGGTGATCATGTAAAGATTCAGGCTCTTGAAATCAAAAAGGGTTTACCCAGAGGTTACGAATTTTCAATACAAGGTGATGCCGAGGATGATCTCTTCGCTTTGTTTACAAAACTTGTTGACCGTATGCGGCGCGAACTAGCACGAAAGCATATTGAAAAAAGCGACTTCACACGCTTCACTATTACGAATGAAGATATCGTTCGCGGTCATATCACGTGGGATGATGATACCGATGGAGAGGTTCCTTGTCTTGTCATTGACGGTAAGGAGTTGTCATGGCATGAGTTTGGCAGAATGCTAATGGCCTATGAAGGGTTTCATTTCAAATTGGAAATATTTGAAGGGTCTGAAGAAAAATAGGTAGGCGCGGTTGAAAGGAGGCTGAAGAATCATAATCCTGCCCAGCCTGTCGCAGGAGAGCGGATTTGGGATTTGGGGGACGTCACTTGTATTGCCCCACCACTGAAGCCATCCCTCCACCCCTGGATTTATCCGAAAACTTCGCCTCCTGGTCGTTTCTCGCACTTACAGCGAGGCCGACATGCTTCGAGATTATTTCCGCAAGGTCAGGAACAGCCTTGGTCATGGTCCTGGTTCTGAGCCCATGCCTATACTCTCAATACCTCAAACTGATTGGGCCATTGAAACTGCTATGTCATGGGTACGAACTCTCATTCGAAGAATGTGAGGGTGCCGCTTAACAAAGCGGTCGAAGATGGATCGGCAAATCCGCTGCGCTACTTTGCCGCCCACTTAACCGCAGCGTTCGGCCAGTTGAAATTTGCTATCGGCTTAATTTCGCGCTATTCTACTGCCGGAAAAGCAGGAGGTTACGCTATGCCAACGGTTATGGAAAAAGAGGAAGCTCACAGGCTCATTGATCGAATGCCGCCGCAGGCCACATGGGATGATCTTATGCGCGAGATTTACGTCCGAGAGGCGATCGAACGTGGGCTGGCCGACAGCAAGGCAGGTCGGACAAGAGAGGTAAAGGAAGTCCGGGCCAAGTATGGCTTGCCGGAATGAAAGTTCACTGGACAGATACAGCCGAGGGCCATCTGGATGCTATCTATGCTTATATTGCGTTGGATTCTCCCGAGTACGCCAAGCGTGTCATTGATCGCCTTACCCGCCGGTCGCAGCAGATCGCTGACTTCCCTTTATCGGGCCGCAGAGTTCCGGAATATGACGCAGATCAGATCCGAGAGGTCATAGAAGGCCCGTATCGCATCATTTACCACATTAAACCAGACCAAGTAGACGTTGTGGCGGTAATCCACGGAGCCATGCTCCTTCGCTCTGGTGATTTATAGCCCGATTGAGCCGAACCGCTCGATCCAGCCGACGCGAAACCCGCCCGGCTGATTTCGGCGTTGTCGAGTCAAATGAGCGACAGGGGGGGTAACGATGTCAAGAGTTTACTTGTGGTATGAACCGGCAGATAGCGGAGCTTTTTCAAGGGCTGACCCCCATTACCCTAAAAGTCGAGAGGGCTTTGATTTCGGGTCGAATTATCCTATGGCGGCAGAAAGGGAATTGGGGAAGAAATACGCGGGCGAGATGCTTGCGAACAGCGCTGTCAGCCACTGCAATCGCCATCTATGCCGCTGGTAACGTCCTTGCCTCCGTCGAAAATGATGGATGTTGGGCGTGCAATTCGTTTTGCCCTCGACATATGAAATGGGGCTTGAGCGAGAAAATTTCGGCCCCGAGGGTCTGGGTCCTCCCGAACCCGAGCGGATTGAACGCCCACTATCAAATCAGGGACCTGGTCCTGCTCTTTGAAAAGCTGCGGAGAGCCGCTGAGCATGAGAGGAGTGGAAGGGCTGCTTGCAGGCGATTCGCAGCGCTATGGGAAGCAGGGGAACTTATGCCACGGCAAGCCTGCATCCTTTGAATGGGAGCCCCATGAACTTCAGACTTGCCCGGCCGTTTATGTTGCGGTCCAAGTGAGACGAAAATACTTCAACAAAAAACAGATAGGATAAGAATGTTTCTCGATAATATATCTTGACGGCTGAGGCTAGGCTTTCTTAGGGTATGGATGGCAGGGGGTAGGACCTTCCTAGGGGGGCGAACTCGAGGGCATTGCGAGCAAACTGGATTCTTTGAAAGGGCCGGCTGCAAGTCCTTAAGTGAAAGGGGCTTTCTTTATGATTTCAGTCGAGCGCCGGGATCAAGTGGCGATATTGAAACTCTCCCGTGATGTCACCAATGCATTGAACCTTGAGCTTGTCACGAAACTATCGGAAGCGCTTCAGAAGGTGAAGCGAGATCCGGAAGTGCGCGGCATTGTCCTGACCGGCGCCAATGACAAGATCTTCTCTCTCGGGTTCGACATCCCCTGGCTGTATGAGGCCGATCAGGAAAAGGTCGGCCGCTTTTTCCGTTTCTTCAATCAGACATGCCTGGACCTGTACACGATTCCCAAGCCGACCATAGCGGCGATCACCGGCCATGCCATAGCAGGCGGCACCATTCTGGCGCTTTGTTGTGATTACCGGCATATCGCTGAAGGGCGGAAGCTGATGGGACTTAACGAGATAAAGCTCGGCGTGCCTGTGCCCTATCTCCCCGACTGCATCGCCCGGCAGCTTCTGGGCGTGAACAAGGCCCGCGAGGTTCTTGAAACCGGGGATTTCCACCCTGCAGAGGATTTGCTCCGGATGGGAATGGTCGACCGGGTGCTCCCACTCCAGAGTGTCCTGCCCAACTCCATCGAAAGGGCAAACCAGTTGGGATCGATGCCCCTGGCCTTTGCCTTGATCAAGCAGAATCGCGTGGAGACCGTCGAAGCCCAGGTCCGGGAACGGGGAGAAGAAAAAACCCGAGCCTTCTTGGAATGCTGGTTTTCCCCGGATACCCGCGAACGGTTGAGAGAAGCCATCAAGAAATTCTAGCCGATGTTTCCTGCAACGTGCAGCCATTTTTTCAGACAGCGCACCAGGATCTCCTCCGCGTGCTTTACATCCAGCCGGTATTTTTCAGGGATGAAACCAAGGTCTACGGCATAGATTCCATCGGCTTCCCGAAGAAAGGGGCAGGATTCGACGTAGGAAGCCTCCAGGCCGGAGAGGTGGCAGTAAACCCGGTTCAGGACGGTCTTGCAGGTTTTGATCTTCACGCCCTGGACCGCGAAATTGTTGGCAAAGAGACTGCGGTTTTCATGGCGGTCCATGAGAATCCCGTCTCGTTTGATAAAGAAAAAGGGCGCGACCACGGATACCCGAGTTTGACCGGAAGAGGATTCCCCGGGTTTTTGAAGGCCCTCCACCAGGGAAGAGAGATGGTCCGATTTGGGATTGAATGCCCTCATTTCCACATGAGAGGGGAGAGCCGGCCATGTTTTTTCAAGCCCCTCGGATAACTCGGCGGGGTGGAGCAAAATCATCCTGCATCTTTCACAGAATATGCGCTCCATGCCTTCCTCCGGTTCCAGCTCTTTGGGGTCTTTGACATAGAGAAGCAGGATGCAACTTTCCATGTCGCACGGGTCTTTCCTGGCGGCCCTTGCGACCTGCCGGGCATGGGTTACGAAAAGGTCTTCCAGGGCTCTGATCGCCTTATCGTCAATCATGGCCACGTCCGCGGCCTGGACAATGTGATCCACGGCCACCACCTGCAGCATGTGGCGGGCGTAGTTGAAGGGAAGATGCTCGCTTTTCCATTCCTCGTAAGTGAGAATCTGGAGCTCCTTCTTGAGCGTTTCGGGCAAACGCTCCATGCCTTCGGGTCCGGAAAGGTTCTCCTTGGGAATGATGAGGGTCTTGCAGCCCGCGTCAAAGGATGTCTCGAGTTTCAAATGGAGACTCCCGACGCCTGTGATCCTTCCCTGGGTGTCGATTTCTCCGGTCATGGCCACGTCGTGCCGTATAGGGCGACCGGAGAAGGCGGAAGCCAGGGCAAGGGCGATGGCGCCGCCGGCGGATGGGCCGTCTTTCCTGGTGGAGCCTCCCATCAGGTGGAGATGGATCGCTATTTTTGTCCGGCTCAAATCAATGCCGAGCCCATCGGCGCAGTGAAGGATCCCTGTGGTGGCCACCTTGCGACTCTCATCCATAACGGTCTGAATGTTCCCCGTGGCATGAACCACGCTCAGGTAGGTCTTCTGCCGCGGTTCTCCCTCGCCTCCGAGCCTGACCGCCGTGGCCTGCACCGGGATGATGGAACCCATGCCGCGCTCCGGGTCCACACCCAGAGCCAGCATTTCTCCAACCCGGTTTTCCTTGTTGATCTGCCTGGGAAGGGATGGAGGCTCAAGGTATTGCTTCACCTTTTCCCGGGTCATCCCGATGCCGTGCCGACCCAGGCGGAGAATCTCCTTTCGAAGGATTCGCAGAAAAAGGGTCCGGAGAATCCGCTCCAGTTCTCTCACTCCCGCCTCCCGGGTGTAGGTCTTGATGAGGTGCCTGAGCAGTTCAGTCCCGTCTTCAGAGGGATCAAAATGGATTTCCTTGTCGCTGATCTCGTATCTGTCTCTCAACCTCGGGATGAGGTATTGCCGGGCGATGGAGATCTTCTCCTCCACGCTGTAGCGATCCAGGAAAATCACCTCGCAGCGGTTCACCACAGGGGGCGGAACCGTTTCCAGGGTATTGGCGGTGAGCACAAAGTGGCAGTTGGAGACGTCGATGTCCAGGGTGGTCTCGGTGTAGCGGTCGTGAAAAAGATGGTTTTGCTCCGGGTCCAGGATTTCCAGGAGCGTGGCGATCGCAAATTTCTCTGTCTTATCCGCTTCATCCATGATGAACATGCCGTTCATGATGCCCATTTTGATCAGGCCTTGAACAATGGCGCCCGGTTTGGAGCCTTCATAGGTGAACCCGTGGCCTCTTAAGTCCGCTTCATCGCGCATCCCTCCGAGAGAAATCTTGTGGTAGCCGATCCCGAGGTTCTTGGCCACGGAAATGGCAAGAGAGGTTTTCCCCACACCCGGAGGCCCGACAAGGAGAAAGGCGCTTCCCGTGCGTCGCCGGGATAGGTCCGTCTCTTCCTTCATTCTTTGATATCGCCATATGAGGTTGGTGAAGAAATCACAAAGAATATCCTTGGGTTTTTCCAGCCCGTAGTGGGTGCGGTTCAAACCCTCTTCGAATTGCTCGGGAGAGACCCGGATCTTATGGAACCTGCCCCAGGGGATGGCCAGGAGGGTCTCAAGGAGTTCGCTGTATTTGGGGCCGCTGTGACCCACGGCGTTCATTTTGTTCTTATCAATCACCTCCAGGGCCTGGCGGGGAAAAATCGGATTGTTGCGCGCCTCTTCAATGCGATCGTTGAGACTCCTGGTCTTCTCTTTGGGTTCGCCGGCAGGCAGCCTGCTTTTCGGCAGAGGCGCAGGGGGTGCTGCTTCCCTCTCGTTTTTCTTCAGGACCGATTGGAGAAAGAAAAACACCTGTTTTGCGTCCTTGCCTTCCAGACTTGTTTCAGGCAGATCGAGCTCATGGAGAAGGGAAGCCACGCCCCACTGTTCCTTGAAGGCGCTGAAAACGTGCTCGCCTTCTTCGTCGCCTTGATCGGCAAGAAGGGTGAGGAGATGAAGGACCTCCTGGAGAAAGGCGTTTCTGCGCACCAGAGAATAAGCCGTGTCGCCGCTTCTGCGGTAACACTCCCCCAGCACCCTGGCCTTCAATTCCCTGTCAAGGGCAGGGAATGCTCTCTTCAGACGATCGTCGGGCATATCTCCCAGCATGGCGGCGACAGGCCTTAACATTTCCGCTATAAGACCGTCCAAGGATCGCCCCTCTTCGGCCGACGTAAAAAGCGCAAGATAAGGAGCGCCTTGGATCCCGTTCATCTCGTCGCTGAGCGCGTTTCCGAGCATTTTGTAATAGGTGGGATCCGAGGTGCGCCGGTCCATGGCAAAGGTCACGTCGGTCTCAATGACCTCACGCTCCGTCTTGTCCGAATAAAGGATGTGCTCCATCTGGTGGCGGAGCAAAAACTCGGCAAAGGCGAGCATCTTGCCCTCTTCGGCGGTCCCTCCGCCCAGCCTGGAATCGGGATCACTGGGGATGACGAAGGCCAGGTAGTCGAAGATCCTTTCATGGATGGTGATCACCCATTCCTCTTTTTCCCGAAAGAGCAGGCTGATAGGGTGAATCCTGTCCTCTTCGTCTTCGAGCCTTTGAATGGAGGTCGATTGGACGCTTCGGGCAAGGAGGGTCGCATCGGTGCCCCTTTTCTTGAAATAGGGCGCAACCCGCTTCATAAGAACGGCCTGGAGGATGTTGAGGACCCTTTGAAGGGCTTCCTCCTCTTGGGTGAAGAGGGTTTCCAGGACTCTGCGGTTGAAGGTCATGGGCAGCATGGGCCGGCTCCGGTCGTCATGGTAAGAATACTTTACCATGTTTTCTTGAAAGGAGGTATCACTTTAGCTCTATGAAACTGTGATTGAGGCTCATGGCTCTTTTTCTTTCGCTCCAAGGCTCCCAGGCTGGTCTTTTCCATGAAAAGACGGCGCCTTCCCGCCAGTCGCTCAAGAAACAGAGCCATGACCCTCAGAGG
>Ga0068714_10006475_pt1 | contig 11878 bp, 7 predicted proteins | sample MTBNYHSulfiMetaG_FD_62988 | JGI IMG/M metagenome (GOLD analysis project Ga0068714, IMG submission 62988) | Enrichment culture microbial communities from rom New York Harbor, USA that are MTBE-degrading - MTBE-NYH (New York Harbor Sulfidogenic)... | ecosystem: Environmental > Aquatic > Marine >... | reverse complement strand
TTTACGAGCACCTCACCTTCGACGGCAGCCGACACCTTCCACTCGCTTCCCTCGAGGGGATGCGGGACCGGGTCCTCACCGTGAGCAGCCTGGGCAAGACCTACTCGCTGACCGGTTGGAAGATCGGCTGGGTCTCCGGCCCCGCCCCCCTGGTCGCCGCCGCCCAGGCTGCCCACCAGTTCCTCACCTTCTGCTCCCCACCCCCGCTCCAGCTCGCCGCCGCACATGCCCTCGAGACCCTCGGCGAGGGCTACCACGCCACGTTGCGGGCTCAATTCGAGGAGCGTCGCGACCTCCTGCTCGCGGCCCTCGAGGAGGTGGGGCTCGAGGTGTCGGTACCCCGCGGGACCTACTTCGTGGTGGCTGCCTTCGACCGCATCTTCGCGGGCGACGACCGGGCGTTCGTCCGCCACCTGCTGGACGCCTGCGGCGTGGCCGCCATCCCGTCGAGCGCGTTCTACAGCGCCGACCCCGACGAGGGCCGTCGCCTGGTCCGCTTCGCCTTCTGCAAGCGGCTCGAGACTCTCGCTGAGGCCGCCGCGCGGCTGAGGAAGCTCACGATCTGACGGAGGACCCCATGTCACGCCACGCTCTGATTGCCCTCACGGTTGCGACCGCGCTCCTCGCGCCCCGCTCGGGCAGCCCCTGCACGGTGGGTGTGTTCGCCGGCTCTTCGACCGCCAACGGGCGCCCCATGCTGTGGAAGAACCGCGACTCGGACCACCCCGACAACCAGGTGATGCACTTCGCGGGGGACGGTTTCCCCTTCATCGGGCTGGTCAACGGCGAGGACGCCGAGGGGCGCGAGGTGTGGGCCGGGGTGAACTCGGCCGGATTTTGCATCATGAACTCGGCCTCGTACAACCTCTACCCCGACGACGGCGACGACACGGAGGGGGGAGAGCGGCGCAAGGACGAGGAGGGGGTGCTGATGAAGCTCGCCCTCGGCCGCTGCACCACGGTCGAGGACTTCGCCCGCCTGCTCGAGGAGACCGCGGGGGACCGCGGCGTCGAGGCCAACTTCGGGGTCGTCGACTCGTCCGGCGGCGCCGCGTTCTTCGAAACCACCAACACCACCTTCGAGCGGTTCGACGCCACGGATCGCCGCGTCGCTCCCAACGGCTACATCCTGCGGACCAACTTCTCGTTCACCGGGGAGCCCAACCAGGGCGCCGGTGAGATTCGCTTCGACCGGGCGACGGCACTGTTCCACCGCGCCGCGGCCACCGGCGGCGTCGACCGGGACTGGCTCCTGCTCGCCGCCTCGCGCGACATGGTCAACGCGCTCACCGGTGAGGACCCGCTCGCCCGCGAGTTGCCGGCGCACGCCCGCGACGCGCGCTACCTGCCCGTCAACGACACCCTGGCCCGCGACGCGGCCACCGCCACCGTCCTGTTCGAGGGGGTGGGCACGGGTGAGGACCCGGCGGGCACCGTGATGTGGGTCCGCCTCGGCCACCCCCTGTGCTCGGTCGCGCTGCCCCACTGGCTGGCGTCCGCGAGCTCCATGGCCCTGACCGGCGGCACTGCACCTCCCCTGGTCCGCTTCGCCGCCTACTGGTTCGACCGGGTGTTCCCGTTCTCCGGCACGTCGCGCGAGCGCTACATGGACCTCGCGCCGCTCCTCAACCGGCAGGGGACCGGGATCCTGCCGCGCCTCCTCGAAGTGGAGGAGGAAATCCTCCGCGCGACCGACCGGGGTCTCGAGGACCGGCCGTCCGACTCGGCCGGCCTGCAACGCCTGCAGGTCGAGCTGGAGGACCTGGCTCGCGCTCGCCTCCGGGCCCTGTTCCCCGAGGCGGCGGCCGCGTCGGGTTTGTGAGCTCGGTCGAGATCCCGGGCGTCACGACCCGGGAACCGGTCGGCTCGCGGCTCTCGGGCGCCGGAGGGGAACGGGATCGGGACCGGGAAGAAGTGGGATAATGACCGACGGTGAAGATGACCCCCATGCTGCGGCAGTACCTCGACCTCAAGGCTCAGGCGGGCGACGCCCTGCTCATGTACCGCATGGGGGACTTCTACGAGCTGTTCTTCGAGGACGCCCAGACGGCCGCTCCCGTCCTCGGCATCGCCCTCACCCGACGCCGGCACAACGACGAGGTGGAGGCGCCCATGTGCGGGGTGCCCCACCACGCTTTCGACGGGTACCTGGGCAAGCTGCTCCAGGCCGGCTTCAGGGTCGCGGTCGCCGAGCAGGTGGAAGATCCCGCGACCGCGAAGGGGCTGGTCCGGCGCGAGGTCATCCGGACGCACACCCCGGGGACCATCAGCTCCAGCGACCTCCTCCCCGGCGGCGAGCGGTGCTTCCTCGCCGCGCTGGGGGGGGAGGACGACAGCCTCGCCATGGCCTGGCTCGAGGTCTCGTCCGGCGCCTTCGAGGGGATGCACAGCGACGGCGAGGTCCCGATTGCGGAGCAGCTGGCCCAGCTGCGGCCGCGCGAGGTTCTGGTCGCCGAAGGCTGGGAGGGGTGGGTGGGGCTCTGGCCCCGCGACCTCCCCCAGCCCACCGTCACCCCACTCCCCGCGACTACGTTCTCCCCCTCGGCCGGCGAGCAGCGCCTCCGCCGGGTGCTCTCGGTGGCCTCCCTGCGCGGCTTCGGCCTTGTCCCCGGTGAACGGCTGGTGGGCATGGCCGGCGCTCTTCTGGCCTACGTCGAGGGCACCCAGCGGGGAGCCCTCAAGCACTTGCGCCGCTTCGTCCGCCGCGATTCTGGCGACGCCCTCGTCCTCGACCGCCCGACGCTGCGCAACCTCGAGGTCGAGCTCGGCCCCGACGGCACCCGCCACGGCAGTCTGCTGGCGGTGCTGGACCACACCGTCACGCGGATGGGGATGCGCCTGCTGCGCGACTGGCTGCTGCGTCCCAGCGTGAGCCTGGAGACCATTACCGACCGTCACCGGGCGGTGGCGGAGCTGGTGGACGACCCCGACCTGCTCGAGCGGGTCCGGGAGGCCCTCCGCGACATCCCGGACCTCGAACGGCTCGCCGGCCGCGTCGGGCTCGGCCAGGTCAACCCGCGAGAGCTGCACGCCCTCCGCGCGGGGGTTGGGCGACTCCCTGGTGTCACCGCCTCCCTCGCCGGTGCGTCATCGCCGCTCCTCAACCGGATCGAGGCCGGATTCGACCTCCTCGAGGATCTTGGAGCCACCCTGCACCGGTGCCTGGCGGTCGACCCCGCGGCACTGGTCGGCCAGGGGGTGATCGCGGCCGGGTGGGACGAGGAGCTCGACCAGCAGCGACAGCTCACCCGTGGCGGCAAGGAGCTCCTGTCCGGCATCGAGAGCCAGGAGCGGCAGAGGACCGGCATCTCCTCGCTCAAGGTTCGCTACAACAAGGTGTTCGGCTACTACATCGAGGTCAGCAGGTCCAATCTCGACAGGGTGCCCGACGACTACGAGCGCCGACAGACCCTGACCGGCGCCGAGCGCTTCGTCACCGCGGAGCTGAAGGACCTCGAGGCCCGGATTCTCACCGCCGAGGAGCGCTCCGTGGCACGGGAGCGGGAGCTCTACCAGCAGCTGGTGGACACGCTGGCCGGCGAGGCGCAACGGGTGTCCGCGACCGCCGAGCGGGTCGCCCGGCTGGACGTCCTTGCCGCCTTTGCCGACCGCGCCCGGCGCAGGGGTTACTGCCGCCCGACCGTCGAGGACCGGCCGGGCCTGAAGCTCGTCGAGAGCCGGCACCCGGTCCTGGAGGAGCTCCAGCGGGAGACGCCGTTCGTCCCCAACGACTGTGAGCTCGACCCGGAGACGTCCCAGATCGTCCTCCTCACCGGCCCGAACATGGGCGGCAAGTCGACCTACCTGAGGCAGGTCGCCCTGATCACCCTGATGGCTCACGCTGGCTCCTTCGTGCCCGCGAGCGAGTCCTCGATCGGGCTCACCGACCGTATCTTCACCCGTGTCGGCGCCTCCGACCTCCTGCTCCGGGGCGAGTCCACCTTCATGGTGGAGATGACCGAGACCGCCAACATCCTCCACCACGCCAGCCCGCGGTCCCTGGTGATCCTGGACGAGGTCGGTCGCGGCACCGCGACCTTCGACGGGCTGTCCCTCGCCTGGGCGATCGTGGAGCACCTCCACGACACCCCGGAGCACGCGGCCCTGGTTCTTTTCGCCACCCACTACCACGAGTTGACCGATCTCGCGCGGACGCTCCCCCGCCTGGTCAACCGGTCGATGGCGGTCAAGGAGTGGCGCGGCGACATTCTCTTCCTGCACCGTGTGGCCAGCGGTCCCGCCGACCGCTCCTACGGCATTCACGTCGCCCAGCTCGCGGGCGTCCCACGGGAGGTTTGCGCGCGGGCCGAGGCAATTCTGGCCAACCTCGAGCGCCACGAGCTGAACGTGACCGGGGACCCGGTCGTCAACCTGCCGCCGCACTCGCAGGCCCAGCGCGTCCAGCAGCTCGACCTGTTCCGATCGCCCGGGGACGAAGCGCTCGACCGTCTGCGCGCCGTCGACCTCGAGCGTCTCACCCCGCTGGCGGCGCTCAACCTGCTCGCCGACCTCAAGGGGCGGATCACGTGAGAAAGGCGCCGCGACACCGCGACGCGGGGAAGGGTGCACCATGAGGAACGAGACCCTGCCGCTGGTGGTCGGGCTGCCGGGCCCGGAGCTCGATCGCGAGCAGCGCGCGATCCTGGAGCAGGTCCGGCCCGCCGGCGTGATCCTGTTCTCGCGCAGCGTCGAGTCCGCCCCCCAGCTGCGGTCGCTGGTCCTCGCGCTCAACGAGCTCGAGCACTCCCCCTTCGTGGCGGTGGACCTCGAGGGCGGGGCGGTCAACCGACTCGCCGCACTGTGGGGCACGTTACCCTCACCGGCTCGCGCCGCCGCCGCCGGACGCCGCGCGGTTCGCGCCCTGGGCGAGGCCGCCGGGGCGGCCTGCCGCAGCCTGGGCATCCACCTCAACCTGGCCCCGGTCGTCGACCTGGAGCGCCCCGACGGTCTGGTCGCCCGCCAGAGTCGGACCTTCGGGGACGACCCGGAACGGGTCGCGACCCTCGCCAGGGTCTTCCTCGAAGGGATGTCCTCGTGGTGCGTGGGGGGCTGTCTGAAACACTTTCCCGGTCTGGGAGCCGTGACCGTCGACACCCACGAGAGGCTCCCCACCCTCGTCTTGGACGAGGAGCAGCTCCGGCCCCACCTGCGCGCCTTCGCCGCCCTCTCGGAAGAGCTCCCCCTGGTGATGATGGCTCACGTCGTGGTTCCCCGTCTCGGTGACGGCACTCGGCCGGCATCCCTGTCACCAGTACTGGTCGAGCGGGCAGCCAGGCTCCCCGGCAGCCCGGTGGTCGTGACCGACGACCTCGAGATGGGTGCGCTCGAGGAGTGGGGAGACCTTCCGGATCGGACGGTAGCCGCGCTGAGGGCCCGCAATCACGGGGTGATCGTGGGCAAGTCCTTCCACCGGACGCCGGAGATCGCCGACCGGCTGTACGAGGAGGCGGACCGGGACAGCGCGCTGCGCTCCCGTCTCCAGGATGTCGCCGCCCGCCTCGGCACCCTGCGGCGTGACCTGTGCCGGGTCTCGGCCTCGGTCCCCGGGCCCGACGACACCACCGTTGCGCAGCTCTGGGAGCAGGCCCGCCGCGAAGCGGAGCCATGAGCAGCCCGGTGCCGCTTCGAGCTCGCCCCGCCGCGGTTCTCCTCTCGGGTGGCCTCGACTCCGCCACGGTCCTGGCCATCGCGCACCACGAGGGTCACGACTGTCACTGCCTGACCGTTGACTACGGCCAGCGCCACCGCTTCGAGCTGGAAGCCGCGAGACGAGTGGCGGCCGCCCTCGGCGCCGTCAGCCACCGGCAGGTCGGTGTCGACCTCGCCGCGATCGGCGGTTCCGCCCTGACCGACGACGTCGACGTGCCCAAGGACGGCGAGCCCGGCGAAGGTCCGGTCCCGGTCACCTACGTCCCCGCCCGGAACACCGTTCTGCTCGCCCTGCTCCTGTCTCTGGCCGAGGTCGTCGGCGCACGGGACCTCTTCCTCGGGGTGAACGCGGTCGACTACTCCGGCTACCCGGACTGCCGCCCCGCTTTCCTGGAGGCATTCGAGCGCCTCGCCCGGGTCGCCACCGCAGCCGGCGCCGAGCATGGTGTGGCGTTCCGGGTTCGCGCCCCCCTCCTGCACCTGTCCAAGGCCGAGATCATCCGCCGCGGCGTCGAGCTCGGCGTGGACTACTCCTTGACCCACTCCTGCTACGACCCCGACCCGGAGGGGGTCGCGTGCGGCGCCTGCGACGCCTGCACCCTGCGCCGGCGGGGCTTCGCCGCCGCCGGAATGGTCGACCCCGTGCGCTACGCCCCGACGGCGGAGGGCTAGCGTGGAGGGGGGCCGGCTCAAGGCCGTGCTCCACACCGTGCTCGTGGCACTGACCGTGGTGGTGGCCGGGACCCTCGGCTACATCGCCATCGAGGGGATGACGCCGCTCGACGCCCTCTACATGACCGTCATCACCGTCACCACCATCGGCTTCAAGGAGGTCCAGCCGATGTCCGACGCCGGCCGGGTCTTCACCATGGTCATGGCGTTTGTCGGCATCGGTTTCATCCTCATCGCCGCCACCGAGATCGGTCGGGCGATGTTGCACGGGGATCTGCGCGAGCTGATCGGCCTGCGGAGGGACCAGAAGATGACCCAGAGGCTTCGTCAGCACATCGTCGTCTGCGGTTACGGCCGAACCGGCCGCGCCGTGGTCGAGGTCCTGCAGGGGCGGCGCGTCCCCTTCGTGGTGGTCGACGCCGCCGAGGACACGGTCCGGGAGCTCCGCACGGAGGGACTGCCGGTGGTCCAGGGCGACGCCACCCGGGAGAGCGTGCTGCGCGAGGCTCGCGTCGACCACGCCCGCACGTTCCTCGCCTGCCTTTCGGACGACGCCCACAACGTGTTCGCCATTCTCCTCGCGCGCCAGATGAACCCCGAGCTCTCCATCATCGCCCGGGCGGTGGAGGAGGGCTCCGAGGATCGTCTCCGTCTCGCCGGCGCCAACCGCGTCATCAACCCGTACCGCCTCGGTGGCATGCGCCTCGCCTACACCGCCATCAAGCCGACGGTGACCGACTTCGTCGAGGCCTCCATGGCCGGGACTTCGGTGGAGCTCGAGCTCGCCGAGATCGTGGTCCACCCGTCGAGCGAGCTGGCCGGAAAGACCCTCGCCGGCGCCGAGGTGAGGCGCCGCTTCGGGATCATCGTCGTCGCCCTGAAGCGGGGCGAGATCAGCCACTTCAACCCGGAGCCGGACATGGCCATCGAGGCGGGGGACGTGCTCATCGCCCTCGGTCCCACCCAGGCCCTGGAGCGGGTCGAGCGGGCGTCGCAGTAGAGCTCTCGTGAGATGTCCGGGCTGAGCTTCGGCCGCCAGCCTCCCCGCCGCCGCCGCATCACCCCCCCGTGCCGAACCGCTCGGTGAGCTGGCGCACTCCGCGGGGGGAACCGATGACCGTGATGCGGTCCCCCTCGCGGAGGACCGTGTCGCCGTCCGGCACCAGGGCCTCCCCCTCGCGGTGAATGACCGCGATCAGGCACCCCCGCGGCAGGCGCAGGTCCCGAACCTGCCGGTCGACGAGCACACCGGTCCGCCCCCCGGCATCGAGGGTGAGCGACAGGAACCGGTCGTGACGCAGGAGGATCTCCTTCAGCTGCCGTTCGCCGGAGGCCGCCAGCCACTCGTGGACGAACGACGGGTCGTCCACACGCCCGGCGATCTCGGCCAGCAGACGCAGGTGCCGGGCCGGGTCCTCGTCCGGGCTGACGAGAAAGAACAACGCCCGGATCGGGTCCCGGGGAGGATGCTCCCCCCACGGCCCGCCCACGACGCTCTCCTCGGCGAGCCCGTTGGCCACCCGCACGACCACCAGGGCCGGCCGATCCAGCCCTCCGAGGCGCAGGTGCGGCAAAGCGGCGCCACCGGCCACCGGGGTCGCGCCCACGCGAGTCCCCTCGAGAAAGCCAGCGGCGAGCTGCCGCGCCGGAACGCCGACCCGCTCCGCGAGCGACACCGAGGCCCGCTCCACCACGTCCTCGAAGCTCAGCGGCCCGCCGAGGTCCACCACGGCCGAGGTCGCCACCACCTGGTCGAAGGGGTCCCCCTCCCGCAGCCCTTTCTCCTTCATGATCGTGCGCAGCTCCGGGTCGAGGCTGGGGTCCAGCCGCTGTCCCCAACGCTCGAACACGTGGTACACCGCACCGCTGCGCAGCACCCGGTTGCGCGCGTAGTGGAAGTACCAGAAGGTCCCGACCCCCACCAGGCCGAGGCAGAACAACAGGGCGATCTCGCCCATCTCGACGATCAGCCAGAGCGGTGCGAGGATCCCGACCACCTGCGCCCAGGGGTAGAACGGCGCCCGGTAGCCGGGGTCGTAGGAGAGAATGCGGCTCTCCCGCATCACGATCACCGCGACGCAGTTGCTGGCAAAGAGCAGGAGCTGGAAGCTGCTGGCCAGCTTGGCGATGCGGGTCGGGTCGAAGAGGGTGACGCAGGCGACAACGGCGACGGTGGTGGCCAGGATGGCCAGGGTTGGAGTCCGCCACCTCCCGACCCGGCGGAAGGCCCTCGGCAGGAGGTGGTCGCGGCTCATGGCCAGGGGGTAGCGGGAGGCAGACAGGATCCCGGCGTTGGCCACCGACGCGAACGCGAGCAGCGCACCAGCGGACAACACCAACGCCGCCCAACGGCCTCCCAGCACTCCCGCCGCGGTCGCCACCGGCGTCAGGCTGCCGCGGAGCCCCTCGGCCGGGACCACGCCCACCATCACCGCGGTGCCCGAGACGAACACGACCACCGCCGTGCCGAGGGCGAGGAACATCCCCCGGGGTATGGTGCGCTCGGGCCGGGCGATCTCCTCGGACACGCTGGCGATCTTCGTCACGCCGACATAGCTGACGCAGACCAGACCGGCCGTCGCCACCACCGCGTCCCAGCCACCGGGCATGAAGGGAACGAAGCGGGCCGGCTCCACGTTGCCGAGCCCGACCGCGGTGAACGCCGCCAGCATGCCGAGAAGCAGCGAGACCAGGATCACCTGCGCCGTGCCCGTCTTGCGAACCCCGAGCCAGTTGACCACTCCGCACGCGACGGCGGCGCCGACCGCGACCGCCAGCACCGGGGCTCGAGGGACCAACAGCCGCAGGTACGCTCCCATCCCCACCAGGGCGAAGCCCGCCTTCAGCACCAGCGCGGCCCAGGTCCCCAGCCCGGCCACCGTCCCCACGAGCGGCCCCAGCGCACGGTCGACGTAGAAGTACTCGCCCCCGGCCCGCGGCATCGCGGTGGCGAGCTCGGCCTTGCTCAACACCCCGGGCAGCAATGGGATCGCCGCCAGCAGGTAGCACAGCACCATTGCCGGCCCGGCCTGGGCGAACGCGATCCCCGGCAGGAGGAAGAACCCCGAGCTCAGCGTGGCCCCGGTGGCGATGGCGAAGACCGAGCCCAGGCCGAGACCACGCTCCAGGCGCTCCTTGCCGTCCTGTGCCGGCACGCCGCCTCCCGGCCCCGACGTCACTGACGTCGAGAGTGTCGTCCCCCAATTGTAGCTTCAACCCCGGTCCAGCACCGCGCGCTCGTACGCCTCCAGGCTGTCGAACCTCGCCAGCGACACGGAGCCCCCGGCGAAGCCCCCGGGCAGGACCGGGCCGCCGGAACGCCGGACCACCCTGGCAACGAACTCGGCGAGGGCCTCGTGCGGGTCGAGGCCCCCCACCAACGTGCGGGGGTCGAAGCCCGACTCCAACCTCACCGCGCGGGGCGGGCCGTCCCCCTCGCCGGGGAGGTCGAGAAGGAGGTCCACCACCAGCCGCGCGGGCCGCCCCTCGGCCTCCACAGTGGCGAGACCGACCGCCCGGACCTGGGCCAGCGGGAGCCGCTTCCTGGCGCCCTGGGCCTCGATCACGAGCACGTCCGGACCGAGGTCGAGCGCCCGCCCCTGCGCCACCCGAAACCGGCCAGAGCTCCGCGTTGGGGCAGTGGCCCGCACGGCAGCCGCCGCCACCCCCAGGCGGTCCAGCTCCGTCGCCACCTCCGGGCTCAGGTCGGGGTGGCTGCGCGCCAGCGCCCCGAGCCGCCCCGCCGACCGCAGGTGGAGCTCGGCCGCGAGACGGGCGAGACGCACAAGCAGCGCCGGGGCTGGATCAGGCGGCAGGCGCTGCTCCAGCCACTCGATCGTCTCGGCCGCGTCCTCCAACTCCCCCCGCGCCCACAGCAGCTCGGCGCAGCGCACCCCGAGGGCGAGGTCGACCCGCAGCTCGCACTCGACCCGGATCAGGTCGAGCCAGTAGGGCCGCAGCAGGTCCACGTCACCGTCGCGAGCCGCCCGCCGGACCAGGGGCAGGGCCACCGACGCGTGCTCCTTCAGGCGGTTCCCGCTGCGGGCGATGCCCCACAGCGCCCCGAGCGCGTCCGGGTCCTCCGGCGATGCGGCCAGACGCGCCCGGAGGCGTTGCAGCGCCTCGTCCTGCCGGCCGGAGCGGGCCAGCTCGACCGCCTGCTCGACCTCGGTGTTCTCGAACACGGTTCGCTTGGCCTCGATGGCAGGGTGAAGGAAGCGTTCCTCCACCCGCGTGGCTCGAACCACGAACGCCACCGCCAGCCCGAAACCGAACCCGGCCACGTGCGCCCAGTACGCGATCCCCCCCCCGGCGGCCATGGAGGTGGCGGCCCACAACCCCATGGCGTTGGCGATCTCCTTCGTGAACCACAGACCGAGCATGAGCCAGGCCGGGGCGAGAAAGGTGCCGTGGTAGATCTTGAACAGGAAGAAGAAGAAGTAGAAGAATGTGATCTTGGTGGCGAAATAGCGAACCGCGAACGCTCCCATGACCGCCGCGATCGCGCCCGAGGCCCCGATCAGCGGCTCGTTCAGCCGGGGGTACATGAGGGCGAACAGCATCCCCGCCGTGACGCCGCCGAGGAGATAGAAGGCGGCGTACAGCGGCCGGCCCCAGACGTCCTCGATGAACGGGCCCACCAGGTAGAGGATGAACAGGTTGCCGAGCAGGTGCATCCACCCACCGTGCATGAACATGTGAGTCACGACGGCGTGGGGCTGGATCCTGCTCGGGATCAGGCCCCAGCGGAAGTAGGGCATGTCGTCAACGGCCTCGAACACGGCAGCGGTCAGCCGGTCCAGAGCTTCCTGTTCCCGCCGCAGCTGCTGTGCGTCGGACGGACGAGGCGCCCCGTCCGAGGCCCGCTGCCGCATGGAGATGTAGGCGTAACCCTTGAGCCGCGGGTCGAGCTCGAGGTACGGGTGCTCGAAGTAGTGGCGCAGGGCCTCCCGCTCCCGGTTGACCACCCGCTCCACCCCGGCTGGCGACACCAGCGTGAGAAGGTGGGCCGCGACGCACAGCCCCATGACGCAGAACGTCACCCACGGCAGTCTCCGGACAGTGGTGTGCTCGTGCCCGATGGGGAGGATCAGCATGGCGCCCAGGCTCCGTGGCTCGGCCGAGCCTACACGCTCCCGACGATCTGCGCCACCCCGTCGAGGCGTGCAGGTCGCGCCCCTCCGAACGCGCCGATCGCCTCACGGCCCGTGCACGAGGCTCGAGTGCGAGACCGGCCCCTGGTCCGGCCTCCCCTTCCGGGCCTCCTGCGTTCCTCAGCGGTCATCTTCACGACCCTCACGGCAACCAAGACCTCCCGTCGAAGGCGAAACGCCGCAGCTCGTGCCACGAGCCGGCCTCGTTCGCCGGGCAGCGTCGTGGCGAAAGCGAGACCGTTTCGATGGCGAGAGGCCGTTGCCGCAGAGAGACCTGCGAGGGGAAGCGGGAGGTTCTCACCCCACGTGGAGGCAGCGGTGACGGGGATGGTTGTGGCGCCGAGGGGGCGGATCGAGTGATTTCACTCCAGCGGCAGCGACAGGGGCAGCGGCAGCCGGCAGGG
>Ga0068714_10006474_pt1 | contig 11880 bp, 8 predicted proteins | sample MTBNYHSulfiMetaG_FD_62988 | JGI IMG/M metagenome (GOLD analysis project Ga0068714, IMG submission 62988) | Enrichment culture microbial communities from rom New York Harbor, USA that are MTBE-degrading - MTBE-NYH (New York Harbor Sulfidogenic)... | ecosystem: Environmental > Aquatic > Marine >... | reverse complement strand
TGATCGTGTCGCTCTGCAGCCGTTTGCCCTGAGGTATCGAAGGGCAACCCATCTGTTCGTGCTTCGATACCTCAGCACGAACCGAGTGCGTAAATCACGGTAATCCGCGATGAGCCGAAAAATTTTATCCCGAATTCTTTATATAATTTCTCATAATCACCGCATAATGGTAAAATTTTCGAGCAACTATTTCAACCCAAATGCGGACACAAGCAGAGGAAAGATGGACAAATCATCAAAAGTCAGCGTGGTCATTCCCGCTTTCAACGAAGAACAAATCATAGGCAAAGTAGTGACAGAAGTCATAGGGGTTCTCGAATCCCGCCGATTTGACCATGAAGTCATCGTCATCGATGACGGCTCCGGTGACAATACCGCGCAGGAGGCATCACGGGCGGGAGCTACAGTCTTCCAGCATCCGTACAACATCGGCAACGGCGCCGCCATAAAAAGCGGCATTCGTGCTGCCCGGGGCCAAGTTTTCGTTTTTATGGACGGGGATGGGCAGCACGACCCGGAAGACATTATCAGGCTCTTAGACCACATACCCGAATACGACATGGTCGTGGGAGCTCGATCGTTCGGCAGCCAATCCTCGTTTCGCAGGGCTTTGGGGAACAAGGCATTCAACTCGTTTGCATCCTACGTTGCCAAGTTTCAGATTCAGGATCTGACTTCCGGCTTCCGGGCCGTCAAAGCCGATATCGCTCGAAGTTTTGTTTATCTGCTGCCGAACACCTATTCGTATCCTACCACCATTACCCTCGGCGCACTGAGAAGCGGGAACAGCGTCAAATACTTGCCGATCCAAATACAAAAGCGTCAAAGCGGCAGCAGCCAGGTGAAGCTGGTCCGAGACGGCGTGCGGTTTTTTATGATCATCACGCGCATTTGCACACTCTACTCTCCCATGCGCATATTTCTTCCGGTGAGTTTTCTCATGTTCGTGTTCGGCACCGTCAATTACGGCATTACATTTTTTTCCCGGGGCCGTTTTACGAACATGAGCGCCTTGCTCTATGTTACAGCTATTCTGATATTCATGTTGAGCCTGATTTCCGAGCAGATTTGCCAGATGCGCTTTGAACGAAGGGGAGCCGACCGCACCACGGCCAAGATTTTTTCAAAAGGAGAGATAGTTAAGACTTCGACACCAGCAGACGACAACGAGTGAGCTGCGGGTGCACTCAAAAGTGGGACACGGATTAGCCCTGGTGGCTTATTCTCAGGATTTCTCGCGGTGCGGCGCCCGACGATCATTTACCGGCTTGTTATAATGAAAAAGATAATGGCGCCCCGCACTGGAGGCTAAAGGACATGCAGCGTGAACAGGAATTACAGAGGCTCTGCCAGGATTTTGAGCTGGCCGCACTCTACGTTTTCGGCAGCCGCGCCCGGCAGGTGCTCCGTTGGATACAAGATGAGCTCGAAGTTCTTCCGCCAGGTCCGGCCGATGTGGACATCGGGATTCGCCCTATTCCCAAGACCCCATTCACGGTCAAGGAGAAGGTGCGCCTGGCTATTCTGTTGGAAGACCTGCTGGGAGTTTCGCGCGTCGATCTGGTGTCTCTTGCGGAAGCCGATCCATTTTTGGCGGCCAACATCATCCGTGGGGAAAGACTCTATGCTCGCGATACATTGGAGGCGGATGAATATGACCTCTATGTGCTGCGCCGGGCCGGCGATCTTGCTCCGCTGGAACGGGAGAGAATTGCTCTCATATTGGGATCTTGAACAATGACAAAAGCAAAGATTTCCCGGCGGGTCATAGCCGACCGAATTGGCTGGATCGAGCAAATGCTTAGTGAAATCAGGTCCCTGCCGGTGCAGGATCAAGTCGCTTTTTTTGCCGATACACGCAATGTATGGACGGCTGAATCGTGCTTGAGAAGGGCTTTGGAGGCCTTACTGGATCTCGGCAGGCACATCCTTGCCAAGGCTTTTGCCATTGGTGTCAGCGAATACAAGCAAGTCGCTGATGGGCTTCTGGAAAAAGGAGTCGTCGATATTGCCCAAGGGGAGACGCTGAGAACCCTCGCCGGCTACAGAAATCGTCTCGTTCATTTCTATCATGAGGTCTCAAAGGAGGAACTGCACCAGGTCTGTGCAAATCAGTTGGCCGACATCGAAACCGTTTTGACGTCACTGAAAGAGTGGATCAAGGAACATCCCGAATATGTCGACGAGACTCTGTAACACCAAGAGATTTGAGCTGGCCGAAGCGATGTCAAACACCATCCAGCACATTCTGACCACACAGCAAGGGATTGTCCCGTAATGAATTCATGCCTACCCGTTTAATCACGAATGATTGATGCTGACAAAAAACCGCATCCCGACAGCAAATTAATCCTTTACACACGATTACGGTTTTTGTAATTTGAGCAATAAATTTGTTCAAACTGACGGAATCAATCCATGCTGGCAGGAATCATCACTTCAAAAACCAGAGTCAAGCTGTTGACGCGCTTCTTTCTGAATCCCGAAGCGAAGGCTTACTTGCGGGAGCTGGCAGCGGAATTTGGATCATCCACCAACGGCATCCGGGAGGAACTGCAGCAGCTGGTTCGATCCAAGCTGCTGAAATGCGAGAAACAGGGTCGACACATTTTCTATCGGGCCGACGAAAGCCACCCCCTGTTTCCCGAGCTCCATTCCATGGTGGAAAAATCATTGGGAATGAACCGAATTCTGGAAAGCATCCTCACCCGCCTTGGCGATCTCGAGCTCGCCTACCTCATCGACGACTACGCTGAAGGCCGGGACACCGGCATCATCGATCTGGTTCTGGTGGGCAATATAAACAACTATCATCTAAGTGATTTGAGCACAAAAACTGAACGCTATATCGGCCGCAAGATTCGATCGCTGGTGCTCAGTCGGGACGAGTTTGAAACGATGAAGCCGAAGCTCGAAAACAGATCCCGGTTGCTTCTATGGGAAAAAGCACAACGACCGCAGAGAGAAAAAGCTCTGTAGATACTTTGATCTACGCAGAATGGCCGAGATTCTGGAGAGGAAACCCGGGCTGGCCTAATAATTGCTTATCAGTCGGCCGAGAGGAAGACCGCGTACGCAAGATAATCTGCGGAATCGCTACTTGGTGCTTGATATAAAGTGCTACGGGCTGATCTCTCGTACAAGCTTTCGAGCTGATCGTGTCTGTGTTCAAGGTTCCACATGAGGCAAACATGGGAAAAATAAATGTTTTGGTCACGGGTGGCGCTGGATATCTCGGTTCAATGCTGGTGCCTGAATTGCTTAGGATGGGCTTCAAGGTAACGGTGCTGGATGCACTGATCCATGGGCAATACTCCCTTTTGGAATGTTGCTCTGACTCCAACTTTGATTTTGTGAAAGGTGATATATGCGACCAAGAATTGTTCGCTTCCCTGCTGATTAAGGCTGATATCATCATTCCCCTGGCGGCAATTGTTGGTGCTCCGGCGTGTAAGATCAATCCCACCCTCACACACCTTGTGAATTATGATGCCCAGATGAAGATGATTGAGAAGATTGCGCCGTCACAAATGGTGATCTTTCCGACGACGAATAGCGGATATGGGGTTGGCGAAAAGGATGCCTTCTGCACTGAAGAAACGCCCCTGCGCCCAATCTCGGAATACGGAAAAACCAAAGTGGCGGTGGAGAATGCGCTCCTTGATAGAGGCAATGCCATCACGTTTCGTCTAGCCACTGTTTTCGGGATGAGCCCCAGGATGAGGATGGATCTTTTGGTCAATGATTTCGCCTATCGTGCTTATAAGGACAGGTTTATCGTCCTCTTCGAAGAGCACTTTCGCAGAAACTACATCCACATTCGGGATGTTGCCAAAGCGTTCTTGTTCGGAATTGAAAACTACGACCAGATGAAAGGGCAACCCTTCAACGTGGGGTTGAGCTCGGCCAACTTGACCAAACGACAACTATGCGAGAAGATCAAGACTTATGTCCCTGAGCTATATATCCATTCAGCCCCGGTCGGTGAGGACCCTGACAAACGAGACTATGTCGTCAGCAACAAGAAAATCGAGTCACTAGGCTGGCACCCAGATCACACTTTGGATATGGGAATCGTCGAGTTGCTGAAAGGATATCGAATTCTGAAGCCAAATATGTTTTCAAACGTCTAGCGCGTCGTTGAGATCATGTATCCACAAAAAGTCATCATCAAACCACGCTCCAGGCTGGAGCTACCCACCTTTAGAGAGTTCACAGAAAATCGAGATATCCTCTATTTTCTTGTCTGGCGGGATATCAAGATTCGTTATAAACAGACGCTCTTGGGAGTTGCCTGGGTGGTTTTGCAGCCGCTCGTTAACATGATCATCATCGCCGTTATTTTCGGCAGATTCGCTCGTCTACCATCGGAAGGATACCCCTACACCGTATTCACATTAGTGGCGCTTTTGCCCTGGCAGCTATTCGCCTATGCACTTGCACAGACCACTGACAGCCTGATCGCCAATGAAAAGCTGATTACGAAGATCTATTTCCCGCGGATTCTCATTCCCCTTGCGCCAGTTTTTTCCGGCTTCTTTGACTTCATGATCGCCACAGTTTTACTGGGCCTGATCATGCTCTATTATCAGATCCCTCCCGGAATTTCGCTTCTCTTGCTACCGGTGTTTGCCCTTCTAGCTATGATCATGGCCTTGGGCGTCGGCTTGTGGTTTACGGCCCTAAACGTCAGGTTCCGTGATGTCCGCTACGCGGTGCCTTTCATCTCTCAAGTCTGGTTCTATTTGACTCCTGTGGCCTACTCTGCGGCCTTGATACCGGAAAAGTGGCGTTCCATCTACTGGTTGAATCCAATGGCGGGAGTCGCAGAGGGCTTTCGCTGGGCTATCCTCAACACTCCCGCACCGGATCTGACGGTCTTTGCCATATCATCAATGAGCGGCTTGCTGGTATTGTTTTCCGGAGTTCTTTATTTCCAGCGAGTCGAAAGCGAATTTGCGGATATCATTTAGCAGCCATGAACAATGTCGCTCTTCAAATTGATCAGCTCAGCAAGCGTTATCGCATCGGTGAGAGTGTTGCCTACAAGACGCTGCGTGAAAGCATTACCGGCTTACTGAGGCAGCCTTTCTGCAGGATGGGATTAACGGACGGGGCCGCCGGCGACCGAAACGCCAGGAGCTTCATTTGGGCGTTAAAGGACATTACTTTGGCCATCAGCAGAGGTGATATTGTTGCTATTATCGGGCGCAACGGTGCCGGCAAATCGACCCTATTGAAGATTCTTGCTCGCATCACCCGACCCACTTCTGGAAAGGCTGAAATCAACGGCCGCGTTGGAGCGATTCTCGAAGTCGGAACGGGCTTCCATCCAGAACTGACGGGACGTGAAAACATTTTCCTGAACGGTGCGATATTGGGTATGCGCCGATTCGAGATCAACCGGAAGTTTGATGAAATAGTCGAGTTTGCAGAGGTTGAGAAATTTATCGACACGCCAGTAAAACGCTACTCCAGTGGAATGTATGTGCGACTCGCGTTTTCGGTCGCGGCCCATATGGAGCCCGACATTCTTCTGGTGGATGAGGTCTTGGCCGTAGGCGACCTCGCGTTTCAGAGAAAGTGTCTGGGGAAGATGGAATCCGTTGCCAACGAAGGGCGTACAGTGGTGTTTGTCAGTCATCAGATGCATGCCGTACGCACTCTTTGCAAAAGTACCGTTTGGCTGGAGGCCGGGCGCGTTGCGGAAGCCGGCCCGACCTTTGCAGTGGTCAAACACTATGAAGAAACCGGACTGCAGTCACTGGATGATTCTGCTCCTGTAGTCATAAGATCCAGTCAAGAGGTGCAGAGCCGACAATTCTTTATTCAACGCTTGGAAATGATTAATAGAGATGGCAATAGAACTAACATCTTTTCATACGAAGACCATATGACTCTCATGGTGGAAGTTGGCGGCGAATGCAAATTCGATCAATACAGCCTGGAATTTGGAATTCACAAGGATTCGGGCGAGTATGTTTGCACGGGCGTATCATGTTTGTTTCACGGCGTTTATTTCTCGCGCAGTACCAGAACAGTTAGAATTGATATCGGTCCCCTTATTATGACGAACGGTCGATACTCCATCTCTCTGAGACTTCGGACGGAAATGAGTATCCCCGATGTGTGGGTACCGGCCGGCATTTTCCACATCATTGAATGCAATCCTTTTGCATTGCGCCGCGAGATAAAAACACCGGTTTGCGTAATAGGGCATCGCTTCATCGCTGCCGATTGAATTGAGGAAGAAAGGCCTTTTCGCAGTTTTACCATGCAAGCAAAAACTCAGAACTACATGCCTCTTGTTGTTGGAGCACCCAGGACGGGATTCACGCTTCTGATCACACTTGCCCGTAGTTTCTATCGTTTTGCCGACCACCAATCGCCAAGTCATCTAACTGTATTGAGGTACTTTGTGGATAACTTGGGGGAGCATCTTTCCCGCACGATTATCGCAACATTTGCAGACAACGGAATCACTGACGATCTGGTATTCAGCCCCATGTTTTACCCTCTAATCGGGGGGCCCAAGTGGATTTGGGAGGAAGACCCTCGTTTTGCCTGCATCCGAAAATACATTGGTGTTCGAGGCATGGGTGATTTCACGCTCATTGTAAAACTGCCGCGTAAGCTCATGGAATGCGACACTGTGGTCCACTCACACACTCACCCCTCGATCTGGTCAAACCTGCCGGATTTTCAAAAGCATACTAAATTTGCTGCCGTGCGCAATCCCTGCGGTGCTCTCAACTCGGCAGTATTCTCCATTAACGCCATCTCCAGCCAGTACATCCAGCTATTCATATCGCCCGAAAACGACAATGATCAACTAAGACAGCACATTGCCAAATTCAAGCTTACCAATCTTGAATTCTTCAAAGGAATAACCGACTTCTATTCCGACTATCTGCAGGAATTCATTGATTGCCGAAACCACTTCATTCTCATGCGCTGGGAAGATCTCATTCAGAATCCGCAAAAGACTATTCTGGCTCTGGCTCACTCCGCAGGCGTCCCGCTTAAGAAATGGCAGGCTGCAATCATCTGGCGCAGAATGCGTTACCGCAACCTTACCGGTCCCCATCGTCATAACTTTCGCAAAGGAAAGGGAATCGTCGGCGACTGGAAAACGAGCTTGGTTAATGAGCACCTCGATATCATCAAGCAAAGCGGCGTCGAACCGTTGATGGAGGAATTGGGATACGGGCCTATCGAGTACCTGAAGGAATCCGGCTATACGGCATACCAGAAGGAAATCGCCGCCTTCATCCGCCGAGGGGAAGTATTCGATGACTATCCGGATCGAGATCTTTTTATTTTCGACTTTCAGAAAAGCAATATCAAATGGGATGGCTTACTGAGCTTTCAGTCCTATCCTTGGAAGCCTTGGACCAAGATCGAACGCTCAGCCTTCCAGCAGGAAGATTTGCTTCTTAAGGTCCTGGAAGCGGCAGACCGAGCGGTCGGAAGAGTAAGTGTCGTGTTAAATGATGTTCTTGACGAGGACTGGAGAGATCCGGGCGATTTTCCCAAGCTGATGGAACGGTTGGAAACCAGGCACGCAAATACTCTTGCAAATCTCGAAGACGGTCGATATAGACATATTTTCAGAGACGCCAACCGCTTGAAGTTGCTCCCCCAAATGCAATGCAGAGCAGTGCCGGTCTTTGCTTCTATCCCCCCTTATCCCATTCAGAATTGCACTCTCTATTTTGTTAGGGACGACACGGATGCTATTGGCGGGGTGCTTTCCCAGTATCTCAAGCACGGGGCGGTGCGTGTTCTTTTTCGACCATTCAATTCCCGCTGCCTGGAAATTCTAAATTCACTGCGGCAACTTGACACTCGCGCATCATTTTTTGCTTTGGCCGCAGAATGCGAGGTACCAGCTCCCGACACGGTACTAGCAATGGATTTCATGGAAAAGGCGGATGTGGTTGTGATCGCGGCGCGAAGTTCCGAAGCGGTTAGCAGTCTTTTAATTGACTGCATTGAACTGAAGCAGGGTGTCGTGATTGCACCGACAACCGACCGCTTTTGGAATAAAGGGCCATTGTTTCTTGTCTCTCCTCAAAAAGCGGGCACTCATCTTTTGTTCGAGCTCGCTCGATCGCTGGGATATGATGACGGTCTGGTTCTATCGGATCCTCCCAAAGGAGGTCACTGGTATTTTCTGGAGTATTCGAACGCTCATACATCAGCACGCGATTTTTTTATCGATGCTGTCAGGAGGGCGACCTTCGGCAACCGCCGTCACCCTTTCCGCACCTCTCCTACGCTTTTCATGTATCGTCACCCTCTCGACATCCTCGTATCTGAAGCATTTTACTATCACCGCGACGGCCACACCGCTTTCTGCGGATATCTTAGCGAGCTTGACTTTGGAGAAAGACTGCTCAGGTTGGTCAACGATCCGTGGCTCTTGGGCAGTATCAGAGACCGAATCGGCGGTTTCTTGGCCTGGATTGACTTTCCGAGTGTTATTCCGATTTCCTTCGAGGAACTGGTCGGTTCTCGAGGGGGAGGCGATGATGATTTGCTGGAGAAGCTGGTCTGGTCGCTTCAGTTGAAACTGCATGTTCCGGGGATACCCAAGGATATCGCTGCCAGAGTATTCAATAAGGAATCCCCAACGTTTCGCAAGGGCAGCATAAACGGCTATCGCGAGCATCTTACCGCTGCTGCATACCTGGAATTCAGCAAACTGCCCCAGGATTTCATGGAGATTTTAGGATATTCGACCGACGTGCAGCAAGACACTTCCCCTTTTTCAAGGCGAATTGAGGAATTCAGGCAGCGTCCGTTGAAACTCGGAAAGGAAACACACCGGTCCACCTCGATTGCCGTGGAATTCAACTTCTTGGGGTATGATCTCATCGTCTATCAAGGGACCTATTATGCCGTCCCGATTCATCAAGGCATTGACCTTGAACGTTCTTCCCCAAGGGCGTTGGGAAATCTTTTGTCGGCAAACGATCCGACATCCCTGAAGCAAAGGATCATCAAGACTATCAAAAATGAAGGAATGTTTTCAGCCATGTTTAGATCCATGCGCAGCAACGCGATGCTGATACGTCCGCTTAAATTCATCAAGAAAGTCAAGGCCGCCACAAAAGGCAATTCGGCTTTGTGAAGAAAGCAGACTGAACACGGCCTGTTGCTGAAAAGCCACCAACTCTCACTATCAAGGAACTTTAGCAGATTTGATGAAGAACATACCGAACGCAACGTTTTCTTTTATTCTGCCAACCCGCGGTCGACCCGATAACTTGACCCGGCTGTTTGACAGTTTCAAATGCACCACCAAACAACTTGGCGAGATCGAAGTTGTTCTGGTGATAGATCAAGATGATCGTGAGATGAAGGCGTTTGCTTACGAAGGCATACCGATCAAAACGGTGTCGGTTCCTCCGGGCCTGAACATGGGCGAACTGAACATGGCTGCCTATGAAGCCTCCTCCGGAGAATACATCATGATTCTGAATGACGATGTCGTCATTCGGACCGAAGGATGGGACGAGACTATCCTCAACCACTTCAATGCATACGCCGATGGAGTTGTGCTGGTCCATGTCAATGATCTGATCTTCAAAGAGAGACTTTGCACTTTCCCCTTTGTTACCCGCACCTTCTGTCGGATTGCGGAGGGGCTCTGTCCCAAAGGTTACTACCGACATCGCATAGATGATCATATCTACAATATCTTTAACTTGCTGAGCATCATGGGCAAAAAAAGGATCATTTATCTACCGGATGTGATTTTCGAGCACGAACATTATGTTACGACGTTATCCGGTAAACGCAAATACAAGCTGGACGATCACATTGTGGAAGCCGACGTCCGACTGTTCGATGACCTTCTGCCGCAACGCAAACGAATTGCTGTTGAACTGATGGAACACATAGACCAGTTCGCTCGCTGCGGTAACACAACCAATCAAATCAAGAAACTGAAGCCCGTTGAAGATTCGATCTCTATCCGCAAAAGAGAATACATACACATACGCCCGGAGGGGTTTATTCCTGCCAGTGCGAACACCCGAGTCACAGTCGCCGTAGTCAGTGCCAATAGCCACTCCCCGATAGCGCAAAAATGCCTCCAGCTGATAAAAAGAAATACGAACAACTTTGAACTGATTTTGTTAGACAACCAGTTCAGTCCCGATTTCAACCACCCGCGTGAAATGAACCGCATTATGGAAATCGTTCAAACGGACTATCTGGTTCTCATGGACGATGACGTATTTGTAGATACTGGTTGGCTGGACGGGCTGCTGCGCTGCATGCAGGCAGACGTTGCAGTTGTAACGCCCTTACACAAAGATAGGGGCGGAAAGCTTTCCTACGCTGGAATTGTCTTTAAGCCGGATGGTTCTGGAGAACATGGCCACATTCTTTCTCGCCCGGAGTCTGTTCGCCCCATTATGAGTCTCTGTAGTGCTCTACTTCTGGTAGACATGAACAAGTGCCGGCATGTTCGTTTCGATGAGAGTTACCACAAGTATTTCCTTGATATTGACTACGGACTTCGAATTTGGGAAGCAGGATATCAGGTGGTTTGTTCACCTTTTACAACCGTTACTCACCTTGGCGGAGGGACTCTTGCCCATGGAAGCTTTTCCTCCAATTTATTGTTCCAACAACAAAAGAAACACTTTCAGCATGAATGGTACCAGACGGGACGATTTGCAAAACTCGAAGAAAATACCTTCTGCAACTTTCCGGAGCTCATTAGGCTATCTAGGCTCGGCAAACAAGTCGCAGGACTCCTTGAAGGTCCTTCATCCGAGTCCATGAGAGATTTCAGGGAGAGGGCTTTGCTGATCCATAATCAGACAAGCGATTATCCTGCCTTGAAGGATTTCCTCCATACCCAGGCGAGGGAAAAGCTCGGGCATGAGGTCCCAAGCATCGAGCATTCCGAAAAAGGGCATCTTGCTTTTCTGATGGGACTCGCGGGGCATCCGGTTTTAGCAGGTCAACTTAAGGGTTTTCATGCAATCTTCTGTGATCAAAACTATTACGCCATCCCGGCGAGCGAACGAATTTTTGACCTGGCCCGCATTTACCGCAACTATTATTCAATTGCTTATTCAGCATTGCGCATGGAGGATTTAGAAAAGGCTGTGCAGGATGCAAATGAAGATGGAATCCCCTTGCCTGAAAAAAGCAAGCCCAACCAGTTGAGGCAGGCAAGCCTTGCAGCAATCTATGAACTGCAGATGTTCCTTTTGGCTTCTCTAAGAATCTTGAACAAGTTGACTCGTCCGATATTCCTGGAGATGTTGCGGCCGGGGTTTAGTCGCAGAGCAGTCACGCTCGCGAAGAACGGTGTAAGAGCCCTGAGGGCTGTTAGAAAGCCTGCTGCAACCACTGTTTCTGTAGAGAAGAGCATTCAGGCGACTCTTCCGACCGGGAAAGCGTATCATCATTTAGCTCAACTCCTTCAGCTCAAGTACCACCGGTTTAGGATGATGCTCCATGCCGAGAAGAAACGCTGGGTGATTCAGAAAACGCCTGTCACCTTTAGGAACCGAACAGATGAACCCAACAGCCCAAAACTGCATCTGCCAGCCGAATGTTCTTCGGGTACGAAAGTCATCGAAAGGGACTATCTCGGATATCAGCTTATCGAAGAGGGTGACCGTTTCAAGGGCATCCCAACCGATGAGGCAGGGAAACCGACAGGGGAGTCTCACGGAGAGTGCTTCGCTCGATCGCTGGCAGGGTTGCGAAGAATGGTTCAGGAAAAGACACCTCGTTTGGTTACCGAGAATTACAAAGGTTATCAGCTCTACGCCTACGAACACTATTTTTTTGCTATGCCACAGACTGCCGGTTTTTTTTCCACGAAGAAGCTGAAAAGAGTCGATTTTG
>Ga0068714_10006473_pt1 | contig 11881 bp, 11 predicted proteins | sample MTBNYHSulfiMetaG_FD_62988 | JGI IMG/M metagenome (GOLD analysis project Ga0068714, IMG submission 62988) | Enrichment culture microbial communities from rom New York Harbor, USA that are MTBE-degrading - MTBE-NYH (New York Harbor Sulfidogenic)... | ecosystem: Environmental > Aquatic > Marine >... | reverse complement strand
CCGGTGACGATGATCTCGTCCAGGGCCACGGCCGATTGGGCGAGCTGGAAGTCCAGGGTCACTACCTGCCCGGCCAGGACATTCACCTCGATGGTTTCCGTCCGGTACCCCAGGAACATGGCGCTGATCTGCCGGGGGCCCGCCGACAGGCTGGCGATGCGGTAATTCCCGTTGGCATCGGTCAGCGTCCCCACCTGGGTGCCGACCACAAAGACCTGCGCCGCCGAGATGGGAGCGCCCGATCGGGCGTCCGTCACCTTCCCGGTCAGCGTCCCTTGCTGGGCCTGGGAAGCGCCCGGCGCGCAGAGAAGGACCCCCACGGCGGCGATGGCCACCAGGGGAGCCCAGACTAAACGCTTGAGCTTCATGCTTGTCTTCCTCCAGTTGAGGGGGAGCGCGGGCAACCTGCGGCAATTCGTGCAAGGGGCCGAAGGCCGCCCGTGGGTGTTGGAGAGAACCCCGCCCTGGGCGCACCGGGGCGGGGAACGGGTGGTGAAGAACGGTGGCATTCTTGGGTTCGCATCACCTCCTCCGGAAACATGGTACGGATCGAACGCGCAGCGCTCGCGCTTCGGGGAGACGTATGCCGTGTGCAGAGAATAGATCGCGGCGATCGAGATTGTCAACTAGTTTGAAAGGCGGCCTGGATAAGGAAGGGAACGCCCTTCCCCGCCGACCGTTTCCCCCCCGGGGATCCTACCGGTCCCTCACCGGCCCTCCCGGTCCTGACCGGCTCCCCTCGGGTGCCCCCGGGTGCCCCCGGTTCCCCGGTCCCTACCGTCCCTCACCGCCCCTCCCGGTCCTGACCGGTCCCCCCCCGGTCCCCCCGAAACGGTCAGGGGCAGCGATACACCATGGCGTTGATGTTCATCCCGGCCCCCACGGACGCGAACACCACCACGTCGCCGGACTCGAAGCGCTGGCCATCGAGCTGCCCCCTGCGCATAAGGTCGAACAGGGTAGGCAGCGTGGCCACGGAGCTGTTGCCCAGCCAGGCGATGGTCATGGGCATGATATCCTCCGGGATCTCCGCCACCCCGTACTCCCGGAACAGGCGCTTGAGGATGGCGTGGTCCATCTTGGCATTGGCCTGGTGCAGCAGGACCTTCGTCACGTCGGTGAGGGTCAGGCCGGCGCCCTCGAGGCTGGCCCTCACCACCCCGGGCACGGTCTGGACCGCGTACTCGTAGAGCTTCCTCCCGTACATCTTCAGGTAGAGGCGGTCGTCGGACGGGTCGGGGGCGTACGATGGCCCCATCCAGAGCAGCCGGGCGTGCTCCAGGGTGTCGGAGCGGGTCCGGTGGCTGAGGATGCCGGTGGCCCCGGGGGATTCCACGACTTCCAGGACCGCCGCCCCGGCGCCGTCGGCGTAGATCATGCTGTCCCGGTCGTGGGGGTCCGACACCCTGGAAAGGGTCTCCGTCCCCACCACGAGGGCCTTTCGTGCGTCTCCGGAACGGAGGAAGTAGTGGGCCTGGATCACGGCCTGGAGCCACCCGGGGCATCCGAAGGGTAGGTCGTAGGCCACGCAGAAGGGGTTCCGGATCCCCAGCCGCTCCTTGATCCGGGCGGCCAGGGTCGGGCAGAAGTCCAGGTGGAGGTTGTCAGCCCGGACGTCGCCGAAGTTGTGGGCCACGATGATGTAGTCCAGGGTCTCGGGATCCGCGCCGGCATCCTCCAGGGCCGCCAGGGCGGCTTCCGCCCCGATCTCCGACGCCACCAGGTCGTCGGTGACGTAGCGCCGCTCCGAGATCTCCGTGATCTCCTGGAACTTGGTCACCACCCGGGGATTGTCGGCAGGGTCCAGGGATTGCCCGTAGTCCAGGAAGAACTCGTTGCCCACGAAGGCCTGGTTCGGCACCCTGCGGGTCGGGAGATAGCTGCCGGAGCCGGTGAAGACGGAGTTTCTCTGTGCGCCCATGGCAGACATCCCAGGGGGTGAAACGGATCAGGAACGAGAACTATACCAGTGTCGGCGGTGCGGGGTCCAGGCTTTTCAGGCCGGTTCCCGGTTCCCGCTCCTCCGCCGGGTGGAGAGGGCGCCCGCAAGGACTCCGGCAAGAAAACCAGCCAGCATGGACCAATGCACGGCCATCTCCCGGGCCACGCCTCCCCCTGCCCACGCGACAGGGGGTACCAGCATGGCGGTGACGGCCACGGCCAGGCCGGCGGCATAACCGATGACGCCACCCCAGAAGCGCCGCTTCCGGCCGGGATCGCCCTCCCGGAACCGATGACCCAGGGCCGAGAGGGCGGCCGGAACCGCGAAGAGGCCCAGGAGGAGCGCCAGGCCGTGCAGGGTCATAGGCGGGTCTTGGGGTAGAGCCAGAGCCAGTAGCCGGTGCCCAGGAGGAGGAGCACCAGCACGGCGGCGGCATCGCTCAGGAGGGTCCACAATCCACCGAAGATCTCCCCGGAGTGGAGCTTCTCCAGGAACACGTCGTTCCGCTCGCCCACGTGGAGCACCCTGGCGGAGTGGATGTCCAGGGTGACCTCCATGACCCTCCGGTCGGCGAAGCGGACCTTGATGAGGCCCTTGGACGGGCGCACGTCCATCCGGTCGATCCCGGACGCCGCGATCTCCGGTCCCACGGCCGATTCCGCCGCCGCCGCCAGCTCGGCCATGGGAAGGGCCGCGGCGAATTCCCCGGAGGGCTCGTTGGGGACGTCGGGCATGAAGCCCAGGGCTCCCTTGTGGTTCAGGAGGATCCCGGTGACCGCCACCAGCAGCAGGATCCCCGTGGCGGCCAGGCCGGTCCACAGATGGGTATAGAACATGACCCGGGCGAACCGCCGCTTGCCGTGGCCGACAGGGGAGGATGCGGGCCCGTGCTTGGTGTCCGCGGGGATCGGCATGTCCGGCTGCGTCATCTCACTCCTGGGGCCAGGGGCCCCGCCGAGATCGTCCCTCTTTGCAGTCCTTGGCCCGGGTGCCCCGGCGGGGACCGCGAACCTGCCAAGCTATCCGGGCGGAGCCCGCGGCTCAAGGGTCAGGGTGGGAACAGTGTCACTGTAGGGACGAAGTCACGATGGGGCCCGGCTGCCCCAGGTCCCCCTTGCGCTACCGCACGCAAGTCTGCCCCCGCCCCCTTGCGCTCCTGCCCGCAAACTTGTATTCATACGAACGTATGAATGAATCAACGAAGAAGGATCCGACCAAAGGCCCCGTGCGGGCCCGGACCCCGCAGCCACGGGGTACGGAGGCGGCCCGGCGACCCGTCGGCGCCTCGGATGCGGACGCTTCCGTCACCCGGGAGCGTCTCCTCGGAGCCGGGCGCCGCCTTTTCGCCGTCCGGGGCTTCCAGGGGACATCCATCCGTGCCCTCACCGCCGAGGCGGGGGCGAACCTGGGGGCCGTCACCTACCACTTCGAGAGCAAAGAGGGTCTTTACCGGGCGGTCCTCGAGGAGTGCATGGGACCTATGAAGCTCCGGCTGGATGCCCTGAGCAAGCTGCCGGTCCCGGCCATGGTCCGTGTGGAGCTCTTCGTCCGGGGGATGTTCCAGCACCTCCTGGAGAACCCGGACATGCCCAGGTTCATGGTCCAGGAGCTGGTGGTTGGGGAACGCCCCGCCAGGGAGGTTCTCGACACCATGAGGTCCGTGGTGGGCACTCTGGCGTCCCTGCTGGAGGAGGGACAGGCCGACGGCTCCATCGTGCCGGGAGACCCGGTCCTCCAGGCTCTCACGATCCTGTCCCAGCCCATCTACCTGTCGGTGATCCCTGCGGTCCTCAAGAGGGAGGACCTCCGCTCGGCCGGGCTTCCGGTTCCCAGGAGATCCGCCGAGAACCATGCCGTGGCGCTCCTGCGTAGGGCGCTGGTCTTGCGGGAGGAGGAGAACGAATGATCTGCCGGATCCTGGTCCTCGCTACGGTGCTGGCCCTGGCCTGCCTGCCGACGGGGGTCGCGGCCCAGGGTGGCGTCCCGGCGCGGACGCAGCCCAACGGCCACTTGACCCTCGCGGAGGCCGTGGCCCTGGCCCTGGACACGCACCCCTCCCTGGGGCAGGCCAGGGCCCAGCGGGACGCGGCGGCGGCGGGGGTCGCCCTGGCCCGAGGCGCGCTCCTGCCGAGCCTGTCGTCCCAGGGCTCCCTGGCCCGTTTCCAGGAGCCCATGGTGGTGGCCCCCCTCCACGGGTTCGATCCCGCCCGGCCTCCCACCTTCGACCGGAGCCTGGTCCAGGGAACACTGGCCCTGAGCTACACCGTCTTCGACGGAGGAGCCCGGCGGGCCCGCCGGGCCGGCGCCGGGATCGGTGAGGAGGCGGCCGCCCTGGGCGAGGAGCGGGGTGCCATGGACGTGACCCTCCAGGTCAGCGCGGCCTACCTCGAGGTGCTTACGGGCCGGGAGCTCGTGAGCGCGGCACGCCGTCAGCAGGAGGCTCTCGAGGCGGAGCGGGCCCGGGTGGCCCAGTTCCTGGAGGAGGGAAAGGCGGCGCGGGTGGACCTGCTGAGAGTCGAGGCGGCCCTGAGCCGGGCCCGGGCCTCGGATATCGCGGCGGGGGCGGACCTGGACGCGGCCTGGGGACGCCTGGCCCGCCTGCTGGGGATGGAGGAGGAGGAGCTCCGGGGGCGGAACCTGGCCTCGGTGGCTCTGGCTCCCGCGCCGGATCTCTCCCTGGAGGAAGCGATGGCGGCTGCCCTGGGGAGAAGCCCGGAGATGGCGCTGGCTCGTAAGGAGGTGGCGGGGTCCGCCGCGGAGGCCCGAAGCGCCAGGGCGGCCTGGTTCCCCCGGGTGGAAGCGGGAGGCCAGCTCCAGAGCTTCGGCACGGTGGACGGTGGCCACGCGCAGGAGTGGAACGCGATCCTCCGCATCTCCTATCCCCTCTTCACGGGGGGAGCCCGTGGAGGGGAGGTGGAGAGGGCCGCGGCCAGGGAGCTCCAGGCCTCCGAGGGCCTCCGCCTGGCGGAGATGAGGGTGGCGGACCAGGTGGACGAGGCCCTGGCCGCGCTAGCCGGGACCAGGGCCATGCGGCACGCCCTGAGCCTGGCGGTGGAGCAGTCGGAAGAGGTGTCCCGCATCGAGGCCCTCGCCCTGGAGGCGGGGGCTGGCGTCCAGACCGACTACCTCCGGGCCGAGGCGGATCTCCTGGAGGCCCGGGCTGCCCTGGCGAGGGCCCGCCACGGCGAGATCCTGGCCCGGATCGGGCTGGCCAGGGCCATGGGGGATCTGGATCTGGGATGGCTGGACGAAACCCTGGAGGTGGTACGATGACCGTTGGCATGCGCGTGTTTCCGCTCTCGGCTGCCGGGAGGCGGACGGGGAGCCGGCTCTCCATTGGAGGTCTCCCGAGGCCCCTCTCCCTTGCGCTCTCCCTGTCCCTCGGCGCCCTGGCCGGCGGGTGCGACGCCGGGGATCCCGAGGCCATCGTGGCGTCCGGCACCGTGGAGGCCACGGAAGCGTCCCTGGGCTTCCAGATGGCGGGGAAGATCGCCTGGATCGGGGTCCGTGAGGGGGAGACGGTCGAAAAGGGGACCGAGGTGGCCCGCCTGGACCAAGAGGAGCTCCTGGCCCGGCGGGGAGCGGCGACGGCCTCGGCGGATGCGGCCCGGGCCCTCCTGGCGGAGCTGGAGCGGGGCTTCCGGCCGGAGGAGATCGCCGAGGGGGCCGCCGCCCTCAGAGGCGCGGAGGAGCGAGTGGCCGACGCCCACAGGGACCTGGAGCGGGCCCGTCGCCTGTTCGACGGAGGGGCCGTCAGCCGGGAGATGCTGGACAAGGCCGAGACGGCGGCCCGGATGGCGGAGGCGGCCCGGGACCAGGCCCGGGAGCGGGTCGGGATCCTGGACGAGGGGCCCCGCAGGGAGCGGATCACCGCGCAGCGGGCCATGGTGGCCCAGGCGAATGCGTCCGTGGCCCAGGTGGAGGCCGCCCTCTCCAACGCTGTCATCACCGTGCCCTTCCCGGGTGTGGTCACACTCCGCCACCGGGAGCCCGGGGAGACCGTCGCGCCGGGGCTGCCAGTCCTCACCGTCATGGATCCGGATGACCGATGGGTCCGGATCTACGTCCGGGAGGACCGGATCGGCGCCGTGAGCCTGGGCCAGGGAGCCACCATCACCGCCGATACGTACCCGGACCGGAGCTACCGGGGAGAGGTGGTGTTCATCTCCAACCGGGCCGAGTTCACACCCCGCAACGTCCAGACCGCCGAAGAGCGGGTCAAGCTCGTCTACGCCGTGAAGGTCCGCATCACGGGAGACCCGGAGCAGGACCTCAAGCCGGGCGTCCCCGCGGACGTGGTGCTGGAGCCGGCGGCACCTTCCCAGCCCGGGGAGGCAGGGTGACCTCACCCGCCGCCCCGCCCGCCGTGTCTCTCACGGAGCTCACCCGGAGCTTCGGCGACACCCTGGCGGTGGACCGCCTCTCCTTCTCGGTCCGCCCGGGGGAGCTCTTCGGCATCGTGGGGCCCGACGGGGCGGGGAAGACCACCACCCTCCGGATGCTGGCGGGCATCCTTCCCCCCACCTCCGGCTCGGCCCAGGTCCAGGGTGTGGACGTGGGTGGGGACCCGGAGGGGGTGAAACCCTTCATCGCCTACATGGCCCAGCAGTTCGGCCTCTACACCGACCTCACCGTCCGGGAGAACATCGAGTTCTACGCGGACCTCTACCGGGTTCCCAAGGCCGAGCGGCCCCGGCGCCTGGAGCGCCTGTACGCCTTCTCCAACCTGGGCCCCTTCCAGGACCGCCTCGCGGGCAACCTCTCCGGGGGGATGAAGCAGAAGCTCTCCCTCTCCTGCGCCCTCATCCACCACCCCCGGGTCCTCCTCCTGGACGAGCCCACCTTCGGGGTGGATCCCATCTCCCGCCGGGATCTCTGGCTCATCCTCCATGAGATGGTGGCGGAGGGGGTGACGGTCCTGGTGTCCACCTCCTACCTGGACGAGGCGGAGCGGTGCGACCGGGTGATCCTCCTGCACCAGGGCCGGACTCTGGCCCTGGACACGCCGGACCGACTGATGGAGCTCCTCCCCGGTGAGGTGGTGGCCCTCCGGGGCCCCCATCCCCGGGAGATCCGTGATCGGGTGAGGGAGCTCCCGGGGGTCATGGGAGCCGCTCTCTTCGGAAACAAGGTCCACGTGGTGCTGGCGGACGGGCATGGGGCACGGGAGGCGCTGGCAGGCAGGCTGGAGGCGTGGGGGATGACGGCGGAAGTGCAGGCCATGGACCCCAGCCTCGAGGACGTCTTCCTCCACATGGTCCAGGAGGCGGAGGCCCATGGCTGACCGTGGACCGCAGGAAGCCGTGAGGGTTCACGACCTCACCCGGAGGTTCGGGGACTTCACGGCCGTGGACCAGGTGGGCTTCGACGTGAAGGAGGGCGAGATCTTCGGGTTCCTGGGCCCAAACGGCGCGGGCAAGACCACCACCCTCCGCATGCTCATCGGGGTGCTCGCCCCCACCTCCGGGGAGGGGTGGGTGTCGGGCCGGAGCATCCTCACGGAAGGCGAGGCCATCCGCCGGGGGATCGGCTACATGTCGCAGCGCTTCTCTCTCTACGGAGACCTCACCGTGGACGAGAACATCCACCTCTTCGGCGGCCTCTACGAGGTCACGGGGGCCCGCTTCAAGTCCCGGCGGGAATGGGTCCTGGAGATGGCGGGGCTCCAGGACCAGGTGCGCCAGCTGACGTCCTCCCTCCCCCTGGGATGGAAGCAGCGCCTGGCCCTGGGGTGCGCACTCCTCCACGAGCCGCCCCTCCTGGTCCTGGACGAGCCCACCTCCGGCGTGGACCCGGTGGCGCGGCGGCACTTCTGGGAGCTCATCAACCGCCTGGCGGAGGGAGGGACCACCATCCTGGTGAGCACCCACTACCTGGAGGAGGCGGAGCACTGCAACCGCCTGGTCCTCATGAATCGGGGACGCGTCATCGCCCTGGACACGCCGGAGGGGCTCAGAGGGCGCATGGCCGAGCCCCTCATGGACCTCCGGGTTTCCGATCCTCCCGGGGCCGTGGAGGCGCTGAAGGGAGGGGAGGGGATCCTGGAGGCGGCCATGTTCGGCCGGAGGGTTCACGTGGTGGTGCGGGACGAGGCCCGGACCCGGGAAGCCATCCCCGGCCTGCTGGCGGCCCGAGGCGTAGCCCTGGAGGGGATGGAGCGGGTGCCTCCCTCCCTGGAGGACGTTTTCGTGGCCCTGGTGCGGAAGGAAGGAGGGGCAGTGGAAGGATGATGTCCATGGATCCCTTCCGTCTCCTGGCCGTGGCCCGGAAGGAGGCCCTCCAGCTCCGGCGGGACTCCAGGAGTCTCATGCTGGCCTTCCTCCTGCCCCTGGCCATGGTGGTGTTCTTCGGCTACGCCATCAGCTGGGACATCAAGGACATCCGCCTGGCGGTCCTGGACCAGGACGGGAGCCAGCGGAGCCGGGAGCTGGTGCAGGCTCTCCAGGGGAGCGGCTACCTGTCGGTGGTGGAGCGCCCGGCCTCCTCGCAGGAGGCGGAGGAAGCCCTGGCCTCCGGGAGGGTGCGGGGGGCCCTGGTCATCCCTCCCGATTTCACGCGGAAGCTGGACGCGGGCGTCCAGGCTCCGGTCCAGCTTCTCCTGGACGGGTCCGACGCCAACACCGCCACCATCGCCCTGAACTACACGGAAGCCATCGTGGCGCGGCACTCGGCGGAGCTCCTGCTGCGGGGGAGGACTCTTCCCACGGTGGTGGAGGCCGAGATCCGTGTCTGGTACAACGAGACGCTTGAAAGCCGGAACATGATCGTCCCGGGGCTCATGGCCGTCATCATGTCCATCATCGCCGCCATGCTCACCTCCCTCACCATCGCCCGGGAGTGGGAGCGGGGTACCATGGAGCAGCTGGCGGCCACGCCCGTCCGGGGGATCGAGATCGTCCTTGGGAAGCTGGCACCCTACCTCCTCATCGGGCTCTTCGACGTGCTCATGGTGGTGGGGGTGGGGATCCTCCTCTTCGGCGTTCCCTTCCGGGGGAGCCTTCTTCTCCTGGGGGGGCTGTCCGTGCTCTTCCTGGTGGGGGCCCTGGGGCTCGGGATCTTCATCTCCGCCGTGGCGGGCTCCCAGGTGTTCGCCATGCAGGCCGCCCTGGTGGCCACGTACCTTCCGGCCCTCCTCCTCTCGGGCTTCCTCTTCGACATCGCCGGCATGCCGTGGGTCCTGAAGGTGGTGACCTTCCTGGTACCGGCTCGCTACTTCATGACGGTGACCCGGGGGGTGCTTCTGAAGGGGGTGGGGGCCGCGGTGCTCTGGCCCCAGGCCGTGTTCATGCTGGCCTTCGCCGTCGTGGGCCTGGGGCTGGCCACCTGGGTGTTCAAGAAGGAGATCCCGGTATGAGGCTCTCCACCTTGAGGGTGCGGGAGATGGTCCGCAAGGAGCTGCGGCAGCTTCTCCGGGACCCGAAGACGAAGCGCATCGTGTTCGTGGCGCCCATCATCCAGCTCCTCATGTTCGGATACGCCGTGAACACCGACGTCCGGAACGTCGCCACCTTCCTGGTGGACCACGACCGGACCCACGAGTCCCGGCTCTTCCAGGAGACCCTCACCGCCTCCGGGTACTTTCGCGTGGTGGACGGTTCGGAGCGCCCCGGAGACATGGACCGGGCCCTGGACGGTGGGCGGGCACTGGTAGGGGTCCAGATTCCCCAGGGGTTCGCCCGGGACCTGAGGAGTCCCGAGGGCGCGAAGGTCCAGATCCTCATCGACGGGACCAGCTCCAACACCGCCACGGTGGTCATGGGATACGCCGGGCGCATCGTCCGGGACTTCGCCGCCCAACAGGGAGCGGCGGCGGGGGTGAGCATGGAGGGTGGGATCGACCTTCGGTCCCGGGCCTGGTACAACCCGGACCTGGCCAGCGTGGTCTACAACGTCCCGGCCATCTTCGGGCTTCTCCTCCTCCTCATGGCCCTCCTCCTGACGGCCCTGGCCGTGGTCCGGGAGCGGGAGCTGGGGACGCTGGAGCAGCTCATGGTGAGCCCCATCACCCGGGGGGAGCTCGTCCTGGGGAAGACCATCCCGGTGGTCCTCATCTGCCTGGTGGACCTGGCCCTGGTGACGGCCCTGGGAGTCCTCTGGTTCGACGTACCGTTCAGGGGCTCCATCCCGGTCCTGGTGCTGGCCTCCTTCCTCTACATCCTGGCGGGATTGGGGTTCGGGCTCCTCATCTCCACCATCTCCAGGACCCAGCAGGAGGCCTTCCTCACCATGTTCCTCTTCCTGCTGCCGGCCATCATCCTCTCCGGGTTCATGTATCCCATCGACACCATGCCCCCGATCTTCCAGCACATCACCCTTCTGAACCCGGTGCGCTACTTCATCGAGATGGTCCGGGCCATCTTCCTGAAGGGCCATGGGCTGGCGGACCTCTGGGTCCAGCTCGTGGTCCTGGCGGCCATGGCCGCGGCGACCCTCCTGGCCGCCGGGATGCGCTTCAAAAACAGCCTGGAGTAGGGCTCCCTTCCATCAATAGAAGGGGTTCTCCCCGGAGGTGTGGTCCGTGACGTCGTGGACGGCCGTGATCTCCGGGACGGCCTGCCGCACCATCCGCTCCACACCCTGCTTCAGGGTCATGCGGGAAAGGGCGCATCCCTGGCAGCCGCCGCCCATTTCGATGTAGATCTCCGTCCCCTGGACGTCCACCAGGACGATCTCCCCGCCGTGGGAGGCCACGGCCGGGTTCACCTGGGCTTGCAGGACCTCCTTCACCTTCTCGGCCAGCTCTCCCTTGGGCGGACCGGAGAAGGTGGGCGTCTTCCGCACCGGCCGGATCTCGAAGCCGCTCTCGTTCACGCGCTCCACGAAATCCACCGTGGCGCCTTCCAGGCGATCCGCCCCGTCACGGGAGACGAGGACGGCGAAATCGCCCATGTCCACCCGCACGTCGTCCTCCTCGCGATCCGATTCCGCCACAAGAGAGAGATCGAAGCGCATCCCGGTGATGCCCCCGGGATGGCCAGTGATCCGAAGGGCCCTCAGCTCCCCGTCGCTGCGGCTCATGAAGTCCCGGATCACGCTCTTGGCTCGCTCGGTGATGGTCAGCTCCATGTCCCTCTCCTCCTATGAGTCGGTTCGGGCCTGGAAGCCCGCTGTTGTCTGCCCGCTCCTACCCCTCCGCCGGGGCCAGGTTCAGGGCTGTGGCCCCGAATGCTCAATATCCCTCCCCCGGGCGAGCATGCAAGGGCCGGGCCGTCTCACCTGGAGCGGCAAGCCTCCAGCCCGCCCTCCCCTCCCCGTTGCTGCATGCCGGAGGTGCTTCTAGCTTCCGGGGCCTTCTGGGCCCTCCGGTTGGGACCTTTCGACACTCCGAGACACTTGAGCGATGGCTGAAAACGACCTGATGGACAAGCTCGTGTCGCTGTGCAAGCGCCGCGGATTCATCTTCCAGTCCTCCGAGATCTACGGGGGGACGGGCTCCGTGTGGGATTACGGCCCCCTGGGCGTCGAGCTCAAGAACAACATCAAGGCCCGCTGGTGGAAGGCCATGGTCCACGAGCGGGACGACATCGAGGGGCTGGACGCCGCCATCCTCATGCATCCCAGGGTCTGGGAGGCCTCCGGGCACGTGGAGGGCTTCACGGACCCCCTCGTGGAATGCGGGAAGTGCCACCGGCGGTTCCGGGCGGACATGCCGGAGGTGGAGGGGGGCCAGTGCCCCGTCTGCGGCACCCGGGACGCCTTCGGCGAGCCTCGGATGTTCAACCTCATGTTCCGGACCTTCATGGGCCCGGTGGAGGACGCCGCCAGCCAGGTCTACCTGCGGCCCGAGACCGCCCAGGGGATCTATGTGAACTTCCTGAACGTCCAGGGCGCCGCCCGGCAGAAGGTCCCCTTCGGCATCGCCCAGATCGGGAAGGCGTTCCGCAACGAGATCACCCCCGGCAACTTCGTCTTCCGGACCCGGGAGTTCGAGCAGGCCGA
>Ga0068714_10006471_pt1 | contig 11883 bp, 7 predicted proteins | sample MTBNYHSulfiMetaG_FD_62988 | JGI IMG/M metagenome (GOLD analysis project Ga0068714, IMG submission 62988) | Enrichment culture microbial communities from rom New York Harbor, USA that are MTBE-degrading - MTBE-NYH (New York Harbor Sulfidogenic)... | ecosystem: Environmental > Aquatic > Marine >... | reverse complement strand
TTGAACAAAATCCCTCATTTCCGATCTTGAAACGTCGCGCACTCACTAGGTTCCATCCGGTTCGGCCCTCCTGGCAGGCGTTGGCTCCCAGCACTCCCGGTCGCAACGACCTGGGTTGCGTTGCCGGGGGGGCCGGATGAAAACCCATCACCGGACCCTGAAACGTGTTGGGTCGGAGTCCTTTTGTGTGTTCAGGCGGGGCTGCATTCGCTGTTTCCGGCAAGTTGAGAATAGGAAGTTTCGGTGCCTGGTGTCAAGGTCTAAATGGATAATCAGTTGAAAAAACCAATTTTCACGATAAAAAGTATAATGTAAAAGAAAAAGGCTAGGTTTTGAATAAATATTATGTCTCTTTTGACTACACGAACGGGCTCGCGAACCTATGTCTTGAGCGTTGTTCGGACAAATCGCAGTTAGAAACCGCTTCCACGGTGTCGTATCGTCATTGCTGTTTCTCGTTGGGGGGGAGCGGATAGGAATAGAATAAAACTATCGGGTGGGAAAACCGACGGCGTCATAAAACGTCAAATCAATCCTGCCCCATCAGGGTCGTTGTCGGTGTCGGTATCGGAAATTGACGGATGACCTTTTCGACTCCGATCCCGATCCCGACGCCGACAAGAGGAGAATGGTAGGTTTTACAACCTCATCAAAACCGAAACTGAACGCCCGCAGTCCAGGTTCTTTCAGGTGCGGGATAGAAATTGCGTATCGTTCCTCCAGCCCCTGCTACGCCGTATTGGGCGTATTTCTCATCCAGTAGATTATTGACCCCGACAAAGCCTTCAACAAAACCTTTTCTGTAGGTCAACTTCGTATCAACCACCGAGTAGCTGTCCAATTTGCCCAGTCGGTTTGCCTGGTCGCTGATCAGGTAGCTGTCTCCGACGAAAATGTAGTCGGCTGAAAACGCCAGGCCGGGAAAAATATCGCTGACGCGGATCCCAACCGCGGCTTTGTGCCGTGGGACGGCCGGGATGTCATTGCCGTTATAGGGATCGGCTTCGAATGTGGCTTTCTGGTAGGTATAGTTTCCGTTTAAGGTGATTTTGTCTGAAATGCGGGCGGTCAGGCCTGCTTCAAATCCCTGGTGCAGGGTTTCAGGGTGATTTTCGTTTGTGCCGATATACGGCTTGGGCAAGGGGTCGTAAAAAATTTCATTCTTTATCTCCGCGCGAAAGAGCGTCAGTCGCCCACTCAACCTGCTGTTGAATGAATGCCTGATACCGACGTCGTAATGCATGCCGGTCTGTGGTTTCAGGTCTGTATTGATTCCAGTGGCGAATGTAGTCTGGTCGATTTCGATAAGTTCATCGGTCAAGGGATAGCGGAAGCTTCGGTTCATCCTCAGAAAAAGAGTCGAATCCTTTTTATAGGCGTAGGAAAGCCCCAGGTCGAATGCTTCTTCCCTTGTTTCAACCTTTTCTTTAAGAGCGATGGTTTTGGACGGCAGGTTCATTTTCTCAAGATCGTCCTGAACGTTTTCGGTCCTTGCCCCGATGGAGAGAAAAATATTATCCAGAATTTCCGTTTCATTTTTGACGTAAAAACCCATGGACTCCCTTTTTATGGTGTCGTGACCGATAGGAGACGCAACCGGGGTGAATGTTCCCGAGAAGGAGTCCAGGGTTTGATCCGAAAGATACAGATCGGCTCCTGCAATAAAGGTGTTGCCTCTCCCGAAAAGGGGGTGATCGTACACGAATCGGGGCGTGAACCCGTAGGTTTCGATATCGTTTTCGGTCAGAAACGGGAAGCTGGGGTCCGGGTAGTCGCTTTTGGTGTTGATACGCCTGTAAGATAATTCTCCCAGTAACGTGCCGTAATCGCCCGCAGCTGCATCGAAACCGAGGCTGAGAAAGGAGTCTTCCGAATCGGACCTGTCGAAAAGGTCTTTGGCTGATCTTCGATTGTTCAGATAATCTTTTTCGCTCAAGGCTCCCGGCATGCCATAAACATCGGAGTGATGCGAAAAGTCGAGATTCAAATCCAGAGTGTCGAGCGCCTGGTAGCGGATGCGGCCCGAGGCGTCTTTCGCCCGGTAGTCATTGTTTTCACGGTAACCATCGGTCGAGTCGTAGCTGAAACTGGCCGAGGCGGCGAGTCCGGGTCTGCCCGCGTTCACGGAGATCTGCTCCTTCGCCCGGCCGAAACTGCCCGCCGTGATCGAGGCCCTGGCTGAAAATCCTTCTTCCGGATCCCTGGTGATGATATTGATGACCCCGCCGACTGCGTTGTCCCCATAAAGAACCGTGCCGGTTCCCCTCAGGATTTCTATCCTTTCAACGCGATCAATGGCGATGTGGCTCCAGTTGACGCCGCTCAGATCGATCGCGTTCACCCTTCGACCGTCAACCAAAACCAGCGTGTTGCTGGCGCCTGATTCGCCGAAGCCCCTTATGTCCACCTGAGCGGTTTTGCCGGTTCCAAGAAGATCCCTGACGACAATGCCTTCCTCGCTTCGGAGCAAGTCCACGACGGTTTTTGCATTCGACGCCCGGATGTCCTCTTCGCTTATCACCGTGATGTTCGCAGGAATATCGGCGATCTCTTCCTCTATGCGACTCCCGGTAACGACCACTTCCTCAAGCAGTGCTTCGCCGCCTGCTTTTTCAGCCCCTTCGGCATGGCCTGCGCCGGAAACCCCCAAAATGAAGCTTGCAGCAAGCAGAAAAACGAACAGAATCGCTTTTTTATCGAACATTTGAGATGGCCCTCCTTTTAAAAGGTTGCAGGTACGGACCGCGGATGGCTGGATTCCTGAAGGTGCCCCGGCTTTTTTGCCGGTAGAATGGGCGGTTGGTTGAAATCTCGGGCTGTATGGACAAAAAAACCCGGATCTGGACAACCGACCCGGGGATATCCCGTTTTTTACCCTCGAGATCTGTGGACAGTCTCATTCCGCGGAGACATAAAAAATCCCTTCAGGGCAGGTTTTCTGACTTTCGGATCATGCTACTCACCGCGCCTTCCCGTGCCCTTTCCCCGGGCCAGTGACGTTGTGCGGCTTTCGTCCCCGATTACAGCGGCGGGTCCGCCCCCGATTTTCACGGGGTTCCCTTTTCGCTCATTTCGAGCACCCTGATTTTCAGATATCTCTATGTCGGGGCGGGGCAGAATGTCAAGAGGAAAATGAATCGGTCAGTTTTGAACGGCGCCAGGGGCGTTCGGAGCCGAAATAAAGATCGCAGAAACGGGCGGCTTCGTTGAGCCTGGATTCGAATTCGAGTCGCAGATCATCGAGAGCCGGACCGGAGGTGCCTGGTGGAATCCACATTGGTTCTGTGTATTTAAGCACAATCCTGCTGAAAGGCTTGGGGATAAGGTATTTGTCCCAGGAGTTAAGGGTCCAGCATCTGTCGGCTCCCCACAGAACCCCTATCAAGGGGAGACCTGTATCCCGGGATAGGATCAGGGAGCCCATTTTGACCACCCTCGGGGGGCCCTGGGGGCCGTCGGCGAGCATACCGGCGCTGTCGAGTCCCTGGTTGAGCCTTCCGATCATATCTTTGAGGGCCTGTGAGCCACCGCGGGTAGAAGAACCCCGAACATATCCGAAACCGAAACATGAGGCGAGCCTGGCGGCGTACTCCCCGTCCCTGCTGCCGCTGATCATCATCAGCAGGTGCAGCTTTCCGCAATAGTAAAAATGGTAGGACATGCGCTGGTGCCAGGTGGCATACACAGCCCTGCCCCCGGATTGTTGGAGAGCTTTTCGCGAGGCTTTTTCTCCGAACTTCGCGCGAACCCCGCATGACCGCATCAGCGCCGTGGCTGCCAACCCGACCAGCGGCGGGACGGTCGCCAGAAGAATCGGGTCGTACCAACGCAGGGGGTGGTAGTCGGTTTTATCTCCCGGACCCATTTGTTTCCTCCTGTGAAAGGAAGGATATTAGGTTATTGCAGAGATAAAGGCAAGCCTTGCCGAAACGGCCTTGATCCTGAATCCACCATCGAATTCCTCCAGGAGAAAGATCAAAGTTGGATCAGGCTTGATCCACAGGCGGCTGGGTGGTATAGAGTCAGAAAACAACGATCCCCGCCGACTGAGGTTGACGGGGCTTTTTCCAACTGCTGCACGAATGGAGGAGATAAGGGATGGAAAAACGAAGTGAACTGATGACCAAGGGGCCCGAGCGGGCTCCCCACCGATCCCTGTTGCGGGCTGACGGCTTCTGCGACTGGGAAATGGTCGGGCCGATAATCGGAATAGCGAATTCCTTCAATGAAATTATTCCGGGTCATATGCATCTGGACCGGTTGGTGGAGGCTGTCAAGGCGGGTGTCTATGCGGCGGGCGGCACCCCAATGGTGTTCAACACGATAGGCGTCTGCGATGGGATCGCAATGAACCATGTCGGGATGAAATACAGCCTTCCCAGCCGGGAACTGATCGCCGATTCCATTGAGATCATGGCTACATCGCATCCTTTCGACGGTCTCGTGTTGGTGTCTTCATGTGACAAGATCGTACCCGGCATGCTGATAGCCGCGGGTGCGATCGACATACCGGCGATATTCCTGGCCGGAGGTCCAATGCTCCCCGGCAGGGTAGAGGGCCGAGACATTGGCGTGGATAAGGTTTTTGAAGCGGTCGGGCGTTTTAAGAGCGGCCAGATAGACGACGCCCAACTGAATGAAATAGAATGCAGGGGCTGCCCTGGGCCGGGTTCTTGCTCAGGGATGTTTACCGCGAATACGATGTGCCATCTTTCGGAAGCCCTGGGAATGTCCCTTCCGTTCAATGGGAGCATCCCGGCAGTGTATTCGGATCGTATACGAATCGCGAAGCAGACCGGATACCAGGCTGTGCAGCTCGTGAAAAAAGGGATAAAACCTTCACATATTATGACACGGGAGACGTTTTTGAACGCCGTGGCCGTGGATATGGCACTGGGCGGTTCAACCAATTCCGCACTTCATCTGCCCGCCATAGCCTATTACACGGGCGTTGAACTGGGCCTGCCGGATTTTGATGCTGCAAGTGGAAACGTTCCCCACCTGACGTCGCTTGCACCCGCCGGGCCGGACCATGTTATCGATTTATACAGAGCGGGGGGAATTCCCGGGCTGATGAGTATACTCAGGAAGGCGAACCTGATTGATGATTCCCAGATGACGGTATATGGGAAAACGGTCGGCGAAATGCTGGACGAGGTGCATGCGAAGGTCACCGATCCGGCCGTGATCAGGCCTCTGGAGGCTCCTGTGCACCCCACGGGAGGGCTCGCGGTCCTGTCTGGGAATCTTGCTCCGAACGGAGCCATCGTAAAACAGGCGGCGGTTGCGGAGGAGATGCTGGTTCATTCGGGGCCGGCCCGGGTGTTTTTTTCCGAGGAATCGGCATGCAATGCGATCCTGGACGGTAAGATAAACAAGGGTGACGTGATCGCGATCCTTTACGAAGGCCCGAAGGGAGGGCCGGGCATGCAGGAGATGCTTTCGCCCACATCCGCTCTTGCAGGCATGGGTCTGGACCGCGATGTCGCGTTGATAACCGATGGCCGGTTTTCCGGTGCTTCCCGGGGTGCCAGCATCGGGCATGTCTCGCCCGAGGCTGCGGCACGTGGGCCGATAGCCGCATTGAAGGAGGGGGATGTCATCGAGATCGACATTCCGGCCAAAAAGCTGAACGTGCGGCTTTCCGCAGAGGAAATTTCGAGACGCCTGGAGGCACTTCCCGCCTTCGAGCCGAAAATTTCTACGGGCTACCTGGGAAGGTACGCCCGTTTCGTATCGAGTGCGGACAGCGGAGCGGTCTTCCCCCGCTGATTTGAAAACGATGACCCCCAATTTTAAATATGAAGGTCCCATATACCGGCCTCCAAGCGAGGCCGGTAGCCTCCTCATTCAGGCCACCGTCGGGTGTCCGCACAACCGGTGCACCTTTTGCATGGTCTACAAGAAAGGCCCCCCTTTCAGGGTCAGGACTGTGCCTGAAATCAACGCTGAAATGGAGCAGGCCGCGGTTGAAATGGGAGATCGTGTGCGAACCTTGTTTTTCCCCGCCGGGAATACGATAGCCATGCCCACCTCTGAGCTGGCGGAGATCTGCGCCCGTGCCCGGGAGCTCTTTCCGAATCTCGAGCGCATCACGGTTTATGGTTCCTCCCAATATATAGCGGCCAAAGGACCGGATGACCTCCGTATCCTCCGTGAATCCGGACTTACCAGAATCCACGTCGGCCTCGAAAGCGGAGACGATGAGGTCCTGAAGCGAATCAAGAAGGGATCGGACGCCGCTGGACACATCCGCGCGGGAAAATGGGTTCGCGAGGCCGGAATCGAGTTGAGCGAATACGTCATGATCGGAATAGGGGGAAGAGAACGAAGCCGGGAGCATGCCGCCGCCACTGCCAGGGTGTTGAATGCGATCAACCCCCATTTCATAAGGATACGCACCTTTCTCCCCAAGGTGAATACCTTGCTGCTTCATCAAATCCGGAAAGGGCGTTTTCAGGTGATTTCGCCCCATGAGGCGCTCAGGGAAACAGCAGAGATCCTGGACGGGCTCTCCGTGACATCTCTTGTTGCAAGCGACCATTACACCAACTACGTCAATCTAGAGGGCCGCATGCCGCAAGACAAGCAGCGAATGCTGCAATGGGTCCATTCGGCTCTCGAAAGGGATGAATCCAGCTTCAGGCCGGTTTACGTGGGCACCCAGTAGGACGCACGAAGGGTGATGCTTTTCGGGAAGTCGCGTTTCCCCCGTCCGCTGCTCTCAGGCACCTGAAAAATCCATTTCAAAGCTGTAAACATCGTCATTGAGCTTGCTGGTCACCTTGCAGTTGCTTTTGTGAACAACCGCTTGCATCGGCCTGTTGGAACGGATCACTTCGGCGGTGAAGCCGCTGATGCCGTTTCTTTTTGCGATGGTTATGAGGTAGCGCAGGAGGAACCCGCCGATTCCCCGGTTCTGCCAGTCGTCTCTTACGACCAGCGCCACTTCGGCGCGATTGGTTTTGGTGTCGAGATAATAACGTCCGATGGCGATGATTTCCTCTCCGTGGGGAGCGGGTATGGTCCCGACGATCGCGGTGTCACGCCTGTGGTCGATGTAGACAAAGTCCTGAATCTCCTTGTGGGGGATGGACCTCATCTCGCGCATGAACCTGTAATAGATGGTGCTTTTGCTAAGCCGGTAGTGCAGATCTTTTATCAGACGGACGTCGGTCATCTTAATGCTTCTGAATTGAATCTGGGTGCCGTCGTCCAGGGTCATCGACGTCTTGAGCATCTGGGGCGCGACGCGAATTTTGCCCTCCACATCGGTCATCTCATGGCGGACGTAATTCGCTTCTATGGCTTCTCTCATCAGTTGCTCACGAAAATCGGGATGGGCGATGCTGATAAGTGCGATGGCCCGTTCTTCAATGCTTTTGCCATGAAGGTATGCGGCACCGTATTCGGTGACAACGTAATGGACGTCACCGCGGGTTGTCACGACACCGGAACCGGGGGTGAGCAGGGTTACGATCCGGGACTTTTTCCCGCCTTCCGCAGTCGAAGGCAGTGCAATGATGGCCTTGCCCCCGAATGATCTTGCCGCACCCCTGTTAAAATCAACCTGTCCTCCGATACCTGAGAAAAATTTTGTACCCAGCGAATCGGCGCAGACCTGCCCCGTGAGGTCGACTTCGGTAGCGCTGTTTATGGCCACCATGCGGTTCTGCCTTCCTATGACGAACGGATCGTTTACATATTCGGTCGGCCGGAACGAAAAAGACGGGTTGTTATTGATGAATTCATAGAGCCTGTCCGTGCCCATACAGAAGCTGACGACATGTTTCCCGGCATCCAGGCTTTTCCTCGCACCGGTTAGAACTCCCGCCTCGATCAGTCCCACGATTGAATCGGAGATCATTTCGGTGTGAAGCCCCAGATCCTTCTTGCCGTGTAGGAATTCCACAACAGCCATGCTGTTGTGACCGATGCCGAGTTCGACCGTCGCTCCATCTTCGATCAGGGAGGCGACATTCTCTCCGATTTTCCGGGTGATTTCGTCGGGCTTGGGGTCGTGGTATTCCAGTATCGGCAGGTCGACAGCGACCAGAACGTCTATATCCTCGACGTGCAGCGTGCAATCTCCTGATGTCCGGGGCATTCTCGGATTGACCTGGGCAATGACCATGGCAGCGTTTTCCGCGGCACTCTTGACGATGTCCACCGAAATCCCCAGGCTGCAGATGCCGCGTTCATCCGGAGGCGTTATCTGTATCAAGGCCACATCCAGCGGGATCTGACCCGATGCAAAAAGTCTCGGAATTTCAGAGAGAAAAATAGGGGTATAGTCCCCCATGCCCTGTTGGATGACGTCGCGTACATTTTCGGCAATGAAGAAGCTGTTCACCCGGAAGTTCTCCCTCATTTTTTTCTCTGTATAGGGAGCCTCTCCCTGGGTGAGTAGATGGACGATTTCCGTGCCGGGGAGTTCGTCCGCCCTGGCTGTGAGGGCCTGTACAAGGACTTCCGGCTGGGCGCATCCGGTGCCGACAAAAACCCTCTGCCCGGGTCCTATCATCGACACTGCCTTGGCCGGGGTGGCGATCAAATCCCTGTACCTGGTTTTCCATTCGTTGTCGTAGGTCAATGCTGTATTCATGTATTCCCTCTAGTCCGGAATTCATTGAATCAATGGTTCCTGGACTGTGTTTTTATTCTTTCGCGAGTGAAATTCTTGCATCCGCAGTGATCGGTTCTGTCCCGATTTTCCCGACGATCAGCGGGTTGATATCCATTTCGGTGATCTGCGGGAAATCGGTCACCAGCTGGCTCATGCGCTGGAGACTTCCGGCTATGGCCTGCAGATCGACTCCGGCCTGGCCACGGGCACCGGTGAGAAGCTTGTAGCTCCGGGTGCTTTCGAGCATCTGAAGAGCCTCTTCAGAAGTTATCGGAGCCAGGTGGAAACTCACATCCTTCAACACCTCGACGAATATGCCACCCATGCCGAACATCAACATGGGACCGAATTGAGGATCTCTTGTCATTCCGATAATTGTCTCTCGGCCGAACGGGCACATCTTTTCGATATAGACTCCTTCAAGTCTTGCCTCAGGCGCCTTCTGTCGTATACGCATCATCATGAGGTCATAAGCGTCCCTGATCTGGCCCCGGGTCGTGAGATTGAGCTTGACCCCCCCAAGGTCGGATTTATGGAGGATGTCCGGAGACACGATTTTCATCGCGACCGGATAGGTTACACGGTCCGCTAAATCCATCGCTTCGTCAGCACAATAGGCCACGCCGCCTGATGGGACGTTGAAGTTGTAGGCTCTCAGGATTTCCTTTGCCTTGACTTCGCTGACCTGGTAGCGGTCCATGCGCAGATGATGTTTGATGATTCGTTGCACCTTCCGCCGATTCACCGGAAAACGCGTGACAACTCTTGGCGGCCGTTTTTTCCAGGCCGCGTAATCACACATGGCTTTGAGAGCCGCGACAGTCCTGTCGGGGGAAGGGTAGTCGGGAAGATTCCTCGCAACCAGTTCCTCCCTGCCCGGCAATACATCTTCGCCTCCCATGAAACAGGCAAGCACCGGTTTATTGCCTTTGATATTGGATGCAACGGCACGCGCCGTTTCTGCAGGCTTGGTCATCGCCTGAGGGGTGAGAATGACGATGACCGCATCGACGGAATCGTCCTCCTGGGCTGCTTCGAGCGCTGTCGTGTAGCGTTCGGGGTCCGCATCCCCAAGCACGTCGATAGGGTTGCCGACGCTGGCTGCATCGGGAAGCTTTTTTTTGAGTGCCGTAGCGGTGCTGTCCGCCAGAACGGCCACATGCATACCCATTTTTTCCACGGCGTCCGCTGCCATAATTCCAGGGCCCCCGGCGTTTGTGATAATGGCAACCCTGTCCCCCTCGGGGAGAGGCTGCATGGCCAGTGCGGTCGCATAATCAAAGAGCCGTTCGAACGTTTCGGCCCGTATAATCCCTGATCGCCTGAAGGCTGCACCGTAAGCGATATCCGCACCGGTGAGACTTCCTGTGTGGGAGGAGGCAGCCTTGGTACCGGCTGCCGTGGTTCCGGCCTTCAGGATGACGACCGGTTTTTTCCCGGCGGCCGCCTCGGCCACCTTTATGAATTCATCCCCTGAAACGATGCTTTCAAGGTAGCCCACAATAACCTTTGTTTCGGGGTCGCCGGCGAAGGTGGCTAGGAAATCGTTTTCGTTAAGGTCAGCCTTGTTTCCGATACTTACCAGCTTGGCGAGACCCAAATGACGTTCGGCCGCCCAGTCGAGTATGGCGGTCGCCAGGGCTCCGGACTGTGAAAGCACGGATATTCCGCCCTTAGAAGGCATTTTGGAGGCGAAAGACGCATTCATGCCGTTTTCCGTGTTGATGATCCCCAGGCAGTTAGGCCCCATCAGCCGGACGTTGTGCATTCTGCACAGGCGGGCGATCTCCTTTTCGAGTCCGGCACCCTGCGCGTCCACCTCTTTGAACCCCGCGGTGATGACTACAATCGCCTCTGCACCGGCTTCGATTGATTCTTCAACCGCTTTTTTTACCAGGCGGGTCGGAAGCGCTATAACGCTCAGATCGATTTTACCGCCATAGCTCTGCAGATCGGGGAAGCATTTGACTCCGAGAATTTCCTGTGCGCTCGGATTTATCAGAACGACTTCCCCGGAAAAATTTCCGTTTACGAGATTGTCTACAATGGCATAGCCCACCTTGCCGGGTTTTTTGGAGGCTCCAACCACGGCGATGGTTTCAGGGCGCAAAAGAGATTCCAACATTCGATTACCACCTTTTACCAGAAAGAAATTTTCCTGATTTATAAGAAAGCAGATTTTGGTTGTCAAATGAAAAGCTGCACTTTTTGCGGACTGTCATAGGGTTATCACAGAATCGGCGGCTTGAAGGGCCGTGACGATATCCAGCATGTTTGTTGTCTGGCCGACTTTCTTATGTTCCAGCAGGCCGAAATGGGTAAGACATGTGCCGCATACCAGAATGGTGACCCCGTCATTCTCCAGCTCGGCCAAGGTTTCGAGAACAGGGGAACCTTCGGCCGTAAGCTTGATGCCCGCGTTCAGAAAAACCAGCCGCCAGAGTTCATTCCCCATTTCTCCCAGGGTATTTAAGAAATTTCCCATCAAAGCAGTACCCAGTGCATCATCTCCGCGGCCCATCGTATCGGATGTGATCAGCACAACGATTTTTCTGCCCGTTTTGGACTCCCCTGCTTCCAGGGGCGCTTCCGGCGCGCTCGCGATCCTGCCCTCGACGGTGAAAACACCGTCTTTCTCCTGCACGGAAACCTGGTACTGTCTGGTTTCGAGAAATCTAGAGACATTCTGCCGGGAGGCTTCGTTGTCCACGAGAATGGTTATATGTGCGGGGCTTCTCTCTTCGATCTCTTTTTTCGCCGCCAGAACCGGCGCCGGGCATGAAAGGCCGCGGCAGTCTATTGCTGCTCCCATAATCAGGAACTCCTTCATATAAATTCCTTTTTTTACTCTATCCTGATTTTCCCAGGATTTGATGATGTGATTTCGCCAATCACTGCGGCCCGGGAAGATTCTTCCCCTGTATCCACGATGTTCTTCAGCAGGTCGGTCGCGCAGGATTCATCCACAGCTATCAGCAGCCCCCCCGAAGTTTGAGGATCGAAAAGGACATCGCGTCGTATGTCGTCAACCGAGGGATCGAAGATGCAGCATGATTCCCTGAATGAACGATTGTTGAAAGCTCCTGCGGGAACAAACCCCATGCCGGCGTAATTCAGAGCCTCTTCAATCACGGGTATTGTATTACTTTCCAAAACGATACCGCATTCGGAGTTCTCTATCATTTCACAAAGATGACCCAACAGGCCGAATCCGGTCACATCCGTGCATGCATGGACAGGGTAATGCTGCATCGCCT
>Ga0068714_10006470_pt1 | contig 11892 bp, 16 predicted proteins | sample MTBNYHSulfiMetaG_FD_62988 | JGI IMG/M metagenome (GOLD analysis project Ga0068714, IMG submission 62988) | Enrichment culture microbial communities from rom New York Harbor, USA that are MTBE-degrading - MTBE-NYH (New York Harbor Sulfidogenic)... | ecosystem: Environmental > Aquatic > Marine >... | reverse complement strand
TCCCGAAACTGCCGCTAACACCTTGATCTGCGTGATTCACCAGACAAACTATCTTCTGGACCAGCAACTACGTGCTTTGGAGCAGGATTTTTTGAAAGAAGGTGGTTTCACGGAGAAGCTCTATCATGCGCGTCAGCACATGCGTAACAGGAGCAAAACACCATGAGCTACACCGAAGACGACCTTCTACCCTTATCTGCCCTCCAGCACCTGCTCTTCTGTGAACGGCAGTGCGCGCTGATCCACATAGAACAAATGTGGGTGGAGAACCTTTATACAGCCGAAGGCCGCGTTCTGCACGAGCGGGTGGATTCCGGGCGCAGCGAATCCAGAGGCAATGTCCGCCTGGCGTTCAGCGTCCCTTTGCGCTCCCTGCGGCTGGGGCTTTCGGGAAAAGCCGACGTGGTGGAGTTCCATTGCGAGGAAGGCGAGGTGGAGCCGAATCGGGTCGGTCGGCATTGCTGGAGACCTTTTCCGGTCGAGTACAAACGCGGGCGACCCAAGAAGGAGGCCTGGGACGAAGTGCAACTCTGCGCTCAGGCGATTTGTCTGGAAGAGATGTTAGCCATCGGTGTGCCCAGGGGCGCGCTTTTCTACGGCAAAACCCGTCGTCGAGTGAATGTGGCTTTCGACGAGAAACTGCGGAACGAAACCGAGGAAGCTGTCCGACGGTTACATGCATTGGTTGACAGCGGACGCACACCACCGCCGGTTTGCACGCCGGTATGCGAACGCTGCTCATTTGTCGAGAAATGCCTCCCCCACACGCTGGACAGGCCCAAATCCGTAAAGAGTTACCTTGAGATCCTGACCGGTGATTTATGAAGAAACACCTCAATACCCTTTATATAACGACCCAGGGTGCTTACCTATCCAAGGAGGGTGAGACGGTAATGGTTTCGGTCGATGGTGAAAGGCGCTTGCAGGTGCCGGTGCACACCATCGGCGGCATCGTCTGTTTTGGTCGGGTGATGTGCAGCCCTTTTCTGATGGGATTTTGCGCACAAAATGGTGTTGGCTTAAGCTTCCTGACCGAAAACGGACGATTTCTGGCGCGGGTGCAGGGACCCGTGTCCGGCAATGTCTTACTGCGCCGTGAACAGTACCGCAGGGCGGATTCAGCCGAATTTTCGGCTGCTATGGCAAAGTTCTTTTTGATCGGCAAGATCGCCAACGCCCGAACGGTCCTGCAACGGGTACTCAGGGACCATGGCGGTAAGATCGCCCAAGCCGAAGTTGAGCGAGCGGTGGCGCTGCTTGGGGGTGCCTTGAAACGATTTGAAAGCATTGGGCACCTGGATGGCGTAAGGGGCCTCGAAGGCGAAACAGCCCGCTACTACTTCGGTGTTTTCGATCACTTGATCACCAATCAGAAAGATGCTTTTAGCTTTAACGGGCGCAACCGGCGCCCGCCCCTGGATAACGTGAACTGTTTGTTGTCGTTCCTTTACACTGTACTGCTGCATGACGTCCGTTCGGCTCTCGAAGGTGTGGGGCTCGATCCGGCGGTGGGCTTCTTGCACCGTGATCGTCCCGGCCGACCCGGACTGGCACTGGATCTTATGGAGGAGTTCCGGCCGTTTTTGGCTGACCGACTCACTTTATCCCTCATCAATCTTGGCCAGGTGAACGCCAGAGGATTTAGTAAATCGGAAACAGGCGCCGTAACCATGCGGGACGATACCCGCAAGGAAGTCATTGTGGCCTATCAGAAACGCAAGCAGGATGAAATCTTGCACCCTTTTCTTGGCGAAAAGGTGGCTGTCGGTATTCTTTTTCATGTTCAGGCGCTGCTGCTGGCCCGCTACTTGAGAGGCGATTTGGACGGCTATCCACCTTTTGTTTGGAGGTGATGAACCATGATGGTGCTGGTCAGCTATGATGTAGCTACTACTGACAGCGAGGGACAAAAACGACTGCGGCGAGTGGCAAAGATCTGTAAGAATTACGGGCAGCGGGTCCAGTATTCGGTTTTTGAATGCCTGGTGGACCCAGCCCAATGGACCGGCCTGCGGCAACGCCTGGAGGATGCTATCGAACTGTCCGAAGACAGTCTGCGTTTCTATTTCCTGGGCGCCAACTGGCGAAAAAGGGTGGAGCACGTTGGAGCCAAACCTTCTCTCGACCAGGAGGGACCTCTCATTGCCTGATGCTCCGCGAACCCCAAGCTCACAGGTTTACGCCGCGAGGTTCGCGCAGCGGCAATATGCTGAAAATAAAAGAGAATCGATGATCACCGGGTGGGCAGTATCATTGAGACGCCAGCTTTTCTTCGCTTCGCGGATCAGCATCGAAAAGAATCGTATTTTAAAATGGATAAAGGCTACACAGTCGCTCCCCCCGCGGGAGCGTGGATTGAAACAACCGCTTGTGGCTGGAATACACGCAGCTGAACGGTCGCTCCCCCCGCGGGAGCGTGGATTGAAACACATTGGAACCCGGCGCCTGGAACATGCCCATCACCGTCGCTCCCCCCGCGGGAGCGTGGATTGAAACGACTTCAGCCTTGGCGTCATTTTCGAGATCCCCGCGTCGCTCCCCCCGCGGGAGCGTGGATTGAAACATCGACCAGTATAACGAAATGCTGGCCGACCTGGCGTCGCTCCCCCCGCGGGAGCGTGGATTGAAACCAGGGCCGGGTGTTCGAGGCCAAGGAGCTGGACGTCGCTCCCCCCGCGGGAGCGTGGATTGAAACATGATCAGACTCGATTACAGGTTTCGCAATGTGGGGCGTCGCTCCCCCCGCGGGAGCGTGGATTGAAACTCCCGAACGGGGCGGCTTTCGCCGGCCGCCCCATGTCGCTCCCCCCGCGGGAGCGTGGATTGAAACAAGCGCAAGCTGCGCGACTCGATACAGCTGATCGGTCGCTCCCCCCGCGGGAGCGTGGATTGAAACATTACGTCTATCTCGAACAACCGTCAATGCGTTCGTCGCTCCCCCCGCGGGAGCGTGGATTGAAACACCGGCGACGAGCCGATCAACGCATGTGACCGCGGTCGCTCCCCCCGCGGGAGCGTGGATTGAAACGATCACCTCGGTATTGATGATGAAATCGAGGACAAGTCGCTCCCCCCGCGGGAGCGTGGATTGAAACATTATCATGCCACCTCGACGCCGATCAGGGACGGGTCGCTCCCCCCGCGGGAGCGTGGATTGAAACATCTCCGCCCAGCGCACCTGCCAACAGCTTTGCAGTCGCTCCCCCCGCGGGAGCGTGGATTGAAACATCCTGGGGAACACCCTGTCCCGCCGGCTGGTGTCGTCGCTCCCCCCGCGGGAGCGTGGATTGAAACAAGCGGTATCCTTCGGGCTTTCCCGTCCCGGCAGTCGCTCCCCCCGCGGGAGCGTGGATTGAAACGTGTTCGAGGGGGCCACGGCGGACGCTCATTCGAGTCGCTCCCCCCGCGGGAGCGTGGATTGAAACTGTCCCAGGCGCTCGACTGGTACCAGATGGAGCGGTCGCTCCCCCCGCGGGAGCGTGGATTGAAACAGCGGCTCATGGCTGCCAGTATGATACCGGAAGGGGTCGCTCCCCCCGCGGGAGCGTGGATTGAAACAATTTGGGACATGATCGCAGCCGGATCGAGGTCGCGTCGCTCCCCCCGCGGGAGCGTGGATTGAAACACTTTTTTCCATGGCAAGCCTCACAGTTTTGTACGTCGCTCCCCCCGCGGGAGCGTGGATTGAAACTACCAGAAGTGCTGCAGAATCAGCAGCCAGAGAGGTCGCTCCCCCCGCGGGAGCGTGGATTGAAACATTCAAGTTTGGTTGCCGCGCCACTGAGCACGGCGTCGCTCCCCCCGCGGGAGCGTGGATTGAAACAGCCGGGAAGCCGTCATAAACCATCGGGTAGGTGGGTCGCTCCCCCCGCGGGAGCGTGGATTGAAACGTATTCATAGGTGAGCTCCTGCCAGGACATCTTGGGTCGCTCCCCCCGCGGGAGCGTGGATTGAAACGATTACGCCTGCAACATCAGCCCGAGCAAGTCCAGTCGCTCCCCCCGCGGGAGCGTGGATTGAAACACATGTAAGTGGATGGCGGGGCGAGGTACGGAAGTCGCTTGCAACAAGGTGGAATAAGCTGCTCGCAAGTATTGTCGCAAAGGAGTTGCTGAAAACCCAGTTGGTTCAAGTCGGAGACTTGAACCAACTGAAGAGCTGAGCAGACGAACCTGTCATGCTAATCCGCGAAGAGCCACCCTCCACGGCCGGAATCGAAAGGTCCTCCTGCATAGTCTCCTTCAGCCGACGATTCCATCTTTAAGCGCATCGAGGCTGGGTATCGGAACGGGCATGCATCGATCCCTCAGGGGGTCGTACATCAACCGGTAGGAAAGCCCTCGATTGCCTTGTTTGTTCATGACCTCCCAGCCGCGCAGCAGATAGGAGCAGGTGTCGTTGAAGCAGATGTACATGAACTCATTTTCCCAGGTGGTAAAAGGAGTGTTGGGCACCTCCCATTTGCGCATAGGCTCGCCGCAGTGCGGGCATCGGAGAGTCTCCTTGACGGCTGCCGTTCGTTCCTTCAGGGTTTCTGCGGGCAGCGGGCTGCCATGGTCGGAGGTCACTTGCGGCCGGCGCTTTCTCTCCCCGTTTGCATCTTTTCTATCAGCGTATACGGCATATATGGGGTCGCTCGGGATGCCGAGACGAGCGTATTTATCTTCCACCGGTCGCGGCCTTCCCTTGGAAATGAACACTTCCGGATTCGCAAAAAGCTGCGAGTACCTGAAGAATTCTTCAACCAGTATGATCCGTTCTTTTTCACCCGACTGCCGCCAGACCTGAGTCGCTTTTTGCGGGAACATGCGACTCGAAAAAACAACCAGGAACAGACCACCCGGCTTCAGGATCCGACCGACCTCGCGGAACACATCCACCGGCCGGGTCATGTAATCGACGGAAACGGTATTTATGACCGCATCGAAGGATGCATCGGCAAAAGGAAGCAAAGGATCCCTGTTGAGGTCGTGGATCACATACTCGGTGAGGGCGGTATTTTTCTTCAGCTCGTTCTCGTTGAGACCAAGTCCCGCCACCCGCGATGGCTTGATGCTTGCGGGGAGGTGAGAATCCCACCCGGCCATCAGATCAAGTATCGCCGGACGCTCTTCAATGACCAGCTTGCCTATCAAGTCTTCCACGGTGGCAAGGGCGGTTGAATCGAGATGCTGTACAAAACGGTCTCGAGAATAAAACACCCCATCATCCGATTCATCCAACCGGGCAAACGCGTTACTGCCGAAAAGTTCATCTCCTGACATCGCTTCACTCGTTTTCAGTGCCGTATTCATTTTTCTTCTCCTTGAATAAAAAAAGCCGGGTTACTTTCGTAAACCCGGCTCGTGGCCCCATCTATTGGGCGGGCTCAAAAAAAATTATGTCTGACACCATACGTGGTAGATGGAATTTAATATCGATAACTCGTTTGTCAATATCCCTGCGACACCATTGGCTTAACAACTGCACCGAATGCACCGATGCGCCCTTTCCTGGAGCAGGAAATTTCGCGTGACGACTTGAAGCCGATGATGAAGACTCTTATATGAAAGTCCTCTTTGTCATACCAGTGCGGGCGAATATCCAGGCCGCTTTTCTGGGTTCCGCCGCTTGTAAGCCGTTAAGCTTATTTGAACCAGGAAGGATACGATGGGCCGCGAGGCGCTTCGCGGCGTGGGAAAGCATTCAGCGAAAAACCTGCTGATTGCAGAAAGCGAGCAATACTCACCGGCGTTTTTTGACGTGAAATCGGGAAAACGCTCAGGAACGACTATCAAAGCTGCATGGCCGAAAACTTGACTCCCAATACAGCGACCCGGCGCCGGATGCCCCAAATTGAACTGCTCCGCGCCATTGCGATGGCTGGAATCTTTGTATTCCATCTCTGGTCTGTTGTTCCGAATGTTGCAGAGAACGGGCTCATCGGAAGATTCATAGGGGTCGCCAGCAGCTTTGGCTATCTGGGAGTGGTTCTGTTTAATTTTATCACCGGCTTTGTGCTGGCTCTTCCATACCTGGGACCGGAGCAGCGCGCAATTCCTGCCTACCCGCATTTTCTGCGCCGTCGCTTCAAGCGCATTGCGCCAAAATACTACCTGATTCTCACCTTGTGGGCCGGGGTGTTGCTGGTGTCCGGAAAATCCGGGAGTGACGCTCTGCTGCCCGATTATTTGACACACCTGGCCTTTATCCACTCAATTTTCCCGACCTCTTTTTTTTCTATTGTACCCGCTTACTGGTGGCTCGGGTTATTGGCTCAATTCTACCTTCTGTTCCCCCTGCTGCTGAGGTTTTTCAAATTGTTCGGAGCCGCAGGAGCTTGCCTGCTGGTGTGCGTGACAAGCTGGCTTTGCTGGATTGCCCTGGATCGAATTTCCCATCCGGGCAGCCCATACGCACTGGTCAACTACATGTTTTATTATAACTTGCCCGCCAGGCTGCCCGAGTTCGCCCTGGGCATGTGGCTGGCCGAGGCGTGGCACTGCGGCGGTTCCGACGATACTCCGGCAAGCCCTCCCCGCCGCGCTTTAATTTCCGTCCCGTATTTGGCATTTGTCGGAGCTGCTCTATTGTTCGCCGTTGCAGCCGGTACGATTGTGCACGTTGAAATCCTGCCGCTCAGGCATATTTGCCTGGTATCCTTTTGCCTGGCGGCCATTGTCGCCGTTTTGATGCTGAAGCTCTCCCGACGGCTTGGCCAATCCTTTGTGGTAGCCAAATTTGCCGCGGCGTCTTACAGTATTTACCTGTTGCACCAACCTTTGCTTGGCTATGCCAATCGCTGGCTGGGCAACATGCTGCCGCCGCCGGCAGAATTTTCTCTGCTGCTGGCTGTCGTCGGGGCAGCTTCTTTTGCCCTGGCCGTAACTCTTGACAAGAGTGTGCCTTAGAGGGATAAGCTGCGGAGGCGTGCGAATCAAGGGATGCCCTGTCAGCGCTTCACCGGTGTGATTTACTTGTTTTGCCCTTTCTGAAGAAAGCGTCGTTGCTCGGGATGCAATCAGATGAAAATCCGCACTACATAGGCGTGATATCGGACACACACGGTCTGCTGAGGCCCGCTGTCGAGAAGGCCCTGAAAGGTGTCGAATTGATCATTCATGCCGGTGACGTCGGCAGCGCCGAAGTGCTCGGAGCATTGAGTCGGATCGCTCCAGTGGCTGCCGTGCGTGGAAATATGGATAAAGGAGCATGGGCTCAAAAGCTGCCCGCCCAGGAAATTGTCAAAGTCGGGGAAGCGCTGATTTACGTCATTCACGATCTCCATGAAATCGACCTGAACCCTGAAGCGGCCGGCTTTCGAGCCGTTATAAGCGGCCACTCGCACACTCCCCGCATGGTCGAGCAGAATGGGGTCCTCTACTTGAATCCCGGCAGCGCCGGTCCGCGCCGCTTCAAATTGCCCGTTAGTCTGGCTGTGCTCACTATAAACGGGCAGGAACTGAACGCGAAGCTGGTCGAACTGGAGAAATAACCGGAGCCGACAAGACTGATCGATTATGAATACCGAAAAAGATTACACACCACTTCCCGGCAGAGGAAATGACAACTGCTTCGCCTGCAGCCCTGACAACCCATCGGGGCTGAAAATGAAATTCCATACCAATGGGGATTCGGTATGTTCATGGGTGACCGTCCCCGGACACCTGAGCGGCTGGAGCAACCTTGTCCACGGCGGCGTTATAACCACCATTCTGGATGAAATCATGGGACGGTCCGCCCTGCATTTTGTCAAAAGAATCACTTTGACAAAAGCGATCTCCGTAGAATTCCTGAAGCCGCTCTACGTCGGGGATGAGCTGAAGGCAGAGGGCAGATTGCGTGAAATCAGGAGCGAGCGGGAGGCGGTGCTGGAATCCTCCCTTTACAACAGCAAAGGGGAGCTCTGTGCAAGGGGAACCGGAGTTTTTGCCACATTCACCGCTGAGGCTCTAAAGAAGCTTCGAATAATCGATGAGGAGACTCTGAAAGGCGTTGCACGTCTAATCGAAAGCTGATCTGTCGAGCCGTCCGAGTTTGTCCCCGCCGGTTTTAAGCGAAGAGCCTGCGGGGACAAGCATGGAAGAAATCCGAAACACGGAATTCGAATTTTGGCCCCGGCTTTGCCGGGTTAGGGCTTATCTTCTCGAGACTTCATCCAGGATCAATCCCCCAATTGCGCCGGCTGCGCCGCCTACTGCTGCTCCAACTCCGATCGAGCCCCCTGTTATGGCACCCAGGGCCGCACCGGTGCCAGCACCTATTGCCCCGCCACTGAGAACTCTCTGTTCCCGAGTGCTCAGACCGGAGCAGCCTGTCAGCAAGATCAGAATAACAACAATTGCCGGAATCCTACGAATACTGTTCATCATACCCTCCTTTGGTTTTTGTTTATCCATACAAACCGTTTGCTTCTCTGCGGGGCAGAAAAAAAGGAAGCTTCGCGCTTCCTTTTCTTAAGAGAAACCAACTCGAGGTATAGAAGAGAGGCATCTACGCGATCTATTGAGGCAAGTTCTGTGCCTTTATCCCAGCTTCAATTAGACTCCGGTGCGTTAGGGCCGAATTGAGTTCGCGCCAATCAAGCGGGGCAGCGTGGACTAGCGCGACCTGCATGGTGGCAGCAGCCGCGACCGGGCAGAGCTCATCTACTCGCGGGGATCGTGATGACCGGGCTGCTTTGAAGCAATTCAGCGGTTGGGTGCACAGGCAGATAGGCCGGTAGTACCCCGTACTTCATGGATGTTGATCGGCAGAAGAATTCGAGGTCGAATGAATGCCGTTGGCTACAGTACTGTAGGCAAAAGCATACACTTCCTTTGGATACCAATTGAGAGGGTTGGTCCGTGGTCTGTCTCACCGAACCTGTTTTCTACCTGCCGTACTTGTCGGGAGAATACAGGGGGGCTCGCAAGTCATTGCAGCTCATTGAAAATTTTCAAAAGGGAGAGTAAGGGTTCTGCCCTCCTGAATGATCTTGCCGGATTCCCGAAGGCTTTTCATTGCACGCGTGATGCTGACTCGATGCGCCCCTACGAGAAAGCTCAAATCTTCGTGGGTGAGCGGAAACTGGATGACGAAGCCTTTCGAGCCCTTGGCTCCGTGTTCGCGGGCGACGTTTGAAAGGACCCGGTAAAGACGATCTTCCAGGTTGGTGATGGACATGCTTCCCATCCTGGTGGTGAGCCAGTTTATGCGATTGCTGAGATTTCTTATGACCTGCAGGCCGATGTTCGGGTGCTCCAAGACGATCTGTTCGAAGCCATTTTTGTCAAACCCGCACAACAGCGTTTTTTCCAGACACCAGGCCGTCACCGGATACTCGATATCCTCACTGAGCATATTTTCGCCCAAGAAGTCCCCCGCCTTGCGAATGTCCAAAGTGATTTCCGTGCCGTCCTCCATCACCTTGCTCAATTTCACCCGACCGGCTTTGAGCAGGAACATCTCTTTTGCTGCGTCGCCCTGCATGAAGATCGTCCGGCCGCGGTCGTACATTTTCCTGAGTGCTCCCCGGGCAAGCGCTTCCATCTCTTCCGGGCGGAGGTCTGCAAAGATCCACAGATCCCCGATACAAACCGAGGATAGATCGATATCTTTTCCGGCCAGCTCTTCACAAAGACAACCCATCGCCATGACCTCTCTCCAGTGAGTGCTCCAAACAGTGCAAACAGGCATACCTGTTATCCTAATCGGGTGCACCTTGAAGGGCAAATGAAAAGTCGGCGGCAGTCAGCATGAGTCCCTCGACAAGCGAAGATCTTACAGGCGATTGAGACCTTAAGCTTCTTCACTGTGGACTTTCCCATTCCCTAAAAACCGATCCAACGAACCACCTTGTTCTTTCTAGGAGGAGCAGGCGGCGACTGGTCCGGATAACCAATCGGCACTACCGAAACAAGCTCTTTATCCGTCATGCCGAGCAGTTCGTTTATTTCTTTTTCCATATACTTCGGGCCGGTCATCCAGCATGTTCCAAGACCTCTTGCGTGCGCCGCCAGCAGCAGGTTTTGAATCAGGGCCGACGCGCTCAACAAACGGTTGAACCTGTTGAATTCCATATGGTAGCGTGCGCGATCATCGAGTCCGGGTCGGAAATCAATGACATCTTTGGGAATATAGACCAGAACCACGGCTGGGGCTCCGCCAAAATTCTTGAAAACCTGAAGCGAGATCTTGATAATCTTTTCAGAGAATAGCTCCTGCAGATGAGGCAGGATATGCTCCTGAGATCTCGAAACTATTTCAAGCAGCCGGTCACGTTCGGAACCCCTGACGACCACCAGTTCCCATTCCTGGCGGTTCATCCCCGATGGGGCCCACAACGCGGTCTCTATCACTTCTTTGAGCGTTTCTTCAGGTATCTCTCCGGACTCATACTGTCTGATACTTCTTCGCTGCCTGATGGCGCTCTCCAATTCCATTTAAAACAGCCCTCCTTTTTTGAAATCAGTGGTTACATGGCCAGTCGGTCACGCAAGCGAGCGGCTATCTGCCGACCCAGCTCCCCGGCCTGTCTCCAGGTTTCAGTTTGATCCTCCACCCGGGAGAATTTTTCGGACGTCACTTTGGTATCTTTGCCGAATATCCATGGCAGAGCACTCATCGGGCATGTGTCACCGTAGCCGCAAACCATGCACTCGGGATTTCCCATCGCTTTCAACTGACCCAGCACTTCCATGCCTTCCAGCTTCAAAGCATGGGCAATCTGGCTGCTGCCTTCTTCCAGCCCCGGTGCCCCGCGGCCAATGCCGGTGGTGACCACCACGGCAAGCTTGCCTCTATTGAGTCCGTTTTGATGGCGCAAAGAGAAGAGGCGCTCCAGAAATGCCTTGGTGAAACCGTCTACCGCACCGTAAGGAGTATATCCTCCAACCACGATGGCTCCCGCTCGCCGCACCTTCTCCGCCAGTTCAGGAAAGTCGTCCTTTACCTTACAGATATTGTCAGCTTTGCAGCCCAAACAGGCGATGCAAGGGCGCACTTGAATCTTGCTCAACTTGACGAATTCAGAGATGAGACCGCTTGCATCAAGAACGGCTTTAACAAGACGATCGGTGTTGCTGTTTCTGATAGGGCTTCCAGAAATTCCAATGACTTGTGGGTACATGCTCGATGATCTCCTCGTATGGCTCGGCCTATTCTTCGCTCATATTTTGATCGCTTTGGCAAAAAAGAAATTTAATACCGATTATTGACCCGACCCGATCGGCAGCTTCCCAAAAGCTGTTTCCGATAAAAGGTCGGGATGAGCAGCGCGAACCGCAACACCCATTTTGCCGGTTGACTGGAAGTAGACCCCGGGGAAAAAGCGCGGTTCGAGGGTCTGTCAGGGCAGCCACCCGGTATTAAGAGGTCGACAATTTATTCTAACCCAATATGATCGCTTGAGGGAGAATCCTTTGGCTGCCCTGTCTGGAGGATTATTTTTCTTTCTTCTCCTGCTTTTCTGCTAACACCACTTTTTTCCCGCACAGGTCGCATTTGCCCTCTTCTGTAATGCAGGGCTGTTTGGGAGCCTCACCGCCGCAAATTCCGCATTTTGGCATCTTTTGTCACCTCCTTTCTTCTTATCTTCAGATTTGTATGCTGCTTATAGGGGGATATAGCAGATGCGGTCGAGGGTTTCTGTAGCGGAGGCTACATTCCGGAATTTTTGCGGATTATTTACCGGGGACCCATCGCCTGAGCACGAAAGGACGTTTTTGTGTCTCCGAGCGGGAAGGATACCTTCGGTTCGGTCGTCCTGGAGGCCCTGGCGTGCAGCGTTCCCGCTGCCGCCTGCCCGGTCGGAGATACACGGTAAATTTGTTCTCATTTAGGGAACCGCAGATGCGCAGGAATTCTCCGTCATTTTCAGATAATCGAAGACGGAGCGGACGTTGAGTGCAAGTTGGCGCATTTTCTGTGCGA
>Ga0068714_10006468_pt1 | contig 11894 bp, 8 predicted proteins | sample MTBNYHSulfiMetaG_FD_62988 | JGI IMG/M metagenome (GOLD analysis project Ga0068714, IMG submission 62988) | Enrichment culture microbial communities from rom New York Harbor, USA that are MTBE-degrading - MTBE-NYH (New York Harbor Sulfidogenic)... | ecosystem: Environmental > Aquatic > Marine >... | reverse complement strand
GGGTGAGGGCCTGCCAGGACCGTTGAGGTCCCCACCACAACCGTAGCCGCATCTACCAGCGACATGGCGAGCTTGCCGATATCCGTGACTGGAAGGGAAAACAGCTCCACGCGGACGCCCTTTTCCACGAGGGCGGCGGTCAGATAATCGACCATCACCTTGGTGCTCCCGTGCATGGATACATAGGGGATCGCGGCCAGGTTTTTGGGGGCCCCCATCACCCACTCCTGATAGGCCTCGATAATCCCTGATGGTTTGTCGTGGATCTGCCCGTGACTCGGGGCGATCATCCGGATGTCATATTCTTTGAGCTTCTCCAGGTTTTTTTGGATGACGGCCCGAAACGGCATCATGATCTCGGCGAAGTAGCGTTTGGCCGCCTCGTAGACGCGGCCCTGGTCGGTCACGAAGAGATCCGCTGTGGCGATGTGAGAACCGAAGAAGTCGCAGCTGAAGAGGATTCGGTCTTCCTTCAGATAGGTCACCATGGTTTCGGGCCAGTGGACCCAGGGAGCGTAAATGAACTGGAGGGTCTTGTCGCCGAGGGAGAGGGTCTCGCCGTCTTTGACGGTGACAAAGGCGTCTTCAGGGATATTGAGCAGCTCCATGAGGAGGCCCTTGGCCTTTTCGGTCGCCACCACCTTGGCCTGGGGGAATTGTTCAAGCACCCGCGGAATGGTCCCGGAGTGGTCCTGCTCCGCATGGTGGGAGACGAGGTAATCGATCCTGCTCACCCCAGCCAATTGCGCCATCAATGCATTGGCCATGGGCGGATCCACCGTGTCCACCAACGCGGTCTTCTCGCTCCCTTCAATCAGGTAGGCATTGTACGTAGTCCCGTCCGGAAGGGGAATAAGAGAATCAAAGAGCCGCCGCTCCCAGTCGATGGCCCCCAGCCAGTAAACCTTGTCCTTTATCTGTCTTTTTTGCATGGCCTTGCCTCCTTGTCATACGTTATAGGTGTTCCTCAAAACATCCGCCATCTGATTCACTGCGGCGAATGCCCGCTCTACGGTCTTTTCCTTGTCCGGGTTGATCAGGCAGCAAGTGGCCGGAGACAGCATGCTTTGGGAAATCAGCATCTCCCGATCGATCCCTTTGGCCCACAGGACCTGCCAGATGTCTTCCAGCCGCTGTACCAAAGAGGGGATTTCCTCCTGGGCAAAGGCCTCGAAGCCTGTGGGCACCATCCCCCAGACGATGACGCCCCCGCGGTCGAGAAATTTTTGAATGGCCCCGGCATAGGATGAAAAGATCTCCCCGTTGGTATAGACATCCAGGGAGAGGACATCGAGGTCCATTCTCAGCAAAAAGTCCCAATCCGGGTTGCCGCACAGATGGATGCCCCGGGGCCGATCCACCTGCGCGAAAAACTGGTCCATGTCAGACCTGGCCTTGATATCGCCGTATCCTGCCATGGCGGAGAAGAGGAACTGGAGACCCGGCTCGTCTACAAACATGAAAGCATGGGGATTCCGTTTCTTGAGGCGGGCTAATTGCACGTTCACCCGCCTCGCCATGAAGTCGAGCATAAACGGCCGGACCGTATCGTCAAAGAGAATTGGGCGTTCATCCTGGTCCAGCACGTTGAACCCAAAGCTAATAGGGCCTTCGAGTTGCCCCCGTATGGCAGGCCTATCTGTCAGGTCAAGATCCAGAAAGCGGTGGTACACAACCGAATAGGTCTCACTCACGTCAAAAAAGGTTGGATCGTCAAAATGGAGAAGGGTCTCTTCCAGCTTCTCGGTGAACTTATCCATGGAAAACCGAAGGGTCCGCTTTTCCATATCCACCACCGTGCCGGGAAAATGCTCGGCCGCCTGGACATACATGTCCTCATAGTAGCTGTAGTTGGGCAATTGCGGCCAGAAGGGCACATCGAGCGAGAGAGCCATCTCCAAAGCCCTTGCCACATCAGTATGGGGCATGACCGCCATGGCGGTAGTCAAAAGGTTTCCTGGAATCGGATTGATCATGGAGCTCGCCTTTCGCTCATTTTTGAGTGAATTGTTATTCTTGGAACAAATATAGCATAATTTAGTTTAGTTACCAAGTATCACATAACAAAAGGCAGAAGGAGTCGTAATTTTCGCCGTTGAAAATCTCCACCAGGTGGCATGAATTGGCCATTTTATCGCCAAAAATGGCATCGAAGTGGAGCTTTATAAATAAAATCATCAAAAAAAATGAACGAAAGGAGAGATGGAGGTTTCTCCAAGTCGGATTTTCGTAACATCAAGAAAAATAACAAGGGGATTCGGTGGCCCCTGCCAGGTCACTATCAAAAATAGAGCCTGCGCGGGTCTTTGTCTTTGCGCTGGCGCAACCAGGATGCAGAAAAATGGAGATGTCGTTGTTCGCAAAAAAGCTGGCGCTGTGTTTTGCCTGGGCGCGAGGCCGATCATCCGGTCTCCGCAAATGTCACCAGTGCGTGGGCATCGGTCACCTCAATCCTCTCCCGTCCGGATGCGATCCAACCCTTGTTCTCCCAGTTCCTGAGCGTGCGGCTCACCGTGTACAGGGTGGTGCCGGTATAATCAGCCAGATCCTGGCGGCTGAGGCGAAAGTCAATGAGAATGCCAGTATCAACTCTGCGGCCCGATTCTCTCATGATCCGTAGAATCGCATGGGCGATGCGCCGTTCCACCCGTTCCGCGTACAGTTCCAGATAACGACCCTGCATGTCATCGAGACGTTCGACCGCAGCATGGAGCAGATTGATGGCCAGGGGCGGGTGCTCGGACATGAGCTTAAGAATGGTCTCCCGGTTCCAGCCGACCACCTCTGTGGGACTGACGGCCCTTGCCGTAACCGGATATTGCTTCCCTCCGAAAACGGCCACAGCAGCCGTGATCTCGCCGGGGTTGATATACCGGACAATGGCCTCTTTGCCCTCTTCGTGAAGTTTGGTCAGTTTGAGTCGGCCTTTTTGAACAACATAGCAGCGGGAGGCGGGTTTACCTTCTCGAAACAGCGTTGCGCCCGACAACATCGAATCCCGATGGCCCGCATTCAAGATGTCGATCTGTTCTTTCTTTGTGATTCCATCAAACAGATCGGATTGCAAATAGATATCTAAATGGTCAAGGGGATCGTTCATAAGTGTGCCTCACATTCAGGGTTCGGATCTGCCCGTCAACGCTTTCTCCGCATTCTTCTCCGTGGCCTCAAAGCATACCGCAGCCGGGTCAGGATGTCGCATTAAGGTTTCCTTATTGTCGACTCGACAAGAGAAGGCAGCCTATTATTCCATTATTCAACAGCCAGTTTTTCAACTCTCCCGAAATCGCCCAGGATCGCGTACATGCACGGTATGGCGAGCAATACCAGGACCGTACTGGCCATCAGGCCGAATGTCGTGCTGATGACCAGGGGAATCAGTATCTGGGCCTGAAGGCTCTTTTCAAACAACAGGGGCAGAAGACCGGCAATGGTCGTGGTGGAGGTCAAGATAACCGCCCGAAACCTGTTCCCGCTTGCCCGGGCCGCGGCCTCGTGAAGGGAGAGCCCTTCCTTTCGGGCTTTTTTCAGGAACAGGACCAGAAGGATGGAATCATTGACCACCACGCCGCCTAAGGCGATAAACCCAAGGAGACTGGACATGCTGATGGGCACGCCCATCAACCAATGCCCCCAGACCACGCCGATAAATGAAAAGGGGATCGCCAGCATGACGATGATCGGCTCGGCATAGGTTCTGAACTGAAAACTGAGCAGAAGAAAAACCCCGACAAACCCGAACATCATGGCACTCAGCATAGACGTACGGGTGGTGTCCGTCTCTTCATGGGAACCGGCAATGGACAATTCCAACCCCGGATATTTTTTATGGAAGTCGGCAAGATAGGTATCACGAAACAGGCCCATCAATTCACTGGTGTTGATCAGCCGGGTATCCACGTCCCCGCGGAGGGTCACTGCCCGCATGCCGTTGAATCGGGCGATTCTCGCCCATCCCCCTTCCTTTTCCCATTCGGTCAAGGCGCCCAGTGGAATTCGGGTCCCGTCATTCAAAACAAGTGCAAAATTCTCAAGGTCCTCCAGGCTGTTCCGGTCCATCCGATCCAACCGCACCTCGATCTCGTAGGGTTCCGGACCCACCTGTATGTCGTCCACCTCGAGTCCCTGGAATGCGGCCCGAAGTTGATGGGCGACCCCCGCTGCATCCATGCCCATGCCGTACGCTCCTTCCCGCATACGGATGTGCAGTTCGGGCTTCCCGGGTCTGAGGTCGTCGGCCAGGTTCACCACCCCTTCAAAGCGGTCGAACCAGTTCTTCAGATCCGATGTGGCCCGTTTCATAAGGTCGAGATCCTTTCCTCGAACCCGCACCTCAATGGGACGACCGCCGGGGCCGAAACCCGGTTCGCTCAGGGTCAGATTGAGCACATCCGGAAGATCGCCGATCTCCATGCGCCAGCCGGCCAGATAGGCCTCAATGGTGCCGGACCGTTCTTCCGCAGTCAGCAGGTCCACGGTGATGGTAGCCACATGGGGGCCGTTTTCAAAGGCTTCGGTGTTGAGATTGTATTGCACATAGACATTTCGGATCAGATCCTGTCCCGCGGGCTGTTGGGGTCTGAACTTCTGATGGGTCCGTTCAAGGGCGTCAAGGATACGGCCTATTGTTGCTTCGGTGCGGGAGAGGGGGGTTCCCTGGGGCATGAGGAGACGGGCAATGACGATGTCCCCTTCCATATCCGGAAATCCCTGAAACTTGATTTGTCCGGATACCACCACGCCCAGAGACACGATAAATATGCCGACCACCGAGGCCAGGAAAGGGTACCGCCATTTCAGCAATGCCGCGACGGCCCGATTCAGCAGACGGTCCCGCACCCATACGAAGGCTGTATCGAAACCCTTTCGAAAGCGGTTTTTGCGATGTATATCAAAGCCGTGCATGGCATGGTGGATGTGGGCGGGGAGGATGCAAAAGGCCTCCACCAGGCTCACCGCCAGGACCAGGATGAGCATCATCGGAACCACCCGCAGGACCTTTCCAATCTGGCCCCCGATGAAGGCCAGGGGACCTAGGATGCAGAGGGTGGTGATAAAGGAGGATATCACGCCGGCCGCCACTTCCTTTGTGCCGTCCACGGCCGCGGCCATTGGCGATTTCCCTCTGTCCCGGTGGGCCATGATATTTTCGCCGATCACAATGGCGTCATCCATGAGCAGCCCAAGGGCCATCAGTAGACCGACCATGGTGAACATGTTGATGCTGAGGCCCAGGTGGGGAACCAGAATAAAGGCCCCCAGAAAGGAGACCGGCAGGCCCATGACCACCCAGAAGGAAATCCGGACATTGAAGAAGAACCACATGGCGACAAATACCAGGATCAGCCCCTGCACGCCGTTGGTGAGAAGCATGTTGAGGCGGTCGTTGAGGATGCCGGTCTCATCCTGGGTAATGATCAGTTCCATTTGCGGATGCCGGTCCCGTTCTTGCGCCACAAAGGCCTTGGCCTTTTGAGCCACTCGGATGGCATCCTGGGTCTTCAATTTCTCGATCTTCAAGAGCCCGCTCCGCCTGCCGTCCGTCGTGATCTTCTCTTCCTCCAGTTCAAATCGGTCCTCCACCCGTCCCATGTCGCCCAGGCGGATCTCCCCCCCTTCGGGACCGGCGGAAATCACCAGATTTTCGAGGGCCTCGGGGGTGCGTCGCTGATCCACAAATCGGAGCAAAATGTCCCTTTCACGGGTTTCAATTATCCCAAGGGGTACATCCTTGCTCTGAGCCACGATGTGCTCGGCGATCCGGGCGACACTGAGTCCGAACCGGCGCAGCGCCGCACTGTCCAGGGAAACCCGCAGTTGGTGCTCCGAAAAGCCCTGGATCTTGATGAGCGAAATCCCGGCCCCCTGCATCCGGTCCTTGAGGTCCTCGCAATAGGCCTTCAGGTCCGGCACGCTCATAGGCCCTGACACGAGGAGCGACAGGACCGGATCGGTCCGGCCCAGTTCCCGAATCACCGGATCTTCCACTTCTTCCGGGAATGTATCGATGGCATCCACCTCGGTCTGGATGTCTCCTAAGAAGGTTCGAATATCGCCCTCTTCGCTCATCTCAACGATGATGGAGGCAAGCCCCTCACGGGCATCGCTTCGCACTTCCTGTACAAAGTTGATCTCGTCAATAGCGTCTTCAACCCGCCTGCAGACCACCTCTTCCACCTCCTGGGCCGTGGCACCGGGGTAGAGAATGCGGACCTCCACCTCGCTGGGGGTGTAGTCGGGTTGGGTTTCCCGAAGGATCTGGAAGATGCTGAAGCCGCCGGCAATCAGGAACCCCATCATCAGCAGGTTGGCCGCGGTGGGGTGGCGGGCAAAAAAAGCGATCATGGGGCCTCCATTTTTCCTTGAGTCAGGTCGAGGAGATGTTGTCTAAGACCATCATCCTCCATCGGCAGGACCTTCATGCCGATGATGGCCGGAGAAGGATCGCTTACCACCACTGTTTCGCCGGCGGAGAGGCCGGATCGGATGACAACGGCATCGGCCTGGGCGAAATCCACCACCACCTGTTGTTTTTGAAGCCGGTCTTCTTCATCGACCACGAACACGGCGTTATTGTGGATCGCAGAGCGCGGTACGACCACACTACCCGGCCGGACAGGACCCAGGAGTTCCACCTTGCAGAACATACCGGCTGTCAGGGGGGGGCGAACGCCGGGGACTGCCTTGTCGTAAGGACGGTCAACAGCGGCCACCACCTTGATCTCCCGGGTTTTGAGGTCCACGGCCCCACGGAGGCCGTCGATGCGGCCGTCCCATTCGGCGAGCCAGTCGCCGCTTTGAAGGGTGACCCGGACACGTACCTCATCGAATATTCCCTGGAAAGCGCCCGTACTTAATCCCGGTTGAAATGCCTTCTGTTTTGGCTGGCTCAGGAGATGTCTGAGTTCCTCGACTCCGAACCGGGCTTCCACCTCGGCAACAGCCGTGCCGTGCGCACTGAAAAGGGATTGGCCGGCCCTCACAAACTGACCGGCCTCGATATTCACATCACCGAGACGGCAGTCGAAGGGGGCTTTCAAGGTTGTCTTGGTGAGGTCGATACGGGCCTGCTTCTGATGGGCCTGGTGGACCGCAAGGGCCGCATCCAGGGCCTTTCGTTTGGACGGGATCAGAGAAAGGGTGTTTTCCAGTTGCTGAAGCTGTTGCTTCTGCTGAAGGAAATTTCTTTCCTCCCGGTCTATCTCATCCTGGCTCATGACATTGCGCTTGAGCATGGCGCGTTTTCGTTCGAGGGACTTGAGGGCCAGGGCCAGGGACCGCTTTTCCACGGCAAGTAATGCTCGTGTATTGGCCTCGACCTCGGCCAGTTCCTTGACCTTGGCACGGGTTTCTTCAACCGTTGCCTCCAGCCGGGCCGCCGCCAGTTCATATTCCATTGGGTCGATATGAATCAACGGGGTGTCTGCTGCGATCAATTCCCCGGATTTCAGGCGAGGATGAACGGCTGCGACCGTCCCCTTAACCTCTGCGACCGCATCCCAAATGCGTCCAGGTTGTGCGACACCGTAACCGGTAACCCGAGGAATCAGGTCCACGGCCGGCGCCCTCAGGACGCGAAGCGGCCTGACAGATTCGCTCTCACGTATTTGGGTGGGGCCGGGCCTGTGGATCACGAGATAGGCCACTGCCAGCATTGCCGCCACCACGGGGAGGAGGGTCAAAAGGATTTTGAGGAGTTTTGTGGGGGTCTTTTTCATGGGATGTCTGTGCCTCCTCTTGCCGGGAAAATGAAAGGCTTCATAAAAAACAGAAGGGTACCCGCCGGAAAAATGACCCTAAAAGCGCTGCATGTAGAATAGTATGGGAGAGACGGATGTGTCAACAGGGCATTGCGAAGCGGATCTATACACAAATATTGAGTTTTTGATGGGGGGTGTATTTCTAAGGCGGGACGTACCCGCAACCCGATGTCGTCTCTTGGCTCGAAGCTGAAAGCTGAAAGGCGACTGCCGGTTCAAGTTATCTTTGCGCTTTGACCTTTGAGATTTCCGCTCTGAGGACCATTGCTCTTCTATCGTGCAAGAATTTTCTTGTTTTTCACGACAGAAAACCAGGTACTGCTTGAAGGCTGCTGACAATCACCCAAATTTGAAAATTGAATTGAGGGATATTTGTGATAGAATGAAAGGCGTTATTCGAAATCAAGTCGTCTATTTCCGGCGTTTCGATTGTGCGCGATATCTTTTCTTCGTTGTGACTTTTGGGTGTTCTGACGATCAGCTTGCTGTCCAAAAAAACTTTCCACAAAACTTTTCGGCAGCTCGCTGGAATTAATTGGGGCATATGCCATGAAAAAACATGTTCTGCTCATCAGTGTCATTTGGATCGGACTGGTGAGCGCGTCATTTGCGTGGAATTATTTCAATGCCAAAGCAGAACAAAAGAATATGGCATTTCAGACGGCAAGGAGCTTTTTCAGACAGATCCTGGTGGATCGGGAATGGAATGCTCTGCACGGCGGGGTATACGTTCCTGTCACCAAAGATACCCAGCCGAATCCATATCTCGATGTTCATCTAAGGGAACTGAAGACCGATGAAAACATACGCCTTACAAGAATTAATCCTGCCTTCATGACCAGACAAATTGCGGACATAGCAGCCAGGCAGGAGGGCATCCAATTTCACATAACCAGTTTAAAGCCCATCCGTCCTGAAAACAGGCCAACGGCTGTTGAGAAAAATGCACTGCAAGAATTTGAGAAGGGGGAAAAGGAATTCGGCGAGATCCTTACCAACAGCCAAGAAGATGCCTTTTTTTACATGGCGCCCCTGAAGACCACAGCGTCGTGTCTGAAATGTCACGCCGAGCGGGGTTACCAAGTGGGAGACATCAGAGGAGGAATCAGCGTGACCCTTCCATTCATCCCCAAAATTCCGTTGGTGCCATTAATAGTGGGACACGTTGTAATAGGTGTATTGGGCTTGTTCGGGATAGCCGTCTTCGGGACAAAACTCAACAGGGCCTATGAGACGATGGAGGAGCAGGCAATCATCGATGGTCTGACCGGGATTCCTAACCGTCGCAATTTTTCAGATCGCCTGCCGAAGGAATTCGACCGAAGTCGGAGAGAGGGGTATCCCCTGTCTCTTATTATGATCGATGTGGACCATTTTAAAGCCTATAACGATATTTACGGCCATCAGTCAGGCGATGAATGCCTTCAAAAAGTAGCGCATGTCATCAAAACAACCCTGAAGCGTCCCGGTGACTTTTGTGCCCGATATGGGGGTGAAGAATTCGTTGTCATATTGCCGCATACAAACCTGGAAGGCGCCAGATCGATTGCAGAGAAGATCCGTGCGAATATCAGTGAGTTGAAAATACCTCACGAAAAATCAGCTGTTTCAGGCGTTGTAACCATCAGCCTTGGTTTGACGGTAAGAGATGGAAGCATGCCTATGTCTTATGAGGACCTGATCAAACAAGCGGACCAGGCCCTGTATCATGCAAAGGAAACGGGGCGAAATCGCATCGAAGTATTCAATGAGTTGTCTTAGGTATTTTCGCCTGATATTTGCTCCACCAGGTGGCAATTTTACTGTGCTTCGTAACTGCCATATCAGTTTTGGTGTTGAGGTAACTGTTTTGGAAATTGGTTGTCCACACCTCGTATCGATTTGGACCAGACTGATCAACATGTGTGTTATCATCATTCAGATGAGGAACACCAAGATCTGAAATAATCATGTCATCAAACGTTTTGTTCACGCCTTAAATAGACATTTATCCACTTGATATCACAGTAGTTTCTCAGGCTGACATATGAACCACGTACCTAAATGGTGGCTCAAGATCTTAATGGCGCCCGTGCGATCCCAGACACAAGTCTATTGACTTACCTGGCAAGTTGTTGTTTCATAATCAAAACACTTTTACCAAACCCATAACCTCTTCCTAAGAGGTGATTCCATGGAGCAATCCCTCAAAATCGGCCGAGTATTTTCAATCGGGCAGATCTGTGCGGCTGAGGACCCAGGGCTTTAGAAAAACATCTACAAAAACTGCCCACTTCTCAAAGGAGGAAAAGATGAGAGACTTAAAGCTGCTATTTGCTGCCTTTGGTGTTTGCTGTCTAATGGCTTCCATGTCTTTGGCTGATGAAGGAAAAAACGAATCAGGAAAAGGGAAAAAACATCCCCCATCCGGCCAACATCAACAGGGCGGTGACCAAAACTCCTACTTTCACCAGCATGGTTATACCAAACTGGATATTCCAAAGGGGCATTATCCCCCTCCCGGTGAATGTCGTATCTGGTATCCAGATCGTCCCTCTGGTCAGCAGCCTCCTCCTGGAAAGTGTCAGGAGTTGCGGTCTCAGGTTCCCCCTGGTGCGTGGCTTATAGACCATCCACCAGATGATCCCAAACATGTTCATATCAATGTCTACGACGAGAGACGCCCAGGGACTGTTCAAGCGGTTGGAGAGTTCGACATTGCTTCGGGGGTATTTGTGCGGATTGTGCTCGGCAACTGATAACTCCAAGTGAGCGACGGGTCTATATGGCCACGTACCCACTGGTGGTCCAAGCGCCTGTGATCTCCATCTAAGGGCAAAAACGTCTCTTGGCTAGAATGGGTATCCCGAACAATTTATCGCAGCCCGATGGTTGTGATATCATCTCTCGGGAAGACAAACTGAAACCTGAGATTTGTAATGACGACGATGCTTCTTTTAGGAACTGGTGGCGTGACCTTACTTATTGATATCACAGAAAGTTACCAGGTTGATATATGAGCCACATGTTCAAATGATGACCAGATATCTTCCGGACCTCGACACAAGCTCAAGACCCCATCTATCCCAAAAATGATATCTCAACCATCTTCTGACAAGAGGTCTTTGTGATATCCAGAAACCGCATTCCAGCCGCACAATCCTCACTTACCTCCATTCTAAACTTAATCCCATTTTATCTTGCCTTTCAGAAAGTATCATGCTATAAAACAGTTATTCTAAACCAAACCACCCATCAAGGAGGTCCTATGGCCGAAATCATGACCACCAAGGAAATGTCAGCTTATCTGAAGCTCCACGAAATCACCATCTGTAAGTATGCCGCTGAAGGGATAATCCCGGCAAGGCGTATTGGAAGGGTCTGGCGGTTTGATAAAGATGAGATCGACAAATGGATCAGGGGCACCCATACAGGTAATGAAACCAAGAAATCGAAGTCAAAAAAATCATGAAAGAGATTTCCAACCGTAGCGCTCTTTTTGTCACACCCAAATCGCCGTTCAAAAAATGGGCCAGTCAATACAATGAAGAACCCGGAAGCGATCTCGAAGATAGACTCAATGAAAAACACGTCTACCTGATTGACTTGATCTATGGTGAAGATTTAAGACACATTCTTGAGCCCTACTACCCACACATCTTTGAATATGAACTCTTGACCTGGAACCGTATCAGAAACGAATGGCCTGAGAACCGGGACCTTGATCTGTTTTTACAATGGTTTGACGTGACATTCTGTGATGACGTATTGGATTTGGAAACAGAACCCATAGAAACCGAAGAAACAGACATCAGTAAAAACCTCTCAATTATAGACAATAAAATCCTCACCAAATCTTCCCCTCCTGTTTTTACACACCAATATTGCCTTTCTGAGACTTTCTTCCATTTATTTATAGTACTTATTCCCGTCTTATCTGTTTTTACCCATGTTTTGAAAATCCTCCGACAGTCCTCTAAGAACCGTCCTTGAATTCATTTTTAACGGCGAACGCGTTGCGTTTCTTTTCTAACGATTTCATATAGATATATATGATTAATCTATGGGTGTTAATCCATAGATGACCCTCTCTCCGGAAACAGATGTCAGGTCATTTCACCGCAAATGGAGTGATCTGGCATCTGTTTTCGTTCT
>Ga0068714_10006467_pt1 | contig 11896 bp, 6 predicted proteins | sample MTBNYHSulfiMetaG_FD_62988 | JGI IMG/M metagenome (GOLD analysis project Ga0068714, IMG submission 62988) | Enrichment culture microbial communities from rom New York Harbor, USA that are MTBE-degrading - MTBE-NYH (New York Harbor Sulfidogenic)... | ecosystem: Environmental > Aquatic > Marine >... | reverse complement strand
TCTGAGACCCATACATAACGGTAGAGCATGTAGCCAACCACGGCCAGCAGCAAGAGCGCAGCAAGGTAACGTCGCGGATCCCGAGGGCGGTCCATAACCGGAGTCGATCTTGTCATTTCCCAACTCCCCCGCAGGCACTGTAATCACCGGCGCGGGGGCTGTCAACACGGCTGCCCGACTCGGGGCTGTGCCGGCCGGAAGACACGAAATAACTTAAGCGCGATCCAGGGAGAATAAGGCAGGGGAAATGCGCAGTAGAAGGGCCGGCTAGAGCAGGAGATCGATTTGCTCGCCCAAGCCCGGCTCGACCGGGCGCACCACCTGAGCGGCTTGTTGCCTGGCGTCTTGGGCGGCGGCCAGCTCGGCTTCGACGGCAACCAGATCCTGAACCATCGAAACCGACTGGGCCACGACCATCGCCAGCACCCGGTTGACGGCCTCAATGCTTGATTGCACTTGAGTTACATCCATTGGCCCCGACTCGCCCCCCCCAAAGCCTTCCAAAGGGTTTCACCCGAATTATCGTCCGAAGTATATAGAACTTTAGACAGATGTTTTGCGACAGCATCAATTTTTTCCTCGGCCAAGGGAAGCGATTGACGCTCAATCCGTTGGGTTCAAGGCCGCTCTCGAAGAGAGCCTCCGGGACTTGACTTGCGTTACCATTCTGTTTACTTTGCCTTTGCCGACCCAGGTGTCTTCCTATCTCTCGTCGTTGAGGAGGCGATGATGGTCAAAACGCGATTCTATTGGACAGGCTTATTGTGCTCGATGCTTCTGGCGTGGGGTTGCGCGGGCGCGCCCCAGAGACGCGATGAACGCCAGGCAGGCATTCCCACGCGCCGCCCGGCCTCAGCCGTGGACGCTTTGCGCAGCGAACTGGAATACCTCTTTAATGACCCTTCCTTCGGCAACGCCCACTGGGGCGTTTTCATCAAGTCCCTCGACAACGGCCAGATTCTTTACACTCGCAACGAGCAGAAGGGCTTCATGCCCGCGTCCAATATGAAAATCTTTTCCACGGCGGTCGCCTTGGCGCGCCTGGGGCCGGACTTCCGCTATGAAACTCAACTCCTGAGCACGGATCCCCGTGTTCAGGATGGGGTGATCAACGGCGACCTTTATGTGGTTGGCTCGGGAGATCCCTCTTTCGCCGCTCGTTTCCACGACGACAACCCGCTGGCTCCGCTCGAGGCCTGGGCGCAAACCCTCAAGGCGCAAGGGATCACGCGGGTCGAGGGCGACCTCATTGGCGATGATGACCTCTTTGATGATCAATACATTGCGGAGTCCTGGTCTTACGGCTATCTGAGCGACTGGTATGCAGCCGAATCAGGCGCGCTCTGCCTCAACGACAATTGCTATGATGTTTACGTTTCGCCCGGCTCGGCCACCGGAGCTCCCGTCCACGTGCGCACAGTGCCCCCCAATGTCTATGGCGAGTTTGTCGTGTCCGCAACGACGGCGTCGCCCGGGACGCGAGGCCGCATCCGGGTCGGCCGGCAGGTGGATACCAACACGTTCACGATCCGAGGACGCTTGCCCTTGGGCGACGAGGAAACAAAACAGTATGTATCGGTTCACAACCCGACGCTTTTCTTTGTCAGCGTTCTCAAAGACGTTTTGGAAAATGCCGGGATCGAAGTCGCCGGCGAGCCAAGAGATATTGATGACCTGGACAAGCGCCGATATGACACGTCAAAGATGGCGCTGTTGGCTCAATATGACTCGGTCCCCTTGTCCGAGATCATCAAGGCGGTCAACAAGCCCAGCCAGAATCTTTACGCGGACCAGCTGCTCAAGACGCTGGGCGCTCGCTTCGGCGAGCGGGGCAGCTTCGCTCAAGGCTGCGAAGTGGTGAAGGCTTTTCTGGACGAGCAAGGCGTGGACTCCAACGGCCTGGCCATGACGGATGGCTCCGGCCTGGCCCGAACCGACCTGGTTCAACCCCGGCAAACGGCCGGTCTGCTGGAGGTGATGTACCGCCACCCCCACTTTCCCTACTTCTTTGAGTCGCTGCCCATCGCCGGAGTGGACGGGACGATCCGGAGCCGGATGAAGGGCACCCGGGCGGAAGGCAACGTCCACGCCAAGACCGGCTACATCAGCCGGGTGCGCTGTCTGTCGGGTTATGTTACCACGCTCGACGGGGAGATGCTCCTGTTCTGCCTGATGGCCAACAACTATACGGTTCCCACCGCGCTGGCCAACCGGTTGCAGGACCAGGTCTGCGAGCGCCTGGCGAATTTCAGCCGCAAACCGTCATAGCGCCCCCTCGTCATTGTGAGCGATCGCAGGGAGCGTGGCAATCTCGGACGCCACCTCCTGAAGAAGGTGTCTAAGGACAGAGCCGGCTGAAGCCCGGCACAGGCGACGGTCATAAAGAGCGAGGCTTCAGCTCGCTCGGTAGGTTAGCCACCGGATTTATTCGGTGGTGAGAGATCTCCCCGAAGCCTCGAGTAAGGACGGCGGAGCCGGCCTGTATCGAGAGGCGAGGCGCACGTGCAGCGATTCCTCTCGATACGCCCGATAAATCGGGCTACTCGAGGAATCGGGCTGGGTTCGCACAGAAGGTTGTAGGGGCGCTGCTTGCTGCGCCCGTGGATCAGTGGGTAGGTCCGCCGAGCCGAGGCGGACCCGTTGTTCTGCAGTGCCGCGGGCCACGCTCGGCTGGCGTGGCCTACTGGGCAGCACAGCCGTGGGCGGCTGTGCTACAAAGTCCAAAGAGTGAATGGCTTGGCTTGATTTCGTGTGTTCTTCGTGGGTATTCGTGTTCATTCGTGGCTGAATTTCCCCGTCGCTCGTTGCCTTTACACGAGGGATGTCTCCCGATAAGATGTTCCCATCTTAAGAACAGAGACCGGATATCTTGGCCTTATGATGGCTCGAATACTCTCCTCATTCTTCATGGCAGTTCTTCTCGCGGCAGCGTCGGCTTCCAGTGCCGATGTCGTCATCGCGGACGCCGTCAGGTGCGTCCACGGGGAAGAGCCGGCAACCGTGGAAGTCATCGTGGACGATTCCAGCCCCGAGTTTTTCAAAATCGGCTCCTGGCAGCCCGGTGTCTTCTCCGGCGGTTATCTGGACAGTTATTTCTGGAGCACCGCTTCGGACACTTCTCCCAGCAGCGCCTATTGGCTGGTCGGCATCCCTACTGCAGGCACTTATGAGGTCGCGGTCTGGTACCCGGCCGGCTCCAACCGCTCACGCAAGGTGGACTATTGGGTTCAGCACGCCGGAGGAATCACCCGGGTGACCCTGGATCAGACGGTGGGAGGCGACTGGGAACCGCTGGGAGAGTTTCACTTCGAGGCTGGGCAGCATATCATCGGGCTGTCCAGCCGGCTGAGCGACGACGTGTTCGGAGACATCATTGTTGACGATGGAGACCCCTTGTTTCAGCTGGACGGCTCCTGGATCACAGGGACTTATTCCCCGGGATACGAGGACGACTATTTTTATGCAGGCTGTTCGAGCGTCGCCTCGGTGACCGCCCGTTGGGAATTTCCCATTTTCGTCACGGGCAATTACGAGATCCTTGCTTGGTTCACGCCCGGCCCTAATCGCAACGAGCACAGCCGGTACCGGATCGAATGCGGTGCGGGCGTCCGGGAGCGATTGCTGGACCAGACGGCCGGAGAGTCCGGCTGGCATTCGCTGGGAAGGTATCCTTTCCTGCCGGGACGCTACACGGTGACGCTCTCCAACCAGGGGCCGGCCGGCAAGGTCGTCATCGCCGACGCTGCTTGCGCTGCTTACGCGTCCAGCCAAGGTCCTCTACCGGCCGTCATTAACATCCTGACCGATGAGGTTCTTACGCCTTCGGCAGGAGAGCCGATTGCCGTACGGGCCGAGGTTCTCTCCGCCAGCCCGTTAAGTGGGGTCCAGGCAGAGCACTGGGTCTCGGGTGAGGCGATCCAAACGACTCCGCTGCACGACGACGGTTTGCATGAGGACGGCGCGGCCGGTGACAGCATTTACGGCGCATGGCTCTCCGGCGCGCCTTCCCAGTCCGTCGTCAACTACCGGGTCGGAGCGGCCAGCATCAACGGCGCTACAGCGGTCTCCGAGACCTACAAGTGCCTCGTGGCGTACGATTCGTTCACGCAACCCGAGTTGCGCATGGTGTTCATGTATGGACTGCTGACTCCCGAAGACGTGGACAGCGGGCTTGCCCGGGTTCGAGCCGGGCATTTCAACGCAGTATGCAACGGTGTCCGCAGCGTGGCCGACGCCGCCTACCAATCCAGCTATGAACCCTGGATGGCGGGTATCCCGGAAGGCTTTGATCCTCTGGAGTACCTCGTCGAGCAGGCGCACGATACCTCGGACGGCAAGGCCTACATCCAGGTTCACCCCTTGGTTCTGGTCTATCGGGTGCTGACGTCGGCCACCCCGCCGGCCGGTCATGTTCTCGACCTGCATCCGGAATGGACGAGCGAAAACTACGCGGGCGAAACTTTTATTGTAGACCGGATGTATATGGACCAGGGGGTCCCCGAAGTGCAGGACTACCTCATCAATATATTTATGGAGATTATCAACAACTACGATATTGACGGGTTCAATCTGGACTTTATCCGTTACCGGGAACAGAACGTTGGGTACAACCCGATCGCGCTGGATTATTTTCACCAGTTCACGGGCCGCAGCGACCGGCCTCCGATCGACGATCCCGAATGGGACGACTGGCGGCGCGAACAGGTGACCTGCTTGGTGAAGAGAATCTATGCCAACATTCTGAAGGTGAAGCCGCACCTGCTCTTGACTGTGGATGGCGTCTGTTGGGGCGAAGCCGAACCCACCCCTGAGGCGAACCGTTTCTATTGGTACACCTACCAGGACTGGCCCGGCTGGCTGGCCAACCACTACATTGACGGCGTGCTCGGTATGGCTTACCGCAATGAGAGTGTCCCCATGTTGGCAGCGCAGTTCGACGAGTGGCAGGCGTTCTTGAGAAACCATCGTGGCGACCGGGAAGCCTCGACGATTGTGGGAGGCTACCAGAATCTGGTGCAGCATTCGTTGGTACAACTGCACCGGGTGCGCCAGAGCGGCAGTCCCTGGCTGTCTGTGTTCAGCGATTCGAGCACCAACACCCAAGGCGCGTCAAGGGAGGAGTTTTACGCCGCGGTCGCTTCGCAGTTGTTCCCCACGCCGGTCAGCCCGCCGCAGTGCGATTGGAAAACCGATCGAACCACCGGCGTCGTCATGGGACGGGTCTTCGACGGGGAGCAACCTCATCGCCGTGGGAGAATAAGACTGGGCGAATCGCTGGAGAGCCACACCGACCTGTGCGGCTTCTATGTATTCTTCGACGTTGAGCCGGGACCGTACAACCTGACTGTGTACAACCACGATGACCGGGCAATCTATACCATAACGCTTTCCGTGTCCGCCGCCTCGGTCATCGAAAGAGATATCCTTCTAACCAGCAGCATCCCAACCTCCTACTGGCGGCTCCACTAGCTCCACACGAGGAAGCGGCTGTCGTAGTAACGACTTCAGTCGTTCCGATTCTCCACAGCAAAGGACTGAAGTCCTTACTACGTGCCGGGCTTCTATAAGAGCGGCAGCTCCGGCAGGTGGAGCAGAGTCCTGACAAAGCTCAGAGAGGCAATTTCCTGGGTGAGAGGAGATCGCAAAAGTCGCTCAGGCGCGATTCGCTCGTGAAGCTTGGAGGATAACCCGAGCAGATCCACCAGGTCGCCCGGTCGCTGCTCCTCGTAGCTCGAGTGCCACAGGTAGTGATACAGTTCGTGGGTAAGGGCGATCTCGCCCAGGCGTTCGGCAAGGTCGTTCCTTCCTTCTTCGCGCAGCTGTCGCCGGGTATGCTCAATCCGTGCGGGGTATACCCGAACGGTGGGCGGCTCCGCCTGATACTCGGCCAGGACTCGAACGCCCTCGGCCGGCGGTGCGTCCACCATCTTGAGCTGTACGCCTTCGTCCTTGAGGATCTCCTCCGCGCTACGAGCGCCGAAGGACTTGCGCGCCCTCGCCGCAAGCGCCTCGCCCAAAGCCATCCCCGCCTCGACGTAGAGCGGAAGTAGCCCGGGCGGAACCGCCTGCGACAGAGGATAAGATTCCGCGAAACGAAGCAGGGTTATTCGGTCGGCCGTTTCCACAGAGACCTTCTCGATTTCCGCTTTCAAGACAGGCGGGCATCATATCAATGCCCCCTCGCCCCTGCAATGAGGCTCTGGCGATGAGCGGTTTCGACGTCTGAGCGTCTTGACTGCTCTTCAGCCTGCACTCCAGCGACTTCCAGGCGACCCACTTCAAAAGCCAACACAAGATCACTCAGCGGTTTGACACGAGCCTTTCAAAAAGCTACCTGCCAGGATTGCTCCATATTGATACAATTTGCCACGCATCGTTACAACATCCCTCTCGCTCCGGACTCACGAAAGGGTGAAACCTCTCCTAATCCCTGGAATATAGGACGGTTAGTCGGGGGGAAGCTTGGCCCACAGGTTGGCCTGAGATTTGCGCAACTTGGGTGAGACCATCGAGGAGTATGGCTGAACCGAGGGGTTCTCTCCGCGCTCGAGCGGAGAAGCCGCTCTTGCTTTGATGTGATGGGAGCGGAGCCATCTTCTGGATCCGGTGATAGGAAGTGGAGGGTGAAATGAAGACGGCTTTCTTGATCAACATCACCAGAAAACCCGAATCTATCCTGCTTCTGGGATTGCTGTGCGTCGTCGCATTCAGTGCAAGCGCCGAAGACGGCTTGTACATCCTGGAGAAGGACGGCGGCTTGCATTCGATTGGCAACACGCTGGCGACTGACGCGGAGCTGTGTCCGGCCACCGCGGTGGATATCGAGGTATTCGAAACCGGCGAGGCGCTCTATGTCCTGAGTCCGGACGGCTCCATCCTCTCCACGCTTGGAGAGGTTCTTGAAGCGACATCGTATCCCAGCGAGGCCAAAGCCTATCGCCTGGCCGTCTCGGAGCAGGGCTTGGCCATCCTCGACGAGTGGGGCCGGGTGTATTTCCTCGGCGGTCAGCCCGACCTGGAGTGGCCCTCGCCTCTTGGCTGGAATGTCGCCCGCGACATTGAGCTGACCCGCGATGGCGCTGGCATCGTCGTTCTGGATGGTTTGGGAGGATTGCACGTCCAGGGTGATGCCCCTGCGCTGACCGGTCCTTTCTTCGGCTGGGACATCGCGCGCGACGTGGAGATCGCGCCGAACGGCCGGGGCTACTACATCCTCGACGGGTATGGATTCATTCATAGCATCGGCCCTGTGCGGACATTCACGGGTCAGAATCTGGGCTGGGATATTGCCCAGGACCTTGAGCTGTCGCAAAGTGGGAAAGGTTACTACATCCTGGATGGCTTCGGCGGACTGCATCTCGGCGGGGACGCGATTCCCTTTGCGGCTCCCTTTTTCGGTTGGGACGTGGCCATCGACCTGGAACTCGCCCCTCGTCCTCTCGGCTCCCTGCGAGTGGAAGTGGTAACCGCATTCACCGAGGAGCCTCGGGGCGATGCCACTCTCCTTCTCAAGCGAAGCGATCTTTCCGACAACGTGCTGAGGCCCTTGCCGGGCAGCGGGCCTGAGGGAGAGCGCTGCTCGCGCAATGCTCTTCAGGCTCAAACCGCCGAAGATGGAACTTACTGTTTTGATGCCATCCCGGCCGGCAACTATCTCCTCACGGTGCGAGCGTCGCGCTTCGTGCCGGAACAGCGCGAGGTGGCCCTTGCGCCGAACGCGCTGCTGACCGAGCGCTTTGTTCTCTCTCCCGGCACTCCGGTTGGCACGATCACGACGCTCGAGGATACTCCGGTCGAGTTCACTTTGCCGGGAATGAATGGTCTGCGGAAGAACGTGCGCGTCCTCGTCTCGCCTTCTTATGGAAGCCTGAGCGGCGAACCGCCCTTGCTGACTTATTCTCCTATGCCGAACTTCAACGGTTCCGATAGCTTCACTTACCAGCCGGAGGAGGGCGGTGCGGCGACCCTCAGCGGGGCAGGAACCGATGGCAGCCTGAGCGGCGGCGCGATGATCCTGTCCATTCTGGTCCTGCCGGACGACGACCCGCCGGTGGCCGAGGCCCAGGAGGTCACGACCGATGAAGATACCCCGGTGGACATCACGCTGGGCGGCTTCGACCCGGAACAGACCAAACTGCTGCTTTACCGCGTCGAGACGTGGCCCGAGCATGGCACCCTGTCCGGCACAGCGCCCAGCCTGACCTACACGCCGGAGGCCGATTACCATGGGCTGGACAGCTTCACCTTTATCGTCAATGACGGGCAGCAGGATTCCGAGCCGGCAACGGTCAGCATGACCATCAACCCGGTCAACGACCCGCCGGTCGCTGAAGACCTGACGATGACGACTGACGAGGACGTCCCGGTGAGCGTAACTTTCTCAGCCACCGACCCGGACGGCGATCGGCTCCGATTCATCGTCCTGAACAGCCCGAGCCACGGAAAACTGAGCGGCCCTAGCTCGAGCTTGATTTATACCCCCGACCCGAACTACTTCGGCGAAGACCACCTGACCTATCAGGCTTACGACGGGACAGTCAGCTCGAACCGGGCCACGTTGTTCTTCATCATCCTTCCGGTGAACGACCCGCCGGAGATTGTCCCGCCGGGCGACCAGGTCAGCGAGGAGGGGGAGACGATTGAACTGCTCATTCAGGCTAGCGACGTTGAGGGAGTCCCCTTGCACTTCAGCGCTCAAGGCTTGCCGCCGGGACTCGCCATCGGCACCCTGAGCGGGCTGATTCAGGGCACCATTCTTCCCCACTCGGCGGCGCTTTATGCCGTCAGCTTGGAAGTCTCCGATGGCACGGACACCACCACCGCCACATTCAACTGGGAGGTCAGGGCCGAACCGACGCCGACCGCGACTGATACACTGGTTCCAACCGCGACGCCTACATACACCCCGACAGCCACCGCGACACCGACCGACACCGCCACTCCCACTCCGACAGACACGGCGACGCCGACTGCCACAGCAACTGCGACGCCGACGGACACCGCCACTGCCACTCCGACGGATACGGCCACCCCGACGCCGACCGACACCGCCACCGCGACACTTACCCCGACCGCCACGCATACGGCGACGCCCGAGCGTCGCCGCGAAATGCCCGCAGTGGATGCCGGCGGACCTTACCTCGTTGATGAGGGTGGCTCGGTGGTTCTCACCGCCTCGGGCGGCGATCCCGGAGGCGGCCCGGTCCGGTTCGATTGGGACCTGGACGACGATGGAGTCTTTGAGACGCCGGGGCAAAGTGTGACCTTCTCGGCGGCGGGACTCGACGGGCCGGGCCTGTATCCGATCGCTGTTCAAGTTACCGATGAGAAAGATTTCTGGGTTATCGCCGCCTCCACGGTCGAGGTGCTGAATGTGCCGCCCGAGGTGGGGCCGATTGCCGGGTCGCCTGAGCCGGTCGAGGCCGGCGCGGTTGTGGAGGCCAGTGCTGCGTTCACCGACCCGGGCGTGCTCGATACGCATACGGCCAGTTGGGATTGGGGCGATGGAACGGTGTCAAAAGGAAGCATTGACGAAACGGCCGGCAGCGGCTCCGCCTCCGGAAGCCACGCCTACAGCGAGCCGGGAATCTACTCAGTCCGGCTGACGGTCACGGACAAGGATGGCGATTGGGACGAGTCAGTTCTCGATATCGCCGTCTTCGGTCCTATCGAGGGATGGGTGACAGGCGGCGGTTGGTTTGATTCGCCGGCCGGAGCCTATGCGCCGGAGCCGACGCTCGAAGGCCAAGCCAACCTCGGCTTCAACGCCAGGTACAAGAAGGGCGACACGCTCCCGAGCGGGCAGCTGGAGTTTCATCTCAACGCGGCCAACCTGAAGTTCCACAGCACGGCCTACGACTGGCTCATTGTGGACGGGACAACCGCGCTGCTCCAAGGCTCGGGAACGCTTAACCACGCGGGCGACTACGGCTTTCTGTTGACCGCGCAGGACGGCGGAGAGGAAGACGCGGCCCGGATGGTCATCTGGGACAAGGCCACGGAAACTGTCCTTTACGACAACGGTCCCGACGCCATCCCGCTCGACGGCGGCAACCTCACGGTGCATGCCAAATAGCAGGGGACCTTGAAACTGGGAAACTGGAGACAGCAGGACTGTTGAAGATGTCCTCCTTCGTGTCATTCCGAACGGAGTGAGGAATCTGACTCCAGAAATGTAAGAAACGAGTCAGGTAGCTTGCAACGTGTTGTACCTGTTATCTCTCCAAGGCTCAAGTCTGATCCGGTGTCTTCCGTGCGCCCCCAAGCTCCGCTTGAGGGTGGCACCCGTGCGAGGGCACCCGGGCGCGTCAGCCTTTCAGTCCGGTTAGCGTGATTCCCTCGATGAAATACCGTTGGGCGAAGAAGAACAGGACGATGGCCGGCAGGGTCATCATCGTCGCGGCTGCCATCAGCAGGTTCCACTCCGTTCCATGGAGCCACTGAAAGGTCAGCATCGAGAGCGTCAGCGTCATCAGCCGGGCATCGTGAAGATAGATCAGCGGGTTGACAAAGTCGTTCCAGGCCCACAGAAACTGGAAGACAATCACCGCCAGCAGAGCGGGTTTGATCAGCGGCAGCAGCACCCGCCAGAAGGTTCCCACCGGGCCGCAGCCGTCAATCTTCGCCGCCTCCTCCAGGTCGCGCGGAATGCCCAAGAGAAACTGGCGCAGAAGAAAAATGCTGAAGGGAATGCCGAAGAAGGCAGGCACCCACAGCGGCTTGAACGAATTGACCCAGCCGATCTTGGAAAACATCACAAAGGTCGGGATGATCGTCACCTGGGGCGGCAGCATCATTGTGCTCAGCATCAGCAGAAACACCGCGTCCCGGCCCGGCCAGCGAAACCGGGCGAAGCCATAGGCCACCATCGAACAGGACAGCACACAGCCGAAGATGCACAGCGCAGTGACATAGAAGGTGTTCCAATAGTAGTGCAGGAAGGGGATGTAATCGAACACATCGGGATAGTTCTCCCATCGCACCGGGCGGGCGGTGAGCATCTCCGCGATGGAGGCCACGTCCTGGATTTGCTCCTGGGTCTTCAGCGAGGTGATCACCATCCCATAGAAGGGCAGCAGGACCACCACCGAGAAGAGGGCGAGCAGAAGATAGAGAAGCGCCTTTTTCACTTTCGACGGTCGCATCAAGGCCCCTCGCTCTCGTAGTGGACCCATCGGGGGGCCATCTTCAGTTGGAGGATCGTCAGCACGAGAATGATGAAGAACAGCACCCAGGCCAGCGCGCAGGCGTAGCCCATCTTCAGATAGGCGAACGCGCTGCGAAACAGGTAGATGACCAGGAACATCAGCGAGTCGCCCGGTCCCATCGTCGGCGGCACCGCCAGGACATAAGCCTGGGTGAAGACCTGGAAGTTCGCGATGATCCCCATAATGAGATTGAAGAAGATATAGGGAGAGAGCATCGGGAGCGTAATATTCAGGAATCGCTGCCACACGCCGGCGCCGTCAATTTCGGCTACCTCGTACAGATGCCGGGGAATACTCTTCAAGCCGGCGAGCCAGATGATCATCGTGCCGCCCGAGGTCCAGAACAGCATCAGGAGGATGCCGGGTTTCGACCACTTGGGATCCCCGAACCAGTTCGGTGACTGATAGCCCAGGGGAATCAGGAAACGGTTCATTACCGCGCTGAGCAGGCCCGTTTCCGGATTGAGCAGTTGCATAAAAACGAACGCGACGACGATCAGCGGGACCACCACCGGCAGGTAGAACAGTGTGCGAAAAATGTGGACCCCCCTTAACTCGCTGTTCACCAGCAGGGCCATGAAGAAGCTGACCAGCATCGCCCCGGGAACCCCGAACAGAACAATGTAGCCGGTATTCCACAGGCTTTTCCAGAAGAAGCGATCGTTGGGCACCAGCGCGCCGCCCGAGTC
>Ga0068714_10006466_pt1 | contig 11897 bp, 10 predicted proteins | sample MTBNYHSulfiMetaG_FD_62988 | JGI IMG/M metagenome (GOLD analysis project Ga0068714, IMG submission 62988) | Enrichment culture microbial communities from rom New York Harbor, USA that are MTBE-degrading - MTBE-NYH (New York Harbor Sulfidogenic)... | ecosystem: Environmental > Aquatic > Marine >... | reverse complement strand
CACTGGGAATCGACACCCCTCGCTATGTGGCGTTCGACAGACTCAGGTTCCAGCGCAAAGACACCCCGGCGGGAGAAGAGGATTCAGAGCTTCTTGAGGCGCTGGAGTACCCTCTCATCGTGAAACCTGCCAAAGGCGGTTCGAGCGTGGACGTGGCCGTCGTGCGGACCGGACAGGAGCTCAGAGACTGCGTGGTCCGACTGTTCGACGCCAGAAATCGCAGCGTGGTGTTCGCCGAAGAGTTCAAGAAGGGGAAAGACTTCTCGGTCGGCGTCTTCGGCTCCACCGCCACGGGAGATCTGCGCGTGCTGCCGGCAGCCCAGATCCTCTACGACGCCGAGTACTTCGACGCCAGGACCAAGTTCGAAGACACCTACCGGGTCAGCTTCGACCACTCCCTGCCCTCCGCGTCGACCGCAAAGCTGGAAGACACCGCGCGGCTGATCCATACCGGCTTTCGCTTCGAGGGCTTCTCGAGAACCGACTTCATCGTGACGGAAGACGACGTATTCGTCCTGGAGGTCAACACGCATCCCGGGTTCAGCGACTACAGCATCGTAACGAACATGCTGAAGCAAGCCGGGGTGAGCCTGACGGAAGCATTCGACAAGCTCATCGAGTGGGGCCTGCAGCCCCGCAGTCTGTTTGAAGAGACCTGACCCTTCGGGACGGCAGGCACAGTCCACCGGTGTCCTCGGGCGGCCAGATGCGGCCGGGCAAACCGAGCCTGGTCCATGGTTACTTGCCGCGAGTCCGTCTGTCCGTCCGCAGGCGAACCGCTTTCACTTGACTATCCTATGTCCGTATCGCACAATTGGCACGAAACAGTGATCTCCAGAATCTCGGTTCTGTAGTCACGACAGAATCGGCGTGATGATTGAGTCCCTGGGGGTACAAGCATGCAGACCCCGAGAAAGACACTAACAAGCAAGAGCCCAGAGCCTGCCAGGTCAGCCAGCAAGAAGAAGAACGACGTACAGCGAGGTCCTCAGCTTTCGAGCCGCAGGCCAGAAGCAATCGTGCAGCGCGCCCAGGGGAATCTAGATTCCCTGCCCCAGACCGACCTCATGCTTCTGCTGAAAGCAATAGGTAACGGGGCCGCAAGCAGGTTGATGGAAAGACGGGAGCGTTCCGACAAGCGGGCGATACAGAAATGGGAGAACAAGACGGGAATGCCCGATCCCCTGAAGGCAGGGGTGGAGGCGCTTTCCGGACTGGATTTGTCGGATGTACGGGTGCATAGACACTCATCCAAACCCGGAGCCCTGCAGGCATTGGCCTATACCCAAATTCCGGATATCTACATCGCCTCGGGCCAGGAAAGGCATTTGCCCCACGAAGTCTGGCATGCCGTGCAGCAGAAACAGGGACGCGTGATGCCGACCGGCTCCGTGGCCGGAACGCCTTTGAATGACAGCCGATCACTGGAAGCGGAAGCGGATTTCATGGGTCGGAAGGCGCTTCAGAAGACTTCTGGAAACGGACATGTGCGGAATTGGGTTGAGACCTACAGCGTTGCAGGCGTGACACATAGAGATTCCATTCAAAGAAAGCCCGGAGATGCTGGCAGGATTGAGACATTTCTCGGACAGCATCCAGGCTTGGATCATCTTTTCAAGGATATCAAGGACGAAATGAGCGAGTTCGATATCGTGGACACGCTACTTCGCAATTTTGTGAAGCGCAGTGATTTCACGTACACCGGCAGTAGAGATCCTATATGGAGCAATCAGGGCGACTGTTGGGACCTTTGTAGCCAGTTCTACGTGATTGCCCGGGATTGTTTCGAAATCGAGCTGAAGCCTGTCTCACATGAAGTTCCCACAGAACCTTTGTTCGTTCCTGGCCCAACAAAGCAAATAGGAGATAAACGCGCCGGCAATACCGATAGGGGCCGAGCTTGGATATATGATGAACACCACTGGCTGAAATATGCCGGTAACCCCTTGGACGTGCTATTCGGTCACTGGGGTCTCGGTCACTTCAAAGGTTCAAGAGGAATCGATGAGAATAGATGTGAGTACTATCTCTTTGGTAACAAGAGGTACTATTTCAACGCGGAAGCAAAGAATCGATCTGACATATACACTTCTAACCCGATGAAGAAAGCGGCGAATGCAGGGGCTCTCCCAGAATCAGTTAGAGAATAGACTTCTTCGTGCCCCAGCGACTCGCACCGAGCCGGAAGTGGTTCGCAAGATCCTGCGCCGCACCGACGCTTGGAGCCTCTTTTCAGACTTCAGATAGTCCGACAGAGAGCCATGGCACGGTCCTGCGGAGCGTCGCTCCGGCCCAAGCCCGAATTCCTCAACCCGATCCAGCAACCGCCCTACGTGCCATGCTGTCCGGCCGGCCGACGATCAGCCGTGTGGGGCGACGACTCGTCAACCCTTGAGGGTGCGGTCGAGGAACTCCACCATCTGGGTCCAGGCCTTCTGAGCGGTGCCGCCGTCCTGGTAGGTGTTGCTCTTCACGAAGGCATGTCCCACGCCCGGGTAGATGGTGATCGTGTTCTCGACGTTCCTGGCCTTGAGGGCTCTCTCGAAGTTGCGAACCTGCTCGACCGGGATGCCCCCGTCGTCCTCGCCGTAGATCCCGAGCACCGGGCCTGCCGCGCGCATGCTTCCCAGCTGGGCTGCGTCCTGGATCGGACCGCCGCCGTAGAAGATCACCACCGCCGCGAGCTCGGGGTTGCGGGTGCCCATCCACATGGACTGGGTGCCTCCGAAACAGAATCCCGCCGAAGCCACCCGCTGCCCATCGACCTGGGGCAGGGAGCGTACGAAATCCAGCGCAGCATCCAGGTCCGCCGCCATCTGCTCCCTGGGCGTCTCGGTGACCTGTTTCCGGGCCTGGTCGGCAGTCCGGGCCACGCTTCCCCGGAAGGCGTCCGCCGCCAGAACCACGTAACCTTCCTTGGCAAGCGCGTCTGCCAGGATCGTGACGTCACGGTTCAGGCCCCACCACTCGTGAATCATCACGACCGCCGGGAAAGGGCCGCTTCCGGAAGGTTCGGCCAGGTACCCCTTGAGGGTCACTCCCCCGGGTCCCGCAAACGAGACGTTGGTGCTCCCGGGCTCCATGATGTCCTGGGCAAACGCCGTCCCCGCGGCTCCGAGAACCAGGGCCAGGACAAGCCCCATCACAGCGATTCTACGATTTTTGCTCATAGCAATCCTCCTGTTCGTTGTCGGGGAAAAGATACAAAAATACGACTAAAACAGTCAACTTTAACTCGGCGAAAATGCGCCATTGACGGGAGCTGCAGCAGCCCCGGGACGGCTGCATGTTCCCGATGATGACCGTGCCGATCTCCGAGCACCTCAGCTCGGTGGCCCCCTCCATGAGGCGGGCGAAGTCGTAGGTCACGGTCTTGTCGGCGATGGTCCGTTCCAGGGCCGCGACAATGAGGTCCGCGGCCGATGCCGCCGACCTGGGCGGCCAGGGCGTCGGACAAGTAGTCTCTCCGGTGAGATTGGTCGTGGCGATCACGTCGAACTCCGCGCGGAACCAGTGGCCGGTGCGCCTGCAGATCCCGACCAGCATGAGCGTCACCGGCACCTCGATCAGCACCCCCACCACCGTGGCCAGGGAGGCCCGCGAAGACAGCCCGAACAGCATCGTGGAGGTGGCGGTGGCCACCTCGAAGTGGTTGGAGGCCCCGATCACGGCCGCCGGGGCCGCGTCCCGGCAGGGCAGCCTCAACAGCCGGGCCAGACCGTACCCCAGCCAGCAGATCAGGATGGTCAGGGGGTTGCCCAGGATGACCTCCCCCTGAAGGAGAACCGCTGCACCAGGGCCTGCCAGGGCACGGGCAAGCGATGACGGAGTCAGAGAAGACCCGCAGCGAAGCAACGGCCCGCATCCTCAAGGCTCTCGCGCACCCCACGCGCACGTACATCGTGGACAGGCTCGCCGAGAAGCCGGCCTGCAGGCGGAGCGATAGCCCCGGGAGCCGTTGGGGGCTCAAGAAAACAACCGGCTCCGGCGGGCGCTCAGGGTCCGGTGCGGAAGCAGAAGCGTTAACGGTACGTCCGGGCGACTACCCAGAGCACGACCGCGGTGAGGCCGTACCAGCTCAGCCCGTTCAGCCAGGACAGCACGGTCGGCTCCAGGAAGCCCCGCATGAAGAAGGCCTCGAGGATCAGCATCAGCCAGAGGGCGAAGAGCACCACCCCGACCCAGAAGAGCCACCGCCCCTGAAAGGCGCCCAGGGCAGCCACCAGCAGGATTGCCCCGCCGACCAGTTCCATGACCGAGGCCACTGTCCCAAAGCCGCCGCCCCGGAAGAAGGCCCCACTGCGAAGCAGACCTCCGCTGCTCCCGGACAGACCGGCGATGCCGAGGGTAATCAGGAAGATCGAGGTCACCAGCTGCAGCCAGAAGGCCGCCGTGATCGCGATGCGCGTTCGTCTCATCGTCGTATCCTCCCTATGCCCGTCGCCTGCCCAACAGGGCGCCGACCACGAGCCCCACGGCCGCCCCCACCGCCCCGCTGATCAGGACGTTCCGCCTGGCGTACTGGATACCGGTGATCGATTCCGCCAGGTCTTCGAGGACGTTCCGCGGTCCCTGGAGCAACTCCCCGATCGAGACGTACTCCCCCGCTACCCTACCGAAGATCAGATAGCCCACTACCAGCCCCGCGACGCCGATGATAACGCCCCAGAGTATGATGCGACCGGCCATAAAACCTCCTTCTCGCGTGTGTTAACCACAAACTCGCAATTCCTGTGCCGAACGACTGCGAGCATGCGCCGCTGGCCGCGTCACCCAGGACAGGACCGGCGCCCCCACCCACGGCACGACCGGATGGGTAGGGCTTACACAGCCGGCGGTAGAGCTGTGCAGGCACGCCCTGGGCCGCAGCGGGGGCTCCCGGCCCTACCAGCGGTTGTTGTTGCCGTTGATCCGGACGCGCCCGTGTACGCGCACCCTCCGAACGTCGTTGTTGTTGCCGTTCACCCGCAGATCGCCCCGGATGGCAAGATCCCGGAGCACGCAGCTGTTCCCGCTGATGATCACATCGCCGGAGAAGATCGTGCTCTCGACGCCCGCTCCGACCAGGACGACCTTGTTGCCGTGGATCACCAGGTCCCCTGCGTACACGCCGGGCCCTGCCCGATAAGTGGTGTTGTTCCGGAACGGCCCGAGTTCCGCGGCCTGCCGCCGCCGCTGCTGCTCGGTCTCCCGGTGGGGCGGAGCGACCCGGAAGCCGGCGACCAGTGTCCCGCAGCCGACCGCGCTTCCAACCAGAGCGAGAACGGCGAATGCACAGATCATCCGGGCGCTCGCTCGCCCAATCGCCCTGCTCAGCAGTCGTTTCATCGTCGACCTCCTCCAAGCGTATTGTCTCGGGTCCGGTACCCGCGGAACCAGTCCATTTCAGAGGGCCTTGGCCCGCAGGCGGGCCCTGGCCCACGCCGTGTACTTGCGAACCTTCCTGTCCGGGTCGTTCTCCAGCGCCCGGAGCGTTTCTTCCCCCTCCCTGGTCTCCAGTCTCTCGAGGGCTTTCACCACCTGAACGCGTACATCCTGGTCGGGGTCCCTCGCCGCCAGCACCAATCCCTTGAACGCTTCGGTGCTGCCCACCAGGGACAGCAGCTCGGCGCTGCAGGCGCGTACCTTCGGATCCCGGTGGGCAAGCCGCCTGATGTGCCTTTCCACGTAGCCGGTCCTCTCGAAGATTTCGACGATATAGGGTTTCAGTGATGCGATCCCTTCCCGCAGCAGCGCATCCATCGCCCCCTCTCCCCGCTCTTTCAAGAGGACGAAGGCTCGTGCGATCCCCTCGCGCTGTGCCGGCGAGCCGTCCTTGAAGGCCTCCACCAGATGGGCCAGCTTCCCGTCGTGCGGATTGGCAGCCAGTGCCTCCGCGAGCTGCTCCTGGAACCCTTCCGGGTCGTCGAGCTTGGCCACCAGCAGCTCTACGGCCGCCTTCGCGCTGGACCGGCCCAACCCGAGAACGGCAGCGGACTTGACGGGGGTCACCTCGTCCCCGTCCACGAGGACCTCCCGGAGCTTGTCCAGCGCCGCGGTGGAGCCGAACGCCCCGAACGCCCGGGCTACGCAGGAACGCACCCGCTCCACGGGGTCCCGAAGCAGGGCCGCGGCCCGGCCCAAAGAGCGCGTATCCCCGTACTCGATCATCGCCGTGACCGCAGCCACGCGGACGTCCGGGTCGGCGTCCCGCAGAGCCTCCCGGACGGAGGATAGAAAGCTCTCGTCTCGGGTCGCCGGCAGCGCCGAAAGCAGCGCAGCCCGGACCCTGGCGTCCGGACCTTCCAGCAGCGCCCGGACCTTCCTCGCGAAGCGGTCCTTGGGGAAAGCGCTCAGAGCCTGCGCGAGATCTCGCGCCTCCTCCACGGGCAGGACGCACAGGTTCTCGAGGACGATCTGCAGGCAATAGGGAAGCTCCAGCTCGGCCAGAAGCTTGACCGCCTGGATGCGAACGGCGTGCGGGAACGCTTCCCGCCCGGAGCGCAGGATCCGCAGGGTGCGCTCGAGCACGGCCGCCCCGTCCAGGCGTCTCAGCGTGGACCGCAACGCGTCGGGGGCAGGAAAACCGGGGTCTTCGAAGTAGGCGAGCAGCTGGCCCAAGAACAGGTTTTCGGCCCTCTCGGGCACCAGCGGTAGGAGCGCGCTCATGAGCTCTTTGTCCTGCCGGAAGCGCTCGAGCTCCCGGCCCAGCAACCCCAGCGCCTGCTCATCGCCCCGCTCCGACACGCTTTGCGCCGCGGATAGGTACAGCTCCCGGTCGGCGGTGAAACGCCCGAATACCTTCCTGGCTAGCGGTGTGATCCAATCGCGGGCCCCGTGCGTCTTCAACAGCTCGGCGCACAAGAGAAGCGGCGCGCTGCTCCTGCTCTCATGGATCGCCGCGAGGAACGAGGTCACGTTGACCTCGCACGCCTTCGCGAGCAGCTCCCGGTTGTGGTTCAGCCGTTTGCGGTCGCTGTAGTCGACCTCCAGGCACATCTGCGCAAGCCGTCCGCAGCGGCCGAGATAGTCGGCCGCGGCACGACGCAGCTCACGGTTGTCGGAATCGAGATAGCCAAGGGCGAAGTCCTGGTCGCTCTTCTCCTCGCGTCGCAGAAGCTCGAGCACGTGCAGCGTTCTGTAGTCGTCCAGCTCGCCAAGCGCCGAGAGATCGAGGCCGAACTCCCGGCAGAGCCGCTCATGGGCTACGCTGCGCACCTCGAAGGAAGGATCCTCAAGTATCATGGCTCGAAGCTGACTCTCCAGTCGCCCGCGATCCCCCGTCGCGAGCTCCGCCGCCATGGTGCGGCGCACCAGCGGATGCGGGTCGGCGAAGCCGTCCCACAGGGCCTGAACCGAGCGCTCGTCGTCGTCGTGGAGCAGGAGCTTGAGCGCAAAGTAGCGAGACGGCCACTCCGGGTCTCCCGTCATCTCTCGAATCTCCGGAAGCTTTGCCCGGAACACCTTCAGCGCCTGGCGCCCATCGAAGGACTCGCCGACTCCCGAGCGGGCGAGCCGGCGCATGGGCAGCGCGTCTTGACCGTCTTCGAGCCAGCGGACCAGCTCGGCGGCACAGGCCGGGCGCTCCATGGACGCCAGAAAGCACTGGAACAGCCCCGCGTCGGGCGCCCAGGCCAGTACTCTCCGGCAGTCCCGCAGGCTGCCTCCTCGTCTCAGACTGTCGATCCACAGCCGGTCGATCCCGGTGAGAGGGATCAGCCGTTCACCCTGTTCTCTGGATAGACGCTCGATCAGCCGGGAATGACGCAGGAGCCAACGGGCGCTGTGTCGTGCGCGAAAGCCTTCGGCCTCTCCGGGCTCCCGCAGGAGCGCAAGCAACCTGCCCTTGAGAATCGCCCGGGCGAGCAGGAGCCCCACCAGGGCAGCGACACCGATGGCCAGCGCCGCGGCAAGAGCAGCCCGCCCCCACACCGGCCAGGATTCCCAGAATGCCAACCACTGCACGTCTCGTCCCCTTCCCTTGCTGCGCCTCAGGCGACCCGCCCGGCCACGCGGTAGATCCGAAGGGGCCGCCTCTTGCCCTTGACCCTGACCGGCCGCCGGCTCTCTACCTTGAACTCACCCCCCAGGCGGGAATACGTGTCTTCGGTGATCATTACTTCCCCCGGGCCGGCCAGCCCTTCGAGCCGGGCGGCGACGTTCACGGTGTCGCCGATCACCGTGTAGTTCATCCGCTGCGCACTGCCCAGGTTTCCGGCCACCAGGGGGCCGGAGTGCATGCCGATCCCGACGCGTAGAGACGAAGCCTGGTCCCGGAAGAACCTGCGGGCCCTGGAGCAAACCAGCGTCTGCAGCTCGAGGGCGGCGTCCACAGCCTGGACGGCGTCCTGCTCGACGCTCTGCAGCGGCACGCCCCAGACCGCCATGATGGCGTCCCCGATGAACTTGTCGATGTAACCTTTGTTGCGCACGACCACGTCGACCGCCTCGCTGAAGTACTCGTTGAGGACTTCGATCACGTACGCCGGGTCCTTGTTCTCGGAAAAGGCGGTGTACCCTCTGATGTCGGCGAAGAGAATCGTCGCCTCCCGCTTGGCTCCGCCGGGCTTGACCAGCTCCGGCTGCTCGATCAGCTGCGCCACGACCTCGGCCGAGAGGTAGCGCGCGAACATGTCCTTGATCGTCCGGCGCTCCTCCGTGACCCGCTCCACTCGCCCCAACAGCTCCCGCTCTCGCGTCTGGTCTGTGAACAGCAGGATCGAGCCTTCGTTGGCTCCGCGCTTTCCTTTCAGGGGGGTGACGGTCAGGGAGAAGTCCATCTCGCCGCGGTCGCAGCGAAGAATCCCTTCCGCGGCGGGCAACTCGTGCTGCGTCTCCCTGCTCCGCTCGACGGCCTTGAGGATCCTCGGCGCCAGGGCCCCTCCCAGGACCTCACGGATCGACCGGCCCACACGGTCGGCTCCCAGGCCCAGCCGTGCGTCTGCCGCTTCGTTGAAGTAGCGGATCCGCCCGTCCCGATCCGTCGTAATCAGCAGGCTCGTCATGGAGCTGAAGATGCTCTCCTGATAGCGCTCCAGCGCTTCGACCCGCCGGAGGGTGTCGCGCAAGTCGTCATTAAGCCGCGCGTTGTTCAGCATGCCCCCGGCCAGCCTGACCAGCGACTCGAGAAAGGTCAGCTCCCGCCGGCCGAAGCGACGGGGCTCCAGCGCGTTGAGGTACAGCACTCCCAGCAGGCCGGCGCCGCTGTCCACCGGCAGTGCGATTCCACTCTGCATCCCTTGGTTCAGCAGCAGCCCTGCAAACGGACCGCCGTCGCGCTCCAACTGTACGACCGCTTCCCGAGATTCCTCGGCAAATCGCACTACCGCATCGCCGGCCTCCAGGCGCTCGGGAACGGGGTAGCGGCCGCGGCGATGGATCAGCCTGAGGGGTCGGGTTGTGGCTTCCGCCTCGCTCCTCAGGTACAGGCAGGCCAGATCAGACCGCGTGAGATCCAGACTCTGCTCCACGAGCGCCGACGCCATCCCCTTGAAGTCGGCGGCCTGTGAGAGGAGCGATCCGGCTCGCACCAGCTCGTCCAGCAGATCCTGATTGACGGTGCTCATCCCACCGGCCCTTTCAACGGCTCCCTGCCGGGTGCGGTCAACCCGGCCTTGCCCGCGACGCCTGCCGGTGCCGTGTCCCCGGTCTCGGCCCCCTCCGGGCCGGGGGCGTCCACGTGTTCGCGCTCGAGCAGCTGCTCGAATTGCGCAGACGGAACAGGTCCTCCGAAGGAGAAGCCTTGCATCATGTCGCATCCCAGGCTGTGCGAAACCCAGGCCTGGCCGGCGGTCCCCACCCCCTCGATGATCACCTGCTTGCGGCGGCACTTGATGACCTCCACGAGACAATGGAGGAGCTCCGCGGGAGCCAGGAGACCGCGCCGGGGGTGGCGCCAACGAACGCGGGCCTCGGCCATGACCAGGAGCGCGGAGCGGGCAAGGACATCGGCGTCCTCGCCGTCCCCCGGATAGAGGGCGACTCCGACCGTGCCATACACGCTGAGGGTCGCTCCATCGTACTGGTAGGCCCGACCGATTTCTGCCACGATCGCCTCGGCCCGGGAGGCCAGCTCGGTCTTGTCCCGTTCGTCTGTCGACACGGCTGCCGGCTCCCGCCCGTCGAAGCGGAATGCGTAGTCGCATCTCTTCTGGTAGCGCCTAAGGCGCAGGGCCGGGTTCTCCAGGAGCAAGTCTCCGACTCCGGACCCGTACACCTGCAGGATGCGGTCGAGCCCCTCCAACCCGGCTACCAGGACCGCCCGCATCTCCACAGGGTTGGAGCTCTTGGCCTTCTCGATCTCCTTTTCGAGAACGAGGGCCAGGGAGCGCCTGTTGAGCAGGCCCGTCACCGGGTCCCGAAACTCGTAGTCCGTCAGCTTGCTCTCGATCTCTCCAAGCCGGGTGATGTCGTCGATGTAGCCCTTGATCGTGGAGCGGAAGCGCTCTTCGCCCCAGACCTCGGGGACCGCGTGGCCTACGATCGCCTCCTGCCCCCTACCTACCTCGCGGCAGTAGGTCTCGTTCACCATGGCGTAGGTGTCGCTGCAGTCGATCAGGGTGATGCAGTCCGTGGACTGGTGTACTACGCGCTCGAACAGGTTCACCGTTCTGCTCCTCTTTCGTGACAGTCCATGGGGCCGAATCTATGAGCTCGGTGGCCACAGATCCCGCCGCATCAGCTCGCTGAGGTGCCAGAAGAGCGGAAAACGGATCTGGACGGCATACACCGTCGCATCCCGCCCAGGAAGCCCGGGAGTTGCAGTAAATCCGTCCATCCGCTTCCGAAGTCGGCCAACCTTGGCCTCCAGCGCCCGTCGGGCCTCACGCCCGGTGCGGGGTCTGCCGTACCCGGCCCGTCTGCGTGGACCCCGCCTGGATCCAGGCGCTCCCGGGCAAAACGCCCGGCGGATCGCGGCTTCCACCCGCCGCATGTCCTTCCACGTCCGGCTGCCGGCAGGAACGCAGAAGAGGTTCACCTGCCCTCAAGCTTCTCCGGGAACGGGGTATCGGGCTCGTCGTCGATTCTTCGTGTCACGGCTCTACACGGTAGAGACTACACCTACCCCCCACCGCACAGGATCACCTGAACAGGCTATGCTTCGTGAAAAATCCGAGTATCCCTCGGAGGGGAAGGCCACGAGGCGAGCGTGGTCGGGCAGGACGCCTACGCCACCCCGGCGGACACCTGCAGCTCCGCCGCCAGGACCCGGCGGTAGAGCCGGATCCTCCGGAATTTGGTGCGCAGCTCGAAGAGGAAACCCGAAAGGCGGGGCCACATCAGCACCGAGATGGCGACGTACCGCGCCTCGAAAAAGACCCGGCTCCACATCGAGTCGCCCCGGGCTCCGCCCCGTTCCGGGACGAAGATGAGCGCCAGCACCACGGTGATCAGGATCCGGACGATCACGGTGCGCACGGCGACGCCACCGCAGTCTCCTTCACCTCCCAGAGCTCACGCAGGATATCCCGCCGAAGGGTCGCCAGTACATTCGGCGCTACGCACCTGTATGCCTCCCGCTCGAAGGGCAAACAGCCGGACAAGCCCCAGGTGGTGCGGCTCGCTCTTCCAGGGTGGAAGGAGGAGCGGCTGCTGGGGCGATCAAGACGTGCGGCCTTACGATGCAGAGGCACCCGATCCGGTTTCTGACAAAGAAAGCGCACTCGACCTGCCGCCGATGCCCGCCGGGGTAGGCGAGGCTGATCGCCCAGGTGTACGAGGTCGACCCGTTGGTCTGTCCCCCTGTCGGCTTCCGGGGAGTCACTCTGTCCCTGGACGTGGTCCTGGACTACCGCATGATCAGCTTGCGCAACCCCAAGATTCTGTCCATCTTCCGCCTGCAGTCGGCCATCCTGAAGCTCTTCGGCGAGAACATGAGGGGCGAGGGCTTCACGGAGATCAAGACCTCCAAGCTCATC
>Ga0068714_10006463_pt1 | contig 11898 bp, 4 predicted proteins | sample MTBNYHSulfiMetaG_FD_62988 | JGI IMG/M metagenome (GOLD analysis project Ga0068714, IMG submission 62988) | Enrichment culture microbial communities from rom New York Harbor, USA that are MTBE-degrading - MTBE-NYH (New York Harbor Sulfidogenic)... | ecosystem: Environmental > Aquatic > Marine >... | reverse complement strand
CACACCGGGATCTTCGGCGACGGCGTAGGGGCGGCGCAGTACGACGGGAACGAGATGACCGATCCGATCACGCCTCACCTCCGTGCGATCGACGCGATCCACCCGGAGGACATCGCGTTTCGCGACCTGCGCGAGGCCGGGGTGACGACGATCAACACGGGCCCGGGCAGCGGGAACCTCATCGGTGGGCAGACCGCCGCGGTCAAGACGGCGGGGCGGACCGTCGAGGAGATGCTGGTCGCCTTTCCCGTCGCGATGAAAATGGCCCTCGGTGAGAACCCGAAGCGCGTCTACGGCGAGCAGAAGAAGACCCCCTCGACGCGGATGGGCAATGCGGGGATCTTGCGCGAGTGGCTGACGAAGGCGCAGGTCTACGGCGAGAAGGGGGCACGGCATGCGAGGCGGCGCGAGGAGTTCCAGGCCGGGCTCGCCGACGCCAGCGAGCCGGAACCGTTCGAGGTCGATCTGAAGCTCGAGGCGCTTGCTCGCGTTCTGCGCCGGGAGATCCCCGCCCACATTCACGCACACCGCGCGGACGATATCCTGACGGCGATTCGGGTCGCTGAGGAGTTCGATTTCGATCTCGTCCTGATCCACGCGACGGAGGGGTACAAGGTGGCGGACATCCTCGCGGAGAAAATGATCCCGTGTGTTCCGGGTCCGATCCTCTTCTCACGCAGCAAGGTCGAGCTGCGGGACATGACGCCGAAGAACGCCGGGGCGCTCGCGCGTGCCGGGGTGAAGGTGGCGATTCAGACCGACCAGATGTCCGCCGTGAGGTATCTGCGGCTGGATGCGGCGGTCGCGGTGAACGAAGGGATGGACGAGAGCGACGCGATCCGCGCGATCACGCTCACGCCGGCGGAGATCCTCGGGATCGACCATCGGGTAGGAAGCATCGAAGCGGGGAAGGACGCGGACCTCGTGATTCTCAGCGCCCATCCGCTCGACATCGCGCACGGACGAGTGGAGCGCGTCCTGATCGGCGGGAAGACGGTCTTCTCGCGATCCTAGACGGGCCGTGTCGAAGGGAGGTCGAGGTGGAGTATCGTCTTCTTGGTCGGACGGGGATTCGCGTCTCGAAGCTGTGCTTCGGCACGATGTCCTTCGGCGACATCGCCGATGCGGCGACGTCGGAGGCGATGTACCGGAGGTGTCGCGAGGCGGGGATCAACCTCTTCGATTGCGCCGATGTGTACTCCGCCGGCCGTTCGGAAGAGATCCTCGGGAGGCTGATCGCGCCGGAACGGGATCGGGTGATCCTGACGTCGAAGGTCGGATTCCCGATGGGAGAGGGCCGCAACGATCGAGGCCTCTCGCGGCGGCACGTCTTGAAGTCGGCTGAGGCAAGCCTGCGTCGGTTGCAGACGGATCGGTTGGAGATCCTGTTTCTCCATACGACGGATCCGGATACGCCGGCCGAGGAGACCCTCCGCGCGCTCGAGCTCCTCGTCCGTCAGGGCAAAGTCCTCTACATCGGGGTCAGCAACTGGGCCGCGTGGCAGATTGCCAGGGCGCTTGGTCTTTCCTCCCTGCACGATCTTCCCCGGATCGCCTGCGCCCAGCCGATGTACAACCTCGTCAAGCGTCAGGCGGAGGTCGAGATCCTGCCGCTCGCCGAGGCGGAGGGCCTCGGCGTGATCACCTATAGCCCCTTGGGCGGCGGCCTCCTGACGGGGAAGTACGGTGTGGGAAGGCGGCCCGAGCGCGGGCGCCTCGTGGAGAACGAGATGTACCGCGCGCGGTATGGGGCGGCGTCTCACTACGAGACGGCGGAGCGGTTCGCCCAGTACGCCGCAGCGCGGGGCGTCCACCCGGTGACCCTTGCCGTGGCGTGGGTTGCCCGGCATCCGACGGTGACAGCACCGATCCTCGGGGCGCGAAGCGCCGAGCAGCTCGCGCCGTCCCTCGCGGCGGGGGACTACCCGATGGACGACCGAACGTACGAGGAGGTCTCGGCGCTCGCGCCGGCCCCGCCGCTTCCGACCGATCGAGAGGAGGAGCGGGCCGGCTTCGCCTACAAGGGGAGCGAGGAGAAGTACAAGTAGCGGGGGATCGGAGGCGAGGATGAGCGTCGCGGTCTTGGATTTCGGCTCGCAGTACACGCAGCTCATCGCACGGCGCATCCGCGAGCTGGGGACGTTCTCGGTCGTCCTGCCGGGTACGGTCCGTGCTGAGAAGATCCGCGAGGAGGGCGCGCGGGCGATCATCTTCTCCGGCAGTCCCCACTCGGTGTTCGACGCCGGCGCGCCCAAGCCGGATGAGGCGATCTACCGACTCGGCGTCCCGATCCTCGGCATCTGCTACGGCATGCAGCTCCTGGCGGAGAGGTTCGGGGGGCGGGCCGCGGATGGCGGCGCTCGATCGTACGGCGCCGACTGCCTGACCCGGCACGAGGGTCCGTTGTTCGACGGCCTGTGCGGTGAGCTCGCGGTCTGGATGAGCCACGCATCCGTCGTGTCGGAGCTCCCGCCGGGCTGGACGAGCGTCGCATCCACCCGATCGAATCTGCACGCCGCGATCGCTTCTCCCGATCTGCGAAGCTTCGGCGTCCAGTTTCACCCCGAGGTGGTGCACACCCCGGGGGGCGGGAGGATCCTCTCGAACTTCCTCGGGATCGCATCGGCGAAGAGAAACTGGACCCCAGAGCGAAACTTCGAGTGGATTCTCGAGGAGACGAGGGAGCGGGTTGGCGATGATCGCGTCTTGTTAGGGCTTTCCGGCGGCGTCGATTCGTCAGCGCTCGCGTTGTTGCTCGCCCGTGCGGGGATCGATCACCTGGCGGTTCTCGTCGACCACGGCCTCCTGCGGCACGGGGAGCGGGCGGAAGTCGAGGACGCGCTCCGCCGGCTTGGGGTGCGGCTGGTCACCATCGAAGCGCAGGAGCGCTTTCTGGCCAAGCTCGCGGGGATCACCGATCCGGAAGCCAAGCGCAGGGCGATCGGCCGCGAGTTCATCGCCGTCTTCCGCGAGGCGGCGGCAGCGCATGGGCCGTTCCGGTTTCTCGCCCAAGGCACCCTCTACCCGGACGTCATCGAATCGGCGGGGGGGGAAGGGACGGCGAACATCAAGAGCCACCATAACGTGGGCGGATTGCCGGAGGAGCTTGGCTTCGAACTCCTCGAGCCGTTCCGAGCGCTGTTCAAGGACGAGGTGCGGGAACTTGCGATGCTGCTTGGACTGCCAGACGAGGTCAGGCTTCGACACCCATTCCCGGGCCCGGGGCTCGCGGTGCGGGTCCTTGGCGAGGTCACCCGCGATCGGGTCGAGATCGCACGCAAGGCTGATCGGGTTTTCGTTTCCGTCTTGCGGGACCGTGGGGTGTACCACGAGACATGGCAGGCGCTTGCCGTGCTGACCACGATCCGGTCGGTCGGGGTCGCGGGGGATGCGCGTCGGTACGAGGAGGTCGTCGCGCTGCGGGCGGTGACGTCCGTTGACGGCATGACGGCGGACTGGGCACGGCTTCACCATTCCATTCTCGATGAGGCCGCGAGGCGGATCACGCGGGAGATTCCGGAGGTCGGCCGAGTCGTCTACGACGTCACGAGCAAGCCGCCGGCGACGATCGAATGGGAGTAGACGGATGGGCCGCGGTGACGGACTCATCCTTCATGGGATGTGCCGCGTGAGAGGACGGCGCGCGGTCGATGACAACGCTTGTGGGAGGGAGGAGGCATGGTCCGCGTAGCCTTGGCAGGAATCGCTTCGATCTTGGTGCTCTCAACGTGGGCATGCGCTGAGACGTGCTCCACGGAGGTCCTGTTCGCGTCGCGCAGCGAAGCGGGGGCGCTGGATCAGGCCGTTCTGGAGGCTCTTGGGAGCGCCTCCGAGAGCCTCGACCTCGCGGTCGATCGTCTCACGAACGGGCCGCTTCGCGAGGCGGTTACGGAAGCGCACCGGCGCGGCGTTCGCGTCCGCGTCCTCCTCGCGTCGGGAGGCGGCGAGGCTGCCGACGACCCGTACGAGAGGCTCAGCTCAGCGGGAGTGCTTGTCCGCTGGTTGGACGCGGGGGCGTCGCTCGGCCATCCGTTTGCGGTGGTTGACCGTCGGATGGTGCTCACGGGATCGTACCCCTGGTCTCAGGCGGCGATGCCCGGCACGGCGGGGACGCTCATTCGCCTCGTCTGTCCCGAAGGGGTTTCGGACGGCGCGGCTCACGGTTACCTTGCGGAATTCGAGCGGCTCTGGGAGGGAGCGCGCGACGGATCGCCGTCCTCGTTGCTCCCCTTGCTGGCGTCCCCCCAGGTGCGGATCCTGCTTGTGGATCGGACGGCGCAGTGCATCTATCTGCTCAATCCCTCCGAAACAGCCGTCGACACGTCGGGGTGGTCGCTTCACGACTTCGAGGGGCAGTATGCCTTCCCCGCCGGGACGCTGATCCCGGCGAACGACCCGTATCGGATCTGCATCGACCTCTTCAATCCCTCGCACGATGCCGTCCACGGGCTCTACCTCGATCCGGACGGGGATGAGCTGTTCCTCATGACCCCTGCGGGTTTGATCGTCGACGAGATGGTCTGGTGACTGCGTTCACCCGCCGCGGGATCCGAAACGCGATCGCGGGGCTCAGTCGCGCCATGGGCGGTTGCGCTCTTGACACGCAGGGGATGCGTCCCTAGGATGGGGCCATTGCGGTTGGGAGCGGCCATGCGCCAGCAGCGACTGCATGAGAGACAGGCGAATCTGGTGGGCGGAGCAAGGTGGTGGGCGATCGGCGTTGAGATGCGAGGTGCCTCCGGGATCCGGGGGGGCCTCGTCGTTCTTGGGGGGATCGAGACGGTCTAGGAAGACAAAGGACAAAAGGCACGACAGTGAGCCGAGCGAAACCGTCCCCACGGCAGCACATAGACTCGTTCCTGCGCGCCTCTGTCCCTAATCCTTCTTGCCTGGCCTGTGTGCTAGGCAGCCGCAGCGAGGCTAGCGATTCCAGAGCGGTTCAGCAAGGTCCCGGATCACGCGGCGAGGGGACAGCGTTCCGGCGGCCAGGCAACCCAGGCGGGGGCGGATGGATGGGCGGAAGACACGGAGGCGACGGATGAGCAGGGGGGGAGTTCGCGGTGCGCTCGCGGGGTGCCTGATCGCAACGCTCGCAGCAGGGGGGGTATGGGGGCAAGTGACGGGCCGTCTGGATCTCGGTCTGGTGGCGCGGCGTATTCCGACGACGCTGACGGGGGAGATCAAGCTGGACACGCCGAGCGAGTTCACGATGCTCGAGTTCGGCATTGCGTCGAAGCTCGATCTCACGCTTCGGACCGGATTCATCGACCCGCACCTCCAGGCGGCCGTCAACGCGGCGGGGCTTGAGCACTTCGTCATGTCCGCTCCGATGAATCTTGGAGCGCTTCCTCTCTTCGGGGCGCAGCTCGACAAGCTCGTCCTCGTGCCGGAGGTCTGGGTCGCGGTTCCGTTTGAGAACGTGACCGACGTCAACAACCTCCCGAACTCGGTCGTGATCCCGCCGGGGAAGCCTCTGTTCGTCTCGGCTCGGACGACGGTGAAGGCCGCGATCGGCGGGATGACCGTCGAACACCTGATGATGCTCGAGGATGTGAACTTCCCCGGCCCGAGCGGGGCGTACGCCCCCCTGTACTACAGGCACTCCGATCAGCTCTTCGGCGTTGGGAGTCTGACGTCTCTCAGTTGGCGGACCGATCTTGGGTTCTCGATGAGTGCGCAGCTTGGCCTGTCCGCATCTTCGGCGGGCAGGAGCATCAAGGGGCACTCGGCTTCGGGGAGCGTGACGCTGGGGAGTTCGTTTCTGCGCATGAGCGTGGGCGGGATCCGGCTCACCAGCATCTCGCTGTTCGGCGTTGGCATCCAGGACGTGACCCTGGGAACGAGCTTCTCGGTCTCGACCGGGACGAGCGAGGCGTTCAGCACGAGCATCGTCATCTCAGGGGGGGCGTGGGAGGGGAGCAGCATCAGCCTCTCGATCACGCTGACCTCGACGCCCCCGACCGTCAGCGACCTGGTCCTGCGCGTCACCCAGGGTCCGTTTACCCTGGGTATCGCCCTCGATCGGTTCGATGTCACGGGGCTGTCCGCGAGCTGCGGCGGGGCGTTGAATCTCGGGTCGGTCAGCGGTTCGTGGTCGCTTCGCGCGTCGGGGATCGAACGCGGACTGACCGGGCTTGCGGCCGCGCTGTCGCTCGCGCAAGGCGTTTTCTCGGCGAACACGTCGGTCACGTTCAGCCAGCGCGGCGAGGATTTCGGATTCTCGAGCTGGGGCAATCAGCTGACCTTCCGGTTCAGCCCCGCGGTGGTCTCGGTGCAGGTGACGTTCGGGCAGTACGGCCTCACGCGGGCCGCGGTGGTGACGAGCGTGTCGTTCTAGGGGGAATGACCGATGCAACTACGATCAACGCACGAAGAAGGCTCACGACTCAGCATCAAGCCAGCGCAGACGGGGAGAGTGAATCGCGTGACGTCTGCGTGGATCGCGATTCTCGCATGTCTTGTGTTCTCCGTTGCGGCCAGCTGCGGAACCCCTACTACGACCACGCTGGTGCCCACTCCGAATCCGAGCGTGTACGGCCAACAGGTCACCCTGACGGCCACGGTGACGCCGTCGGCGGCGACGGGCACGGTGACGTTCTATGATGGTGCAGGGTCGCTCGGGTCGGGGACCCTCAGCGGAGGGGTCGCGACCCTGTTAACGTCTGCCTTGGCGGTTGGGGATCACAGCCTGGAGGCGGCGTACGGCGGCGACGGGACGTATGATGGGAGCACATCGCCGGCGGTCATCCAGACGGTCAACAAGGCAGATACTGCCGTGTCCGTCGCTTCCTCTACCTCTGCGGATCCCGCAGTCACTGGGCAGTCCGTGACGTTCACCGCGACCGTTTCCGTGGTAGCTCCTGGCTCGGGGACGCCGACGGGGACGGTTGACTTCTACGTGAACGGCGAGCTGTCTGCGGCCGACGTCGCCTTGGCGAGCGGCGAGGCCACGTTCCCGCGTTCCTTCGCCCATGTCGAGGGGCCGGTCGATATCGTGGCCTACTACAGCGGCGACGCCAACTGCAACCCGAGCGACAACGCGCTCAGTCCGCTGACGCAAGACGTCGACAAGGCGAGCACGTTGACTCTCGTCTCTTCCGGCGCGTCATCGTGGCTTGGGGAGTCGTACAGCGTGAGCGGCACGGTGGCCGCAACATCGCCTGGAACCGGTACTCCCACGGGAACGGTGGCCGTGAGCGACGGTGCTGGGGAGAGCTGCGCAGCGAACCTGTTGGCGGGCGCGTGGAGCTGCTCCCTCAGTTCGTCGGGCGCCGCGGGCATGCGGACGCTGACTGCGGTGTATGAGGGAGACGAGAACTACGGAGGGTCTAGCGGATTCACGACCCACCAGGTGTCCACAGTCGCGACGACGTTGGCGCTGACCGACGACCCCGACCCTTCGGTGATCGGGGAGCCGGTCACGCTGACGGCGACAGCCACGGCCGCGTCTGGTGGCGGCAGCCCAACAGGAGCGGTGGTTTTCAGCATCGACACCATTCCAGTGACCCTCGGGAGCGCGGTGTTCGCGAGCTCGGGGACCGACGAGAGCAAGGCGGTGCTCGTCACCACACAGATTCCCCTCGGCACGTACACGATCACCGCGACGTATCCCGGCGATGGCCGCTTCGGGGGCGACACGGCGACGACCGTGCACACGGTGAACAAGCGCACGACCACAATCACGATCTTCGTCTCCGACACGCCGCTCGTTGTCGGCGACACGGCGACGGGGAGTGTTCTCGTTGAGGGCCTGCCGGCCAACTACGGCGCGCCTCCGACGGGAAACGTGACGCTGTCATGGACCGGGAATGCCGAACTGAATGGCGATCCGACTTCGCCCGCTGCGGCGCACACCCTGACGGCAGCTGAGGGCGGGTACTTCGAGTTCACCTACACGCCGACCGACGCGGCGGCGACCCCCCACATCATCACCGCGACCTACGTGGGCGATGGCACGTATAGCGGGAGCAGCGATACGTTTGACCAATCGATCCTCAAGCGCGCGATCGATATCCAGCTGATTTGCTCGCCGGTGGACGTCTACATCAACCAGCCGGTCGGGTGTACCGTGATCCTCTCCGACGACACGACGGCGGGAACGTCCGTCGTCCCGGACGAGACCTATCTCACGTTGTCCGACGATCGGTGGAGCGGTCCGACGCGATTCGGCACCGTGAGCTGGTCCACCGTCGGCAACGACCGCGTCGGTACGTTCACCTACACCCCCGCTGCGTGGGATACGGACGCGAACCAGGCTGATCCTTGGGTGGCCCAGTTGCAGGCGACGGCGACAATCACCGCCGGCTTCGCCGGTTCCCCCGAGCATACGGGCGCGGCGACCCAGCAACCTCTTACAGTACGGCTCCGTCCGACGGAGACGACGATCACGAACAGCCCCGATGCCCATCTGCTCGTTTACCAGACAGGGGCATTCTCCGTTGAGGTCGTCGATACGGCCGGCGTTGGCACGGCGACGAATCCTTTGGGGACGATGACCGTCACCCCGTCGCTCTCCCCAATCTTCGAGAGCGTGATCAGCCCTCCGGTCGGCGTCGCTCCGGTGATGGCATTCAACTACACGCGGCTGGGCCTCGGCTTCGACGGCACCGAGCCGATCGCCGGTGACTACGACACGTTGACGATCGCCTACACGCCCACCGACGGGATCCACGCGAACAGCGGCATCGGCTACGCACAGGCGGTCATTCGCCGGCCGACCGAGACGGCGTTGAACCTCTGCACCTGCACCGCCGCTGGCGTGCAGTGCTCTGTGACGGTTACGGATCATCCGGACAATCCGGCCCCGACAGGTTCTCCGGCTCCGCCGACGGGGGACCTCTTCACCATGAACGATGACAACGAAGACGGCATCGTCGACTACGTCGATGTGGGCAACGCGCCCACGCTGGCGTTCCCGGGGACGCCCTTGTTGATTGCGAGCGATCTCTTGGTGGTGAACGTCACGGTCCAGTACCACCCGACGGACAGGATCTACCAGAAGTCGACCGGTTCGGAGAACGTCAATCGCTCGGCCTGCATGCCCGATCCCGGCGTCACTCCAGGCGATGCGACGAGCTGCAGCGCCGGATGCGGCGAGGGCGGCGTGGACGTCGAGGCGATTGTGACAGGTCTCACGACGGGGTGTCTGGCGTCCCAGTCGATCGCCCTCATCCTTGAAACGGCGATGCTGTTCGTCGACCCGACGCCCGACCCGATCGTCGGAGCCGGGTTCCTTGTGATCACGGGGACGACCATCCCCACCAGCGACATCGCGGCAATGATCATCGGCCTCGTGAAGACGGCCCTCCAGACGTACAACCTGATTGCCTGCACAGACAACGACGGCGACGGCATCCCGGATGTCGTCGAGGAGGGGACGACGGGCACCAATCCGTTCAAGGTCGACAGCGATTCGGATGCGATGGGCGACGCCGATGAGATCGAATACTGCGCGGGGTACTACGGCGGAACGCTACGACCGAATCCGAACAACCCGGACAGCGACAGCGACGGCTTGCTCGATGGCTACGAGATGGAACCGTTCAATACGGACGTCTGCGTCGCCGACACGGACTGCGACACGCTGCCCGACGGGATCGAGATCGCCTGCCGGACGGCGCCGCTCTCGGACAACGGCTTCTACCGCGGTAGCGATCCAGACTATCCGGCGGACACGTTCGCCAACCAGGTCACGGCGCTACTACCCTCTGGCTATACGGTGGCGGACTTCCCCAGTCTCTTCGCGGACCCGAGGGATCAACCGAACCCCCGAGAGTGGGACACCGACGGAGATGGGCTGGATGACAGCGCCGAGTTCGGACCAGGCCGCCTTGCTGCGTCGACGAGCACCGCGCCGTACGACCCGGCCGCCGACACGGGCTATTCCCCGTACGTGAACGACCCCGACTCCGATGGCGACGGGTTGCTCGACGGGTGGGAGAGCTCGAACGGTGACGCGATCTGGGACGGCAGCGTCGTCGGGACGGGGGCGAACGTCACGACCGGCGAGACGCACCTGTGCATGGCGGACACGGACGAGGATGGGCTCCTCGATGGGCAGGAGGAGGGGCTGTTCGGCCAAGGGGTGATCTCGGTCCACAGCCCGTTGGGAACGGACACGATCCCCGGGCTGGATACGGACTCGGACGACGACTACCTGACCGACTACGAAGAGGTCAACGTCTACAACACGAACCCGCTCGATTGCGACACCGACGGCGACGGCGTGGCGGACAGTGTCGAGATCGCGACGTGGGACGCCTACATCTATGGCAAACTCCACGTGGCCTACGGCTTAGGGGAATTCGACGATGCGACGCCGTACTTGGGATACTTCGCCCTCAACGAGGGGCTCGGCGCCTCGGATGACTCGAGGAACTATGCCGACCCGAACGCCGCCGACACCGACGGGGACGGAATCACGGACGACCTCGAGATCGCTTACGACTGCAACTGCGGCACCGGGACCGACGGCTACGTCAACGACGACGACTCCGACGACGACGGGCTCCAGGACGGCCGCGAGTACGAGCTGTTCGGAACCGGTGCCGACATCCTCGCCGCCGGCGACGCATTCCTTCCTATTCCAATGGGGAACCAGGGAGAGCTGAATGACGACGAGTTCTGCTGTCTGTGCGACCCGGATTCGGACGGCGACGGGCTGAGCGACGGCGAGGAAGTGCACATCGGCACCGACCCGCTCGACTGGGACTCGGACGACGACGGGCTCTCCGACCGCGAGGAGCTGCAGGTCTACTTTACCGATCCGAACGATCCGGACACCGACGACGACACGGCCTCGGGCATCCTCCCGGACCGACCCGTCGCATGTACGCTGGCCGGATACGCCGGCATGCTGACGATGATCGCGGTAGAAGGGATTCCTGTCCAGGTCTACGCGCACATCGTGCTTGCGTCGGATGGCGAGGAAGCGCTCAGCCGCACCGGCGTCGACCCGTTCGGCGAGCTTGGCGACCAGTCCGATCCGTTGAGCAAGGACACCGACGGCGATGGGATCGGCGACGAGATCGAGTTCAAGCCAGGGTGCAACTGCGGGACCGGCGGCGCGGCGTCTCAGGACGGTTTCGTCAACGACGACGACTCCGACGACGACGGCTTGCAGGACGGTCCGGACTCGACTCTGGCCGACCCCAGGGGATGGACCGACCCGGGGGACGACGTGGGTGATTCCGACGGGAACAACGGCGAGTTGAGTACCGACACCTGGTGCTCGTTGTGCGATCCGGATTCGGACAACGACGGGCTGAGCGACGGCGAGGAGTTCTACACCGGGACGAACCCGATGGACTGGGACTCCGACGACGATGGTCTCTCCGATCGCGAGGAGCTGCAGACGTACTTCACCGATCCGAACGATCCGGACACCGACGGCGACCAAGCGGACGGGAACATCGCGGCGCGCAATCCGGCCACGCTCTTGGGACCGACCCTTCCGGGCCACTCGGGCAACGGGGTGATCGTCGCGCTGTCCGACTGCGAAGAGGCGTTCAGCGGGACCCTCTACCCCCCGTTCGGGAACCCGCTCGACGAGACCGATCCATTGCAGATCGATACGGATGGAGACGGGCTGTCCGACGCGACCGAGTTTCGCGTCGGCTGCAGCTGCGAGCATACGCCAGGGGAGAGCTGCTCGACATACAGCCCGATCGTGCCGTACGTCGAGACGACTGATGGGTACGCGAACAGCTTCGACTCCGACGGGGACGGCCTGCATGACGGTCTGGACATCGATGCGGACGTCGACGAGTCCGAGGGGAATGGCGGCGAGCTGCACGACGACGAAACGCACTCGATCTGCGATCCCGATTCCGACGGCGACGGGTTGAGCGACGGCGAGGAGTACCACACGGGGACCGACTGGCTCGACTGGGATTCCGA